>Ga0335079_10008508_pt1 | contig 11691 bp, 10 predicted proteins | sample Lox_Sample_33_FD_206719 | JGI IMG/M metagenome (GOLD analysis project Ga0335079, IMG submission 206719) | Soil microbial communities from Loxahatchee National Wildlife Refuge, Florida, United States - Lox_Sample_3.3 | ecosystem: Environmental > Terrestrial > Soil > Wetlands | place: USA... | reverse complement strand
CTCCACGGTTGAACAGCCTGCGCGGACACGCTCCGCGCTTGAGCTGAGGAGGTCCCTACACGGGGGATCGGATGGATTGCTTGTAACCGTCTGGCGGGACGGACTGCTCATGACATCTTTCAGATCGGCGCGGCGGTCGGCCTCGCCGTCGTCACCGCCGTCGTGCTCGGCGCAACCGGCGCAACCTCCAGCGGCCACGCCGAGCTCGTCGGGTACCAGACGGGACTCACCGCAACTCTCGGAATTGCGCTCGTTGGCCTACTGATCGTGACCATCGGGATATTGAGGCCCGAGTCTGCTCCGTCGGAGATCAGCTCAGTCAAGGCCGACGGTCCGACGGCTCTGGAGCGCGAGGCCGCCGCGGCGGAATCCATCTGAGCATCGAACGAGTCGAGATAACGAATTACGCCAACACGCAGGAGGATGACATGACTACCGATGCCTCGGCCACCTCACAGGCGAGCACGAACCAGGCACCAGCGCCAATCGCGCGGTCACTTGACCATTACCGTCTGCTCGGCCGTTCGGGCCTGCGTGTCTCGCCATTCGCGTTGGGAACGATGACATTCGGGCCGGACTGGGGCTGGGGCAGCGAGCAGGGCGAGGCCCGCGCGATCTTCGACCTCTACCTGGAGCGCGGCGGGAACTTCATCGACACCGCCAGCATGTACACGAACGGCACATCGGAGCGGATGATCGGCGAGTTCGCGAAAGACAGGCGCGATCGGCTGGTGATCGCGACCAAGTACACGATGACCAGCGACCCGTCGGACCCGAACGCCGGCGGCAACCATCGCAAGAGCATGATGCGCTCGGTCGAAGGAAGCCTCGAGCGGCTGCAGACCGACTACATCGACCTGCTCTACCTACACACCTGGGAGTTCACCACGCCACTCGAGGAGGTGCTGCGCGGGATGGATGACCTGGTGCGCTCGGGCAAGGTGCTGTACGTCGGGATCTCAGACACGCCCGCGTGGCAGGTGTCGCGCATGCAGGCAATCGCCGAGCTGCGCGGCTGGGCGCCGCTGATCGCGCTGCAGATCGAGTACAGCCTGATCGAGCGGACCGTCGAGCGTGACCTGATCCCGATGGCAGGCGCGATGGGCCTCGGCGTCGTCGTCTGGTCGCCGCTACGCAAGGGCCTGCTGGCGGGCAAGTACAGCCGCGAGGATCTCGAAGCCGGCAGCCCCGCCGAGCCTGACGGCACCCGCCGCTCCCAGGTGCACGCCCGCGGCCTGCTCACAGAGCGCACCCTGCAGATCGTCGACGTCGTCAAAGACGTCGCCGACGAGCTCGGCATCACCCCATCACGGGTTGCGCTCGCGTGGACGCTCGCGAAGACCCCGGTCACCTCGCCGATCGTCGGGGCGCGCACGCGCGCGCAGCTGGAGGACAACCTCGGCGCACTGGAGATCGAGCTCAGCCCGGACCAGCTCACCAGGCTCGACGACGCGAGTGCGATCGAGCTTGGATTTCCGCACGAGCTGCTCGGGCCGAGGCTGCGGCGCATTCTGCTCGGCGACGTCCAGATCGGGCCGCCACCGGCCCCACGGTGATGAGACAGGCGCTTTAGGCAACGAACACTAGCTGCGCAATCCCGACCGCTTTTCAAGACCCGTCACACGTCGCGATTGCGCGCGCGTGACAAAGGAGACCAGATGAGATACCGCAAGCTGGGCAGCTCTGACCTCGAGGTCTCGGAGATCGCCCTCAGCCCGAGAATGGATCTGCCGGACCTTGCAGCACTTAACGAGATCCGGATCGTCACCGACGCCGCGTTCGAGGTCGGGATCAACTTCTTCGATACCTCGAACTCTTATGGTCGCGGCCTCGCTGAGGCCGCATGGGGAATAATCCTCAGCCGCCGGCCGCGCGACTCTTACATCCTCGCGACCAAGGTCTTTCGGCCGACGTCCGAGGACCCGGCCGACCAGGGCCTGTCCGCAGCGCAGGTCCGCAAGCAGATCGACGCGTCACTCGCCCGGCTGCAGACCGACTACGTTGACCTCTACCAGGCGGACCGGTTCGATCCCGACGTGCCGATCGAGGAGACGATCGAGGCCCTCCAGCAGGTCGTCGCCGCCGGCAAGGCGCGATACCTCGGCTTCAGCGAATGGACGGCCGAGCAGATCCAGGCCGCGATCGACATCGGCGGGCCCGACCTGTTCGTCTCCTCCCAGCCGCAATACTCGATGCTGTGGCAGGCGCCCGAGGCCGAGACATTCCCGCTCTGCTCCAGGCATGGCATCTCGCAGATCGTCTGGTCACCTCTCGCTATGGGGATGCTCACCGGCAAATACCCTCCCGGCCAGCTGCCGCCCCCGGACTCCCGCGCGGCGACCAGCTGGTTGGGCGACCTGATGAGGGAGCTGCTGATGAACGAGCAGACCCTCCAAGCGGTCGACAGGCTGCGACCGATCGCCGACCACGCCGGGCTCTCGATGGTTGAGCTGGCGGTCGCGTGGGTGCTGCGCCGCCACGAGGTCGCAGCGGCAATCACCGGCGCGTCCCGCCGCGAACAGGTTCACGCCAACGCTAAAGCGTCCGGGATCGAGCTCACCGCCGACACGCTCGCCGTGATCGACAACGCGCTCGGCGACGCCCCAGTCACAGAACCCACGCTCGCCTCCCACGCCGCCCCGGCGTGACCCACCGCTGAACACCCACTGGTGCGCGCCCCACAGCACGACGCAGCGGAACGGGCCGCAGGCGCAGAACCACCTACACATCGACTCCGGCGCCGCGTGACAGCCCGCGCCGAAGCGGTCACCGCGGACTCGGCGGCGACACACGCCGAGCTGGCGCCGGTCCGCGGCGAGGTGGCTCCGGGTCTGCCCGAGCGGAGGGTGACCGCGCTCGAGCTGTCCTTCGACCTCGTGTTCGCGTTCGCGTTCACCCAGGTGGCCAGCTTCGTCTCGGCCGCGGCGACATGGACGCGTTGGTCGACGGGCTTGCGATCCTGGCGGCGCCGTGGTCGGCCTGGGTCGCCTATACGTGGCTGGGGAACACCGCGGGCTCTGATGAGGGGGTCATGCGCGTGGCGCTGCTAGCCGCGATGGGCGCGATGGTCGTCGTCTCGCTGGCCGTTCCTCACGCGTTCGGTCGAGATGCTCTGCTATTCGGTCTGGCCTACACGGACGTCAGAGCGTTGCACCTAGTCGCTTACTCGATCCTCGCCCGCGGAGATCCCGCCCTCCCGCGAGTCGTTCTCCGGCTGACGAGCACGATCACCCCCGCCGCCTCGATGCTCGTGCTAGCAGGAGTGCTCCACGGCACCGGTCGCGCGCTCTCCTGGGTAGCCGCACTGATCATCGGCTACGGCGGGCTGATGTTGCGCGGCAGGGGTGGCGCGTCCAGCCGCGGCACTTCGCCGATCGCCACGGCGCAATGATCATCATCGCGCTCGGGGAATCGATCGCCTCACTGGGAATATCCGCTGGTGCGCTGCGCGTCCGCGGGCAGTTGATCGTTGGAGCGCTGCTCGCGATGGCTAGCGCCGCAGCGATGTGGTGGGCTTATTTCGACGTGGTCGCGATCGCCGCCGAGCAGCGCCTACGTGCGGCAGCTCCCGCCGAGCAGCCGCGGCTTGCCCGCGACTCCTACACCTACCTGCACCTGCCGATGATCGCCGGAATCGTCCTGTTCGCCGTAGCCGTCAAGAAGACACTCAGGGCCACCGCGCATCGTCTGCAGCCGGTTTCGGCGCTGGCGCTGTCGGGCGGCGTCGCGCTTTACCTTTACCTCATCGCGCTGAGCGCCTTTCGATGGCGCACCTTCGGGGCCTTCAACCGCGGGCGCCTCGTCGCGGCTGCCGTGCTCCTCGCCCTCACACCAGCATCGACGGCACTGCCGGCGCTGCTCTCGCTCGCACTTGTGGCAGCGATCGTCTGTGCTCTGATCGCCTACGAGCGACTCCGCCACACGGAAGCCCGCAATCGCATACGACACCACGCTTGAAAACCACGACCCGCCGGCTGGGCAGAGCCGCTCAACTCAACCCAACCTTCGCGTGTTGCGGAAGTCCCGGCGAACCACTCGTTCACGCGTCCCTCCGGCTCGTGGGAGCGCGCAACAGCCGCCATCGCCCCGAGGCGGCAAAGCGCACCGTTGCTACCAAAGCGGGTCGCGAACGTTGACCGAGCAAGATCGCGCGAACTCCCGGTTTCGCGTCAGCGAGCCCCGCGGGGTTGTCCACCCGACCGTCGCCCGTTTCGTTGGCGCGAAATAGCGTGTGCTGTTATCAATGCAGAGCAGGCGCTACCCGAGGGCTCCAATCCTCGCCGCCACCCCGACCGGGCCTCGAGCTCCGACATTTGCCCTCGCCGATCGAGTAGGCGTGATCAAATTAGCCGCGTTGACATGGCGACGATCGCGAGTACCCACCAGTTGAACATGCTCCGTGTGCCTAGCAGCGACAGGACCAGGCTGCGCACACGGCATTCGGGCACAATCAGGACATGGTCAGCACGCGCGGTGAGCTTGGCGCGTTCCTCAGGGCGCGCCGGGCGCGCGTCCAGCCCGACGACGTTGGCCTGCCTCACGGCTCCGGGATCCGCCGGACCCCCGGCCTGCGGCGCGAGGAGCTCGCCGCACTGGCCGGCGTGAGCATCGACTACCTCACCCGCCTCGAACAGGGCAAGGAGACCAACCCCGGCAGCGGTGTGCTCGACGCGCTCGCTCGCGCACTACTCCTCGACCCCGACGCTCATGCTCACCTGTACGCGCTCGCGAACGAAGCCGCACACCGCACTCCACCCACCCAAGCAGCCGATACGCCCGCCAGCCGTGCTGTCCGGCCGTCGCTCGAGCAGCTGCTCGAGCGGCTGCGGCCCTCGCCCGCGTACGTGCTGAACCGGATAAGCGACGTCCTCGCCGCAAACCCGGAGGCGATCGCGCTATTCGCCGGACTCGAACGCTGGCCGCGAGCGCGATGGAACACGATCCGCTACCTCTTCCTGCATCCGGCCGCCCGCGACCTGTTCGTCGATTGGCAGAACATCGCCACCAGCGCCCTCGCAAACCTCCACGCCGCGCTCGCCAACCCGATATCAAATCCCGCCGACGCGTCGGCGTTGATCGAAGAGCTCGCCGCGTCAAGCCAGGAGTTCGTGCGACTGTGGGAACGCCATGACGTCCACCCGCGCCGCAGCCGACCCAAGACCTTCCAACACCCATCGGTCGGCAAGCTCACCCTGCACCAAGAGGTCTTGCACCTCAGCGACGACGGGCTGCGCGTGTCCATCTACCAGGCAGAACCCGGCAGCGCCGACGAGACCGCCCTGACACTCCTCTCGCTCGGCGCCCGCGACCCGCTCGAAACGACCACGATCCAGGACGGCTCTTCCTACACCGACAACGCCACCTTCCCGAACGACGGCCACGACCGTCACTGACCGGCTGCCGCTCGCTACGGATCGCGCGACACCGGCGTCGACCAGACGGTCGACCGGACCGTCGGCGCTGAAGCCCCACTTTCCGTCGATGGCGCGTACGAGCAGCGGGTCGCCCACGACGGAGCAAGAACTCGTTCTCGCGCGGCGAGACGCATTTCGGCGCAGATCGGATGGGCGCCTGCATGTCGCCAGCAGCGGGGCCGGCCGCGCCTCCAGACCGTCCATCGCCGCGACCGCTAAGGCTAAGTCCAGAGCCCCGTTTTCGTTCAGGCGCGGGCACGCTTAGGAGGCAGGCATTGGCGAGCGTCGCGCACCTGAATTCGGAGATTGCGGGTCTCTCGGCCGAAATCGCCAGAGAACGGGTTTGTCGCCATCTGCGAGGCCTCCTGCGACCTCGGTCCGCTGGTCGTCGCGGCCGACCGCATCGAGACCCGCGAATTCGTGAATGCAGGGCGGGAGTACCCGGCACCACACGAACGATCCCCGAGCCCCGCAAATCCGAATGGGGGTCTGTACTCGTCGCGCGGTCGAGACATGCTTCGCGCGGATAGGGCGCCTCCGCTGTCGGTCCCGACGCCTTCGACGTCGTCAAGACGCCGCCGACACCCGAGATCCGCGCAACTCGGGAGCGTCGCCCTGGCGACCGAGATGCTCGTCCTGACTCAAGAGCAGGTCTTCGACAGGGGAGGGCGGATCTCGGGTGCTGACGTCGTCGGGTCCCGCCGGGAAGTAGCCTGCCACTGGACGCGTGATGGTTGGACTGGAGGCTGAGCGGTGAGTAAGCCGGTGCTGTTTTGCTACGACGGATCGGACGGCTCAAAGACGGCGCTGGGTGCCGCAGTCGAGCTGATCAAGCCTGGCGACGCCGTGGTACTGGTCGTGTGGACGCCGGCGGAGGTGCAGTTGGCCCGAGCAGGCTCATTCCTAATCGCGATACCGAACGAGGGCGAGATCGACGAGCGGGAAGCCGCTCGCGCGCGCCAAATCGCCGAAGAGGGCGCCGCGGATGCCCGCACGCGCGGCTACAACGCCTCCGCGCGAATCGCGCAAGCCAACGAGTCGGTGGCCAAGACGATCGATGAGGTCGCTCAGGAGATTGACGCCGGACTCGTTGTCTGCGGTCAACGCGGCCGGGGCCCGATCGGCGGCGCTCTCCTCGGGAGCGTCTCCCACGCGCTCGCGGCACACACCAAGCGGCCCATGCTCATCGCCCCCCAGCACCCGTCGTAGCGCCAAGCTCGGCGCTGTCCGCAGGCTCGAAGTGGTGGCAGAGGCCGATCGCGTTACGCGCGACCGCAGCCCTGACCGTCGGCGCGGGAGCGTCACACGCGGGCAAGATCACCATCGCCAGGATGAGGCCGAGGACGAAGATGCCGACCGACCACCAGAACGCCGTGGTGTAGCCGTGAACCGCGGCGGCGTTGAACAGGTCGGGGGTGTGGAGGTGACCGACCGTGTACGTCCTGACGGCACTCGCGAAGATCGTGCTAAGCAGCGAGGTTCCGACGGAGCCGCCGATCTGCTGGGAGACGTTGACCATCGCCGAGGCGACCCCGGCCTCGCTTCCCTCGACTCCCAAAGTTGCCGTCGAGAACGCAGGCGCGAAGATGCTCCCCATCCCGACGCCGAGGATGAGCAGCCCGGGAAGGACGTCGCTGGCGTAGCTGGAGCTGGGCGTCAGGCGCGTGAACAGGAGCATCCCGATCGCGGCAAGCGCCATACCAACGAGCACCACCGGCTTGACCCCGGTGCGTTGGATCACGCGGGTCTGCACGGTGGTCGAGGTGACGATCAGAGCCGCGGTCAGCGGGAGGAACGCCAGCCCGGTGGTGATCGGCGAAAAGCGGAGCTGCGCCTGCAAGAAGTAGGTGAGAAACAGAAACACGGCAAAGATGCCCGCGCCGGTCAGAAAGAGCGTGGTATATGAGCCGCCGCGGGCACGGTCCAAGATGATGTGCAAGGGCAGCAACGGATGTTTGGCTCGGCGCTCGATCACCACGAACGCCGTCAGGAGGACGGGGCTGGCGATGAGCGCCACGATCGTCGCCGTCGCGCCCCAGCCGTGGGTCTCGGCGTTGGAGAACCCGTACACCAGCGCGAACAGGCCAAGCGCTGAGGTGAGAGCCCCGGGAATGTCGATCGGCTCCCGCTCTGGGGCGCGGTGATTGACGAGCAGGCGCAACGCCACGATCGTCGTCGGCACGGCGATCACCAGGTTGACGTACAGGCACCAGCGCCACGACAGTACCTGCGTGAGCACGCCCCCGAGTAGCAACCCGATCGAGGCGCCGCCGCCGGCGATCGCCCCGAAGATCCCGAACGCCGTGTTCCGATCAGGAGACCCCGCGAACGTCACCGTCAGCAACCCCAGCGCCGAGGGTGCCAGCAGCGCGCCGAAGCATCCCTGAAGCGTTCGGGCGACCACGAGCACCCCGAAGGACTGAGCCAGGCCCCCGATCGCCGAGGCGATCGAGAACCCGACCAGGCCGGCGATCAACGTCCACTTGCGCCCTAACAGGTCACCGAGCTTGCCCCCCAACAGCAGAAGGCTTCCGAACGCCAGCGCGTAGGCGGTGACGATCCACTGCCGGCTCTCGGTGGAGAAGCCCAGCGCCTTCTGGGCCGAAGGGAGCGCGATCGTCACGATCGTCGCGTCGAGCACCACCATCAGCTGCGCGACGCCGAGCAGGGCCAGGACCGCCCATCGATTCGGTTCGCGATCCGTCGAGGCCACCGGCCTAGGGTCGGTCGCAGCCCGATCGTTGCCGCCGCCGGCGACGTCAGCCATCCCCCGGAACGTTAACACCGCGCCGCTCAAGCGGCGAATACCCGCGCGAGCATGAACGCAGTGTCGGCACCGCGTCCATCAGAGACGTGCTCCTCGCCAATCTCGAGACGCGTCGCGTCGTCGCGATCCGGCCGCGGTTGACGATCGGCTCGGAGTTGCGCTTTGGTATGAGCTCGGGTGCGGCGTCGACGCCTACGGTGCGAGCCCGAAGGCGCTTGCCGATCGCGTCACCTGTGCCGGCCCAGCAAGCGCCCCGGCGCTGCCGTTGTCCTGACGGAGCAGCCACCTCGCCGCTCGTGGCCTGACTGCTGGAAACCGACAAAGGCAGCCACGCGATCAAAAGTGGGCGGTTTCGACTGCTATTCCTCCACCGGAGGAGTCCGTGCTAGCTCGGTTCCTGCAAACGCCAACCCAGGCGTCCGGCGAAGCGATCGTCCCCACGCTCGCGGCGGCGTCATCCCTTTGCCACGGCTGCAGTGGTGAGAGCCCGCTACTCCTTCAGCGGGGAGCAGTCGTGCGAAGGTTCCGCTACTGCATCCCGGAGGAGCAGTCGCCCGCCGCCACTGCTGCAGCCGTGGCATTGCGGTAGCCCCGGTGGTGGCGCGCGGACGATTGCATTGGTCGACCGGGCCCGATCGGCGCTAGGAGCGATCTTGCGAGCGCGCGCTCCCCCTCTTCGCGGGAAAGGAGGGCCGACGACCGGAGCCGTAGTGTTGGTGCTCAGGCCAGTTTCCAAACGGCAGGTACTTTCCAGTCGTAGTCTCCAATCTGCGGCACAGTTTCCAAGGCGACCGACTTCGCCCGACATTGCAGGGAATACGAGGCGGTCAGCGAATTCGGCAAGCCCGCTTCCGCCGCTGCGCCACTCTTCGCGACACTCGAGTCGCGCGGGGTCGGCTGGCCCTATGTGGTCGAAAAGGCCGTCGCAGAAACTGGGCTGAGCGCCTACACGTAGCGTCGACGGCGCCGACGTGCCCACCTTTGGCGACGAGCAGGGCGACCGCGGCCAGCCGCGCCGGGCCCTGCCTTCGCTCTCGCCGGGAATCCCTGGCCGGCTCCCCGGTAGCCCGTGTGTCCGGAACGGGTAGTCAGACCGAAGGAAGGCTTGCTGGTGGTTCATAGGTCATCCTGTTGTTTGCCTCGACCGCCGTCGGGAGAGGGCCGTCGTGGCTTGCCCGTGCGAGGGCCGAAAGCAGACCAGCCCCTCCCGGCGGAGGTGAGGTGCCGCGAAGCGGCAACAGGACGTAGCCCCGGTTGAGGGCCTGTCTATGAGCATCCGCAACGGTACCTCTTGGTCGGGGCGCTGTCGAGTTGACCCTGACCTGAGAGGTTGTCGTTACATATGGGAAATTACGCCGGCGTCGATTGGGCGTCGGAGAAGCACGATGTGCTCGTCGCCGATGCGGCGGGCGAGAAGTTGTTGGCGGCGACGTTCGCGCATGACGAGCAGGGGCTGCGGTCGCTGTGCCGCACGCTGGTGCGGTTGGGGGTCGAGCTGGTCGCGGTCGAGCGGCCGGATGGCTTGCTGGTCGAGCGGCTGTTGGACGGGGGGTTGCGGGTGCTGGCCTTGCATCCCAACCAGGTCGCGGCCACACGCGATCGGTTTCGCGTCTCGGGCGGCAAGTCCGACGGGTTTGACGCGTTCGTGTTGTGCGAGCTGGCGCGCACCGACCATCACCGGTTCCGGGTGCTCGAGCCCGACTCGGACGAGACGAAGGCGCTGCGGGCGTTGACCCGCGGGCGCGAGGATCTCGTCGGTACGCGGACCGCGCTGACCAACCAGCTGCGAGCGGAGCTCGAGCGGTTCTGGCCGGGGCCGCTTGGGCTGTTTAGCGATCTGCTAGCCGGATCTCGCTGGCGTTCCTTGAGCGCTACCCGAGCCCGGTCGATGCACGCGGGCTTGGCGAAGCGCGCCTGCGGGCGTTTCTCGAGCGAGAGCGCTATAGCGGCCGCAGACGCCGGTGCAGCTGCTGGCCAAACTCAGCTCAGGCGGGCAGCGCACGGCCGCGTCGGCGAGCTCGAGCTTGCCACCCGCCGCCAGCTCGTGCTGACGCTGGTCGCGACGATCAAGGCAGTCAATCAGCAGATCAAGGCGCTCGAGCGCCAGATCTCCACCGCGATCCGAGCGCATCCCGACGGCGCCATCTTCACCTCGCTGTTCAAAGGCACGGTGATCACCGCCGCCGAGCTGCTGGCCGAGATCGGCGACTGCCGCGGGCGCTACCCCTCCCGCGACGCGCTCGCCGGCGACGCCGGCCAGTCGGCGGTCGCGATCGAGTCGGGCAAACGCAAGGCGGCGAGCTTCCGCTGGGGATGCAACAAGCGCCTGCGCTCGGCCTTCTGCACGCTGGCCGATACCACCCGCCACCACAACCCGTGGGCGCAGGATCTGTACGCTGCCGCCTGCCAGCGCCGTCACGACCATCCCCGCGCGCTGCGCACCGTCGGCCGTGCCTGGTGCCGCATCGTGTGGCGCTGTTGGCAGGACGGCGTCCCGTATGACCCCGCGCGCCACGGCGCCCTTCAACGCCATGTCACTGTCACCATCCCCACCTCGTCGGGCCCCGTGCCCGACCTAGCCGCCACCCAGCGGATGGCCGGCGGCGCCGTCACCCGAAAGGGGGCCCGCAGGGCCGAGCGCGGAGCGCTTGACGGCAAGACGCAATCCGCTAAGCCGACCGCTCGAGCCGCCAAACGCAAAGGAGGTTGACACAGGACGGCTGCTTTCTCGCCGGGCAGAAGACCGTCGAGCTCGGCGACAGGCTTCTGCCATTCGCCCGCTGCGAGAGAGCGGCGACCCGGCTTCCGTTGGCTCTGAACTCGAGGGGTTGCGGCAGTGTGACCGCGAAACGTTCCTGAACGCCTGAGATCAGACGGGGACCGTCTCAGTGCTGCAGTTGGGCAGCGTGTTCGCGAGCTCCCGGCGGGAGCGGATCGCAAGCTTGGTGAACACGTGGCGCAGGTGCCACTCCACGGTGCGTGGGCTAAGGAACAGCCGCGCGCCAATCTCAGGGTTCGAGAGCCCGTCGCGGGCCAGCTCGGCGATCTGCCGCTCCTGCGCGGTCAGATCATCACGCGTCTGGACCGTGTGCGCGCGCACGTGCTCACCGGTCGCATGCAGCTCAGTCCGCGCGCGCTCGGCGAACGCCTGCATCCCGATGTTGATGAACAAGTTGTGCGCGATGCGCAGTTGCTCGCGCGCGTCAAGCCGGCGGTTCTCGCGGCGCAGCCACTCACCGTAAAGCAGGTGCGCCCGGGCGAGCTCGGGACGAAGCCGGGTGTGGCTCAACCGCTCGACCGCCTCGCGATAGCACTGCTCCGCGGGCTCGCCGTCGACGAGTAACGCCCGCGAGCGCGCGAGGATGCCCAACCCCCAGTCGCTGTCGCCAACGCTCGCCGCCTCGGCCAGCCGCTCCAGCGCCTCGCCGGCAAGCCGGGTCTTGCCTGTCCTCGCTGCCGCCTCGATCAACTCGGGAAGCGCCCATCCGGAGACCCAAAGCTCCGGCGCCT
>Ga0335079_10008506_pt1 | contig 11692 bp, 16 predicted proteins | sample Lox_Sample_33_FD_206719 | JGI IMG/M metagenome (GOLD analysis project Ga0335079, IMG submission 206719) | Soil microbial communities from Loxahatchee National Wildlife Refuge, Florida, United States - Lox_Sample_3.3 | ecosystem: Environmental > Terrestrial > Soil > Wetlands | place: USA... | reverse complement strand
GAGTTCAAGACCGACAGCTGCGCGGCGGCTTAACTGCCTCGCATTAGCATACACGTTTCAGCCGGGATCTCACACCGCTTTTAACCAGCCGACGATGCAAGTATGGAGGTGAAGATGAGTTTCATATAATATTAGCGAAGATGGTGTATTCATTTTGAATCATTGCATTTTATGACAAGAATTATCTGTCAGCAACTCCCTCCTGCATCTCACGAAGTTTCCATTCTTAGAAATACTTCAATTTTTTGAAAATACAGTTTTGTAGGTGGTCCTCATGAGGGCCGGTATCGTTGAGAAGTGGAGAATTGCACCAGTACCACCATGTTCAGTGATGATGGCTGTGATTTTTCCTCCCAGCATCACTTTTACGAGAATGCTATAATAAAAACATAAAATTGAGAGCCTCATGATTTCGTACTGATATGGTCGTGCATTTTCCGGGCAGTTGTGAAGCATGCCGAAATGGAGCTGGGAGAGGAAGGAAGGGAGAAGATGATGGGGACAAGAATCAAAGTTGCGGTGGCGCAGGTGGCACCCATCTTTCTTAACCGAGACGCAACTGTTAAGAAAATCTGTGATTGGATAGCGCGAGCTGGCAGTGAAGGTGCTCGATGGGTAGTGTTTCCAGAAACAGTTATCCCGGGCTATCCCTATTGGCTAATGACCATGCCCAGTATGGCGACCGGTGCTATTAACCGGGAATTTTTCGAAAATTCCGTTATAGTCCCGGGCGCTGAAACCGACGTCCTTGCCGTCGCCACTCGCGATGCTCGATGCGGCGTTGTGATTGGCGTTAGCGAGCGGGCTGGCGGAACTATGTACAACTCACAATTGTTTTTCTCTCCAGAGGGGGTATTGATCGGCAAAAGACGCAAGCTCATGCCGACATTTCACGAGCGTATGGTCTGGGGTCGAGGGGATGGCACGGATCTTTACGCCTTCGATACGTCTGCGGGTCGCGTGGGCGGTCTCATCTGCTATGAGCACTCGAACGCGTTATTTTGTTATGCAATGCAATCTCAGCGTGAGGAAATTCACTTCGCCTTGTGGCCTGGTGGAATGCACTGGATCAGTAATGTCGTTGAGGCAGCGTCGCGTAACTACGCATTTCAATCTCAAGCGTTTGTCGCCTCGGCTTCATCCGTCATGACCCCAGACATTCTCGATTGGCTTTCGAAACATGGTGGGACGGGCAAGTTCAGCATCGGAGGAGGGCACTCGTGTATCGTGGCGCCGTTCGGGGAACTCCTAGCAGGCCCGGCTCCGGAAGGAGAAGTCCTATTGATGTCCGAACTGGACTTTGATCGCATCACGGACAGAAAAATTATAACCGACTGCGCAGGACATTACGCACGTCCGGATGTAGTTCGTCTTCTAATTGAACGGGGCCAGCAAACGCCTGTTGTGGAGTGTCCGGACACATCGAGTAAGCGCTGTGCTGATGTTCGCATAGCAGATGCGTAGAGACCGTTATTTGAATAGAATCTCGTCCCGATTGTACTCGTGTGAACTGATAAGTGTACACGGTAAGCACGGTGATCTATAAAAATTGCGAAATATCAGTTGAATCATTCGGTTAATAAACCTTCCTCAAATCTACACTTGGACATTGCCCTGCTCTGATGCAAGTTGCAGCTTATAATTAATAGTGTATAGTCATACGTAGGCGCACATTATAGCATACTGTCTGGTTATAAATGTCATGGGCACAATCCTTGAGAAAAAGATCGTACGAAAATTTAAAAAGTCCCTGCACGGAAAGCTAATCATGCTTGGGGAAGATGGTTACGACATGGGCCGCAGGGTATGGAACGGCATGATAAACAGATATCCCGCGATGATCGCCTATTGCGACAATGTTGATGACGTACTTAAGTCGGTAAATTATGCGCATACCCAGGGGCTGATCACCGCCGTGCGCAGCGGCGGGCACAACGTTGCGGGGAACAGCGTCTGTGATGGCGGGATAGTGATAGACCTTTCGAGGATGAAGCGGATCGAGGTAAATGTCGCATCCCGGATTGCACATGCCCAAGCCGGTTTGAACTGGGGAGAATTCGACCGCGCGACCCAGATCTTTGGACTAGCGACGACGGGCGGGATTGTCTCAGGAACAGGAATTGCCGGACTGACCTTGGGCGGCGGTATAGGTTGGCTGATGCGGAGGTTCGGAATAACTTGTGACAACCTCATTTCTGCTAAGGTTATCACAGTGGATGGGCAACTCATGACTGCCAGTGCTGTTGAGAATCCGGACCTCTTTTGGGGTATAAGGGGTGGAGGGGGCAACTTCGGCATTGTGACCGAATTCGAATACCGGCTTTATCAGGTTGGTCCCGTACTTGCTGGCACTATATACTATCCTGCGGCGATGACCCGTGAAATCCTACGATTCTACCGCGACTATATCAATGTCATCCCCGATGAACTCACTACGATGTTTGTATATATGGCAGCCCCACATAATCCCTCTCTCAATAGAATCCTTCGCGATAGGCCGGTGGCAGCCATCCATGTATGTTACATGGGCACCCTTCAAGCGGGGGAAAAGGTCTTGAAGCCGCTTCGGGATTTTGGGCCTCCGCTCGAGGATGCGGTGAGGATAATGCCTTATGTAGAACTACAATCAATGCTCGATGCCGGCGCGCCGCCAGGTCTCCAGAACTTCTGGAAATCGTCCTATCTGAAGAGCCTCAGCGATGAGGCGATCGAGGTTCTTGCCGGCTATTCTGAGGCAATTACCTCACCACTGTCACAAGTGCATCTCCAACACCTCGAGGGTGCGGTGCGCAGAGTCCATGAAGACGATATGGCCTTCAGCCACCGAGACGCCTCATGCGTATTCAACATCGTCACCAAGTGGGAGAATCCCCTGGAATCGGAAAGACATATACAGTGGACACGGGATTTTGAAGTAGCGATGAGACCCTTTTCGACGGGAGGCGTTTACGTAAACTTCCTCGGCGAAGAGGGGGAAGACAGGGTCAAGGCGGCATACAGCCAGGCAAAGTATGGCAGGCTCGTTGCGCTCAAGAACAAATATGACCCGACAAACTTTTTCCGACTAAATCAGAACGTCAAGCCTTCGTAAACCGGGTCTTTCTAAAGGCCTTAGAGGCATGGTACACTTGGGTCATGTCGAACGCGAGTAGTTGGAGATGCAAAAGGCCGATACCATGAAAAAGCTGAATTGCTGGGAATACATGAAATGCGGACGACGGCCCGGAGGAGAGAAGGAGAGAGAGCTCGGAATCTGCCCGGTAACCATCAACGAAGACCTAGACGGCGCCCATGGGGGGATTGGAGCGGGGAGAGCATGCTGGGCGGTGGTGGGCACGTTCTGTGGCGGCACGGTCCAGGGCACGTACGCGCAAAAGCTGAAGGACTGTACGAAGTGCGATTTCATGGCCCTTGTCAAGCGGGAGGAATCACTGGACCCCCTCGGCTTTTCTACCACTCGAGGCGATATCGAAAAAACACACAAGAAGAAAAGGCGGAACACCTATTAGAGATAGGCCGCTATTGTGCAATAAGGTCATAATCATAGACAAAGAGACTGTCGCATGCTAGTGTAGTGCGTCATAAATAACTTGACTTATAATATGGAACACTGTATGCTAAGCCATTATGAAAAGCGCCGCTCCCGTTACGTTGAGTCCCCAGGAACGGTCCAAGGTGGACACTTGGGCACGAGGGAAAAGCTTCCCCTCGCGATTGGTGCAACGCGCACAGATTATCCGAATGGCTGCGGATGGAGTACAGAACCAAGATATCGCACAGGAATTGGGTGTCTCCAGGCCAACCGTGCAGCTTTGGCGGCAGCGTTTCCTGGCTTTTCGATTGGAGGGGCTGGAAAAGGATGCGCCCCGTCCTGGCCGTATTCCCAAAATTCCCGTGAAAAAGATCCAGGCCGTCGTCGAAGCCACTCTCCATACAACGCCACCCAATGCGACCCATTGGAGCACACGCAGCATGGCCAAGGCTCAAGGGTTAAGCGAGGCCACGATACGCCGGATATGGAAACAACACAACCTAAAGCCTCATTTGGTCAAAACCTTCAAGGTCAGCCGCGACAAACATTTCGTCGAGAAACTGTACGACGTTGTTGGTCTCTATCTAAATCCTCCGGACAAGTCGCTGGTGCTCTGTGTCGATGAAAAGAGTCAGATTCAAGCTCTCGACCGGTCGCAGCCGGGTTTACCGATGAAGAAGGGCCGTTGTGGGACCATGACACACGATTACAAACGCAACGGCACAACAACGTTATTTGCGGCCCTCAGCATGCTCGATGGTACGATTATCGGCGACTGCCTGCCGCGCCATCGGCATCAAGAATTTATCCGTTTCCTCAAGAAGATAGACGGCGAGACCCCAGCCGGTCTCGACCTGCACTTGATCGTGGACAATTATGGGACCCACAAGCATCCCAGCGTGAAGACGTGGCTCAAACGACATACACGATTCCATTTGCACTTTATTCCGACATCCAGCTCTTGGCTGAACATGATCGAGCGGTGGTTCCGCGAAATTACCGACAAACGTATCCGTCGTGGAACGTTTCGGAATTTGCCTGCGTTAATAGAAACTATCAAGAACTACATCGACAATCATAACCAAAATCCGCAGGTGTTTGTGTGGACGGCACCCGTGGCACAGATTTTGACCAAGGTCGCCAAATGTAAAGAAGCGTTGGACGCACTACACTAGTTACTACCTGGCAATGTTCACCCTTGTCACTATATTGACATTCAATGATTGTAGGTGGAGTTCGCAATTTTTAAAAAACGTAACTGTTATTGACTACTTCCTGTAACATTGGACTTTCCTTTCTTAGCAACAATCAACACTTCATCCCGATATTTATTAGCGCACAACACACCTTATCATCTCTCATTCACATCTCTCATTGACACCGTGTAATCGGAATAATTGACAACTCAGCGTGTGAAGCATATATTTGTCCAAGAGACTGAGGTGATGTGGCATTATCTATAAAATGACACTGCTTCCTTCCGTTTCACTTTAATAAACAAATAACATTTATTTAGGATTGTAATGTGGAGGATCAATGTCAGATATTACACGTTTTGGTGTTTCCATTGATGGTCAACTTAGAAAGAAATCTGATGAGCACATTAAGCGCAAAGGCTATTCCACCCGGTTCGAGGCCATCCTGGACATGATCCGGGATGGCCCCGTTGAAAAACAGTGTGAATCGGACAAACACAAAACCGTGGGTACCATTATAATTGTTTACAACCACATTTAAGGCTGAACTTATTGTGGCTTACGGCGTACGAAGACTATTGAAAAATAGGTTGAATGTTTTCAGGTCTACTTAATTTGTTCCCAATCGATTCATTGACTTCATTTTAGATTTATTTAACTTTAAAATGACCAGTTATTTCACACCATCGTCATAATATTGCATTGCGCAAGGGATTTATTCCTCATCTTCCAGCTGATCTTTCAGTGCTTGGTCAAAGGTAATAATCTTGCCGCCGTGCTTCTTTTGAAAGATCGAGGCCTGCGTTTTTGAAGAAAATGCAACCCTGCTCGTGTAGCTCATCACGCCGGGAATATCGCTCCCTTCGAGAAAATATGCCTTGTCCGCGTCGAGTAATTTCCCGGTCAGAAAATCAGCTACCTTCACTCCTTTGATCCTACCCTTGTTCTGATTGATAACCCGGGCTGCGCAGGCAAGGCTGCAGGTCGATTTTGTCGTGTCGTCATTCAAGAAAATCACAAAGTGGGTTTTTTCATACAGGTCCAGATACATGCCACAGACGTCACAACTCTCCCTTTCAGTGGCATGCGCACTGGCATAGATGCCTGTCACAAAAAGAGTTGTAATAATCAGGGATACTGTCTTACGGAAGATGTCGTTCAAATGTTCCCCCACATGTTTCTAGTCCCGCCTGTTTCTACATTTACATTTTTTGTTCCATATTTTCTGGATCTTTTGCCCTTCTCTTCAGAGCGGCTTCATAGTCATAGATCGTTCCCCCAAAACCCTTCTTGAACATCTCAGCCTGTTTCTTCGAGCTGAAAGCGATCCAGCTCGGAGCACAGGAAGGCACCGCTTTGCTCTTATACAGATACACCGCCTTCTCAGCGCCTAACCATTCTCCGCTGATGAAGTCCCTTGTTTTCGCCGACTGCACCTTGTCCTTATCCGTTGCCAGGACCCAGAGACCACAGTGCGCGCAACAATAGTGAACCTCTTCTCCCGTCTTCATGGTAACGACAAATGCGGTATTCTGATGATCGGAAACCGACATCCCGCAAATCGGGCATTTATCCTGCGCTGTCGCTGCTACTGCTACAACAAGGACGAGCAACACAGCTAATGCTATCACAACTGTTTTAGCGTTTTTCATGAATCCTCCTTTCAGACTAAGACAGCATCCCTGATTGAAAGTTTATCACAACTTCATCAAAATATCTTAACGGGCTTCTTTGGCCAGATCTTCCCGCGTAGCGGTAAGGGCTTCGTCCCAGGAAACGCTTTTTCCGCCATAGGCTGCGATGAATTTGTCGACAGCATCCTTTGTCGCGGAGGCCCACTTGACCCGTTTTACCCTCCCGTTCCCTGTCATTCCAATAGGATTTAATCCCAACACGGTCGGTTTGTCTTGACAGGGCGGTATACGGAATTTATCATGGTTACATGAGTTTTCCCGGATTATGCCAGCCATTTACAAGGAGGAACGCCTCGTCCCGCGTATTGGGTGGCCTCGCACGCCTACTGGTCACAAGTCTCGTTCTGTCCATCGTGTCCTCTTGTTCAAGACAGGCCTCCTATCCCTCGCCAGTGCGAATCGGACCGGATATTGTCATCGATACATCAGGCCTGAAGCTTGAAGTTCCCAAATTCTTTACGTATCGGGTCCAGGACAAAAAGGTCAACTTTTTTGTGGTCAAAATGGAGGACAGGATTCTCTCCTTTCTCGACGCATGTGCAAGTTGCTATCCTCACAAGCAGGGATATCGCTGTGAAGACAACGCAGTTATCTGTCGTTATTGCAATCTCAGGTTTCCCATCAGCAAGCTTGAAAAAGGCATCGGGAACTGTTATCCGATCAAGATAGAAGGCAGAATGGAGAAGGGCAAGTATCTGATTCCGGTGGACACCCTGGAAAAGGCGGTAAACAAGTTTTGATTTACGGCGATATAAAAAAAGGCGGCGCTGAATTTATCATTGCTCCCGGCCCTCGTATCATGTGCCAGTGCTGGTCGTCTCTTTGATAACCTTGGCCATTTTTTCGGGACTGTCGTCCTGATGAAACAAATAACGTACTTTCCCCTGTTTGTCGATGAGATAGACGATATTGGTGTGGTTGATAGTATACCCCAAGGCCGAGTTGGCAGGTACCTTTAGATAAAACGCATTATAAGCGTGAACCACTTCATCGATTTGCGTTTTGGTCCCCGTCAGACCTACGGCGTTAATGTCGAAATATCCCAAATACTCCTTCAGCCTGGCAGAGGTATCGCGTTGTGGATCGACTGTTACGAAAACGGTCATTACCTCTTGACTGGCCGCGCCAAGGAGGGTTCGAGCCCTGGCCAATTTGTCAAGTGTCAATGGGCAAACACCCGGACAGGAGGTATACCCGAAAAATAAAAGAACGACTTTACCCCGGTGATCTCTGAGATGGAAAATTTTTCCGTTATCATCCGTAAGGGTAAAATCTCCGCTGGGATTAAATGCCTTTTCAAGCTCGCTCGGGACTGGCTTTATGGTGGAATAAGCCCAGTAGAGACCAAAAATGATCAATAGGATTGTGCCAATAGCGAAAAAAGATAATATCAGTTTTTGTTTTGTCCGCACGTTTCCTCCATCTCCCAGTAATCATCCTGGCAGACTATCCCTCCTCATCCCATTTATGTGCGTCAGTTTTTATGGTCACACGACCCCAGTCCTCAAAATAAAAAAAGATCGGTATGGTGGCGCCTTCTTCCAATGATCTCAGCAAATGTATCATCATGGGGTGAAAACCGTTCGTTTCAGAAAAAGGCACTCTCCTGCCACGATCCGGAGGCTATCGACCTTCTTTATTACCATTATGTCGCCGGCCTTTTCAGTCCTGTGTAGCTCCACGCTTGCTACTTGTGTGTATCCGAGCGAAGGAACCAATTCGAGGAAGAACTGGATGCGGTCCTGATGCCATGTCATTTGCAGATTTCATCTGCACATCATTGATTGTTCTTCACACATTAATAACCTACGGCTTCTTAAATTAATCGTTGATAATAATATCACTCTTTCCTGTTCACAGATAAAGGACGCAGGGACATTTCCACTAAAACGAAAATACTTCCCTTATCCAGCCGGATTCGGTTTTTCTGTAGGTTATTTCTCCATCTATGAGGAACATGTCTCCCTTGTGAATGACACGCGGATCGGGAGAATCTTTGATCTCCCAGCGAAACTTCCCATGAAACAATTTATCAATATATACGTCTTCGCAACAGGTTGTCACGCAGTCTTGTTCATTTTGTAAAAACCGAGCTTTCGCCCGATATCTGACGGTGTACTTCCCATCATTGCCTGCGACGCCGGTGTTTGCATACTCCACGATCGACACTTCACCGGGCCATCGATGCTTGAGCCAATTTTGCAGATCCGCCCGAGCCCATTTTTCAGAAGGATGATTTGAGCAGCCGGTGAAAAGCGTTAAAAGGAGGAAGGAGCTTATTATAATAAGAACTTTATAACGCGACATTAGGCATACCTCAACATTATTTTCCTTTCCTGTGGAGTGATCTGATTTATTCCCAGAATGCCCATTCAGGAAAATGGAGTTTACACAGATTATAGAATAGTGAATCCAGTATCATGTATTAATCGAATATTAATCATCATATCTCTTCTGAATCTTTTTTATCGTAAATAATGTTCCTGGAGGGCCTCGTGAACTTTATTTAATCGTTAAGTTTTATAACCAACATGCCTGTTCTTCGCACTTGAAACGGTAAAAAAGGCTCCACTTCAGAAATATTCCGGTCTTTAATAGTGAGGTTCGGATATTCTCGAAGTGGAGCCTAGCTTAAAGGGGAGGACAGGCTATGAGTCCCGTCCTCGATGATGCCTTGAATAGATGCATGACACGCTCAATGCCTCTCATGGAGAAACACGTCAGATCTGTCGTTCGGTTTTAACGACGAGAGGAACCAGTATCATACCATGCAGAGACTGAATGCCCGCTCAGAATCCCTGTTGGAATGCTGATAAGTTTGAAGCAGCGTTACGATCACGACTTTTCCAGGTTTTCCGCAGCAAAATTCCAGTTGATCAATTTGTCAATAACTGCGTTCACGTAATCAGCACGCCGGTTCTGATAATCGAGATAATAGGCGTGCTCCCATACATCAATCGTCAGCAGCGGTTTCTTTCCCTGAGTGATGGGGGTGTCCGCATTACCTGTCTTGATGACCGTGAGCTTGTCCTGATCCTTCACCAGCCAAGCCCATCCGCTGCCAAATTGGGTCACTGCCGCGTTCGCCAGCTCTTTCTTGAATGCGTCAACGCTACCGAATGATTCCTCGATTGTTTTCTTGAACGCAGCAGGAGGCTCGCCGCCGCCCTTAGGTTGCATGCTCTTCCAATAAAACGTATGGTTCCATGTCTGAGCCGCGTTGTTGAAAATTGCGGTCTTGTCCGCTTTGCCGGCCACAGCTGCCACGATCTTCTCAAGAGGCATATCAGCAAGATCGGTCCCTACAATAAGTTTATTCAGATTGTCGACATATGCTTTGTGATGTTTTCCGTAATGGAAGGAAATCGTTTTCGCCGAAATCACTGGTTCCAGTGCATTATCTGCATAGGGAAGCGGCGGCAATGCCAGTGGCGTAGATGCATGCGCAATGTGCGGAAATCCTGAAACTGCTGCAGTTATTGTCACCCCTGCTGCACCGGCAAGAAAATCTCTTCGGGTGACGCCACTATTGTTTTCTTTATGATCTTGTTGTTCCATAGTGCCTCCTTGTGTTTACATAGATGATTATCGTCATTTTCCCCCCGGAATATTCATACCAGGAAATGGAATCCTCTCAGCCTATAGCTTGGTGAATTCCATGTCATATATCAAGCAGAAATGCTTCATAAAACCACTACGAATCAAAAGAGTGCACCAATAGTCGACAGACGGTAAATCTGCACAATTATCTTCGGTAAAAATTCATGATAATTATAACGGGCGGGATAAATTCCCGCCCGTCTTTACAACAACGTTGGATACTAATTGCTTGAAGGTGGTGCCGTCATGCGAGTGATCTGCTCATCGGTGCTTTTTCGATCGAGGGTAGGTGCGGAATCCTCCTGACCTTCTTTCATTGCCTTTTTAAAGGATTTGATGCTTTTGCCCAAGCCTTCACCTAGCTCCGGAAGCTTCCCAGGACCAAACACGATCAGCACGATCCCTAGGATAAGAAGCAGATGCAGGGGCTGAAATAAACCTTCGAACATAATGGTCTCCTTCCCCATGTCCTGATGCACTCAAAAGATACTCGGATCGACCTCCGGGCTTTATTTGTCAAGTGAATCATAAGTCTGCATCGGCGCCGGTGGATTCTGTCCGTGGCAGTCCGAGCAATTGTTCTGAGAGGTAATGCCATTAGCGAGAACGTTGTAGAGCGGTTTGTTCTTCGGCTTATAAGCGCCGTCCATATAGGCGTTCAGCATCGTCGTCGCTTCCGCTGCCACATTTGCTGCAAGGCGGGCGCACCGTTCCTGTCTTTCGTTAGACAGGAATGCTGCACCTTCCGCGCGCATCCATTTGCCTACCGAAATGTGGCATACGGGGGTGCCCGCTATGGTCATATGCTTGATAGGCGCTTTCAGTACCTGGGCCGGCGTGAAGTTCGGCAGCTCCGTATAGGAATAATAGAACGCAAGGTCGTTGGTCATGGCTTCAGCTACGTCTGTGTCCTTGGTCACGAGACCGATAATAATGCCAGCGCCGGGCATGGTCCCGCACAGTGCGCCCCAGCCCGCGAAACCGCCGTGGGCCCACCGGTAGGCATCGATTGGGAAATTATTCCATCCGGCCGCACCTTTTTTCTGAAGGTTCTCTGCAAAGCCCGCAATGACCGATGAGGTACACCATCTCTTGAAATAGTTTTCATAGGTTGACTGGGCCACATCCTGCGGGTTGAGCTTTACATACTTGTATGAAGCTGCCCCCGAATTTTCATAGGCATCTGATTTTTTTACGGCTTGAAGAACACCCATGGTCGCAATTGCGGTCGCAGCGGCAATTTTGCCGCCATTAACCAACATGTCTCTTCTGGACATCTCTTTTTTATCGTCTAAAGGGTTCATGAAAGCCTCCTGATAAATTTTTTAATTTGTCGTTAAGGTTTAATGACCGAGGTCCCTGTTCTTCGCACATCAAGCTAAAAAATGACTCCACTCCAGAAATATTCTGGTCTTTGAATAGTGAGGGCTGGATATTTCCGAAGTGGAGTCGAGCTTAAAGGGGAGGACAGGCTATGAGTCCCGTCCTCAGTGATGCCTTGGATAGACGCATGAATACACGCGCATGCCTCTTGCGGAGACATACGTCAGCTCTATACTTCGGGTTTTAACGACGATTAGGATTTTGGAGGACGTTCATCTTGAAAGGCGATTAAGAGTGGTTTAATACGTTGGTTTACGATTTCAGCGATTTTATCCTGAACAAGAGGC
>Ga0335079_10008505_pt1 | contig 11693 bp, 8 predicted proteins | sample Lox_Sample_33_FD_206719 | JGI IMG/M metagenome (GOLD analysis project Ga0335079, IMG submission 206719) | Soil microbial communities from Loxahatchee National Wildlife Refuge, Florida, United States - Lox_Sample_3.3 | ecosystem: Environmental > Terrestrial > Soil > Wetlands | place: USA: Florida... | reverse complement strand
CTCGAACTGGCCGGTGTTCTTCTCGTTGATGCGGAAATAAGTCGAAAGCTCCATCGGGCAGCGCACCCCCGGCGGCACGTAAACGAAGGAGCCGTCGGAGAACACCGCCGAATTCAACGTGGCAAAGAAGTTGTCGGTGACCGGCACCACCGAGCCGAGATATTTCTTCACCAGCTCTGGATGCTCGCGGATCGCTTCCGAGATCGGCATGAAGACCACGCCGGCCCGTTTGAGCTCTTCCTTGAACGTGGTCGCGACCGACACGGAATCGAACACCGCGTCGACCGCGACCCGGCCGGACCGGAAATCGCCGCCGGTCACATCGTCGTCGAGCTTGCTCGGCTCGCCCTGCTTGCGCACGCCGGCGAGAATTTCCTGCTCTTTGAGCGGAATGCCGAGCTTCTCGTAGGTCTTGAGGATCTCAGGGTCGACTTCATCGAGCGACTTCGGCGCTTTAAATGCCTTCGGCGCCGAATAATAGTAGATGTCCTGGTATTCGATCTTCGGATAGTTGACGCGCGCCCAGGTCGGCTCGCGCATGGTCAGCCAGCGCTTAAAGGCTTCCAGCCGCCAGGCCAGCATCCACTCCGGTTCGGTCTTCTTGCCCGAGATGAAACGGATCGTGTCTTCCGACAGGCCCCGTGGGGCCTTTTCGGATTCGATATCGGTCACGAACCCATATTTGTATTGATCAACGTCGAGGCCTCGGACGCGCTCGACGGTCTCTTGGACGGCCGGCATTCTTTCCTCCACTACGGTTTCAAGGACCGCGGGTTGGATTTGTCGGTTATGGTCGGTTCGCGCGTTGCGTTGCGATCATTCCCTGTTGCTGGCACTCAGGCGGCTAGCCCCGAGTTCAAGCGTGAATTCTCATGCTTCTTAAGTAAGGACGAACTGACTTTAGTCAAAGCAGCGAGCAGTTTCTCGACGTCGCGCTCGCTGGTCGACCAGCCGAGGCTGATCCGCAAGGCGCCTTGCGCCAGCATGGGTTCCACCCCCATCGCCGCCAACACGTGCGAGGCCTGCACCTTGCCGGACGAGCAGGCAGCCCCCGAAGATACCGCTATACCATTGAGATCAAAGGCGATTATCGCCGTCTCCGCCTTCATCCCGGGAATCGCGAACAGCGTCGTATTGGGTAGCCGCGGCGCGTTTTCGCCGAAAATCACCGCATCCGGCGCGGCCGCCTTGATGCCGACTTCGATGCGGTCGCGCAGCGCCGCCATGCGCGGGGCGTCCGCCTGAGTTGCGGCGACCGCAGCGGCGGCGCCAAAGCCCGCAATCGCGGCCACGTTTTCGGTTCCCGCGCGCAGGCCGCGCTCCTGCCCGCCCCCCTTGATCAGCGGCTCGGCGATATGGATGTCGCCGCGGCGAATCAACGCACCCGCTCCTTGCGGGCCGCCAAGCTTGTGGGCGGACAGGCTCATGAGATCGGCGCCGAGCTCATCGATGTCGCAATCGATGCGGCCGGGGCCTTGGACGGCGTCGACGTGCAGCACGCCGTTCGCGGCGTGCACGATCTCGGCGATGTCCCGAATGGGCTGGACGACGCCGGTTTCGTTATTGGCGAGCATCACCGAAACCAGCGGATATTCGGCCCGAGCAAGCGCGCCTCTCAGAGCATGACAATCGACGACGCCATCACTTGTGACCGGCAATTCTTCGACGACTTCGGCGGCAAAGCGGCCGCCGCTGCGCACCGAAGGATGCTCGATCGCGGACAGAAACAGACGGTCGCGCAAGGACTTGACCCCGGCGATCTCGAGCGCCGGGGTCAACGCCAGCATGTTGGCTTCGGTGGCGCCGCTGGTGAAAGTGACGTTCCTGGCCTCCGCAGCGACCAACGCGGCCACGTTTTCCCGAGCCTTCTCAATGACATGCCTCGCCGCCCGTCCTTGCGCGTGCACTGACGACGCGTTCCCGGTCAGCGCCAGCGCGGCGACCATAGCGGCACGCGCCTCCTCGCGCAGCGGGGCGGTGGCATTCCAGTCAAAATAGGCCCGATCAGTCATTTGGCGTTTCAGTATCGGAATATTGTTGTCGCCCATCCCCCCGAAAAAGCTTGCTTTTTGCCTGGGGGACTGTGTTAGAAGCCGCTTTCACGCGGCAACTTATAGCCTGTGCCGTGGCCGTGAACAGCCGAATTCAAATATTTAGAATGATTCTAAACTACGGGTCGATCCGTCCCTTTTTGGTCCGCATCGAGCACAAATCCCATGCCGCGGAACGGCTGCGGCGAGCACGCTTCGAGGTCTACAGCGATGCCTGAAGTCATCTTCACCGGTCCAGCCGGACGGATCGAGGGCCGGTACCATCCGGCGCGGCAGAAGAACGCGCCGATCGCCATCGTGTTGCATCCGCACCCGCAATTCGGCGGCACGATGAACCACCCGATCATCTATCAGCTCTACTACGCCTTCGTGCACCGCGGCTTCTCGGCGCTGCGTTTCAATTTCCGCGGCGTCGGCCGCAGCCAGGGCTCGTTCGATCACGGCACCGGCGAATTGTCCGACGCGGCCGCCGCGCTCGACTGGGCGCAGACCATCAATCCGGAAGCCAAGAGCTGCTGGATCGCCGGCTTCTCGTTCGGCGCCTGGATCGGCATGCAGTTGCTGATGCGCCGCCCGGAGATCGAGGGTTTCATCTCGATCGTGCCGCCCGCCAACCTTTACGACTTCTCGTTCCTGGCGCCCTGCCCGTCGTCCGGGCTGATCATCCATGGCGACAAGGATGCGGTGGTGCCGCCGAAGGACGTCACCACGCTGGTCGACAAGCTGAAGACGCAGAAGGGCATCGTCATCGAGCAGAAGGTGATCCCGGGCGCCAACCACTTCTTCGATGGCAAGGTCGAGCCGCTGCTCACCAATATCTGCGCCTATCTCGACAAGCGGCTGAAGACCGACCGCAAGCCGACCGCGGCCTAGCCGTTACGACTGCACGGAATACCCGCCGTCGACCGGGATCGCCGCGCCGGTGACGAAGGCCGATGCGGGGCTCGCCAGAAACACGGCAATGCCGGCGAAGTCGTCGGGACTGCCCCAGCGCTGCGCCGGCGTGCGCCCCAGCACCTTCTCATTCAAACCAGGCACCTGCTGGCGCGCTCCCCGCGTCAAGTCGGTATCGACCCAGCCTGGCAGAATCGTGTTGACCTGAATGTTGTCTTTGGCCCAGGCGACAGCCAATGCGCGTGCCATCTGCACGATGCCGCCTTTGCTCGCCGCATAGGGCGCCGCGTAGGACATGGCAAAGATCGACATCATCGAACCGATATTGATGATCTTGCCGCCGCCCCTCTGCACCATATGCGGATAGGCCGCCTGCGAACACAGGAACGCCGCGGTGAGATTGGTATCCATGACGCTGTGCCAGTCCTGCGCGCTCAGCTCCTGCGGCTGCTTGCGAACGCTCGTTCCGGCATTGTTGACGAGAATGTCGAGCCCGCCGAACCGCTTGGCCGCGTCGTCGACGGCCTGCTTGCACGATGCTTCTTGCAATGCGTCGAGCTTGACGAACTCGGCCCTGGCGCCGAGCGCGGCAAGGTCCGCCAGCGCGCCTTTGGCTTTCTGCTCATTGCGGCCGGCGATGACGACGGTCGCACCCGCGCCGGCGAGCCCTTTGGCCATGCCAAGGCCGATGCCGCCATTGCCGCCGGTGACGAAGGCAATCCGCCCTTTGAGATCGAACAGGTCCATGTTTAGACCCGCCCTTTCAGCAGCTGTTACGCGAACTTCTTCGCCGCCAGCACGGCGTTGAGCCCGCCGAAGGCGAAGGAATTGGAAATGGCGGCGTCGATCTTCATCGGCCGCGCCGTGTTCGGCACATAATCGAGATCGCAGGCCGGATCCGGTCCAAGATAGCCGATGGTCGGCGGCGCGATGTCCTCGCGGATGGCCATCAGGGTCGCCACCATTTCCAGCGCGCCAGCGGCGCCGAGCGCGTGACCGATCATGGATTTCGTCGACGACACCGCCAGCTTTCGGGCATGCTCGCCGAACACCTGATGCAGCGCCCTGGTTTCGGTCTCGTCATTGGCGGCGGTGCCGGTGCCGTGCGCATTGACATATTGAATGTCCTGCGGCTTGAGCCCGGCGTCGTCGAGCGCACCGGTCATGGCGCGCGACATGCCGTCGATATCCGGCGCCGTCAGGTCGCCAGCGTCTGCGGTCATGCCGAAGCCGACGATTTCGCCGAAAATCTGCGCCCCGCGCGCACGGGCGCGGTCGAGCGGCTCGAGGACGAACACCGCCGCCCCCTCGCCGAGGATCAGACCTTTGCGGTCTTTTGAGAACGGGCGGCACATGTCGGGCGCCATCACCCGCATCGCCTCCCAGCCGCGCAGGGTGCCGAAGCTGACGCAGGCTTCGGTGCCGCCGGTGACGGCACAATCAACCGCGCCCGAGCGCACCATGTGAAACGCGAGGCCCATGGCATGCGTCGCCGAAGCGCAGGCGCTCACGACGACAAACGCGGGACCGCGCAGGCCGTGCTGCATGGAAATCTGGCTGGCGGGCGCGTTCGCCATCATCCGCGGGATCGAAAGCGGAAAAAGCCGCTGCTTCTTTTCCAGGTAGAGCCGGCGAAACGCTTCGTCGAGCGTGTTCTGCCCGCCGACCCCGGTGCCGATGATGGTCGCGGTGCGCAGCGACAGCGGCCGGTCGAAGACGAGGCCGGATTGCGTGATCGCTTCGCGCGCAGCCACGAGCGCGAATTGCGAAAAACGGTCAAGCGTCGACAGCTCACGGTCGGCGAAATACTTGAGCGGGTCGTAGTCCTTCACCTCGCCGGCGATTTTCTGGGTGAGCTCCTCCCGGCCCTGGGCCGTGATCGGGCCGAGGCCGCTGGCGCCCTGTTTCAGCTTTTCCCAATAGACGGGCGCCGTGTGGCCGAGCGGCGTGATGGCGCCAAGGCCGGTGACGACAACGCGGTTCACGGCATTCACGACTTCTTGTCGACCAATTTCTGAATCGACTTGACGACGTCGCCAACCGTTTCGAATTCGGTGCGCGGATTATTGGTATTGGCGTTATAGGGAATCTCGATATCGAATTTCTCTTCGAGATCGAAAATCATTTCGACCGCATCGAGCGACTCGAGGCCCAAATCCTCCAAGCGGTCGGTGAGCTCGACGGTCGGCTTCTCCACCCGCTTCTTCTTGGCAATGATTGCCACAACGTCGTTTGTTACATCGGCCATAACGCTTTGCCCCTCTCACTTCTTATTGATTTGTTCTTCCATCGCGTCCAGACGCGAGGCCATGCTTGCCACCTTTTCATGCAGCCGTTTTTGCCGGCTCGCATAATGATAACGTTCTAGCGCACGATGATGCAGGACCGCCGGATGGCCCGACACCATGGTCCCGGGCGCTACGTTACTGCCCACGCCGGAACCGGCGCCGACGACAGCCTCATCGCCAATCTCCAAATGATCGCCGATGCCGGCGCCGCCACCGATCCGCACGCGATTGCCGACCGTGACGCTACCGGAAATGCCCACTTTGCCGCACACCAGACAGCTTTCTCCGATGCGGACATTGTGACCGATATGGACGTGATTGTCGATTTTCGTGCCGTTGCCGATCCTGGTGGATTCCAGCGTAGCGCGGTCGATCGTGCTGCCTGCGCCAATCTCCACATCGTCGCCGATGACGACATTGCCGAGCGAATACACCCGCGACAGTTTTATATCGGCCGAGAAGACGGCCGCAGACATCATATCGGGGGCGAAACTGAAACCGTCGGATCCGATCACCGTGTTCGGATGCACGATCACCCGATCGCCGATCACGCAGCGGTCGCCGACCCGCACGCCGGCGTGGATCAGGCCTTTTGCACCGATCATCACATCGGCGCCGATCGTAACGTGCGGCATGACGACGGTGTCCGTGCCGATGCGGCTGCGCGCGCCCACCGTCGAATAGGGGCCGATGCTGACACCACTGCCGAGCGCAACGTCTGGCGCGACGATGGCCGTGGGATGAACGCCCTTGTCTTGCGACGGCCCGCGGTCGAATAGGGCCGTCAGCTTCGCCAAAGCCATCCGCGCGTCGCCCGCAGTGATCACGGCGCGGAAAGAGCCGGACGGAACCGGATGCTCGGCCGAGACGACTACCGCCTGCGCTTTGCTGCCGGCAAGCGCCGTCAAGGCATTCGCGCTGACCGCCAGCGCAAGATCAGTGGCGCGCTCGGCCCGCGCCGGGTGCACCAAACGGTCAACCTCGATTGCGCCATCGCCGTCGAGCCGGCCCGCAAGCGCTTCAGCAATATCCTTGGTCCGCATGAATTCTAACTGAGATTCTCGATAGTTAGCCGCGCGCTGCGGCATGGCGAAAGGTCATAGCAGGGCCGGGAAACTGCGATAGATCGGCCACCGGGTCAACTGCGCCGATATGCGACGATACCGCCCCGCATGGGCGTCGTGACGCCGGTTGTGGCCGGAAATGTGATCGGCAGACCGTTGAGGGTACGCACCGCCAGATAGGCGAAGGCCTGCGCCTCGATGGCCTGCGACGACCAGCCGATTGCGTCGGCGGTCTCCACGCTCGCCGGCTGGAGCCGCTCGGCCAGCATACGCATCAGCGTCGGGTTGCGTGCCCCGCCACCCGCCACGATCCAGGCGCGCGGCGCGGCGGGCAAATGCGGCAGGATGCGCGCGACTGACGCCGCGGTCAGCGCCGACAAGGTCGCCGCGCCGTCGGCGACGGAAAAGTCCGGCAGGCCGATATTGGCGAAAGCAAAGGCATTGCGGTCGAGCGATTTCGGGCAGGGCTGGCTGAAAAAGGCGTTTTCGAGGACCCGCGCCACGAAACCCTCGTCGACTTGGCCTCTGGCCGCCTGATCGCCATCGCGGTCGAGCGGCGCGCCGGTGCGCGCGCGCATGAAATCGTCGATCAGCGCATTGCCCGGCCCGGTGTCGCAGGCGATCGGATCGCCGCCGTCGACATACGTGACGTTGGCGACGCCCCCGACATTGAGCACGGCAATCGGATGCGGACGCTTGAGGTCGCGCGCCAGAGCCTGGTGGAATACCGGCACCAGCGGCGCGCCCTGGCCGCCGGCGGCGACGTCGGCGGCGCGGAAATCATGAACCACGGTCATGTCCAGCCGGCGCGCCAGCGCCGCGCCATCGCCGATCTGCACGGTCAACCGCGCCGCCGGCTTATGCAGCACGGTTTGGCCGTGGAATCCGACGACGGCAATCCGGGATTTGTCGATCTCCTCGATGGAAAGGAAATCCTCCACCGTCGCGGCATGGACGTCCGTCACAAAGGCTTCGGCTTGCGCCAAGACGCCCGGCCGGGCGGTGCGGCCGGTCAGCGTCGCGCCTTCCCGCAGCGCCTGCCGCAGCAAGGCTTGCTCGGCGTCCGAATAAGGCCGGTAGCCGGTCGGCCCGAATCCCACGATGCGCTCGCCGTCGGTCTCGATCAGCGCCACATCGACGCCGTCGAGCGAGGTCCCGCTCATCAGCCCGATCGCCCGTACCGCCCCCAAATCATCAGCCCCGTTGGTTGAATCCGACGCCGGACCTGTTACACCACCGCCTCATGCAGGCGACAAGTCGCATTACGAGCCCGAACAATGAGTGCCTATAAGTCCGACTTTCTTAATATTCTGGCCGAGCGCGGCTTCATCCACCAAGTCTCGGAGCCCGACGCGCTGGACGAACGCGCGCGCGCCGGCGCGATCACCGGCTACATCGGCTTCGATTGCACGGCGTCCTCGCTGCACGTCGGCTCGCTGCTGCCGATCATGATGCTCTATTGGATGCAGCAGACCGGCCACCGCCCGATCGCGCTGATGGGCGGCGGCACCACCCGCGTCGGCGACCCCTCGGGCAAGGACGAGAGCCGCCGCATCCTCACCGACGAGATGATCGAGCAGAACCTTGTCGGCATCCGCGCGATTTTCTCCAAGTTCCTGAAATTCGAGGGCGCCGGCGGCAACGCCGTCATGGCCAACAACGCCGACTGGCTGAACACGCTCAACTACATCGACTTCCTGCGCGACGTCGGCCGGCACTTCTCGGTCAACCGCATGCTCTCCTTCGATTCGGTGAAGCTGCGGCTCGACCGCCAGCAGGAGCTGTCGTTCCTCGAATTCAACTACATGGTGCTGCAGGCCTACGACTTCGTCGAACTCAACAAGCGCACCGGCTGCATTCTGCAGATGGGCGGCTCCGACCAGTGGGGCAACATCGTCAACGGCATCGATCTCGGCCGCCGTATGCTCAATGCGCAACTGTTCGCCCTCACCTCGCCGCTGATCACGACGTCGTCCGGCGCCAAGATGGGCAAGACCGCCGCCGGCGCGGTCTGGCTCAACGCGGATCTCGTGAGCCCCTACGACTACTGGCAATACTGGCGCAACACCGAGGACGGCGACGTGACGCGCTTCCTCAAGCTGTTCACCGTGCTGCCGCTCGACGAGATCGCCCGCCTCGGCGCGCTCAAGGGCTCGGAGATCAACGAGGCGAAGAAGGTGCTCGCCACCGAGGCGACCGCACTGGTGCACGGCCGCGCGGCGGCCGAACAAGCGGCCGGCACCGCGCGCAAGACCTTCGAGGAAGGCGCGCTCGCCGAGACGCTGCCGACCGTGGAGATCGCGCGCGCCGAACTCGACAAGGGCCTCGGCGTGCTCACCGCCTTTGCCGACAAGACCAAGTTGGTCGCATCGAACGGCGAAGCGCGCCGACAGATCAAGGCCGGCGGCCTCAAGGTCAATGACGCGACCGTGACCGACGAGAAGCTGATGCTGAACGCGAAAGACCTGACGCCCGAAGGCGTGATCAAGCTCTCGCTCGGCAAGAAGAAGCACGTGCTGCTGAAGCCGGTCTAGCGCACCGGCTGAATGAAATTGCGGTCGAAGTTGTCCGCCGAGGGAATGAACTTGCGCAGCAGTCCGGGGGCGATCGCCGTCACCGGATTGACCGAAATGCGCGGCGCACCCGGCGGGCCGGACGCCTCGTAGGTGATGCCGACCAAGCCTTCGTTGCTGCCGGCGCCGAGGAACAGCCCGACAATCGGGATCTGCCCGAACATGTTGTTGAGGCCGTAGAACGGCACGAAGGTGCCGCGCAGGTGCACGTCGTCTTTCACGTAGTCGATCTGCCCTTCGATCGTCACGCCCACCGCCGGGCCGCGCACCACGCCGTCGCGCACCGCCATGCGCCCGGGCACGCGGGTGAATTCGCAATGCAGTTCGGAAAACTCCACGCCGCCCGTCACTTGTCCCGGCGCGCCCGATACGATGCGGTCGAGGCCCGGCTCGCCGCGCACCGCGAAATTGCGAATGACGAGATTGCCGATCTGCGGCGCGTGGTCCGGCGTCGGCGGATCCATCGCCACCCACATCTGTCCGCCGAACATGCGCGGATACATGTCGGTGAAACGGAATAAGGCGCCGGCGTCGTCGGTCTCGAAATAGATCACCTGGTGATTGTCGCGGCTGCGCAGCCGCAGGTCGCCGTTAAGCGGCGTGTCGCGGCCGATCTTGGCGTTCATGGTGAAGGTGCGGATCTGGCCGCCGCGCCGCATCAGCCTGAGATCGAGCCCGCGCAGCGTCTCGCCGTTGTGGCCGATCACGGTGCCGAGCTTGACGTCGAGATCGAGGTCGGTCCGCTTCGGTTTGGCCGTGTCGCCCGTTCCGCCGGCGAGCGAGGACTTCACGAAATTGGTCCCGTCGAAAACGTCGCCGCGCATCGCCACCCGCAGCGTTCCATCGCCGGTGCGCTCGGCTTTCAAGGACGCCTTATCGCCTTCCGCCAGGTCGAACGCCGGGAAATTCGCCGAGATAATGTCACCCGAGCCGTCGAGTTCCACCGAGCCCTTCACGCTGGTGCCCGCACCGGTGATGGTCAGGTCGTCGATGCGCGTGCTCTGCGCGGTCTTGAGCAGCGTATAGGTGGCCCGCGCCGGCTTGCCGACGGGCTTGACCCAGCCCGGCAGCAGATTGTCGAGCTTCACCGTCGTGAGATCGGCGTCGACGCTCATCGGCGCGTCTCTGGCGTCGTCGGCCAGTTTCGCCGTGAGCCTGATCGGGATCGTCCCGGTCACCGCGCCGCCGAAATCGATGCCAAGCCGCCGTCGCGCGGCGTCGTCGATGTTCGCCTGCAAGCGTAAATCGGAATCGGGCGCGCCCTTTCGCTTGCTCAGATCGATGGCGGCCGGCGTGCCGTTGATCTTCACGTCGCCGGTGATCTGGTAGCCGCCGTTCGACGCGGTCACCCGCAGCGAGGAGGCCTCAACCTTCTGCCCCATCATCAGATTGTCGGCGGCGAAATTGGTCAGGTCGGCGGTGATGACATAGGTCATCGCATTCTCAGGGACGTCGTTGCCGATCGGCATATCGAGCGCGACTTGGGCGGCGACGCTGCCGCGGCTGGTGCCGGGATCGAGCGAAAGCCCGACGCTGCCGCGCAATGAATCGTTCGCCAACAACGCGATCGCCGCCGGTACCCCGCCGTCGATGCGGAAGCGGGTATGCGAGGGCGCCGGCTTGAGATGGGTGTCCGGAATCTCGAAAAGACCGTTGGCGATATTGAGCTTGCGACCCGGCGCCACTTCCACGGTGCCGCGCCCGAGGCTGATATTGGCGGTGGCGCCGGTGACATGCACCGTGAGATCGGCGTCGCGGATCGCCGGCAATGCCGGGATCGGCCGCAGCGTGGTGCCGCTGGTTTCGATATCAACCGACAGGCCCTCGTCCGACATCGGCGGGCCACCGACCTTGAACTCAGGCAAGGGGGCATTGCCGGCGATCAGCGCCCGTTCGACAATGCCGCCTGACATATGCTCGGCGACCCATTCGCGGACAGGGACCGCGGTGAACACCGGCCAAATGCGCATCATCACCGCGAACGGCATGCGCGTCGCTGCGACGCCGAACGCCAAATGCGGCGTCGGCCCGCCATAGTTCAGGCTGCCGGTAATCGCCAGCCCGACATTGTGCGAAGGCCGCGTATCGACGCGGCTGAAGTCGCCCTGATCGACGTCGATGCGGTGGTGAACGGTATCGATGCGCGCCCGCACCGAAACGCGGTTGAGGGCGACAGCCTCGTCGTCGGATTTGGCCGCCGACGCCAGAATGATGGGATCGATGACCGGATCGCCGCGCGTCATGCTGAACTGCCACACGCCGTCCTGCTCAGCCGGCGCTTCCAAAGCTGCGCGCAGCGTGAATTGATTGCCGCCGGCCTGCACCTGGAACGGAACGATCAAGGCGCGCTGGCGCGCATCCCAGTTGAAGCGCAGGTCGGCGCGGTCGATTTTCAGGTTGAGATTGTCGGGACCGTGATCGGTGATGGTGCCCGCTTCGGCAAGCACCTGGCCCTGCAGGCGATGCAGCGCCCCGTCGGATGAGAGTTCCGCCCGTACGCTCGCCGACAGGGGCATATCGACGTCGAGATCGCCTTCGTTGAGGCGCAGGGCGAGCAAAATGTCCTTCGACGAGACATGGCGCGCCTCGATACCGACCGCGCGCACGCCGTCGTCGAGCGGACGCATCGCCGCGCTGAACACCCAGGGCCGCCCGGGCTCGTCCGACGACAGGCGGAAAATCACTCCGCCCTGCTCGGGCCTCGTCAAACTGACGTTGATCTTGCTGAAGGTCCAGCGCTTGCCATTGCGCTGGTCGTCGACAATCAGGTTACCGTTCTTGAGGCCGAGCTCGCGCAGATCGTGGCCGTCGAGCCCGGTTGCG
>Ga0335079_10008503_pt1 | contig 11695 bp, 7 predicted proteins | sample Lox_Sample_33_FD_206719 | JGI IMG/M metagenome (GOLD analysis project Ga0335079, IMG submission 206719) | Soil microbial communities from Loxahatchee National Wildlife Refuge, Florida, United States - Lox_Sample_3.3 | ecosystem: Environmental > Terrestrial > Soil > Wetlands | place: USA: Florida... | reverse complement strand
TACAGCGTGCCCGGCTCGCCCGTAGCATGCACTGCGACCTTTTTGTGAACCCTGGCAGCCTCTTTCACTGCCGCCCGCAGCTCTTCTTCTGTGTACTGAAATGGAGTCGAAAATTTGCCGTCGACTATCGAATCCTCGCCCGTCTCATAAATCTTGATGAAATCCGCGCCTTCCTTGAACTGTTGCCGGATCACCGTCACCAACTCCGCGGCGTTGTTCGCCCACGTGGCGCTCGGCTGAATATGTTGATGCGGCCCCGCGCCCTTGCTGATGTCTTCATGCCCGCCCAGGATGTCCACCGCGTTCCCGCTGATGCGCAGCCGCGGCCCGGGTATTTGCCCCTGGTTGATGGCATTGCGCACCGCGGTGTCCGCCGAGCCCGCGCCTTCCGTCCCCATATCGCGCTCGGCAGTAAACCCCGCCATCAAATCCGCCTTCGCCGCCAGCACCGCCGCAATCGTGCGCTGTGGCGCCGATTCCGTGATTGCCTGCACCGCCTCGTTACCCGGATGCAGAAACAGGTGCACATGCGCATCAATCAATCCGGGTAGCAGCGTTCGATCCCCCAGATCGATATATTCCGCGCCCGCCGCCCGCCCCACCGAACTCCCGACTTCGATAATCCGCTCCCCCCGAACCAGAATTTCGCCCGGCTCGAGCACTCTCCCGCTCGCCACATCCAACACCCGCGCCGCATGCAGCACAAAGTCTCGCTTCGCCGGCGCCTCCTGCCCATGCAGAGCCAGAGCGAACGCTAGCTGAGCCGCGACCAAAGGGAGCGGAATTTTCCTAGCCCCTAACACATAACACCTGAAACCTGGCACCTATCTTTCTCTCACTCCCCCCGCCACCACCACCCGCTCCCTCCCATCATCTCCACGGATGATCAGAAACCCCGAAGGATCGAGCCCCGCCGTTGTGCCTTCGAGCGTGGACATCCCCTGCTCCACCCGCACCCTTTTGTCGCGCGCGTAGCTCGATCGCCGCGAAAACAACCGCAGAATCATGTCCCGACCCGCATGACCCTCGAACACTCCGCAATACCGGTCCACCGCGCCCAGGAGCGTCACCAGCAGCTGCTCGCGCGACTGCGCCCGGCTCGAAACAATTCTAAGCGAAGTCGCCTCGGCCGCGATTTCCGCCGGAAATCCCGTGTGGTTCACGTTCACGCCAATCCCGGCGATGGCCGCCGTATCGGCCAGTTGCACCAGAATCCCGGCCACCTTCTTGCCTTCGATCATCACGTCATTCGGCCAGCGCAAATCACAGGTGATTCCGCTTGCCTCCGCGATCGCATCCGCCGTGGCGAGCCCCAGCGCCAGAGTCAGCACAGGCAGCGAATCCGTCCGTACCGCCGGACGCAGTACGATCGAAACGTACAGTCCCGCGTTCGGCTCCGAGTACCAGTGCCTTCCGTGGCGGCCCTGTCCCGCCGTCTGCTCGTCGGCGACCACCACCGTGCCGGCTTCACAGCCCGCCACCGCCAGCCGCGAGGCTTCGAGCATGGTGGAGTCAATCGTCGCAAAGTAAGACACCGGATGCGGCCAGTTCTGGCGCACGTATTCGAGATCGAAAGGCATCAGTCCGCGAGCCCGTCCAGCGCCTTGCGGACTTTGTCGAGCTGCGTTTCGTACTCTGCAAGCTTCGCCCGCAGCCCTTCCACCACGTGCGCTGGAGCCCGGCTCAGAAATTTCTCATCCGCCAGTTGCCGGTTGTTGTTGGCGATGTTCTTTTCGAACTGCTCGCGGTCTTTCTCAAGGCGCTTCCGCTGCTCGGCCAGTTGCGCGTGGGGAACATTCAACACCAGGTCAAATTCGTGTGTAGAACGAATGGCTGCCGCCTGCGGAGCCGGTTCGCTGCGCAATTCGAGCTTGACGCTCGCCATCTTTTGGATCTCCGTCTCGTGCGCCCGCGCCACGTCCAGTGCTGCGGATTGCGAATAGAGGACGCCATCCAGTTGTTCCTTCGGATCCAGTTTCATTTCCGCCCGCAGCGTTCGCGCTGCAGTGATGATATCTTGCAGAGTACGAATTTCCAGATCGGCTGGTCCGTCGAGCCACTCCGCGTTGCGCGCCGGATACCGCGCTAGCGCAATGGACTTGGGCCGATCTGTCGCGCCCTCCGCCAGCCCCTGCCACAATTGTTCCGTCAGAAATGGCATCACTGGGTGCAACAGCCGAAGCGCCGCTTCGAACGCCGCCAGCAGATTCCGCCAATCCGCCGTGAGTCCCGACCCCTCCGCGAGCCGCAGCTTTTTGAACTCCAGGTACCAGTCGCAGAATTCATGCCAGAAAAAATGCCAGAGTTCCTGCGAGACTTCGTGATAACGATACTGATCGATGGCGCGATTCACGCGTTCAGCTACTTCACTCAACCGGCTGAAAATCCAACGATCTTCAACGGGCACAACGCCGTTAGGGCCCTCCGCCCGGTACGCCTGCAAATCCTGCGGCACCCACGGCCCTACCCCCGACCGCTCCATATTCATGAAGATCAGCCGCGCCGCGTTCCAGATCTTGTTCGCGAAAGCCCGCGCCGATTCCATTCGATCTTCGGAAAGCGCAATATCCGTTCCCGGAGCCGCCGCCATCAGCAGCGCCATGCGCACCGCATCCGTTCCGTACTTCTCCGTCACCACCAGCGGGTCAATGGTGTTCCCCTTGGTTTTCGACATCTTCTGCCGCTCGGCATCGCGCACCAGCGCGTGAATGTAGACCTGCCGGAACGGCACCTTGCCCATGAACTCCATGCCAAACATGATCATCCGCGCCACCCAAAAAAACAGGATGTCGAATCCCGTGATCAGTAGCGAGGTCGGATAGAACGTGCGCAAGTCTTCTGTGTCGTCGGGCCACCCTAATGTGGAAAACGCCCACAGCCCCGAGCTGAACCATGTGTCCAGCACATCCGGGTCCTGCTCCAGCCTTGAGCTGCCGCACTGATGGCAGCGCGTTGGGTCCTCGCGCGACACCGTCACTTCGCCGCAATCTCCGCAATGCCACGCCGGAATGCGGTGGCCCCACCACAACTGCCGCGAAATACACCAGTCGCGGATGTTGTCCATCCACTCGTGGTAAACCTTGGTCCAATTGTCCGGGATGAAAACAATCTCGCCGGAATCCACCACACGAATGGCTTTTTCCGCCAGCGGCTTGGTCTTGACGAACCACTGCATCGAAATCAACGGCTCGACGATGTCCTTGGTGCGCTCGCAGCGGCCCAGATTCACCTGGTAATTTTCAATCTTCTCGATCAGTCCAAGAGCCTCGAGGTGCGCCACCACCTGCCGTCGCGCTTCGAAGCGGTCGAGGCCCGCGTAGCGGCCGGCATCCTGCGCCATGTGCCCGCTCTCGTCGATCACTTTGATTCTCGGCAGGTCGTGGCGTTTTCCGGCTTCGAAATCGTTGGGATCGTGCGCCGGCGTCACCTTGACGACGCCCGTGCCGAACTTGGGATCGGCCAGATCGTCGAGAATCACCGGGATCTCGCGGTCCATCAGCGGCAGCATCACGGTCTTGCCGTGCAGATCGAAATACCGCGCGTCTTTGGCGTTGATCGCCACTGCCGTATCGCCCAGCATGGTTTCCGGCCGCGTCGTCGCCACCACCAGGTACCTATCCATGCCAACCACCGGATACCGGATGTGCCACAAATGGCCGGCGCTCTCCTCGTGTTTCACCTCCAGGTCCGAAAGCGCTGTGTTGCAGGTTGGACACCAGTTCACCATGTACTCGCCGCGATAGATGAGACCGCGCTCCCACAGTCTGACGAACGCTTCGCGCACGGCGCGCGAGAGTCCGGCGTCCATGGTGAACCGTTCGCGGCTCCAGTCGCAGCTTGTGCCAAGCCGCACCATCTGGCGTTTGATGGTGTCCCCGTATTGTACTTTCCATTGCCACGCGCGCTCCAGAAACTTCTCGCGCCCGATTTCGCGACGGTTGATTCCTTCTTTTTCGAGCTGCCGCTTCACCATCATCTCGGTCGAGATGCTGGCGTGATCCGTCCCGGGTAGCCACAGCGTGTTGTCTCCCCGCATACGGTGCCACCGGACGGTGCAATCGATCTCCGTGTGTTCCAGCATGTGGCCGATGTGCAGCGAGCCGGTGACGTTGGGCGGAGGAATCATCAACGCAAACACCGGTGCCGGGCTCTTCACATCGGCATAGAAGATGCCCGCGTCGATCCACCACTGTGCCCAGTGCGGCTCGAACCGCTGCGGCTCGTAGACTTTCTCAAGTTGCATGGGGAATTTTCAATATAACAGAGGGGTCCGGCAAGACGCCGCCTTCGGGTTCGACGGGGACTGGCCGTCTTCGATCCAAACCGTCGCCGATCGGCAGTCTGGCGATGCTGTCTTGCAGAAAGTCTCCCGTTTTGCAGATCGCATCCTGGAGCGTGAGTAGCTCATTGGCTAGACTGTTTTGACAGGGGATTGGCCTGCAACGTGGCTACTTCCTGTCGCGCTGGCCCTTCCGGCCGGTTGGTTAGGGATGCTTCGTTGGAAAAAAGAGAGGAGTTCCGAGAGGTGAAACGACGAGCGTTTCTCGCCTTGACGGGAGCGGCGGCAGTGCAACTGGGGCGAACGGGTCTGGGAAGAGCTCAAAGCGTAACGGGTCCGCCGCGGGACGCGATAGCGCCTGGAGAATTGCGGTTGGCGGGAATGAGCCTTGCGGATCTGCGCCAAAGGCTCAACGACCAGCTCTTCCAGGTTCTTCTGCCCTTCTGGGACAAGCACGGAATCGACCACGTGTATGGCGGCCTCATGTGCAGTCTGGATTACGACGGCACACTCCTCGCTACTGGCAAGAACCTCTGGTTTTTGGGGCGCGCCATCTGGGTTTACAGCTTCCTGTATAACCATTTTGGAAATGACCCCAGGTTTCTGGACGTCGCGAAAAAGACCAAGGAATTTGTGTTCCAGTGCGCGCGGCAAAAAGATGGCTGGTGGGCGGAAGAGTTTTCGCGCGAAGGGCACGTGCTGAGGCCCTTCAGCGGCGACACAGAGGGAATGTACCACCTCGCCGAAGGCCTTCAGGAGTACGCTGCTGCCAGTGGAGACGGCCAGTCCCGTGAAACCGCCTTCGCCATCCTGACCAGGCTCTTCCGGGACTTCGACAGCCCGGCGTTTCGGTACCGGGGCGCGGATTTCCCATACCTGTGGGGCAGCCAACGCGCCATACGGCCCCAAGGCTTGTGGTTCTTGAATCTCAGGATCGCGACCCAGATGCTCGCGCGCGGGAACGATCCGCAAATCGCCGCCATCGCGGACCGCGCCGTGGACGCGATCATGAATCGGCATTACAACCCCGACATCGGCCTGAATACCGAAATGTTGTATTACGATTTCACTCGGCCGAAAGAGGAAGCACGGAAGTCGCGCTTCGGCCACTCGGTCGAAGCCCTGTGGATGGTCATGGACGAAGCCAACCGCCGCCACGATGAGGCACTGTGGAACACCTGCGCCCAGCGCATCCATCACCATCTCGATGTCGGTTGGGACCACATCTACGGAGGACTCTCTCAGTGGATTAACGTGGATCACCCCTCTTATCAATGGCCGGTGGAGACCCCGCCGGGGACCCATCAACAATTACATTTCACCGGTGAGTACGAATATATGAAGTGCCTGTGGTGCCAAAATGAAGCGCTCGTCGCCACGCTGAACGTGCTGGAGCGAACCGGCGCGGCGTGGGCGGCGGAGTATTTCGGGATGGCATATCAGATCGTCAACGAGAAGTTCTGGCAGAAAGAGCGCGGTTACCCAGCCGGATACATGCTTTTCGCCGACCGCCGGATGACCTTGCAGCCTCACGTCGGCCGCCAGGACAACTATCATCCTCTCCGCCAACTGATGTTGAATATCCTGACGCTGGATAGGATGATCGCGCGTGCGGCGGCTCCCCTTCGGTCTGCGGCCGGTGCCTAGCGTTACCTTCGCCGGATGACAGGTGCCTGGCAGTTCCTCTTGATTTTTGGGCTTCCGGCTGATTTCGTTCAGCAGTACAATTAATGCGAAAAACGGATTAGCCCCTCCTGTTATCTGAAAGGAGGGCCGGCCATGACCGGCCGCACCATCTCGCATTACGTTGACTTCAGGACGAAGGCTGCTCCTTGCGTCGTCCGTGGCCACGCAGAATCGACTCACCGGAGGTGAGCATGAGGAACCCTACAACTCCCCAGCAGATTTTAGCTGTAATCCTTTCCACCGTCCTGCTATGGCTGAATACCGGCTGCACGGTCCGCCAGGTGAGGAAACTGGACACCAGCACGGTAGCTCAGCCGCAACAGGAACACATCGTAGGCGTGACGACCAAATCCGGTGAGGAAGTCGGATTCGACCCACCGGGAGGCATCATGAATCAGGACACGATTGTCGCCAAGGTGCATAAGGTCCCGTACAGCGTCGCCACCCAGAATGTGCAGCGCCTCTGGGTCGAGCGGCGAGAGAAGTCTGTGGCGCGCACGGTTGGGCTTTCACTGCTGATCGCGGCCGCCGCGTTCGGCACGCTGATTGCGATTGTGGCGGCGACCAAACAATCCTGCCCATTTGTCTACTCGTGGGACGGTACACAGTATGTCTTCGACGCCGAGCCGTACGGTGGCTCGATCACCCGTGGTCTGGAGCGCGACGACTACTCGGAACTGGAGCACCTGCGCGAACAGAATGGGCGTTACCGGCTGCTGCTAACCAACGAGGTCGATGAAACGCAGTTCACCAATTTTATGGAGCTGTGGGTGGTGGACCATGCGCCTGGCACGCGTGTAGTGGCTGACGAACACGGCACTCTGCACGGGCTCACCGGCATCCAGACGCTGACGGCGGCACACGACCGTTACGGCAGCGATTTGCAACCTTGGCTCGCGGTGACCGACAGGAAGATCTGGGAGCCGGATGCCATCGCTGGCCCGGACGGAAGCCTGCGACAGGAAGTCGTTTTGACCTTTTCCAAGCCGGATGGTGCCGCCCAAGCCAACTTGATCGTTAACGCGGCCACGGGATTGTGGGGCTCTTACATGATCAAGAAAATGGTCGAGTTGCGCGGGCGGGAGGCCACAAGCTGGCTCGCCTCTCTCGACGGAAGTCCGGTTGAGGCCCAGGCCGTTCATGCATGGGCCGAACGCGAGGAAACCTACCGGCTGCGGATCGAAGTCGAGGAACCGGCCGGGTGGCAGGTGCGCGGCACGCTGCTGGGGGGCGGCCCCTTGCTGGCCGAGGACCGGGTGATTCCGCTGGACGTAAGTCGCGTGCGCGGCGCCCAACTACGCCTCCGGCTTCGTCCGCCCGTAGGCTTCTGGGCATTCAATTCTTTCGCGGTGTCGTACGGAGCCGGCCAGGAGGTTCGCATCAATCGCGTGGCCGCGCAGTCCGCTAGGACATCAGACGGCAAAGATGTTCTGCCGGATCTCGCAGCCAGCGACGGCCGTTATTACCAGATGCCCAGCACGGCCGACCGCGCCGAAATCAGCTTTCCAGCTCCACCGAGGAAGAACGGGATGAACCGCACCGTCTTTCTACATACCCGCGGATGGTATCAACTGCATCTGCGCGAAAGCGGGGAGCCGGACAAGTCGGCCATAGCGAAAATCATGCTCGTTCCAGGCGAGGCCACGCGCTTTGCCGTGGATCGATTCGCCGAATGGAGGAGGGGAGAGATCCACTAAAGCCCGCAAGACGAGATCGCCTTACTTGAGCGCGAGCCCACGGCTGATGACGCATCGGAGAAAGTGCAGGAAGATTCAAAACTGCCTGCCTTCAACTCGTGACCTGGTTGGAGCGCCGGCGGTGCTGCCCGAGCATCGCATCGCTGGATCGCAAAACGGAGATGTCATTCCCTGCCTTGCTTCGTCCATCCAACTGGGGTATATTCAGGAGGTTCTCAGCAAATCTACGAGGAGGTAACTGCCTTGAAGAGAGTAGCGGTTGCGTTGGTACTGGCATTGTCGGTGTTCGCCCTCACGGCGATGGCCGCCGATATGAAGGGCTACATTTCAGACGAGAAGTGCGGAGCCAAGCACGCCAAAGATATGAATGGAAAGTGCGTGGAAGGCTGTGTCAAAGGGGGAGCTGCCCCAGTTTTCGTCACGGGCGGCAAGGTTTATAAAATCGACGACGCCTCCAAAGTGGCGGAGCACCTGGGACACGAGGTCACCATCACGGGTGAGATAAGCGGAGACACCGTAAAGGTCAAAAGCGTCAAAATGTAACATTAGTTACGCGCCATCCGCGGCGGAGGGGCGGCTATTGCAGCTTGCCTCTCCCCTCAACTTTCCACACTTCCTCCACCCGGTCCCCCCGCTTTCCGTAAACGTACTCGTGCAGATTGACCGCTACGCAGACGTGGCTGGGAATGATGTGCAGCCGTTCCCCCACCTCGAAATCGCGATCGGCTTTCGTGATATCGACGTAGCCATGCTCTTCGTTTACCCGGTAGAACGCGCACCCGGGCGATTCCACCACGCGGCCATGAATGGAGGGCGGCGCCGCCGTATCGGAGGAGAAGGTCTTTGAACCGCCGTCCACGATGATCTGCCCGGGGCGCGCCGTGGAAACTACGGTAACCAGGATGGATACCGCACAGTCGTCCAACGTGCAGCCGCCGCTGGCCACCGTGTTGACGTCGTTATACACGTAGGTGCCGGGGCGAATCTCATTGAGGCCTTTGACTTCGTGGGAGTGGTAGAGCGACGGAGTGGAGCCGCCGCTGACGACATGGACGGGGATGCCTTCGCGGCGGAAATCATCGAGAATGCACTGGACCAGTTCGCTCAGCTTGCGAATCTGCTCCATGCCGTGCGCGCCGCTATCCTTAATATGGCCAGGGTAGAAGTCGATTCCTTCGAAGCGGAGATGGGGAAGACGCTGCATTCCCCGCGCCAGTTCGATCAGCTCCGGGCCGGGCGAAACTCCCACGCGATTGAGCCCGCCATCCACCTCGGCGAGCACGCCCACCTCGACCTGCGCATCGCGCGCGGCGTCCGAAAGCTGCTGCGCCAGCAGGATATTGTCCATCGCCACCGTGACGCGAGCCTTCTTGGCCACCTGCATCAGGCGATCGAGCTTGGACCGGCCCATCACCGGATAGGCCACCAGCAGGTCCGGCGGGTTGGCGCCCAGCATCACCTCCGCTTCCCCAACCTTTGCCACGGTAAGGCCCACGGCGCCTGAATCCAGCTGCCGCCGTCCCACCGCCGGAACCTTGTGTGTCTTTGTGTGCGGGCGAAGCCGCAGGCTGTGCGCGTTGCAGTAGTCCGCCACGCGGCGCAGGTTGCGCTCCATGATGTCGAGATCGATGACCAGCGCGGGAGTGTCGAGTTCGGAGACTTGCATGCCCATATTCTATGCGAAGTGGGAACAGGGAATGGCTACGCGGCGGTGGATCTCGCGCTACTTGCCGAAGCGCAAGTGCAGCTTGCCCTCCGGCGTGGTGTAAATCAGCTCGAGATCTTTCAGCTTCTGCTTCTCCATGGGAAAGTAGAGCAGGCCTGAAACCGGGGCATCGGTTTCCTTTTCCACCAGGATTTTTTGTTTGAGCACTTCGAGCATCGGGTCAGCCTTGTCTTTATTGCCGGATCGCATGGTGGCGCGCGCCTCGGTGGCTCCTTCCGAACCGCTCCCCATGACTCCGCCGCCGCCCAATCCTCCGTAAGGACCCATGGGAGGACCCGGCGTCCCGGCCATGACCGTACCGCGCGAGGCCACGCCCGTGGTGACCACCAGCGCTCCCTTGCCCGCAATCTGGCTGGGCGCAAACGGCGTGGTCCGCTCGCCGTCCTTGTCCGTTTTCAGGATGAAATCATCGAGATGGATGGCAAGTTTCGCGGCGTCTTTGGGGGTGAGCCGCACCTCCACGACGATGTAGTGCCCGCCCAAATCCGACCCCAGCGCCTGCGTGACGGATTCGCGATCGGCAAAAGCGGTGGCCGTGATTTCCACCAATCCGTTTTCGGCGGACTTTAGAGGAACCTTCTTGTCGGCGCCGCCAAGCAGCGCGCCACAAATCAGCCCAATGGTAGCCAGTCGCGCGTGCATGTCGCCTCGCCCAGAATTATAGCGGTTTTCGCGGCCAAAGCGAATCGCGAGCCCACTAAGGAGTTTCCGGCGCCCGCCTAAGGGGTTCGAGCCATTCATCTTCTCAGGCTATGCGCCGAATGTTGCCATAGGGTGTGAATTTCGACGATGACTGCCTTCCCGAAATGTTTGTTGAGTTTCTTGATTGTCCTGGCGCTCGGAGCTCCGGTGCTGCCCGGCGCCACCATCAGCAGCACGGTGGTGTCGACGCAGCCGTCGGGCGCCACTTTCTATGTCGACGGACAGAAGTTCAACCAGCCGGTCAGTTTCATGTGGCCGCAAGGCAGCAAGCACACGTTGAATATCGACGTGGTGCAGCCGGCGGGATGGACCAAGACGCAATACACCTTTACGGGCTGGTCGGATTCAACCGGCACCTTGACCGGCGCATCGCCGCTGCTGGTGATCACCGCCGATCCCGCCATTACTTTCTATCAGGCGGCGGTCACGGAGCAGTACGCGGTGTCGCTCAGCTTCTTCGGTTGCCCCAGCAACGACGCCAGGGTGTGTGATTCCCCAGGCACGGTCTTCGTGAATAACATCCCGTTCGCCTGGGACGCGGATGTCTATATGGATGCCGGATCGCTGGTGGTGCTGAGGGCGGCGCCCAACCCCGGATGGGTCTTTACGGGATGGCTGCCGGGCTTTGGGAATGGCGCGCAGGCCTATTTGAATTCGTTTTCTATCAATCAGCCGGTTGTCGTGTATCCGCAGTTCGTTCGCGCCGCGGCGGTGACCATCGCTTCCAATCCGCCCGGCCTTCAGGTGCTGGCCGATAACACGCCGGTCATCACTCCAGTCACGCAAGACTGGGGCATGCACACCACGCACACCCTGGCCGCGGTGACGCCGCAGAACGATCCTCACGGCAATCCCTTGGTATTCGACTCCTGGAGCGACGCGGGCGACGCCACCCACGCGTACACCATGCCGGCGCAGGCCGCCGTGACGATCACTGCCAAGTACGTAGCGGGCGGGCGCGTGAGTTTTACCACCAATCCACCCGGACTGAAGCTGGTAATCGACGGGCGCGATAACTGGCCGGGTTACAACTTTGTGTGGGGCGCGGGCCAGCCGCATACCGTCTCGGCGCCTTTGCAGCAGGTGGACGCGAACGGGAACGGATGGGCGTTCAAGTCGTGGTCCAATGGCGGAGCCGCCCTACAGGCGCTGTCGCTGAACGGCGCCACCGTCGCCGCGGGCCTCCGGCTCACCGCCACCTTCACTCCATCCAGTCAGACGGCCGGACAGACCATCATTCAATCCGTGCCGCCCGGTGTGGCCATCGCCGTCGATGGTTCGGCCTGCACCACGCCGTGCACCATCCAGCGCAGCATCGGTTCTCTGGTTCAAGTAAGCGCGCCCTCCACCGTCCTGGTGGGCGGCGACACGCAGTTGCTGTTTACGGGATGGGCCGATAGCCCCGCGACGGATCGCACCATCACGGTGACAGCAAACTCGCAGACGTTTACGGCAAATTATCAGACCAAGTACCGGCTTACATGCACCGCGAATCCGCCGGGCGCGGTGGTCAGCTGGCAGATTAACCCGGCTGCCGCCGGCGGCTTCTATACGGCTGGGACGGCGGTGACGATTTCCATACTGGTTTCGGCCGACTATCAGTTC
>Ga0335079_10008500_pt1 | contig 11697 bp, 8 predicted proteins | sample Lox_Sample_33_FD_206719 | JGI IMG/M metagenome (GOLD analysis project Ga0335079, IMG submission 206719) | Soil microbial communities from Loxahatchee National Wildlife Refuge, Florida, United States - Lox_Sample_3.3 | ecosystem: Environmental > Terrestrial > Soil > Wetlands | place: USA: Florida... | reverse complement strand
GTCGCGGGCGAGGTCTACTTCGACCGCTGCTACCAGGACAACCCTCTCGTCAACGCAATGGCCGTCGGTGTGGTGCGTGTGGGAGAATGGGCAAGCGCGGTGGCCAGGGGGCGAGGAAACGCAGTCATGATCGTCGGCTCCTCCACCGGACGCGACGGGATACATGGCGCGACGTTCGCCTCCGAGGAAATCTCCGAGGCATCCGAGGCGAAGCGCCCGTCAGTCCAGGTGGGGGATCCGTTTACGGAGAAACTCCTGCTGGAGGCCTCGCTGGAGGCCATCCGGGCCGGTCTCGTCGTCGGCATACAGGACATGGGGGCGGCGGGGATCACCTGCTCGACTTCGGAGATGAGCGCGAAGGGGAAAAGCGGGATGAGAATCGACCTTGACCTCGTTCCCGCGCGCGAGGAAGGGATGAGCGCCTACGAGATCATGCTCTCCGAATCCCAGGAGCGGATGCTCCTGGTGGTCGAGCCCGGGAAGACCGCGGCCGTGAGGGAAATATTCAGCAAGTGGGACATACACGCGGAAACTATCGGCGAGGTGACGGAGACCGGGCGACTGGAGATTTCCTACAGGGGGAAAGCCGTAGCGGACATCCCGGCCGAGACGCTTGTGCTCGGGGGGGGTGCTCCCGTGTACATCCGGGAGGCGGCCGAGCCCGCGTATCTCGCCGGCACTCGCGCATTCGACGCTGGAAGCCTCCCGCTGCCCGCATCTCCGGGCGATGTCCTCAAGCAGCTCATGGGCACGCCCGATATCGCGAGCAAGCGGTGGGTCTACGAGCAGTACGACAGCATGGTCAGGACGAACAACATAGTCCTTTCTGAAGGCGATGCTGCTGTAGTCCTTTTGAAAGAATCACATAAGGGGCTTGCGCTCAAAACGGACTGCAATGGCCGCTATGTCTATCTCAACCCGAGACTCGGGGGAAAGATCGCCGTGGCCGAGTCCGCTCGGAACGTTGCCTGCACGGGAGCCAGGCCGCTTGCGATAACGAACTGCCTGAACTTCGGCAACCCGTATAAACCCGAGGTCTACTGGCAGTTCAAAGAGGCCGTCGCCGGGATCGGCGAGGCGTGCCGTTACTTCAACACGCCTGTCACCGGCGGGAACGTAAGCTTTTATAATGAAAGCCCTAACGCCTCGGTATTTCCCACGCCGGTTATTGGAATGCTCGGGCTGATTGATGATGCCGCCGCCGCAGTCACATCCCGTTTTCGGGACGCGGGCGACGTGATTATCGAGCTGGGCGTGAACAAGGGGCATGTCGGCGGGAGCGAATACCTGGCCGTCGTGCATGGTATCACCGCAGGCGATGCTCCGCCGCTCGACCTTGCGCGTGAGAAGCGCCTGCATGAAGTCCTGATCGAGTCCTCGGCTTCCGGGCTCCTGCAGAGCGCGCATGACTGCTCCGAGGGAGGCATTGCCGTCGCGCTGGCTGAATCGTGTATCGGAGACGGCAGGAACCCGATCGGTGCAGAGGTCGACATCGTTGCAGATGGCCTGAGGTGGGATTTCCTGCTGTTCGGGGAAGACCAGTCGAGAGCAATTGTCTCGGCATCTGCAGGCAACGGTCACAGCGTCCTGGAGATTGCGAAGAAACACGGCGTCGAGGCCGCAGTCATAGGGCGCGTTGGAGGGATGAGGCTCCTGATAGGAGATGTTATTGACGTGCCTGTGGCTGAGGTAGGGAGGCTCTACACGGAGTCGATCGGAAATTCAATGGAGCGTGTCGAAGCGGGAATGTATTAGCTTTACATAATATATATTATTTGACATTACCCCGTGCACGGTCAGACCGGACACGGAGCCGATTGACAAGCCACGCCGCGCCACCGCACATAACCAACCCCACAACGAGAACGACAAGCCTGTCTGTCAGTTGAGGAAATACGAGCACGCTTGCCTCCGTCAGGTCAGCAGAGCGGCCGCGATAGTCGCCCCGATATACACGATGAGAACCACCCCAACTGCAGTAAAGACAGGACTCTTCAGCCCGCGCCCTGATCTCCTGTCTATGAATGGGATAATTGCCCAGAGCCCCATCAGTATTCCCACCGCGCCGTTCACGATCAGCTCCCCCTGGATCCCCACGACGGTTGCCGGGACGATCCTGAGCGTCTCATAGAGAGGCAGGAAATACCACTCCGGCCGCATTCCTTCCGGCGCCGATGCCATCGGGTTTGCCTTCTCGCCCAGCTCGCGAGGCACAAGCGTCGCGAGCGCAAGGAGCACGGCGAACCCCGCGCACCAGGCGATACAGTCCCTGTATGCGAAGTCCGGATAGAACGGGACAGGCTTCCGTGTCACGGTCTCTCCATGCGGCGTGGAGACTCCGAGATACTGATTGAGCAGTGTGTGGAAAGCGACGACAACAAGCGCGGTTAGCGGCAGTATCGTCACGTGCAGCGCATACATCCTGGTGAGCGTCTCCTCGCCTATGTAATCGGCCCCCTTGACGAGGCTGACCCCCCATGCGCCCAGGAGCGGAAGCGACTTCGGGACTTCCGTCCCTATGAGCGTTGCGAAGTAGGCCTTCGTATCCCATGGCAGCAGGTAGCCGGTAAACCCGAACCCGAGGACAAGCAGGAGCATGACGAACCCTGAGAGCCACATCATCTCACGGGGCTTCCTGTACGCCTTGAGGAGGTAAACGCTGAACATGTGGATGAAGAGCATGGCGATCATCAGGTGCGCCGACCATGCGTGGATTGAGCGAATGAGCCAGCCCTGCGGCACCCGGTTGACGATATTGACGATGCTCTCGTGGGCGTGCTCCGGCGCAGGCTGGTAGTAGACTGCGAGAAGAAGGCCCGTGAGAATCTGTATGACGAAAAAGAAGAGCGTGAGCCCGCCGAAGTAGTACCAGAACGTCTTCCTGTGCGACGGGACTTCCTTGGCACGGAGAAACGCAACCGTCTCCCCGAACGGCATCCGGACCGAAAGCCAGGAGGTGATTCTGAGAAGTCGCCCGGAACGCATGAGATATTCTACTCTAAGCCTTTGAAAGATACACAGATTGTCCCTCCAGCGTCACGCGATACGGAGGAAGCGGCCTGGGTGCAGGGCCCGCGATATTGTTCCCGTTGAAGTCGAACTGGCTCCCGTGGCAGTTGCACGCGAAGTGCGGGACAGGGAGATCCTGGTATTGCACGACACATCCCAGGTGCGTGCAGCGGGCCGAGAGTGCCCTGAACTGACCTGAAGCCGAATGGATGAGTATCACCGGGTCCCTGCCGACCCGCACGATCCTGACGCTTCCCTCGGAGAAGTCCGTCGTCCTGCCGACCATGACGGGGAGTGCGGATGCGCCGCGGGGGGCGGCAGGCGTGATATACTGGAGCACCATCGCGATCACGGGGAGTGCGCAGAGTGCTCCCCATGCAGCCGCTGCGAGCTTCAGGAAATCGCGCCGGGTCTCAGCTGCCGGCATCGGGCTCCCGGGCGATCACGCTCAGGTGTGACTTGAGGAGGCCGATCTCGACGCGGCGGACGTTTTCCCCGACAATTTCCCCGTCTGCGTGCACGTAGAATCGAGTATCGGCCGTGATAGTGAAGTTCGTATCGCGGAAGAAGTTAACACCGGGAACGTTATGATGCTTCCCGCGCATGACTCTCGGCATGAGTTTGAGTATCTCCAGCACGTTCTTGTCGTCCACGGCGCATATGTCAAGGAGCCCGTCGTCAATCGAGGCATCGGGAGTAAGGTAGAACCCTCCTCCCGCGCACACGCCGTTGCCCACCGCGATGAGGAGGGATGGCGCCTCCCGCTGGACGTGCTCCCCTTCCAGCCTGAATGCCGGAGCCGCGTAGTGCCCGAGCGTCTGAAAGACCGCCGCAAGGTAAAGAGGGGTGCCCCCGAGGAGCGGAATGTCCCGCGTGCGGGCCGCCACCGCCGCATCGAACCCGGCGCCCACCCCGTTAACAAACAGGCGGGGCGGAGAGTTGCCTCCCCCCCCTCTCTGTTCCGCGCAGCGCACAGTTCCTGCATCCACGGTCCGGCTGCGTCCCGCAAGAAGGACGCGGAATGCGTCGAGCGGGCGCCGGGGAATCCCCACGCTCTTGATGAAGTCGTTTCCCGATCCGGCGGGGATGATGCCGAGCATGCGCGTGGTCCCGGAGAGGCCGTTGGCGATCTCGTTGAGCGTCCCGTCTCCACCGACACCCACAACGACGGGTGTGACGGCCTCCCTGGCCGCCTGCGTGGCATGACCGGGTCGCTCCGTCATGACCACCGTACAGGAGATTCCGCTTCTTTCGATCTCCGTTCTGAGCGATGCAAAGACCGCTCGCCCGTCCCCTTTGCCGGCCCGGGGATTGACGATAAACGTGTAGGAATTCATGGCGAGCGGCGAATTCTGGATGAGACGGGATCGTAGAAGGCCGTTCCCCGAAAGAGCATATGGGCGCTCCCCTCAAGCGCAATGTCGTGCCAGGAATCCCCCTCGCGCGCGAAGTGCACCGTGAGCTCCTCGCCGCTCCTGACCGTGACGCGCACGGGACTCTCCATGTTCCTCAGCCACGAGGCAACGAGTGCCGAGGCCACCGAACCCGTCCCGCATGCAAGCGTCTCTGCCTCCACGCCCCTCTCGTATGTCCTGATCCTGATCGTGCTCCCCCCCTCCGGGGATACGAAATTCACGTTCGTCCCTTCCGGGGCGAATGACGGGTCGAGCCTGAGCGCTCTCCCCAGGCGTGCGACGTCCAGCCGTTCCAGGTCATCCTCGAATACCACGAGGTGGGGGGCCCCGGTATCGATAAACGTCCCATCCACCGGCTCACCCGTCCCGCGTGAGAGCCGGAGGCCAGTGCGGAGCCCCGCGGGATCTTTCATGGAGAGGCGCACGCTTCCGGCCGGCGCCACCTCCGCCCGGTAGACGAACCCCAGCGCCTCGAATCGCTGCCGGGGCCCGGCGATCCCTTCCAGGAGCGCGAAACGGGCGACGCACCTCCCCCCGTTGCCGCACATACCGCCGGAGCTTCCGTCCGCGTTGTAGTAGAGCATCAGGAAGTCCGAGCGCTTGCTCGGCGCAAGAACGAGGAGCCCGTCGGCGCCGACGCCGAAGTGCCTGTCGCACAGCGCGCGTGCCAGCTGCGGGAGGTCGGCCCCAGGCATTCCTCCCATCGCGTTCAGGAGGACGAAGTCGTTCCCTGCTCCCGTTGCCTTCGTGAATTCCAGGCGGACCGTCATGTGTCTCTTCCAGCGCGTGCACGATACGGAAACGCCCTCCCGGGCTGCGGAAGGGCGCTTCTCGTTGTGGAGATGGCGGGAGTCGAACCCGCGTCCGAAGAAAGGACCATCGGGATCACTACATACATAGTCAGTCTTTCACGCTTCACTCTTGCTGCAACCGACAGACAGGTCGCCCGCAGAGCCACCCCGGGGACCAGCGCTTTCGCGCTGATTCGCCCTCTCCCTCCGGGGGGAAGAGAGAACTATCCCGCCTGAATTCGGCGCCTCTTCGGGGCCCGGCGGGCGAAACCCCTCGAGACGGGTTGCTTAAGGTTTAGTTAAGCAGCCAGTGCGTAGTTGTTGTTCGCACTTATTGGTTTTCCGCTTTATTATCGTGCAACGCGGAGAGCACGGTATGCGATCCGGACCATCCCGTCCCCGTCGAAACCAGGTCATCCCCGTATGGTCACGCTCAATGTAGAGAACGCCGTCCTGAATATCAAGCGCCGTTCGACCCGTTCTTCAGGTAGGTGGCCGTCAGGAACTCCTTGAGGTAGGCAAACGCCTCCTCGGGGGTCTCCATGAACCGGAAGAGCTTCAGGTCCTCCCGCGTGATCATCCCGTGGAGGACGAGCGCATCGAAATCCAGCACCTTCTTCCAGTATTCCTCGCCGTACATTACCACCGCCACGCGCTTCTTGACCTTGTCCGTCTGCAGCAGCGTCAGCACCTCCATCAGCTCGTCCATCGTCCCGAATCCTCCCGGGAAGACGACGAGGGCTTTCGCCAGGTAGACGAACCAGAACTTCCGCATGAAGAAATAGTGGAATTCGAAGTCGAGTCCCCGCGAGACGAACTCGTTGGCGGACTGCTCGAACGGCAGGCTGATGTTCAGCCCGATCGATTCCCCGCCCCCCAGCGACGCTCCCTTGTTGGCCGCTTCCATGATGCCGGGTCCCCCCCCCGAGCAGATCACGAAGCGCCGGGGTGAGGCGTACCGTTTCCCCCATGCCGTCAGCAGCCTCGAGAGTTCGACCGCATCCTCGTAGTAGCGCGACATTTCCACCTGGATCTCCGCGTCCCGGAGCGACGTCAGGAGCTGCTTCGTGGGCCTCGCGCTTCGCCGTATCGACGCCTCGATATTGCGGAGCCGGGCGAGCGTCTCCTTCCGGGGGCGGATCCGCGCGCTGCCGAACATGACGATCGTATCCTTGATGTTCGCCCTGCGGAACCGCCTCTGGGGCTCCAGGAACTCGGCGATCATCCTCACGACGCGGGCGTCGGGGCTGTTCAGGAATTCCAGGTCCTTGTACGCTTTGGGGGGCTTGGGACGGCGGCGCGTCATGTGGTCTCCGTGAGACAGTAGTAGCGGTGATCTTTCCCCTCCACCCTGATTCCCGTGGCGATGATCCCCTCCCGCACCAGGCGCCCGAGCGTGTGGAATATTGCCTGCCTGTCCCACCGGAAGAGCCGCGCGATGGCTGGCGCAGACGAGATGAGCTGGTTCCTGAAGTACCGCTCAAGGATGCGCGCACGCGCCAGCTCGGGCGTGACGCGGCGCGCTTTCCGCACCTCGGCGGGAAACGTCTGCCTGAGCGGTGCCCAGACGAACGTGAACGGGTCGTCGAGCTCAGCCACCTTCACGATGAACATCTTCTCCTGCAGCTCCGCGATCGCCCGGTCAAACCGGACGCGCGAGCCTTTCCCGTGGTTCCCCGTGGCGAGCTTCAGGCCGCGCGTCGTTTGCGGCGACGAGTCGCCGAGCGCGTCCATGATCCCCCGCGCCGTGGTGCTGAGCCGTCCCTTCAGGAATTCCCGTTCGTATTCCGTCTTGAGTCCCGTGCGGTGCGAGAGGACGTAGAAATACGGGAGGAACTCGAGCGATACCATCATCGGCCGCCGTTTCAGGAGCTTCCCGTAGTAGATCTTCCCCTCCGCCGGGAGGACGTTCTTCATCTCCCAGACGAACGAGATCCCGGGGTCGTGATGCGTGTGCTCGGGCATGACCGGGTCGCGCACGCCGCAGGCGGCGTGCCAGAGGCAGGGGAGTTCCGAGTTCTCCGCCTTGAACGCGAAGCAGAACCCCACGTCGTTGACGAAGGAGAGCGCCTGCCGCTTGGTGGTCACCGCGCGCGACGGGATGCGGCGGTGGATGCGGTCGCGCCACTGTTCGATCTCTTCAAGTGTGTAGCTGAGCTTCATGGGCGCCCTTCGCCGCCGGGGAAACCCGTGAGCCTTGCCGTGGCGCCCTCCTCGCCGGCTACGAGCGTCTCCCCCGGGCGGACAGCGTCGCGGCGGACGATCCCGAGCGCACCGTAGATCCCCCTGTGCGGAACGCCGCTCACGCTCGTGAGGACGCCCGCCGGGATGTCACCCCTGGTGAGTGTGAGCGGGAGCGTCCCCGGGAGGGGCCGCCCGAGCGCGAGCGAGGCGAGCGCGTGCCTCTCCTTCCCGTACGTATCGAGCCGCGCGATCACTTCCTGCCCGATGTAGCACCCCTTGGTGAAGCTCACGGCGCTGCGCAGTCCGCACTCCAGCGGGTTGTGGTCGCCGTTTAATTCGCCGGGACGCGCCGGAATGCCGCGTGTGATCCTGTACGCCTCGTACGGAAGCCACCCGATCCATCGTGCTCCCGGCCGAGAAGCGTTGATCGCGCCGATGAGCGCGGCTCCCCGTGAGGATGGGACGACGACATGCGCGAACTCTCCGCCGGGATCGCGCACTACCGTGAACGCTCCCTCCTCTCCCCCGCGTGTGATCTCACCGGGGAGCGGCGCTGCGCATCCGGTCGCCGCGCAGAACGAGGAAATGGTCTCAGGTCCGATCAGCGAAGCCATTACCGTAGTGGCGGTTACCACGTTGAGCCTGATGTCCTCTGTAATGGTGTACTTCCCGATCCACTGGACCAGAAACGCTTCTGCGCCCGGCGATGTTAGAAGGAGCAGCGACCCGTCGAGGGCGCAGACAAGGACGCGGTCGATGATCCGCCCTTTGTCTGTGACGAAGACCGTGGCGGCCGCGCGGTGCGGGGAAAGTCCGGCGAGCGCGTTGGTGGAGAGCCGGTGGAGCAGGTCGAGGCGGTCTTTGCCGCTCACTTCGATGCGGCCGAACATCGAATGATCCACGCAGGCGCCCGGGCCGAGAGCGGCTTCCAGCTCGGCCGCGGCGTCGCCGAACGACGGGTGCGCCTTCCACCCGTGGTAGAGCGCCGGCGGCACGGCGGCCGGCAGAAGATCGTACAGCATATCCTCACTCATGCACGGCCTCCCCGCGCGCGGGCGCGGCGCCCCGGTGGTGCATGCCGCCGGACGCGAAACCCGCATCGTTCAAGATAGGCACGCACCCTCTGAAAGTCAAACAACGCGGGGGGGGGCGCCCGGGGAGTGCGATCACTTGCACAAACGGCAACATTTGACAATATTCCAAAGATCACGAATCAGCCACGACGGAGTATCCCCCGATGCGAACACATCTGCTCCTCGCGCTCTCCCTCGCCCTCCTCGCAGGTTGTGCAACGTTCAAGGAACTCGAGCCGAAACCGGAGCTCTCCCCCGTTGAGCGGGGATACATCGAGCTGAGAAACGACAAGGAATTCTTCGAGCTCGACCAGGGGAAGCAGTATTTCATCCGCTTCCCGCGTCCGCTCGCCAACAACTTCGCGATCGTCCTCGAAACGAACGCGAAGTGGTACCTGAGCGCATACATGACGCGGACGTTCAACGACGGCAAGGGACCGATCGTGCGGATCCAGGATGAAGCGCAGCGGGAGGATTCCGCGATGGTCTACGCGGTGGACCTCTCCAGCGGCACGTACTTCTGGGTGATCGACACCGTGCGCCAGGATATCGAGCTGCGCATGCGCTACCGCTACGTGCCGCGGTGGCGCTACACGTTCGAGAACGAGTACGCTGCACTCCGGCAGACGCTCGCGGCGAACGTGGTCGATCGCGGCACGTACACGTCCGCGCCGGGCGCGCCGCCGATCGAGTCGGTCGATTTCGCCCCGGCGCTGGCCTCCGTCGGCGCGCACACGGCAAAGCTCTCGGCGATGAACGATGAGCTGAAGAAGGTCGCGGACCTCTTTCCCCCCGACATCTCGCCGCAGGACACCGCGTATCGGAACTACGCCGCCCTGCGGGGGGCGCTGGAGGAGGAGCTCCGCTTCCAGCAGGACTACGCCGCGGCGCTCACCGTCTTCAGCAAGGAGAAAGAGGCGGGGACGAACACGGGGGCGTTCCTGGCGGACGCTCCCCTCTTCGCGGATTTCCTGAAGGGGCACGACCGCTACCCGTCCCCCCTCGTCGAGAAGGTGAAGCGGGACGTCATGCTCCGCATGAACGACGTCGTCCCCTGGTACGAGCAGCAGCTGAGAAACAAGCGCGACGTGACGCCGATCGTGCTCCAGCCCCCGCCCGACGGGGCCCAGTCGCTCTACGAGGCCTCGGGCCGCCCCGTGCCCCCCGCATTTGCCGCGCTCCGCGCGTTCGTGGACAGGTTCAACCTCGAGGCGAACGGCCTCGCCTCCGCAAGCGCCCGGTTGAAGCAGCTTCACGCCAGCGTGGACGCGGTCAGCGCCCCCCCGCCGGCCTCATTCTACGGCGGCATCGAGGCCTCGGCGCGGGACATCCGCGCGGCGATCCCGCAGCCGCTGGCCTCCGCGAACGAGCGCTACCGCGGGCTTGACGCCGCGTCCCTCCTGGCCCTCCAGCTCGGGAAAGCCGCTGAAGAAGCGGACGATTTCCAGTCGCTCTTCGGCACCGGGGGCCGGATCGCCGCGGCGATCGGCGTGCGCGCCTGGGGGACCGCCGAAGCGGGCACGCGGGATCTCTATGTCGGGAAGGACGGCCGCACGTACGCCAGCGTCGAGCGCCACCGCGACAGGATCGTCCGGTGGTTCGAGGCGGACATCCTGAACGGCGTGCGCAACGCGACGAAGGAGCGTCTCGACGCGTTCGTCCGCCTGAACCAGGGGTCGTTCGCCAACGTCCCGGCGCTCTACGCCGACTCCGCGTTCAGCCCGGTTTACCAGCTCACGTTCAGCGCGGCGGGCCCCGCGGCGCTGGCGCGCAACCGCAGCTCGATCGACGACTACATCGACAGGGTGCGCCACTTCCAGTTCCCCGAAGCCGCGATCAGGACGATCTACGCCGATTTCGCCCGCGACATGGCGGTCGCGGACGGGGTCGACCGCGCCCGCGCCGTGGTGGATCACGGGAAGGAATACCGGGGGACGGACAAGCAGATCGCCGCCATCATCACGGAGTGCGATCCGGAAGCGCCGAAGTGGGTGGTGCGGCCGAAGGAATACCGCCGCGTCCTGGCGCTCCCCGTGACGGCCAACCGCAGGGGGGTGAACGAATACATGTTCCGCCTCCGGCTCCAGATCCCCTCCGACGCGGCTTTTCCCGTCTTCGACGTCAACATCAAGCTGCCGGTGGACCTGGCCGGCTCGGCCGGGCGCGAGCAGTGGTACGACGCGATCACGATCAACGGGAAGCCGATCAAGAACGAAGGGCGTTACCGCATCACCTCCCCCACCGCCGACAACGGCTACGAATCGCAGATCACGCCGGTGGAGATGGACAAGGAGGGGCGCAACGTGCTGGAGGTGCGCTTCAAGAAGGCGGCCTACAGGGTCTACGAGATCAGCGCGATGGCGCAGGTCCCGATCATGAAAAAGAACTGAGGACTGCACAGCATGAAGAACACCCGTCTCGTCATCATCCTGGGCGCCGCAGGCGTCGTCGTCATCGGCGTGGTGCTGTACCTCATATTCCACCGCCCGGACCTGTCGGGCAGCATCGTGATTCCGTACATCGCGCACCAGAAGCCGGCCATCGATCCCCACCTGCCGGGTCCCACTCCCCTCTCGGACAAGCTCGACGAGGTGCAGTTCGACGGGTTGTTCGACCTTTCCGCCAACCCCAGCGGCGTCGTCTACCGCGACGGGCTCGGCGAGCTCGTCGGGGTTGACCAGGACAACGTGGTGACCGTCCACCTGAAACAGAACAAGCGGTGGAGCGACAGCTACCAGATCGTCGCGAAGGACGACCAGTACACGATCACCAGCGGGAGAGACCATTTCTTCTCGGCCGCGGACCTCCAGTTCACCATCCGGCGGATCATGACGCTCGGGAGCCTGTCGCCCGACTATATCCTGCTCATCCAGGCGATGGAGTCGCCCGGGTTCGAGGGACCCGACGACAAAGGCAACATCCGGTTCCGCTTCAGGCAGAACAGGATCTGGAAGGAGGCCGACATCAAGGAGAGCCTCTCATTCAAGATCATCCCCGACGGGTCGGCGATGAACGCGCTGAATTACACGGTGGGGACCGCCGCCTACATGCCGCTCCCGCCGAAGGACGGGGTCTCCAACTACGCGCGGACGCCCGACGGGGGCGCGACGATCCCGAGCGTGGTGCTCGCCCCCTTCATCGACAACAGCACGTACACCACCGAGCTCCGCAACAATTCGATCAACGTGCTGCTCGAGACGCCCCACGGCGCCCTCTCCCCGATCC
>Ga0335079_10008499_pt1 | contig 11697 bp, 8 predicted proteins | sample Lox_Sample_33_FD_206719 | JGI IMG/M metagenome (GOLD analysis project Ga0335079, IMG submission 206719) | Soil microbial communities from Loxahatchee National Wildlife Refuge, Florida, United States - Lox_Sample_3.3 | ecosystem: Environmental > Terrestrial > Soil > Wetlands | place: USA: Florida... | reverse complement strand
GCCGATCTCCTGGAGGACGTCGGACGGGAGATCCTTGCGCGCCAACAGGAGCGACAGCCTGGTCTCATCCAAGGCGGGATTGTCCAGCAAGGCAAGCAGGACCGCCGACGAGGGATGGTAAATCAGGGCGTTGAGGTCCTCTCCCACGGCGACGCGGGCCCGTTCCATCTCTTTTTCGAGGCCCTGCACGTTACTTCCCTTCTTCCGTCAGGTCCGGCAATAAGCGCAACGCGAGGCGCGCGGCGGCTTCCGCCGGGGGGATGGCCGACCCTTCAAACTTCGCGCGCGGCGCCACACGACGCAGCCGTTCATCGATCAATTGGTCAAAGTAGGCGCAGCGTCCCAGCATGCCTCCGCTTTTCACCAACAGGAATGCCTGCGATTTCAATTGCAGGCGTTCGACCAGGTCGTCGACCAGATCCGCAAGCTGGCTCGCAGCATCCTGCAAAAGAACACGTGCGGACGAATCGCCTTCGTCAGCGGCGTTGGCGATCACGGGAAAAACCCGTGGAAACACTTCGTCGGGAACACTGTAGACGCGGAGATGGAAAGCCTCCCAATTGGCCACTCCAAGTTCATGCAGGATTTTCTTCGCAAGGGGAGAATCCGCATTGCCGCGGTCGAACTCGCGGAAAGCCGCGGTCGCGGCGCGCCGCCCGATATCGTAGGCGCTGCCTTCGTCGCCGAGCAACGGTCCATGCCCGCCGACACGGGCGATCTGGCCGCTGAGGCCGCGTCCGACCGCGGCCGAACCGGTGCCGGCAATCAAGACAACGGCGGGACCATCGCCCGTGGCCTCCAGCGTCAGGTCCAGGTCGGTGCAGACTCGCAGGTATTTCTCCGGGAACTCTTCCGAGAGCAGCCGCTTCATCTTCCGTTCCGACTCCGGTTGCCCGGCGCCCGCCAGCCCGGCGCAAACAGCGCTGATTTCCCCCGGAGAGATTTGCGCGGACTGCATGGCGATGCGGCCGGCTTCACAGACCGCAGCGAGCGCCCCACCGAACCCGACGCGCATCGGATTCGACGGACCGCTGCGCCCGACGGCGTGCACCTTGCAGGACTCGTCCATCAAGACACACTCGGTCTTCGTGCCCCCGCCGTCTATGCCCAAAACGAATCGCATACCCAAAGCATACGCGAGCAGGGGCGCGAGGGCGTAGCGTGTTCTGGCAGGTTCCGGAATCTCACAGCGAACCCGCCATCCGTTCCGTCGCTGCGCCCCGCAGGCCGGAGTGACTGCGGCATGCAGGCTCCCTGCTCTTCTTGACGCGCCGGGACTGCGCAACTATTCTCGATTCACTTCGCAGCGCATCGCAGACCTGCGGAGCCGGAGCCTGATGCGCATTCATCCGCTCGATCTGGCCATTGTCCTTGCCTATCTCCTGAGCGTGACCCTTCTCGGCTTGCGATTCCGGCGGCAACAGCGAAGCGTTCAAGATTACTTCCTGGGCGGGAGGAGCGCGCCCTGGTGGGCGCTGGCGTTCTCGATCGTCGCCACGGAAACATCCACGCTGACCATCATCGGGACACCAGCCATCGCGTATTCGGGAAATATGACGTTTCTGCAGCTCATTTTTGGCTATGTTGTCGGCCGCGCATTGATCACCGTCGTTTTCTTGCCGGGATTCTTCCGCGGGGAGTATCTAACCGCCTACGCGCTGATCGAAAAACGGTTTGGAGCGAGGATGCGTTCGGTGGCGGCGCTGACGTTTCTCGGCACGCGGACTCTGGCCGAAGGCGTGCGCATCTCCGCCATCGCGCTGGTGGTGAGCGTGGCGCTGGGAACGTCCGAGCGGCTCGCGGTGTTCATCGTGATGGCGCTGACAGTGCTCTACACGTTCGAAGGCGGGATGAAGGCGGTGATCTGGACCGACGTGGCGCAGTTCCTGCTCTACCTCACCGGCAGCCTCCTCACGCTGGGGCTGCTCCTGCACCGCCTTCCGGGGGGTTGGAGCGAATTGGTTCAGGTGGCGGCGGCGAGCGGCCATAAACTGCAGGTGCTTGATTTTTCCTGGAATCTCACGGCGAAATATACGTTCTGGTCCGGTGTCCTAGGAGGGGCTTTTCTCACCATGGCCACACACGGCACGGATCAGACGATCGTGCAACGCCTGCTGGCCGCGCGGACACGAAGCGAAAGTGGACGCGCGCTGATGGCCAGCGGATTCATCGTCCTCTTTCAGTTCGGCGTGTTTTTGCTCATCGGGGTTTTGCTTTTCGTTTTTTCCCAACACACACCCTTGCTGGCGCCGGGTGAAGATACAGACCGTATTCTTCCGCTGTTCCTGGTGCGCGAAATGCCGACGGGCCTTGCCGGATTGATGCTCGCCTCGATTCTCGCGGTGGCCATGTCCAACGCGAGCGGCTCGTTGAATTCTCTTGCGGCATCGAGTGTGATGGACCTGCAGGCTTTCCGCGGGCGGGCGACCAACCCGGATGCGTTCTTGAAGATATCGCGGCGCATGACGCTGGTGTGGGGCGCGGCACTGATTGTCCTGGGGCTGGTGAAATGGGGCAAGCGGCTGGAGACCGGCCTGACCATCGCCTCGCTTCCCTTCGGCAGCCTGCTGGGCCTTTTTCTGCTTGGGACGTTTGACTCCCGCGCCAATTCGAGGGGTTCGCTTGCGGGAATGTTCGCGGGGCTGGCCGCGGTCCTACTGGTTTATCGCGAGTCCCATATCGCTTTCACGTGGTACGTGCTGATCGGTTCGTGCGTGACGTTTGCGGCCGGCGCCCTGGCGAGCCGTGCGTTTCCCGCACGGTTCCCGGCGTCCTGAGGCACGCTGCGCGCGCGAAACGCTACACTCAGTTTCCATAGGTCCGGCGGAGGCATATGAACGAAAAGCGGCTGGAACTGGTGCGCGGACTCGGGCCGTGGGCTTCGGGCGCGATTGTCGTCGGCACGATGATTGGCACGGGCATTTTCCTGAAACCGGCGGAAATGGCGCGCGAAGGACGTTTCGTATCCATCGTGTTCGCGGCCTGGATCGTAGGCGCGCTGCTCTCCATTTTTGGGGCGCTCTCCTACGCGGAGCTCGGAGCGGCGATTCCGGAGGCCGGCGGAGAATACGCGTATCTGCGGCGAGGCTTCGGTCCGGTATGGGGCTTCCTGTTCGGGTGGATGCACTCGATTGTCGGGCGGCCGTCGTCCGTCGCATCGATCGCGGCGGGCATGATGCGCTTCCTGAGCTTTTTCGTACCGGCGGTGGCGGCACCGCTGTTTACCGTGCACATCGCGATGCCCGGGCTTACGGCGTGGATCAAGCCCTACGACTTTCAATTCACCTGGGCGCAGCCGATGGCGGTGTGTTGGCTGCTGGTGATGACGGGCATCAATTATCTGGGCGTGCGGCTGGGCGGGGAAGTGCAGGTGTTCCTCACCGCCATCAAATTGATCAGCATCGCGCTGATCATCGGCGTGGCGTTTCTGCTGCCAAATCCGGGCGGTCATCCGGCGGACCCGGTCTGGCCAGCGGCGGCGGATACGGGCTTAGTAACGGCGTTCCTTGCGGCGCTCGCGGCGGGGCTGTGGGCGTACGACGGCTGGGAGGATTTGAACCTTGTCGGTTCCGAAGTGAAGGACCCGCAGCGGAATTTTCCCCGCGCGCTGGTCGGCGGAGTGACGCTGGTGGCGATAGTGTATCTGCTGTTCAGCGCGGCGTGCTTGAAGGTGCTGCCGTTCGAGAGCGTCGCGAGTTCTCTCCATGTTGCCTCCGACGTGGTCGAGCGCGTGATCGGCCGCGGGGTAGCCGGATGGATCACGCTGGCGATGGTGATTTCCGCGCTGGGCTCGATGAATTCTTCCGTGTTAAGCGGCGCGCGCGTGCCGTACGCCATGGCGCGCGACGGAATCTTCTTCAAAGTGGCCGACGGCATTCATCCCAAGTACCGCACCCCGGGCCGAGCGCTGATATTTCAAGGAGTACTGGCGAGCGTCATGGCGCTGAGCGGCACGTTCGAGGAGCTGACGAACCTGTTCATTTTTGCCGGATGGATTTTCTACGGGCTGGCGGTGGTCGCGCTCTTTCGCTTGCGGAGGACGGAGCCGGATCTTCAGCGCCCCTATCGGTGCTGGGGCTATCCGTGGGTTCCGGGGATTTTCGTGTTCGGAGCGCTCGCGCTGACCATCAATTTGTGGCTGGTGCGGCCCGGACGCTCGACCGTCGGTTTGCTGCTGATCCTCGCGGGCCTGCCGTTTTATCGGCGGTGGCAATCGCGGGCGAAAAGCGCTCCTGCGTAGGCGGCCGCATGCCGGCGTTTGGCATACGGGCAACCCGTCTTGAGCGAACCCAACAGAGGCAATGGAGCACGCACACGCGTGGGTTGGGAGCGGAACGACAGGGGACCGCCTCAGAAGGCGGTCCCTACATAAGCGGAGAGTGCCGGTTGGTCGCCAAGTTGGGCGCGAAGCGATTCGCCTACGATTCCGACGCACTTGCGGCGGCACGGAGATGGCGGACTGGTTCTCCAATCTGCAACATCGCTGCTTCCGCTTTCGGGCGGATTTTCATCTCTGGATGGAGCGCCTTCGCCATGGCTTCTATGCCAGTGACCAAGCGACCCGCAGGACGGGAGACATAAGCGTTGGCATTCATCGCGAACACGCGCCCGTCGCGCACGGCTGGCATCTTCTTCCACTCTTCCGGAAGGCTCATGGACAAATATTCTTTGCGCGCTTTCTCAGCGTCGTAACCGCACGGGGCAAGGAAGAGGACTTCGGGAGCGGCCGCGATCACCTCTTCTATCGTGACGCGATACGAAGGCGTCTTGGCTTTGCCGAGCACGTCATGACCGCCCGCATACAAGACCATCTCCGGGACCCAGTGCCCGCCCACATAGAACGGCCGCAGCCACTCCAGAACCACCGCGCGCGGGCGCTTGCCGAAGTACGCCGCATCAATCTCAATTCGCGCGAGCCGCAAGCCGATTTCTTCGACAAACGCGTCGGCGCGTTCGCGGCGCCCGGTTCGCTCGCCAATCCACAAAATGTCGCGCCACACGTCGCCGAGGTCGAGCGGATCGAGGCTAAGCACTTCCGGTTGCTTGGAAATCTGCTCGAGGGCAGCGGCGAGTTCGCCGGGTGTGGCGGCGCAGACATGACAAAGGTCCTGCGTGATCACCAGGTCCGGCGCCAGCGCTTCCAGTAAGTCGCGGTCGACGGCGTAGATGGACTCGCCACGCTCCACGTAGTGACGCACCAGGCGGTCGGTTTCGGCAGGAGTCGCATCCCCGGGGAGGCGCGAGCGCACCACGCAGGTCTTTGTTTTTGCCTGCGGGGGAAAATCGCATTCGTGGCTGACGCCAACGATTTCTTCGTCGAAGCCCAGGGCGAAGAGTGTCTCGGTCGCCGAAGGCAGCAGAGAGACGATGCGCATCCCCGGACTGTATCACAACTCTTCTTCCGAATCTTCGACTTGGCTTTGGACACGGTCCAGCCTTTTTAGACCGAGTCCTGGCGCACAGGCGATAGTGGGTTCCTGTGCAACAAGCCTTGCAGGGCGGCGCCAAGACACAAGCCCGCGCCGGGAAGAACGGTCCAACCGAGGATTCCGACGGCCAGCGCCGGGAGTTTCATTAGGAGAGGAACCCGCGGGCCGGCTACAGTGCTGATTAGAAATAGCGCGACTAAGATCACCGCGAGCCCCATGGCAGGAACCAATACACCCAAGTACAGCTGCCAGCCGGCTCCGTCCCAACGTCGAGACAGATAGCCGCCGCCCGCGCCGACCACCGGAAGAACAACAAGCCACAGCGTGTAAAACACGACACCATGCGGAATGCCTGGATGGCCGGCAAAAGACCTGATCGCGACGCGCTGCAAGAGGGCCAAAACAAAATATGAGCCGAGAGAAGTGACGAGCCCCGGTAACCAGACTTGCCGAATGCGCTCCTGCATGGTCTCCTCCTGTTTCGCCGAGAGAATTCCCCGGCGCAATTCGTCCCAACCCCCTGCCTGTGCACAGGTCTTCGCAAAGGCTTCTTCCTCCGATGAGCCGTTGTCGCACAAGGCCAGATAGTATTCTTCGAGATGTTCCGCCAACTCGCGGATGATGCGCTCTTCTTCCGCGGAGTCGCCAGAACACTTGCCAAGGCTTTGCCTCACATGGGCGCGCCAGTCAGGCATGAGACACCTTCGCCACGCGGCGCAGCGCACGGAACAGATCGGCCCATTCGGCGCGCAGGGGCTTCAACTTCTTTTTACCACGGGGGGTGAGGCGGTAAGTGCGGCGGCGCCTGCCATTGGCGCCGGTCACCCAGTCGGCCCGCAACCAACCGCGACACTCCATGCGGTACAGCAAAGGATAGAGCGCTGCCAGCGTGTAGCACAGCGCGCCACGGGAGCGGTCTTCAATGCGGCGGCCGATTTCGTAACCATGCAGCGGCCCTTCCTCCAGAACACTGAGGACGGCCAGTTCGGCGGTACCGCGCTTCAATTCAGTGCGAATCATACGCCAGCCTCTTATACGTAAGTCTCCTATATATAGATAGGCATTGTCAATGGTACGGCGCAAGAGCCGGAGCCCAGGCGGCAACGTGCAGCAACAGTTCAAAGGCTGAAGCCTATGCCACGGCCGGCTCCAGGAATGGGAGTCTCTACTTATAAAGGAAGTATTTGCGGCGGAGTTGATCGTACGCCCCCAGGTCCCTGGTCCAGCCGGCGATGATCTGGTCTATGGGAGTCCCGGCGGTCAACTGCCTGACGGTCTCGTCATTTCCAAGCAGCGTGACCGTCTTTGCCGCATCGAACTGGCCGGGATATTTCTTCTGGAGCAGCGCGGCAATCTCCAGCCCGACACGCATCGAGCGCACGGCCCCGCGGTCGGTCACGCGAATACTGACGCCGCCGCAACGCTTTCCCGCGTAGAGGCCGCTCACGGGGATGAACGGCTTGCTCGAAAAACGAACGCCAGGCAGGTTACGGGCGTTGAGCGCCAACGCGACCGCGTCACCCTCCATCCACGGCGCGCCAAATTCTTCGAAGGGCGCCTCGGTTCCACGCCCGACGGACACGCCCGCATTCTGCAAAACTTCCAAACCCGGGTAGAGCACGGTTCCCTTCAACGTGCGCAGATTGGGCGAAGGCGGAATCCAGCGAATGCCGGTGCTCTCATAGAAGTAGTTGCGATGCCAGTTCTTCATCGCAACCACGTGCAAGTCGCAGTCGATGTGATTCTCCGTGTTGAGAAACTGCGCGAGTTCGCCGATCGTCAGGCCGTACCGCACCGGCAGGGGGAAGTAGGCCACAAACGCGGTCTTGTCCGCATCAAGGACCGGACCCTCGACGGTTTCCCCGTTGATTGGATTCGGGCGGTCCAGCACGTAGAACGCAATATGGTGCTTCGCAGCTTCTTCCATGCAATAGCCCATCGTGGTGGTGTAGGTGTAAAAGCGCACGCCGGCGTCCTGGACGTCGAAGACGAGCGCGTCCAGTCCATCGAGCATTTCGTCCGTGGGCCGCGGATGCTCGCCGTAGAGGCTATAAATCGGCAGGCCGGTGGAAGCGTCCTTGGAAGAAGCCACGTTTTCATCGGCGTGGCCGGCGATGCCATGCTCCGGGCTGAAGAGCGCGACCAGTTCCACGCCGGGCGCATGGGCCAGGAGTTCGATCGTAGACTTGCCGTTGAAATCCACGCCGGTGTGGTTGGTGATGAGGCCGACGTGTTTGCCGCGAAGCGGAGCGAACTTTTGCGCCTCGAGCACGTCAATCCCGGCTTGCACGCGCCCCACGCGCGCTCTCGACGATTTCGGTTTCTGCGCTCCGTAGGCGAGCCGGCCGCAACCTACGGCCGCCACGCAACCCAGGGTTATCACCGTGCACACAACGCTTCGGGCCTTGCGCAACCTCGTCATCGGTTCCATAGTTCCCAATGATATTCTGGAACGCGCCGTTCGCACCTTCATTGTGAGCGCCGAGTGCGCGTGCTATATACAGTCAAGGCACAGGGCGCGTGGCCGGAGAACTCACGAAAATGGACAGGCGTTGCGCCGCTCTTCTGTTGCTACCTTGCTTGTTTCTATCGTTTATGACCGCCAAAGCGCGCAGCCGCAACCGCAGCACAAAACCCTCCAAACCCGCGCCCTCCGGTCAGGCAGCGGACGTATCGCCATCCTTTTCGAAGCTCACCCAGGAGCAAAGTAAGTGGGTGGACGACACGCTGCGCCAGATGAGCGTCGAGGAAAAAGTCGGCCAGTTGATCTTCGCCACCTACCATGGCAGCTTCACGCCGACGGATTCCGAAGCACATGCGGAGATGCTGCACGACATCAACGACCTGCACGTCGGCGGCTTCATCACCATCACGCACGGTTCGCCGCTGGGCATTGTGAAGGACCAGGCATACCCGACGGCGGTGCTGGCGAACCAGTTGCAATCGCAATCCAAGCTGCCGTTGCTGATTGGGGCCGACTACGAACGCGGCACTGCCATGCGGCAGGACGAAGGCACGTCTTTTCCCACGGCGATGGCCGTCGCGGCCGCGGGCGATCCCAAGGACGCGTACACGATGGGCAAGATCACCGCACTCGAGGCGCGCGCCGTGGGCGTGCAGTGGGTCTACGCGCCGGTTTGCGACGTGAACAACAACCCGGGCAATCCCATCATCAATACGCGTTCGTTCGGCGAGGACCCCGAGCGCGTTGCCGATTTTGCCGTCGAATTCATCCACGGCGTGCAGGACAACGGCGCGATGGCCACGGCCAAGCATTTTCCCGGCCACGGAGATACAGCCACGGATTCACACATCGACCTTCCAGTGATCAAAGCGGACCGGGGACGCATGGAACGGCTGGAACTGATTCCCTTCCGCGCGGCCATTGCGGCCGGCGTAGGCAGCATTATGACGGGGCACTTGAATGTTCCCTCGTACGAGCCGGACCCGAACACTCCGGCAACGCTTTCCTCGAACATTTTGACGGGGCTGCTGCGAGAACGGTTAGGGTTTCAAGGCCTGGTGATCACGGACGCGCTTGATATGGGCGGAATCACGGTGAGATACGCACCGGGCGAGGCGGCGGTGCGCGCGTTCCTCGCCGGCGCGGACGCGTTGCTCATGCCGCCGGTTCCCGACGCGGCTTATGAGGCGGTGCTGGCGGCCGCGAAATCGGGGCGCATCCCGAAAGAGCGGCTGGACGGTTCCGTGCGGCGAATCCTGGAGGCGAAGGCGCGGCTCGGGCTGAACAAAAACCGGCTGGTGGACGTGGATGCGCTGAACGCCAAGTTCGGGAAGACGGCGTGGCAGGCAACCGCGCAAGAGATTTCCGACCGCGGCGTCACGTTGCTGCGCGACAAGCAACATCGTTTGCCGCTCGACGGCAAGAAGCCAGGCCGCGCGCTGCTTGTCTCCCTTTACGCGGATCCGGAAGCCTATCCCGGCGAAGATCTGGAGCCGCAGTTGCGCTCGCGGTTTGATTCGCTGATCGCGCTGCGCGCGGACACGAAGTTCGTTCACGCCGATACGTTGAAGCTGCCGCCGTCCGATTCGTATGACGTGGTGATCCTCGCGTTGTTCGTGCGCGTGAGCGACCGCAAGGGCGACGTCGATGTGCCCGCCGATCAGATTCCGCTGATCGACCAGCTTTACAAATCCGGCAAGCCGGTGATCACGCTCGGCCTCGGCAGCCCGTATCTGATCGAGCGCTTTCCCCAGGCCGACACGTGGCTTTCCGCCTTCGGCATCAGCGACGTGGCGCAGATCTCCTTGGCGCGCGCGCTCTTCGGGGAAATTCCCGTTCGGGGCCACTTACCCGTAACGATTCCGGGCGCGGACTTGAAGGCGGGCTACGGCCTGGAAGTTGCGGCTGATCCGATGAAATTGCAGCCGATGGATCTGCGCGGCGAAGCCCAATTGCAGCCAGCATACATGACCGTGGAGAACTTCATCGCTGAGAAAGTGTTTCCCGGCGCGACGCTGGCCGTTGGTTACCGAGGCAAAGTCACATATCACGCATTCGGCAAGCTAGCGTATGAGAAGGATTCGCCCGCGACAAAGATCGACACCATGTACGATCTCGCGTCGCTGACAAAGGTGGTGGTCACGACCACGCTGGTCGAGAAGCTGGTGGAAGGCGATTTTGAGCTGACGCTCAGCCTGGATGCCCCGATTGAGCGCTACCTGCCGGAGTGGCCCACCGGCCCGCAACCGGAGTGGCGGCACAGGGTGACCGTCCGGCACTTGATGACGCACACTTCCGGTCTGCCCCCGTTCAAGGAGTATTGGCGCACTTCCAAAGGCAAAGAAGACACGCTACGCATGATCTTTGCGGAGCCGCTCGAGTATGAACCGGGCACGAAAGTCGTCTACTCCGACCTCGGCATTATCCTGATGGCTGAGATTATTCAGCGGCTGACCGGGAAGGAGCTCGATCAGCTGGCTAAGAAGTACATTTTTGAGCCGCTTGGCATGCAGAATTCCATGTTCAATCCGCCGAAGAAGCTCTGGCCGGGCATTGCGCCAACAGAAGTGGATGAACGATGGCGGCACCGGCTGGTGCAGGGAGAAGTGCACGACGAGAACGCATTTGCGATCGGCGGGGTTTCGGGACACGCGGGAGCGTTCAGCACCGCGCCGGATCTGGCCGCCTTCTGCCAAATGCTGCTGAGTGGGGGCATCTACGCGCATCATCGCATCGTGAAGCGCTCGACGATTGCCGAATTCACCGTCCCACAAGCGCTCGCGAAGAACACGCGCACGCTGGGGTGGATTGTGCCCACCGAAGGCGGCTCCAGCGGACACTATTTTTCCACGCATAGCTACGGGCACACCGGATTTACGGGCACGACGATCTGGATCGATCCGCAACGCGAGCTTTTTGTGGTGCTGCTGACGAATCGCGTTTATCCCACGCGCGAGAACTCCCGCATCGCGCAAGCCCGCCCCGCGATCCATGACGCGATCATGAAAAGCCTGGGCCTGGCCAGCGAAGCGGCGCGTTGAAGCAGTGGAAGTCATAAGTTGTAAGTCTGCAGTTCTGAGCGCAGGGGCGCAGCACCGCTACGCCCCATGTCCACACGATTTCAACCGTTGCAGAGGCGGCTTCACTGACCCAGCGATCGATGAGGAAGGATGCCCGCCGCGGACGGCGGCCGCTACACAACCCTGCTTGGAGGGAAACGTTCGGGCCACGTGGCGTGTCACAAAAATCGCTTGTGCGCGAAATCCTCAGCGGCCTGCTGGACTTGATCGAGCTTGCCCAGGTCGCGCCAATAGAACTGGTCGGCGGGAAAACCCTGAATCGTTTCTCCCCTCCCAGCCAATCGCAAATACGTGTCAATGATGGAAAACACACCATCTTCGGTCATGAGGGCAAGCAGACGCGGGGAAATGACATGAATTCCGGTGAAGGCCAAAGGTTTCCAGTTTTCGGCCGGCCGCACAATTTCCAGCTCTTTTTCCCTTCCCGCACTCCGGCCGCAAAGTTGCAGCCGCTCGTCAAAAAGCAGATGGCGAGAGGTCTCCCTCGCCTGCACCGCCAAAGTGGCCAGCGCCTTGCTTTCCTTGTGCAGGGCCACCATCGCGCCAAGATCGACCGTGCTGATCACGTCGACATTGTGCAGAAGAAACGGCGCGCCGCCCTCCGGGCCATCCTCTTTGAAGAACCAGGCCGCCTTCTTCAAGCCGCCGCCCGTGTCGAGCAGTACATCTTCGCGGGAGACCTCGACACGCATTCCAAAGTTGTTGTTGGACCGGAGATATTGCT
>Ga0335079_10008497_pt1 | contig 11699 bp, 11 predicted proteins | sample Lox_Sample_33_FD_206719 | JGI IMG/M metagenome (GOLD analysis project Ga0335079, IMG submission 206719) | Soil microbial communities from Loxahatchee National Wildlife Refuge, Florida, United States - Lox_Sample_3.3 | ecosystem: Environmental > Terrestrial > Soil > Wetlands | place: USA... | reverse complement strand
ATATTTCTTCGCCAGCCGATCAATCATACGCGTCGTGGAAACCGTCCGCACCACCGCGCCATTCATATTCCGTTTCTCAACCAAATATTTTAGTGATAGCGCAAATATTTTATGCGGATCAACGAACGTGCCGCGTTCATCCATCGCGCCGATGCGATCTGCGTCGCCATCGGTGACGAGGCCGAAGTTTCCCATCCCGGAACTGACCGCCGACGAAAGCGCACCGAGATTCTTTGCGATCGGCTCGGGGTGGATTCCACCAAAGCCGGGATTCATCTCGGAACGAATCTCGGCGATGTCACAGCCGGTTCCCTGCAAAAAGGCTTTGATCACACCGCGTCCTGCGCCATACATCGAATCGACCACGAAGCGTTGAGGGTTTTCGGCAATGATGTCCGTGTTGATAAGTGTATTAAGATGTTCGAAGTATGCAGGCAATGGATTGAACTTTTGGATCAGTCCCATCTCGCGCGCTTTTTGAAAATCCATCAGGTTGGGTCCGCGTGCTCGTTCTTCATTATCGTTGATATAAACTTCCACGCGTCGGCATTGCTCCGGTAAAGCGGATCCGCCGTATGACGCTTTGAGTTTGACTCCGTTATAGCGCGGCGCGTTGTGCGAAGCCGTGATCATCACGCCTGCAATTGCACCTTGATGTTTGACTGCAAACGAAATCGCTGGTGTCGGTGCATCGGATTGAGAAAGCAGGACACTGAATCCGTTGGCGGCGAGCACGCGTGCGACTTCGCCCGCGAAGCGATCCGATAGAAAGCGCGTATCGAATCCGACCACGATTCTTTTTGGATCCGGCTTCGGTCCGCCGAAGCCTTGCGCTTTTCCAGGGTTGCCGGACTTATCCGCAGGACCGCTTCGCTGGTCCCAACCCTCGGAAGCGACCGCGTCCGCAATGGCTTGCGCCACGATGCGAAGATTATCGAATGTGAAACTATCCGAGATGACGGCGCGCCAGCCGTCGGTGCCAAAATGAATGGGCATGTGTTCTCCTGACCCCATCCCTCCCCAAATCCTATGGATTTGGGGAGGGTGTCCAAAGGACGGGAGGGGCAAAATGGATTTATGGTGTAGGTGTAATGGCTGGTGTATCTGTTTCAGCAGGTGTCGAGGATGAATTCCAAATGGGTACCGGTGTGGCAATATCTAAGACCGATTGCAAGATCCAGCCGTCATAACGTTGATTGTCCCGAATGGCAATCACGTGCGCCCATACCACACCATTTACGTCTTGTGTATCCGGCTGAACCTCCACCACCGAGCCGTTATCCAGTTCGAGGATAAACAGTCCATTTGGATCTTTCCGAAGATTTGCGCCGTTCGCTTGCGTTGCGTCGACGCGAGCATACACCGGCGTCGGCTCGATGGTGAGCGTGAGGGTGGGAGGGATCGCGGTCAGTTGTTCGGATGCGACGCGAGTCAGTGCCGCGCCCACAGTGGCAGTAGCCGCCGAGTTATCCACCGTCGTCGCCGTGCCGGTATCCGGCGCTACTGTGGATATTTCAATCACAGGCGTCGGTGACAATATCGGTGATACTTTGGGCGAAGATGTCGCTGTTGGGACAGTGGACAAATTCGAGGTCAAAGCGGGAAGCGTGGGAATCAAAGTCGGGATGGTAGAGGATTGCGGCATCGAAGGGATCGTCCATTTGCCACCGGTCATTAACAAAACAACGATCACAGCAAAGATTAACAAGCTGCCGGCGCTCAAAACAAAACCGTTCAGGTTCGTCGGCAAAAAACGCAGCGCAATCAAGGTGAGAATGCCGAAGAGACTGGCCCATGCGAAGTAGACCAAAAAGACCAGCACGCCATTCGGCCAAATGCCCGTGACGCCACTGCCCAAGCCAAAACCGCTTGCGCTGAGCGGAAGGAAAAGTTCATATGCCAACATGACGCTTGGCAGATAAGGCTTATCTTCCGAACGCACAAACGAAACCGTCAAGATGACCGCAGCGATGGCAAGCACGATCAAATCGGGCCACCATAAATGGCTGTGAAGAAATGCCTCGTTCAATGTGCGCGGCAGAAATACGCGCACGGCGAATCCGGCAAGCAATCCGCTTAAGAAGATCAGCGCGGAACTGATGAGCAATGCCGCAAACGTTTCAAAGAAGAAACGCGGCGAGCCGGTGAGCGCAGAAAGTAAGAGGCCGATCCACGGCGTGAGCAAAGGCGCGAGCAAAATCCCAAAGATGAGCACGGCTTGCGAATCAAAGAAATAGCCAAGGCCGAGAATTGCTCCGCACAAAATGGCGAAGACGAATAATTCATACGACGGATACGCGCGGCGTGCCAATGAATGCAGGAGCGTAGCGCGGCCCTCCGCATCTTGCGGGACGACGAGCTGGCCGCGTCGGCGACGGCGTGTGCGCGGCGGGACAACGGGTTCAGGTGGAAGAGGAGGTTCGTTCAGAGTCATTTGCGTAACGTGGCGACAATTCGAAGAGGTTTATCGAGCAGATCGAATGCGGCAAATATATTTGGAACAACTATGTCGGCAGAAAGAAGCGTTTCAACCGCCGCGCCTTCCGATGACATAACACAAATTCCCAGCGCGGCTTCTTTTAACATGGCGGCGTCGTTGGCACCTTGCCCGATGGCGATCACTTTTTCCGACCCCAGTTTTTCAACGTAAGCGCGTTTTTGTTTCTGCTCATCCCCGCCTGTGAGTCGCGTCGCGGTGAGGTTGAGTTGATGATCGATCACGGACTGCTTTCCGTGCGTATCGGCTGTTAGCAGGTGAATCGTAATCCGGTCACGGACGGATGCGATTCGCTTGGCAAGACCATCCATCAAAGCGCCGTCCACTGCCAGCGTGCCGTTGACGTCGCTGACCAGATGTTCCAACTGCAATGTACCGCGTCCCGGGATCTTGATCTCGATCATTATGCCAATTATACCTGCATTGACACTCGTTTTTCTTTAGGGTATTATTCGCCCGCTGGCCCACTAGCTCAATGGCAGAGCAGTTGCCTCTTAAGCAATTGGTTCAGGGTTCAAGTCCCTGGTGGGTCACTTAAATACCGTTTTCATGCGGTATTTTTTATTTGCGCCTACTTAAATCCGGTTTTCTTATTCAGGTACAATCATAGTCCAGTTTCTTTGTCAAATGGATGCTTTATAAACATGTTAAATATTCAATTTGAAAAAATTCGCCAATCGCATACCGTCGCAATGGCAGACCGTGTCCATGCGCTGAAAGCCGCAGGGCGCAAGATCATCGCTCTGCAAACCGGCGACCCGGATTTTGCGACTCCGCCTGCGATAGTGGATGCCGCGCTCAAGGCGATGCAGGATGGCTCCACTCATTACGCGCCGAGCCGCGGCTTGATGGAATTAAGACGCGCGGCTTCTGCAAAACTTGAACGTGACCATTCCGTTTCGTACGAACCTGAAACGGAGTTGCTCGTTACTCATGGCGGAATCCACGCTTATTATTTGGCAATGCAATCCATCTTGAATCCCGGCGATGAGGTGCTGGTTCCTGATCCATCGTGGGCGACCCATTCTAATATGGCGATCATGCTGCGCGGGAATGTGATTCGCGTGCCTGCGCCGGCCGAGAATGGATTTATTCCATTATTTGAATCTTGGGAAAAGGCGTTGACACCCAAGACGCGCGCCATCGTGTTGAATTATCCATCCAATCCTACCGGCGCTTATCCGACGCGCGAGTATTTGCAAAAGTTACATGACTTTGCAGCCGCACATAACTTATGGATAGTCAGCGATGAAGTGTACGAAAATTTATATTATGACGAAAAGCCGACTTCCGCGGCGTCGCTTGACGGTGTGAAAGAACATACTATATTGATTCATAGTTTTTCTAAAACGTATGCGATGACAGGTTGGCGGATCGGTTACCTTGCTGCGCCTGCGCGGGTGATTGATAATGCTTTGAAGGCGGGACAAAATTCAATTACATGCGTCTCGCCGTTTATTCAAAAAGCCGCGGCGTTCGCGTTGAATGAAATGAGTCAAGCCGCGCAAGAGATGCGTCTTGCGTACGCACGTCGACGCGAGTTAGTGTTGAGACTATCGCATGAATTGGAAAGCGATAAAGTTTTGGTCACGCCGCCGATGGGCGCGTTTTATTTCTTCCTTGATCTGCGCGCATTGAAGATATCATCGCTGGAAATCTGTGAACGGATTCTCGAAGAAGCAAATGTCGGATTGATTCCCGGCGCGGCGTTCGGCACACAAGGCGAAGGCTTTGTGCGCATGACGATTGCCGCATCGGATGCAGATGTGGAAGAAGGATTTAGAAGAATCGTGGAATGGGCGGAGAAGGCAAAAGGGTAATCGATGAAAGTTGCATTTCAAGGTGAAGCGGGCGCGTATTCAGAACAAGCTGTCTTTGAATATTTGGGGGCGGTGGAAACCCAGCCGTGCGAATCGTTCGATGCGGTGTTCGCCGCTGTCGGTTCGGGAGGTTGCGATGCGGCGTTGATTCCCATCGAGAATTCGTTGGCGGGAAGCATCCACCAAAATTATGATTTGTTGATGCGCTATCAATTGCATATCGTGGGCGAATATTTCTTGCGGGTGCGGCATTGTTTGATCGCGTTGCCGAATGTTAAAAAATCCGAAATCAAAAAAGCGATCAGCCATCCGCAAGCCTTGGGGCAATGCGATGCGTATTTGCGAAAGCACGGCATCAAAGCGGAAGCGGTTTACGACACGGCAGGGAGCGTGAAGATGCTTAAGGAAAGCGGCGCGCGCGATACAGCGGCGATTGCGTCGCGGCGCGCGGCGGAATTGTATGAGATGCAGATTTTGGAAGAGGGGATTGAAGATAGCACGGAAAATTACACGCGCTTTTTGATGATCGCGCGCGAAGCGATTCAACCCGATGCCGAAGCCAAGACTTCGATTGTGTTCACGCTTCGCAACGAACCCGGCGCATTGTTCAAAGCCTTGAGCGTATTCGCGCTGCGGGATATAGATTTAACGAAAATCGAATCGCGCCCATTGCAAGGCAAGCCATGGGAATATTTGTTTTACATTGACTTCATCGATGCAACGCACGAAGAAACTACTCAACGCGCATTGGATCATTTACGAGAATATGCCGCGATGTTGCGCGTGCTGGGTTCGTATCCAAGGTTCAAAGGTAATTAAGTGCATTGTAGGGATGTGTCCATCTTGTTATAATGTTGGAAATATATTTTGGAGGAATATAAGCATGAAAACAAATGCAGAAGGTCCAAATCCTGGATTGGTTGAAAAGGAATATCCGTATCGTTACAAATGGTCATCAACAATCGGTGTTTTAATTACAGGCGTGTTAGGTGTGTTTGGTGGAGTTTGGCTTGCGGTGTCAGGAAATGGGTTTTGGTGGTGGTTGTTTTCTTTCTTTTTTGCAATCTTATTCTTTTTAGGTTTATATATACTGGTTGTTAATATTTGGGGTAATCGCAAACTTGTTATTACAAGAGAAAATATATTCGTGCCATCAATTTGGAAATCAGAAAAGTACACCATGATTTCATTTACTGAAATTGAGAAAGCAGGGTTGATAAACGTTTACGGGAATGTTATTTTGCGCTTATTCGTTGGCGGTAAGGAATATTCGATAACGCATTCATGGCTACCATCAATAGATTCGTTTAATGAAGTCTTGAAGATTGTTAATGAGCGGGTGATTTCTTCCTCTTGACACATCTCCCTCTCTCGCATAGAATACCGCCCAACATGTTCACAACTGTCCGCTTCTATTTTGCGTATTACTTTTACGGTTTCCGAAATTCGGTTGCCGTCAGTGGCGCTTAAGCAGACAGTGTGATATACCTGTACTCAAAGAGCGAGACCACAACGGTCTCGCTCTTTTTGTTTACCACCTCATCCCAGCCCTCTCCGCAAAGAACAGCGGACTTTCCTAAAGGAGAGGGAGAAAGCAAAGGAAAATCAATGAACACACGCGGCGTGCGCGGCGCGACCACAATTGAATTTGATTCAAAAGAAAATATTCTTTCCGCGACGAAAGAATTGCTTGAGATGATTCTGCGCGCGAATAAAGATTTAGAAACAACGGATATTGCTTCAGCAATTTTCACGGTCACGGATGATATCGTCTCAGCCTATCCCGCGCTGGGCGCGCGTCAAATCGGCTGGGACTCCGTGCCGATGATGTGTGCGCGTGAAATTCCCGTTGAAGGAAGTTTACCGTTATGTATCCGCGTGTTGATTCATTGGAACACACATAAAGCACAAAGCGAAATCAGCCATGTGTATTTACGCGATGCAGTCAAACTAAGACCCGACTTAGTCAATCAGCGAAAGGAGAAATCACAATGATGATCATTATGAAGTCAAACGCAACTCCCGCGCAAGTAGAGAATGTTATCGAACATGTGAAAGCCGCGGGATTAAATGTTCATCTCTCACAAGGAGTCGAGGCGACTATCATCGGCGCCATCGGCGAAACTCATAACATTCCGCTGGATCGCTTCGACAGTCTCGATGGCGTGGAACTCGTTCAACGAATCACACAGCCATTCAAACTAGCGTCGCGGCAATTTCATCCGGAGAACTCCGTCTTTCCGTTGGATGGATTCACAGTCGGTGGCGATGAGATCACCATCATCGCGGGACCGTGTTCGGTGGAGAGTCGCTCGCAGATCATCGAGACAGCTCAGGCGGTGAAAGAAGCGGGCGCGTCCGCCTTGCGCGGGGGAGTCTTCAAGCCGCGCACTTCGCCCTATTCGTTTCAAGGACTCGGCGAAGAAGGTCTTGAATATCTTGCTGATGCGCGTGAGAAAACCGGATTGCCCATCGTCAGCGAAATCATGTCGCAGACTCAACTGGATGCGATGATCAAGTATGTGGATGTTTTTCAAATTGGGGCGCGCAACATGCAGAATTACAATTTACTGCGCTCCATCGGCGAGACACAAACGCCGGTGCTTCTCAAGCGCGGACTCTCCGCGACCATCGAAGAATTATTGATGTCCGCTGAATATATTTTGGCGGGCGGCAACAAACAAGTGATGTTGTGCGAGCGCGGCATCCGCACATTTGAAACCTCCACGCGCAATACCACCGACATCAACGCGATTCCGGTTTTGAAAAACCTCACGCATCTTCCGGTCATTCTCGATCCGTCACATGCAACCGGCAATGCGGATTATGTTTCGTCCATTGCGCGGGCGGCCATCGCGGCTGGCGCAGATGGACTCATGATCGAAGTTCATCCCGATCCTGCGAATGCGCTCTCGGATGGTAAACAATCGCTTCGTCCCGAAAAATTTGCGGAGATGGTCAAGCAAGTTGGGCAGATCGCGCAAGTGATCAATCGTCGGCTCGCGTCTTCTGAAGTTCCCTCGCCCGTTTTCGGGAGAGGGTAGGGTGAGGGCAAATGGATGATGATAGTTTTTTTCTTTCGCATTCGAAGATCGCCATTGTTGGATTGGGATTGATGGGCGGCTCGTTGGCGTTGGCGTTGAAAGGAAAGTGCGCGGCGTTATTTGGAATCGATCCGAATCATTCTATGCTCGAAATGGCTCGCCGTCAAAATATCGTTGACCGCGCCGATAGCGATCCTGCCAAACTTTTGCCCGAAGCCGATGTTGTGATTCTGTCCGCGCCTGTGCCTGCGATTTTGACTCTGCTTGAGCAATTGCCAGCGTTTACATCGAATCGTTGTATCGTTATGGATTTAGGTTCAACCAAAAAAATGATTACCGAAGCTATGTCGCGCTTACCTGAACGATTCAATCCCATCGGCGGACATCCGATTTGCGGCAAGGAAAAACTCTCGCTTGCCAACGCCGAGCGGACTCTTTATTATGCCGCGCCATTTCTGCTTACGCTGTTAGAAAGAACCACGCCGCGTGCCTTGTCTGCCGCACAGCAAATCATTGAAGCGATTGGAGCGAAAGAAATTATCCTAGATGCTATCGAACATGATCGCATTCTTGCTTCGACAAGTCATTTGCCGTTCTTGCTTTCGTCTGCATTGATCCTCGCTACACCAAACGATGTTGTTCCTTTCATTGGTCCCGGGTTCAAATCCACAAGCAGACTCGCCGGAACGTCATCGTCCATGATGCTCGGCGTTTTGGAATCAAACCGTGAGAATGTCTTAAATGCACTTCATGAATTTCAAGATCGTATTCATGAAATTGAGTCGTTAATTTGCTCAAATGATTTTTCGAGTTTAGAGTTGATTCTTAACGAATCGCAAAGTAAACATCAAACATTCATCCAATGACATCGCTTGAAATCAAACCCATCCGCCATCCATTGAATGCAACCGTGCGCGTGCCTGGCTCCAAATCGCTGACCAACCGCGCATTATTGATTGCCTCGCTTGCGCATGGAACGACGCGCATTACGAATGCTCTCTTCTCCGATGACTCACTTTATCTCGCTAAAGCCCTGCAAACTCTTGGCTTCGATATTCGACTCGATGAAGCACAGCATGAAATGACCGTTCATGGATTAGACGGAAAAATTCCCGCGGGCAAAGCGGAACTCTTCATCGGTAATGCTGGCACCGCCGCGCGATTTCTCTCTGCATTTCTGACACTCGGAAACGGCGAATATATTTTGGATGGCGACGCGCGCATGAGAGCACGTCCCATTGGAGATTTGATCGATTCTCTTGAACAACTCGGCGCGAACATTCAACCAACGATACAAAGCGCAAATCACAAAACAATTTGCCCGCCGGTGAAAATAAAAGCATCAGGTTTGCGCGGCGGAAAGACTCGGATCGCGGGCGATGTTTCAAGCCAATTCCTTTCGGCGTTATTGATGGTCGCGCCATACGCGCAACGGCCGGTTGAAATCGAAGTGATTACCGAGCTCAATTCCAAACCTTACGTGGATATGACCCTTGCTATCATGAAGGACTTCGGGGTTGAAATCGAGTGTGACGGCTATTCACGATTTGTTATTCATCCAACTTTTTATTCACCGCTTTCCGCTTATGCTATTGAATCCGATGCTTCCGCCGCATCTTACTTCTTTGCCGCGCCCGCTGTCTGCGGCGGAATGGTTGGAGTTGAAAATATCTCGCGCGAATCCAAACAAGGCGATCTTACCTTTCTGGATATTTTGAATCATATGGGTTGCCAAATTAAAGCGGAAAATAATTTCATCGAAGTCTTTAGTGATTCTAAATTATTTGGTATTGAGGTTGACATGCGCGATCTTCCCGATACCGCGCAAACGCTGGCAGCGATTGCTCCTTTCGCTTCCTCACCAACTCGAATTCGCGGCATTACATCGGCGCGTCTTAAAGAGACAGATCGCGTCTACGCCACTTGCACTGAGCTTGCACGGCTTGGCGTTCATGTGGAAGAGCACGAAGACGGCATGACGATTTATCCGTGCAATAGATTTAAATCTGCCGCTATACAAACATACAACGATCATCGCATGGTAATGGCATTCTCTTTGATTGGCTTGCGAATTGACGGTGTGAGCATCGAGAATCCATCATGCGTTTCAAAGACATTTCCGAATTATTTTGATGTGTTGGATGTTTTGCGATGATCCATCTAGGTTTGATCGGTTATCCGTTGGAGCATAGTTTATCGCCGCAGATTCACTCCGCCGCATTTCAGTCCTGCGGCTTGCAAGGCGACTATTCCCTATTTCCTATTCCTCCAGATAACAAACAGGGTTTGGAAGATTTATTTGCCCGCGTCCGCTCCGGTGAAATTGCTGGACTTAATGTTACTATCCCGCACAAACAAACCGTCATTGAGTTTTTGGATGAACTCACGCCAACTGCAAAAGCCATCGGTGCGGTCAATGCCATTTTTCTTCGCGACTATAAATTGATCGGCGACAACACCGATGCCCCTGGGTTTCTTTCCGATCTAAAAAAGTTCATCGGAAATCGAAAATTGGAGACTGGAAAATCAGCGCTGGTTTTGGGGGCAGGAGGCTCTGCACGGGCAGTCATTTATGCTTTGATAAATGACGGGTGGAATGTTGTGATTGCCGCGCGCCGAATCGAGCAAGCACAGGAATTGTCGTCGCAATCCGAGAATGTCAAAGTTGGCGACCTTAACTTTCAAACCTTCGAACCTTCAAAGTTTCAATTGATCGTTAACACAACTCCTGTTGGCATGAAGCCAAACACGTATCAATCGCCGTTGCCCGAAAAAATAAAACTTCATTCCAGCACTTTTATTTACGATTTAGTCTATAACCCGCGTGAAACAAAATTGATCACAGATGCGCGTGCACAAGGATTGCACGCCGCAACGGCTCTCGGTATGCTGATTGAGCAAGCCGCGTTGTCTTTTGAAATTTGGACCGGTCATAATCCGCCCCGCGATATTTTGTTTCGATCCATTAACCAATGACTATGCTTTGGGAGAACTTATGCTTCGTTTCTTAACAGCAGGTGAATCTCACGGTCCATCTTTGACAGCTATTCTCGACGGAATGCCCGCCGGATTAAAGCTTAATGCTTCGATCATTGACTTTGAGCTGGCACGCCGTCAAAAAGGCTTTGGCGCTGGCGGACGGATGAAGATTGAAAAAGATACTGTTCAAATTCTCGGCGGAGTTATGGCAGGTGAAACAACCGGCGCACCGATTGCCATGCTTGTGCAAAATGCGGATCATATCAAATGGAAAGGCAAAGCCGTCGAGCCGATGACTGCGCCGCGTCCGGGTCATGCCGATTTAACCGGCGCGGTCAAATATGATTATAAGGATTTGCGTCCCGCACTCGAACGTGCTTCTGCCAGAGAAACGACCATGCGCGTCGCGGCGGGTGCAGTCTGCAAACATTTTCTCGCGCAATTTGGAATCATCGTCGGCGGATATGTGAAATCTATCGGAGAGATTGAAGCACAATTAAACGGAAGCAATTATCAGTCTATGTTTGAGGCGGCGGAGCAGAACGATGTGCGTTGTCCCGATTCGGCCGCGGTGGAAAAAATGCGCGCACGCATCGAAGAGGTCATTCATGCTAAAGATACATTGGGAGGTGTGCTGGAAGTTGTCGCCCTGAATGTTCCTGTTGGACTTGGTTCTTTTTCGCAATGGGATAAGCGGCTTGAGGCAAAACTAGCTATGGCGGTAATGAGCGTTCAGGCAATTAAAGGAGTGGAGGTCGGCGAGGCGTTTGAAAATGCAAAACGATTGGGAACGCAAGCGCATGACCCGATCACTTTGGAACATTCGGACCCTTCGACAGGCTCAGGGCAACGCCTTCAGCGCTCAACGAATCGCGCGGGCGGCATCGAAGGCGGAATCTCGAACGGAGGACCGATCGTGATTCGCGCAGCGATGAAGCCGATTGCAACAACGCTGACTCCGCAGCAAACCGTTGACCTGGCAACGGGATCCGAATCTCCGACCAAATACGAACGCTCGGATTTCTGCCCCGTCCCGCGCGCTGTCCCGATTCTGGAAGCGATGGTTGCTTTTGTTTTGGCAGATGCGCTAATCGAAAAAATCGGTGGCGATTCGCTAAGTGAAATGATGCCGCGCTTTGCCGCACTACGCAAAGCCACACTTGAAGAATTGAAGATGGATAACACGCCTCACGTTTTTTGGGAATGATGATGAAACATATTTTTCTTTATGGCCCGCCAGGAGCGGGAAAATCATCTGTCGGCAAAGCGCTGGCAGAGCGATTGCGTTGTCCATTCGTTGATCTTGATGGTGAAATAGAAAAATCAACAGACAGAACTATTCCGCAAATCATGGAAGAA
>Ga0335079_10008495_pt1 | contig 11704 bp, 12 predicted proteins | sample Lox_Sample_33_FD_206719 | JGI IMG/M metagenome (GOLD analysis project Ga0335079, IMG submission 206719) | Soil microbial communities from Loxahatchee National Wildlife Refuge, Florida, United States - Lox_Sample_3.3 | ecosystem: Environmental > Terrestrial > Soil > Wetlands | place: USA... | reverse complement strand
CGTAGAGCGAATTGAAGCGCTGCGCGATGTCGCGCGTGAGCTCGAGATGTTGCGCCTGGTCTTCGCCGACCGGAACGATACCGGCGTGATAGAGCAAGATGTCGGCGGCCATCAACACGGGGTACTGCAAGAGGCCGTCGCCGACGGATTCCTGTTTGGCGGCCTTGGCTTTGTACTGCGTCATGCGCTCCAGCCATCCCACGGGCGTGACGCAGGTGAGCATCCAGGCGAGCTCGGCATGTGCCGGCACCTCAGACTGCACCATGATCGAACAGACGTTGGGATCGATGCCGGCCGCGAGATAGAGCGCGGCGATCTCACGGATCTTCGCGCGCAACTCCGCAGGATCCTGGTACAGCGTAATCGCATGCAGATCGACGATACAGAAGATGCACTCGTAATCGTGCTGAATGCGGACCCAATTCTTGAGCGCGCCCAGATAGTTTCCGATGTGAAGATTTCCGGATGGCTGCATTCCGGAAAAGACTCGTGTTTTCATGATAAAGGGAACGGGGGTAAATCCCTATCGTAAGCAATTTCGAACTGACGGTGGAAAAGTTGGTCTACGGCGGCGACGGTCTGAGCCGGGCGGACGGCCGTGTGGTGCTGACGCCGTTCGTTTTGCCGGGCGAACGGATCCGTGCGGAGGCCGAGCGAGAGAAGGCCGGGCTGGTGCGTGCGCGCGCGGTCGAAGTGCTGGAGCCGGCGGCGGAGCGCGTTTCCGCGCCATGCGGGTATTTCGGCCGGTGCGGAGGGTGTCACTACCAGCACGCGCCCTATGAGTTGCAGCTTGCCGCCAAGCGGGCGATCTTGGCGGAGGAACTGCGGCGCGTGGGAAAGATGGATCCGCCGGAGACCATCGACGTGGTAGCTGCCGAGCCTTGGGGGTATCGGAACCGGGTGCAACTCCACATTGAACGCGGGCGCTTGGGGTACCGGGAGGCGCGGACCCATCGGCTCTGCGCGATCGACCACTGCCCGATCAGCTCGCCCAAGCTGAACGAGACCATCACCGTTCTGAATCGGATGCTGCCGGACAGACGCTGGCCACGGTTTGTGCGAGCCATCGAAATCTTCACCGACGAGCAGCAGGTGCAATTGAATGTGACTGACACGATGCAGCCGGTGGCCCGCCGGTTCTTCGAGTGGTGCGCCGGCGAGATTCCCGGGTTGGTCGGAGGGCCTCTGGATTATCAGGGCCGGTTTCGCGTGAGCGGCAATTCATTTTTTCAGGCGAATCGGTTTCTGCTGGAGAAGCTGGTCGATGTCGCGCTGGAGCAGACGTCGGGCGAATCGGCGCTGGAGCTGTATGCAGGCGTAGGGCTGTTCTCGCTGCCGCTCGGCGAACGGTTTCACCAGGCGACTGCTGTGGAATCGGGTACCGCGGCGGTTCGCGATCTCGAATTCAACCTGGACCGGGCCGGGCGCGCCAACGTCACGGCAGCCAAAAGCACGGCGGAGGAGCATCTGCAAGCGCTGGCGCAGGCGCCGGATTTCGTGTTGCTGGACCCGCCGCGTGCGGGCTTGGGAAAAATCGTGGTGCAGCGTCTTGTCGAGCTACGGCCGCCGCTGGTGACGATCGTTTCCTGCGATCCGGCCACGCTGGCGCGCGACTTGGCGGGTTTACTGGGAGCCGGCTACCAGGTTGAAAAAATGACGCTGGTCGACCTGTTCCCGCAGACGTATCATTTGGAAACCGTGGTGCGGCTGAGAACCTAGCCTACCCCGGCCGCTCACGCCATTTTGCAACAACCGTAAAATTGTCGCCTCAGAAAACCGGCGGGCCTCGATTTTCCGCGTGTCTCTGTAGAGGGCAGCGACACCTGCCACGAAAGTACACTCACGCGAGGTCAAGATGAGCACAAATATGGTTTCAGACTACAACCTAAGTCCGAGTGAGTATGTTCTCGCCACAGGCACCAGAGCCGTCGGGCGGCTGTTGATGCTCGACGAGATCTACGCGCCTGCGGGAATACGGGGGCTGTTGAATGCCGGCCTGAAGCCGGGAATGCAGGTTGCCGATTTCGGTTGTGGTGTGGGCGCGATGACCCGCAATCTGGCCCACCTGGTCGGACCCGATGGGAGTGCGACTGGACTCGATCTTCATGAACCGCAGTTGTTGGAAGCCGCGAATGTGTGCGGGGACGGCGGTCTGTCCAATATTTCGTTCTGGAAAGCGGATGCGTGTAACACGAGGCTGGCGGACAATGTGTTCGATCTGGTCTATTGCCGGTTCCTGTTGATTCATACCCCGGATCCAGCGGCGTGCCTGCGCGAAATGAAGCGGGTTCTCAAGCCCGGCGGGATCATCTTCGCCGAGGATGGCGATCTGCGTTCCGGAGGAAGCGCGCCGCCTTCGGCTCTCGATCACTTCGGCGGCTTGTTTGAGCGCCTCGGACCGAAAAAGGGCGTGGATTATCGCCTCGGGCGGGATCTATTTCACCTCGTAAAGCGCGCTGGTTTTGAGGATGTTGAGACCGACATCTACCAGCCGGCCTATTCACGGGGCAGAGAGCGCGTTTTTCTGAAGTGGTCGATCGAAGAAGCGGGCGACGGGTTCGTCGACGCAGGTCTGCTGACGCGGACTGAGCTGGAAGTGACTCTCGACCAGATGCAGGCCGCCTCCGACAATCCCGATATCCTGGTGCTCATGCCTCGAATGTCCCAAGTCTGGGGGCGGAAAGCGATCTGAGGGTCGCGGTGATCCCTTCGATCTAACTCCGGCCCGTGGTCTTCCGCCGCAGCAGGTCCAGCGCTAGTTGCGAAGCGAAGTTGCGGATGCGCGTACGGTCGCCGAGGAATTGACGTTGTAGCACTTGCGTGCCGGCGGAGTCCGCCAGGGCGATGAACGTCGTGCCGACCGGAAGAGTTTCGTTTCCGGCCGCCGGACCGGCTATCCCGGTTATCGACAGCGCATAGGTGGAACCGGTGCGGCGGCGCGCGCCCGCCGCCATCGCCTCGGCGACCGGCTTGCTGACAGGGCCGTGTTCCGCGAGCAACTCCGGCGCGACTCCGAGCATCTCGACCTTCATCTCGTTGGTGTAGGTAATGAACCCACCGACGAAGTACTCGGAGCTGCCCGCCACAGAAGTAAACCGTTCGCCCAGCATGCCGCCAGTGCAACTCTCGGCGACGGCGACGGTCGCGTGCTGCTGGCGCAGCAGGTCGCCGACGACCGATTCGAGGGGGTCGCCATTGCGCGAGTAAACGCGATCTCCCAGCAAGAGCTCGATGGGGCCGGCGACTTCGGCAAGCAAAGCATCCGCCTCCGCCTCCGTCGCGCAACGCGCGCGCAGATGAACCTGGATATCGCCGGCCGCGGCCAGAATGGTCGTCGCGGGGTTCTGATACTTCTTGTAAACGGGGGCGATGAGCTGATCGAGATCGGATTCGCCCATGCCGGCCACGCGCAGGCAGATCGTGCGGATCACCAATTGCGGGACCAGGCGTGCCAGCCGCGGAATGCATTGACGCTCGAACATGGCCTTGAGCTCGTGCGGCGGCCCGGGCAACAGCATCACCACGGCGCCCGATTCCTCCACCCATTGCCCGGGCGCGGTGCCGCGATCGTTCGGGAGAATCGTCGCGCCTTCGATGACGAACGCCTGGCGCTTATTGACTTCGGCCATCTTGCGGTTGAGGCGCGCGAAACGTTGTTCGAGGGCGTCGCAAATTTCGCTGTTAAAGATCAGCTTGCGATCGAGAGCATGGGCGACCGCTTCGCGCGTCAGATCGTCCTCGGTAGGTCCGAGGCCGCCGGAAATGACGAGGATCTCGGAGCGCGAAATAGCATGCCGCACGGCGTCGCGAAGGCGCTCGAGGTGGTCGCCGATCACGTATTTCGTGACCACTTCCACGCCCAGGTTATTCAACTCGGCGGTCAGATACAGCGAGTTTGTATCGACGCGCTGAGGCGTCAGCATTTCCGAGCCAACTGCGACGATTTCAGCGTTCATCAGAAGAGGGGGCGGCCGCGGATCCCGACGTCGACGCGATAAAGCGCATTCGTCGTGGCGATCACCATTGCCCGCGAGGGACTGAAGGCGAGCCCCACGATGCCCGGGCCGGACACGAACAGATCGGCGCGTTTCTCCGGATAGATCCGCACGATGCCTTTGCGCCCGGAAAGCGAGGCCGCGACATACAGCCGGCCCTGGTCATCGAACGCCATGCCTTGCGGCCGGCCGAGGCCGCGATAGAAAACCTCCACCTCGCCTTCCTGCGAGATGCGATGCACGGCATCGAAGCTGGAGGTGGTGGGGCCGGTGACGTACAGCCAATCCTCCGGGCCAAAGGCGAGATGATAGGCGGCGATGGAGGGTTCCAAGGTGGCGAACACGAAGATCTGGCGGTTGGGGCTGATCTTGAAGATCGTGCCACTCCGGTCGCCGACGTAGAGATTTCCTTTGCTGTCGAAGGCAATCCCTGTGGCAACGCCCATTCCTTCCACGTAGGTGGACATGCTGCCGTTGGGCGTCACCTGGTAGACGACGCCGTCGTAGCGGCTGGAAATATACAACAGGCCTTCGGAATCGAAAGCCATTCCCGTGGCGTTCATCAGGTCGTTGATGAACGGCTTCATGGTAAAGTTCAGATCAACCTTGTGGACTGCGACCGGGACTTTCTGCCCGCGCGAACCGCTGAAAGTCGCATAGATATTGCCGAACGAGTCAATGGCAGGATTGGAAACCGGGTGCAGGCCCTCGCCGATCAGCACACCGAGATCGCAGGCCCATGACTCGCTGGCCTGCTCACCATTCTCGATTACCAGCTCGCCCGCGGTCGCGCCCTCGGGCACGCGAGCGATCACGAACGAATCCGATCCGATGATAATCGGCGCGGTCACGTCACCGATAGTGACGCGCGGCCGGTCCGCTTTGACGAACCCCTTTCCGCGAATCTGCAGCTCGCCGCCTGCGATGGCGGCGGGAGGAGTGACTTGTGAGATTTGTGGCTTGGCATCGGCCGATTTTCGAAGCGGCATAGTGAAACGGATCAGCGAGACGTCCAACCTGATTTTACAACGCAGACACTAGTACAGGTGGAAGAGACCAGCAATCAGCAACAGCACCGCGGCGTAGCAGCCGGCCATCAGATCATCAGCGACGATGCCGAGCCCTTCCGAAAGGTTTTCGAGCTGGCGAACGGGCGGCGGCTTCCAAATGTCAAACAACCGGAACAGAACGAACGCCAACATATAGCTCTTCCAATTGAAAGCGCGCGCGCCAACCAACGCCAGCCATTGTCCGAGAACTTCATCCACTACCACGATGCCGGGGTCCTCATGGCCGACCGCGCGCGCGGTGCGAGTGGAAGCCCACACGGCCGGAATGAACGCGATCACCGTGAGCGCGACGAAGTGCCAAGCACCAAATCCGGCGAACTCATGCAACACGATGGCGATGGCGATACCGGCGAGCGAACCGGCGGTTCCGGGAGCGGCCGGTGCGTACCCGCAGCCAAACCATGTTGCGATGAGAGTTGCGAGCCTATTCGACCTCGGGCTCGTCATCAGAATTGTACGGTAGATCGCTCGGTTTGGCCGGCGTCGAGATAACGTATTTCTCCGCCGCCCAGTTGCCGAGATCGATCAGACGGCAGCGCTCGCTGCAAAAGGGGAAATCCGCAGCCCCGGGCGCGACCTCTTTCTTGCAGATGGGGCATCGGATCATGCCAAGGCCGGAGAAATATTGATGAGCGGCGAAGGCGCGAACCGCGGCGCCGGCTCGGTCGGCGCGAGCAGCGTGCCAACGACGTCGTAATCGTGGGACTCGGTGATGCGCAGGCGGCGAATCTCGCCCGGCTGTGGCTCGCCACCCTCGAAATCGTTGATCAGCGTGGAACCGTCGATCTCCGGCGCTTGCGTCGGACGGCGCCCTTCCCACAGCAACTCGGTCTCTTGCGACGGACCTTCCACCAGCACCGGGATCTCGGCGCCGATGAGGCGGCGGTGCTTGACGCGCGCGATTTTGCGCTGCAAGGCCATCAAATGCCGCCGGCGGTTCTGAATCGTACGACCATCCACTTTCCCGTCGAGCGCATAGCTCGCGCTGGTGTCCTCATCCGAATACGCGAAAACTCCGAGGTTGTCGAATTGCGCCGCCTGAACGAACTGGCAAAGCTCTTCGAAATCTTCGGCGGTCTCGCCGGGAAAGCCAGCGATCATGCTGGTGCGAATCGCCACGCCGGGCACGGTCCGGCGAATGCGCTCCAGCAGCTTCAGGAATATGTCGCCCGAGCCGCCGCGTTTCATGCGCTTCAACACTCGCGCGCTGGCGTGCTGCAGGGGCATATCGATGTACTTGGCTAGCGACGGGTAGGCCGCCAGGGTGTCGAGCAGTTTCTGCGTGATTTTATTCGGATAGGCGTACAGAAATCGGATCCACTTTTCACGCGGCGTTTCGATTTGTGCGAGCCGTTCGAGCAGGATCGCCAACCCGTCTTTCAGGCCGAGGTCTTCGCCATAGCAGGTGGTGTCCTGCCCGATCAGGTTAATCTCGCGCACGCCGTGCTGAAACAGCCGCGTGGCTTCGGAAATCACCGATTCGAAGCGACGGCTGCGAAACGCGCCGCGATATTGCGGGATGACGCAGAACGTACAGGGGTGATCGCACCCTTCGGCGATTTTGACGTACGCGAAGTGACGGGGCGTCGAGAGAACGCGCGGCGTGAGATCGTGATACAGATACGGCTCGATGGCATTCTGCGGAAGGTCTTGGCCTTCGCACAACGCAACAATGCTTTCAAGTTCATTGGTGCCGACAATCGCGTCGACTTCCGGCATTTCCTTGCGGATATCGCCGCGATATCGCTCCACCAGGCATCCCGCGACGATCAGTTTTTTCGCACGGCCGATCTTCTTATACTCGGCCATCTCGAGGATCGTATCGACCGACTCTTTCTTGGCGGGATCGATGAAGCTGCAAGTATTGACAACGAGGATCTCCGCCTGATCGGGATGAGGGGTAAGCTCGTGGCCGCGAGCCACAAGTTCGCCCATCATGACCTCGCTATCGACCAGGTTTTTGGGGCAGCCCAGGCTGACAAAACCGACTTTCAAAGCGTGTGCACCAGTTGTAGGGGACTCCTTTCAGGATAGCATCGTGGGGCAACCTGCCAGCCTGCCGCCGATTGGCAATCGGCCCTACCAGGCTTTTGTATGATTAGAAAATGTCCAGCGTCCTCCCACCGGCAGCGGAGCAATCCGCCCAAACCACGATCGATCTCGAGCGGGCGTTCCTGCTTCAGAATTACGCGCGCTATCCGCTGCTGATCACGCGCGGCAAGGGCTGTTACGTGTATGACGCGGAAGGACGGAGATCTCTCGACTTCATCACCGGCATCGGAGTGAACGCGCTGGGGCACGCCCACCCGCGCATTGTGAAAGTCATTCGCGAGCAGGCCGGGCTCTTGATTCATTCATCGAACCTGTATTACCACCCGTACCAAGGACCGCTGGCAGAGCGGCTGGCGCGGATCAGCGGGCTCAATCGCGCCTTCTTTGCGAACACCGGAACGGAGGCGGTGGAAGGCGCTTTAAAAATGGCACGCGCGCATGGGCGATCGCAGGATCCGGAGAAGTTTGAAATCGTTTCTCTGGACAACTCGTTCCACGGGCGCACGCTGGGAGCTCTGTCCGTCACGGGGCAGCCGAAATACCGGGCCGATTTCGAGCCGCTACTGCCGGGCGTGAGGTTTGTGCCGGCCAACGATACCGCTGCTCTCGAAGCCGCCGTCAGCCGCCGCACCGGTGCCATCATTCTGGAGATGATCCAGGGCGAAGGCGGCATCTGCCCGTTGACGCATGAATTTGCGGCTCGCGCGCGGCAACTCGCCGATCAGCACAACGCCCTGCTGATCGCCGACGAAACGCAATGCGGCATCGGACGGCCCGGCAGCTACTTCGCTTATCAGCGAATGCAACCGGTGATCCTGCCGGATGTCATGGTCGCGGCCAAACCGCTCGCGTGCGGGATTCCGCTCGGCGTCATCATGGCGAACGAGAAGGCCGCCGCGGCAATCAAGCCGGGAATGCACGGCAGCACGTTCGGCGGAGGCGCGCTCGCATGCCGGGTGGCATTGGAATTTCTGGATATTCTCGAGGAACTATTGCCGTCGATCGAGCGCGTCGGCGGCTATTTTCACGCCAAGCTGAACGATCTTGCCCGCTCCTGCGCGCTGATCAAAGAAGTCCGCGGCTTCGGCTTGATGATCGGGGTGGAACTGACAGTGCCGGGCAAGCAAATTGTGCTCGACGGCTTGCAGCAAGGCCTTCTGTTCAATTGCACGCACGATACGGTGCTGCGGTTCCTGCCGCCGTATATCGCAACTGAAAAAGAAATCGACCAGGCGGTGAAAATTCTCAAGAAACTGCTCGCGAGCGTGAAGCCGGAGTAAGGGGCGCCCGCCGCCGCCGGACCCGTGCACAAGCGAAGCAGTCATGCGTTACAGCAAATCGTCGCGGCGTCGCTTCTCGAGCGCTTTGACCACGTCACCAACTTGCTGCGCCCGGGAGCGGTCGGCGATCAGAAGAGCGTCGGGAGTGTCGACCACGATTAAGTTCTGCACGCCCACCAGCGCCACCAGCTTGCCGCGCGCGTCGACGAAGTTGTTCCGCGCATCCAGACAGACCGATTCGTTCGCGAGAGCATTGCCGGCCGCATCACGCTCCATCAGCTCGTAAACGGCGTTCCAACTGCCGACGTCGTTCCAGCCGAAATCGGCCGCGGCAATGCCGCTCACCTTCGCCGCTTTTTCCAGCACGGCGTAGTCAATGGAGATGTTGTCGCATAAGGGGAACGCTTGCTTCAGGTGGGTGAAAAAATCTCGCGCACCCCACGCGGGCAGTGAAGCCAGCACGGCCGCGGTGCGCGGCAAGTGGCGGCGCAACTCGTCCAGCAGCACCCGCGCGCGCCAGAAGAACATCCCGGAGTTCCAGTAATAGTTCCCGGCGGCAAGATAACGGCGGGCTTTCGCGATTTCCGGCTTTTCGTGAAAGCGGCGCACCGGAAGCGGTTTGGCGCCGGTTGCGATTCCGCGCGGGAACTCGATGTACCCATATCCCGTCTCGGCCCAACGCGGCTTGATGCCCACCACCGTGAGGTGACCGGCCGTGGCGCTTTTGAGGGCGGCGCGCACGACCGCCTGGAACGCCGCGACTTTGCCGATCACGTGGTCAGCGGGGAATACGCCCATTACCGCATCCGGATCCATGGACGCAAGGACGTGCGCGATCAGGCCAATGGCCGGGGCTGTATTGCGCTGCAGGGGTTCGGCGATCACCTGTTGCTTCGGGATGCCCGGAAGCTGGCGAATAATGGTGTCGCGCAGTGCTTCGCTAGTGAGCACCCAGAGGCGCTCTGGAGCAATCATGGGCGCCAGGCGGTCAACCGTCGTTTGAATGAGCGACCGCTCACTCAGGACGGAAAGCACCTGCTTGGCGGATTGCTTTCGGCTGCGTGGCCAGAAACGTGTTCCGCGGCCGCCGGCGAGGATCAAGCCGTAATGGTGCGGATGCCGATCCTGTTTAGCAGACGCAGTGCGGGTTACGGGCGGCAACCCGCCATTCTACCAACCGTCGCCGTGACGGTTACGCCTTCTTCTTGCGGCTCTTGTAAACGGCGAAAGCTCCAAAACCGAGGACAGCAGCGCCGAGCAGGAGATCAGTGGCAGGCTCAGGCGTCGGGACCGGCGTTCCGCAAAAACCAGGAACAGCGCAGCAAAGAATCGCAATCGAAGAGTAGATCAGTTTTTTCATATGTGTAACCGGGACCACCCTCCGAGCATTCGAAGTGCCAGAGGATCTAGAACTATTAACCGGGGATAACTACTTGAAAATGAACGAAGGTACTATTTTGTGTCGGCCGTTTGCCTTATCCGCGCGGAGGGAAACTGTACGCAAACTTGGTAAAGAAGACCGAATAGGTGCACTTTGACCCGGCGGATGCAAGCAAACCCGAGGGTTATAAGGAACTTCTGTTATTCTGATTAGCGTTGAGCACGTTGGCCCCCAATCCCGTTCCCGAAACTGCCGTCCGTAGTACCAAGCTCAAGGCCATGCTGCTGGTGTTCAGTTGCACGGTTATTGGGGCGGCCGCGCAGTTGTTCATCAAGATCGGGATGACGCATTTCCAGCCCGACCTTCGTTCGCTGCTGACCAACTTCCCTCTGATCGGCGGCTACGCCCTTTACGGAATCAACACCCTGCTGCTGGTGCTTGCGCTGCGCGACGGCGAGTTGTCGACGTTGTACCCGATCATCGCGTTCACCTACGTCTGGGTGACGCTGTTGTCTTATACGCTACTGGGCGAAAAACCGAGTTTGTTCAAGGACATTGGAATCGGGTTGATCGTCGTGGGCGTGGCGGTGCTGGGGCGGGGAGAGCGGAAATGAGCGCCACACTTTTCCATTCCATGCTGCTGGTGTTTGCGGCTTCGGTGGTCGGCTCGTTTGGCGCCGTGTTCCTCAAACAAGGGGCAGCGCGGCTGAATGGGACGCTTCTCGGATTCCTGAACTCGCGCCTGGTTCTGGGGGTGGCCTTGTTCCTGGGCTCCTCCGTGTTCTATGCGCTGGGCATCCGCGGCGGCGACCTTTCGGTGCTGTACCCGATGGTCTCACTGGGTTACGTTTGGACGCTACTGTGGTCGCGGCTGTTCTTTCACGAGACGTTCACGCGCCCAAAGCTGTTCGGCCTCGGCCTGGTCTTGCTGGGCGTGTTTTTCGTGGGGCTCGGCAGCAGCTAAACCTCGCGGGTATGCACGAAATCCGAGTGAAGACGCCGCAGGGATTGGGCGCTGAGATCGCTGGTCTGGCATTGAAAGTCGGGATCGAGGAGGCTTCGGTCACGACCGTCTATGTGCACGGGCCGAATCGGCCAGCGGACCAGATCAGCGTAGAGACCTCCACGCCCAAAGCCAAGGATTTCGTCAATGCGATTTTCCAGCATGAACACTTCGACCCGGAACAGTGGTCCATCACGTCGCGGGAATTGCGGGCGATCCTCAGCCGCAGCCCCGCGCGCGAGGTCACGCGGCCTATGCCGGAGCCCACGATCGATGTGTTTGAAGAGCTCTGGCAGCTTAGCCACGTAACACCGACCTATGTGGGAAGGGCGGCGTCGGCGGCAGTCTTATTGGCTTACGGAATGATGGAGAACAACCCGATTGCCATCGTAGTAGCGGCGCTGTTTCTTCCGTTTTTGTCAGTGGTGCTGTCGCTCAGTTTCGGCCTGTGGTCGACGGATATGGGTCTGGTAAAGCAGGGCGCGCTGGCCATCCTGGTGAGCATCGGCTGCAGCGTGGCGGCCGGTGCGCTCATTGCGGCGCTCCACGGGCCTCCCATGGAGTTCCACGACTTTCAGCGGCCTCTCGTGGCTCTTGGAATTTCCTCGATTATCGGGCTCGCTGCCGGACTATCGAGTGCCGATGATACCGGCAGACGATACTTGATCGGTGTAGCGGCGGCGGTGCAATATGCGGTGTTCCCCGTTTGGTTCGGCATCGCCCTGGTGCTCGGGTTTCCCGATCGATTGATCATCGAGCAGCGGCTGCTGACGCTCGGCATCAACCTGGTCACCATGGCCGGCGTGGGAGTTTTGGCTTTCTGGGTGGTCGGGATGCGGCGCAGAGACGCACACCGGTTCGTGAAATCGCGGGTCTGGGGACAACGCGAGTAGCGCGCGGGCGGCACGCTAGGTCGGTTCCCA
>Ga0335079_10008494_pt1 | contig 11704 bp, 9 predicted proteins | sample Lox_Sample_33_FD_206719 | JGI IMG/M metagenome (GOLD analysis project Ga0335079, IMG submission 206719) | Soil microbial communities from Loxahatchee National Wildlife Refuge, Florida, United States - Lox_Sample_3.3 | ecosystem: Environmental > Terrestrial > Soil > Wetlands | place: USA: Florida... | reverse complement strand
ATGACCGCTCAAGTACTCTTCCAGATCATCGATGATTACCGCGTGCATAACCTTCTTCCCTTACAAAACTCGCTTCTCCATCTTCCCCCCGCGAGTCTTCCCGCAGTTGCTCGCTTCAGGGGAACCAACATCAACCGGCCACCAGGCCGGGAGATCTGTCCAGGCGTTGCGCCGCCTTCACCAGTTTCTGGCGGGCCCGGAACAACTTCACTTTGATCGTGTTCTCGTTCATCCCGGTCATGGCCGCCAGTTCTTCCACCGAATATCCTTCGACTTCCTTCAGCATCAATAACATGCGTTCCTCCTCAGAGACCCGGCTGAGGAGTTTGATCACATAATCCCGGCGCGCCAGATTGAGGTCCGTGGCCGGCTGGCGATCGATTGCGGGGTCGGCGTTTTCGACGCGCCGTACTTCATCTTCGCTCAGATCGCTCTCGTATACCAGCTTGCGCACCTTTTTCTTGCGCAAATAATCGAAGCATTCGTTGACCGTGATCTTGTAGATCCAGGTGATCAGGGAACTGCGGAAGTCAAAATTTCTGATGGACAGGTAGACCTTCGCAAACACTTGCTGCGCAATATCTTCCACGTCGTTGCGCTGGCGCACGATACCGTGGATGATGGAGAACACTTTCGACTGGTACTTTTCCACGATCTCGCGGAAAGCCGCTTCCTCGCCCGCTTGCGCGCGGCGGACCAGCGCACCCTCCTGGGTATTCAGATAGTCCACTCTCGTTTTCGCCGCAACTCTACTACTGAAGGCGGGGAGTGGCAGCGCGCCGCTCAGTGTTCCCATACACCGATTCCGACGCGGACCGCTCATCCGCGGTTACAAGTTCCCACCCCAAAAATAGCAGATTCCCGCAACTTAAGCGCTTGGGGGGCATCCATTTAGTTGGCGGTCGCGCTCCCGGTCGGGTATAATGACTGGCGAAGCGGGACAACTTCTCAAGAAACAGGAGTCAGGACTTCTATGGTGCAATTGACGGCAAAGGCAGTCGGCAAGGTCATGGAGATTCTCGATACGCAGGATCCCAAGCCGGCCGGTCTGCGCATCGCAGTAGTGGGAGGAGGATGCTCAGGCTTCAGCTACTCGATGGCCTTCGAAAACCAGCCCAACATGCTGGACAAGACCTACAGCTTCGATGGGCTTAAGGTCTTCATCGATCAGGCGAGCCTGCTGTACTTGGACGGCGCCGAAGTGGACTATGTCGAAACCCTGGAAGGCTCCGGCTTCAAGTTCAACAATCCACAGGTGAAGTCCACCTGCGGTTGCGGCAGTTCCTTCAGCGTGTAAGCCCGCCGCGCGGCGGCGCGTCTCAAACCAGCTCGGAGAGCCGTTCCGCAACCTCTTGCAGAGTCTCTGACTGGGCGCTCAGTTCCTTGCCTGCCGCCGCATTTTCTTCGGCACTTGCTGCAGTGTTTTGGGTTACCTGGTCGATCTGGACCAACGCCTTCGCGATGTGCTGCAGGCCTTGGGAGTGCTCCTGTGATCCGGAATGTACCCGATCAATCAACCCCTTAACCTGGCGCGCACTTGCCGTGATGGCGTGGATGGCCTTGGCTACCTGATCCAGCCTGGCGCTGCCTTCGCGCGAGCGGCTGATGGATTCCTCGATTAAGGCGGCCGTATCCCGGGCGGCTTGCGCGGAGCGTTGCGCCAGATTGCGGACTTCGTCCGCCACCACCGCGAAACCCATGCCCGCCTCGCCGGCCCGTGCAGCTTCAACCGCCGCATTCAGCGCCAGGATATTGGTCTGAAACGCGATTTCATCGATTACTTTAATAATCTGTGCGATCTTGTCGCTCGACACATTAATGGCGTGGACGGCCTCGACCATCTGGCCCAGGCACTGATTCGCCTCGACGACCTGCTGCTCGACCTGCCCGGTCGCCACCGATGCGTTCTGGCAGAACCCCGCATTGTCGCGTGTAGTCGCGTTCAATTGCTCGGTCGCAGCGGATGTTTCCTCGAGTGATGCGGCTTGTTCGGTGGCGCCCTGCGCCAAAGACTGGCTGCTGGCGTCGAGTTGGTGGGCGGCTTCCGTCACCTGTCCGCTCATGGCCGTCATGTCCGCGGCAAATTGCCGCAAAACATGATTTACGCCGCGCACGATCCAGTTCACTCCGCCCCCTGCCAGGATACATAGGGCGATCAGCAGGTACGCAAGCCACCGGCTGCTGGCTACCCGCGTATGGGCTTCCCGGCTGGACGACGCCAGGAGCGCCTCCTGCTGGGCCGCGATCTGCCTGGCCGCCGTATCCATGCCGTCGACCAGCGGGTAAATCCTGTTCAGCATGATGTCGTGCGCCGCAGTGTAATCGCGCCCGGCCATGAGTTTCAGGTACTGCTGGTATAGCGTCAGCCAGTCCGCGATTCCGCTCTCTACGTTTTGCACGGCCTGCCTTTCGCCGTCACTCACAGCCAGGGGACGCAACTGGGCCGCTTCTTTCGCCAGCCGGGCGGCCACAGCCTCGAACTGCTGTTTCTGTTTGCCGACGGTGTCCTCGGTGTGGCAACCGCTGCACGTGGTTTCCGCGCTCCCCTGGCGGCCCAACCGGCCGATGATCGAGGCGTTGATCAGCGAAATCTCCTCCTTGGTGGCGTCGGCGCGCATCTCCTGGAAACCCGCCTTCAGTTCCCCGACCAGGCGCAGTTTCTTCGCCGTTCCGTTAACGGCGACATCCAGGGCGCCGCCCAACCGTCCCACGGTAGTCAAGGAGGAATAGCCCAGGGCTAGCACTAGCGCCAGAACCAGTCCGAAGGCCAGCAGCAATCTTGTACTGATTTTCTTGAGCGACTTCATATTGTCTCTTCTATCGGCGGGACGAAGGCCAGGCGTTAGGGCGAGAGGGCGCCAGGGCGCCGGATATCTGTCTTCGGGAGAGCGGCCTTGTTATTATGAGCTAATGACATGGCGTTGATCGCCGTTTCCGGACAGCCCGGTTGCCGGTTTGAAGAAGTGGCGCGCATCTCGGCGCACCGCCTCGGCTTCGAGTTGGTTAACGAATCGCGCATCCACGCGCTCATCGAGCGCGAATTTGGCCCGGACTCGGAGGTACCCCGAAAGGCTCGCCCGGACCTGGTGGCGTCCATCCTGGCGCGGCTGGCCACGGAACACCACATGGTGTATTGCGCCGATGGCGCCGAGAAGCTCTCTCGCCAGTTTCCCGGCACTCTGCGCGTGCAGGTGGTGGCGGCGGACTCCGTGCGCATCGGCAATCTGATGCTGGACCGCCGGCTGGAGCGTCCCGCAGCCCGCGAATTGCTGCGGGAGCTGGATGCGGGCCAGCGCGCCCAGTACAAGAACACCTCCGGCAGGTCCACGGCGCTGCCGCACTGGTTCGACCTGATCCTCAATGCCGAATCGATGGACTCCGAGCAGATGGTGGAGATGATCCGGGGCGCCGTGCACGCGCTCGGACTCAAGGAGCGCGGTTTTTTGTCGGCGGCAGCCGAGGCGCAAATCCAGTTTCAGATCCGCCTGCGTTTGGCGCGGCATGGCATCGTGCCGCCCGGCGCGGTGCGGCTGCCCGGCAAAAACTTCGCTCATCAGAGCGAGCAGATCTTCGCCAACCTGCTGGATTTCTACCGCATCGCCTGGGAGTACGAGCCGCGCAGTTTTCCGGTACAGTGGGATGCGGAGGGACGCATTTCGGAATCGTTCACGCCCGATTTCTTTCTGCCGGAGTTCGATCTGTACGTGGAGCTGACCACCATGAAACAGTCGCTGGTTACGCGCAAGAACCGCAAAATCAGGCTGCTGAAGGAACTGTACCCGCACCTGAACGTACAGATCTTCTATCAGAAGGATTTCGAGAACCTGATTTTCAAGTACGGCCTGGCGGAGCGGCCCGCCAAGGTATGAGCCGGCAGCCATGAGCCGCGACGCCATCGGCAAAGACCCGCCGGGAATCGAGCGCATCCTGTTTACCGAGGAGCAGATTGCGCATCGTATCCAGGAGGTCGCCGCGGAAATCAGCGACCGCTACCGCGGCAAGCCGCTCAAACTGGTGGGCGTGCTCAAGGGCTCCGTGTTCTTTCTCACGGCCCTCGCGCGCCAGCTTCAGATTCCGGTGAAGATGGATTTTCTGGCCATCTCCACGTTTTCCAACAAGACCAGCGCGCCGGGTATCGTGCGCATCGCCAAGGACCTGGACGAACCAATCGAAAACGAAGATGTCCTGCTGGTGGAGGATATCGTGGATACGGGCTTGACGCTGCGCTACCTGCTGCAAACGCTCTCCAGCCGCGGCCCGAATTCGCTGGCCGTGTGCACGTTCCTCGACCGCAATTCCCGCAGGCTGGTGCAGATCCCCGTGGAGTTCCGCTGTTTTGAGATCCCCGACCGCTTTGTGATCGGCTTCGGACTCGACCACAATCAGCTCTACCGCAACCTGAGCTACGTGGCGGTGATGAAGCCGGACAAGGTCGCGTGACAGGGAGGGCCGCCACGCACGGTCATATAATGGTCAGTCATAACGGATAAATCTATGTCAAAAACTACAGATGCATTTGTGGAACAGAATCGCGAACGTCTCCTCGACGAGCTGAAGGAGTTTCTGCGCATTCCCAGCATCAGCACGCTGCCCGAGCATCGGGTGGATATCGAGCGCGCCGCGCAATTCGTGGCGGACAGCCTGCGTCACGTGGGAATGGAGAATGTCGAGATCATCCCGACCGCAGGCCACCCGCTGGTCTACGCCGATTGGATGCACGCAGAGGGGAAGCCCACCGTGCTTTGCTACGGCCACTACGATGTGCAGCCGGCCGATCCGCTCGAGGAATGGAAGAGTCCGCCTTTCGAGCCGGCCGTGCGCGACGGCAATCTCTACGGGCGCGGAACAGCCGACGACAAAGGCCAGATGTACATGCACGTGAAGGCCATCGAGGCCCTGCGCGCGATGAATGAGACTCTGCCGGTCAACATCAAGTTTCTGGTCGAAGGCGAAGAGGAGGTGGGCGGCGAGTCGATCGCGAAGTACGTGGCGGAGAATCCCGCCAGGCTGAAGGCGGATGTAGCGCTGGTTTCCGACACCGAACTGTTTGCGGACGGCATTCCCACGCTGTGCATCGGACTGCGCGGGCTGGTTTACATGGAATTGGAATCGAGCGGGCCGGCGCGCGACCTGCACTCCGGCCTGTATGGAGGCGCGGCGCCCAACCCGATCTTCGGCTTGGTGGAGTTGCTTTCCAAAGTCAAGAATGCCAATGGCGTGATTCAGGTGCCGGGCCTCTACGACGACGTACAGCCGCCCGCGCCCGCCGAAAAGCGGAGCTGGAAGCGGCTGCCCTTCAGCGAGGAGGAGTTTCGGGTGAAAGAAGTCGGATCGAGCGAGCTCACCGGCGAACGCAAGCCTTCCGTGCTGGAGCGCGTCTGGGCGCGCCCGACATTCGAGGTGCACGGCATCGCGGGCGGGTTCACCGGCGCCGGCGCCAAAACGGTGATCCCTGCGAAGGTCACCGCCAAGGTGAGCTTCCGCCTGGTTCCCAACCAGAACCCCGACAAGGTGATCGCGTCATTCCGCGAGTTCGTCGAGAAGCACACGCCCAAAGGGATTCACTTCGAGGTGCGCGTGTTGAGCTCCTCGCCGGGGCTGGTGGTGAATCCCGATCATCCCGCCATCCAGATCGCCGCCAAAGCGTTCAGCGACATCCTGCGCAAGAAGACTGTCTTCATCCGGTCGGGCGGCTCGATTCCGATCGTGGGCGACTTCGCCACGTACCTGGGCATCCCCACCGTGCTGATGGGCTTCGGCCTGCCGGACGACGGCCTGCATTCGCCCAACGAGAAATATCACCTGGAGAATTACTACCAGGGCATCATGACCATCGCCCACTTCTTCGAGCAATATGGAGCGGCCGCGGCGGCGCCGGCTATTCCATCGCCACAGGACCCTTCTGCGGCCCCACCCGCTTGACGAAAAACATCAGCGGGATGACCGCCAGGAAGATCACACCCAGCACCCAGAAGCTGTCGACGAACGCCAGCATTGCGGACTGCCGCTGCACCAGGCCGTACAAGAGGCCTTGCGCCTGGGCGACTGCCTGCGCCGCGCTGGAGCCTTGCCCGACGAGCGTGTGGACGGTGCCTGCCAGCGCGCCGGCGTAGTTCTGGTCGAAGGGCGTCATGTGCGCCACCAGCCTGGCTTGGTGGAACTGCGTGCGGCGGGCCAGCATTGTGGACACGATGGCGATTCCCGAACTGCCGCCGATATTGCGCGCCAGGTTGATCAGCCCCGTGGCGCTGCCCATCTTTTCCTTGGCAATGGTAGCGAAGGCCATCGTGTTGATGGGCACGAACAGAAAAGCCAGGCCGGCGCTCTGCACCACGCGCGCCATCATGGCGGTGTGGTAATCGATCTCCAGGTCGAAGCGGGACATGCTGAACAGGCCGATCGCCGATACGGTCAGGCCGAAAATCACCAGCCAGCGCGCCTCCACCTTCGAGAGCATAAACCCGACCAGCGGCATCGTGAGCGCGATGACCAGGCCGCCGGGTGAGAGCACGAGTCCGCTCCGCATGGCCGTATAGCCGAGCAGGGTCTGCAGGAATACCGGCAGCAGTACCGTGCTGCCGTAGAGCACGAAGCCCAGCAGGAACATGGTCGCGGTAGAAAGCATGAAGTTGCGGTTTTGGAGCATGCGGAAGTCCACCACCGGCTCCTTCTGCCGCAGTTCCCAGATCACGACTCCGACCAGCCCGATCAAGGCGATCACGGCCATCGTCACGATGAAGTTTGACCCTAACCAGTCGTTCTTCTGGCCGTCGTCGAGCGTGATTTCGAGAGCGCCCAGCCCCAGGCTCAGCAAGCCCAAACCGAGATAATCGACGCGCAGGCCTTTCCACGCCCGGCGCACCAGGTACACCGGGTCCCAGATCAGCATGGAGGTCAGCGTCAGCGACAAGGCGCCCACCGGAATGTTGATCAGGAAGATCCAGCGCCAGCTATAGTTGTCCGTAATCCAGCCGCCCAGCGTCGGGCCGATGACCGGCGCCACCACGACGCCCATACCGTAGACGGCCATCGCCATGCCCTGCTTGTGCCGCGGAAAACTTTCAACCAGGATGGCCTGCGAGATCGGCTGCAGCGCGCCGCCGCCGATGCCCTGCAGAATCCGGCAAAGAATCAGGACGGTCAGGCTGGGAGCCAATCCGCACAGCATGGAGCTGACCGTGAACAGGGCCACGCAGGTCATGTAGAAGCGCTTGCGGCCGATCAGCGATGAGAACCATCCGCTGAGGGGCAGGACGATGGCGTTCGAGACCAGGTAGGACGTGAGCACCCAGGTGGCCTCGTCCACCGTTGCCGAGAGGCTGCCGGCGATGTGCGGCAGCGCCACGTTGGCGACGCTGGTATCCAGGACCTCCATGAAAGTCGCCAGCATCACCGTGAGGGCGATGACCCACGGGTTGACGAAGACACCGGTATCGCGGTCTGGCTTGCCTGTTCGCATATTGGGTTTCCGTGCTTACTTTGTGCCGCTGTTGGTGATGATCGTGGCGTCCACGTTCATGCCGGGGCGCAGGATTACGCCATCGGGCAGGGAATCGAAGACGATCTTCACCGGGATCCGCTCGACCACCTTGACGAAGTTTCCGGTGGCGTTCTCTGGCGGCAACAGGCTCAGGCGCGCCCCCGTGCCACCCGCGATGGAATCCACCCGTCCCGCGATGGTGCGGCCGTACATATCGACCTCCACCTCGGCGCGCTGGCCTGGGCGCACCTGCGCCAGTTGCGTCTCTTTGAAATTGGCCGTGACCCAGACACCCTTCAGCGGAATGAGCGCCATCAGGGCCTGTCCGGGCTGCACGATCTGGCCGGGTTCGACCGACTTTTTGGTGACTACGCCGTCGGTCGGCGCGATGATCGTCGTGTAGCCGAGATTCAACTCGGCGGCGGCCAGGTTCGCACGAGACTCCTGCACGCGGGCGGCCGCGGAAGCCGCCTGCGCCGAGCTTACGAGCACCTGACGCTGACTTGCTGTGGACTGGGCGAGTTCCGCCCGCATCTGCCGGACGCGCGCCCGCGCGGTCTCGGCCGCGGCGCGCGCGGTGGCTACCCCTTGTTCCGACCACACCACGCGATCCTGGGCGGCTTTGAGTTGCGCCTGGGTCACTTTGGCGGCGGCCACATAGGCGTCAAATTGCTGCTGCGAGATCTCGGTTTTGGCGACCAGCGGACGCATGCGGTTCAGGTCCGCCTGGGCTTTCTCGTCGTTGGCCTGCGCGGCTGCCAGGTTGGAACGGGCAATGGTCTGGTCCGTCATCGCCTGGGCCACGGCCGCGTCGGCTTGAGCTACCTGGGCTTCGGCGGCGGTCAAAGCCGCGGATACTCCGGAAGTGCCGCTCTGCGTGGTATCGCGGGTGAGCGGCACCTGCACATTCGCGCCGTGAGCCTGGCTTTCCGCCAGGGTCAGCGCCGCCTTTTCCTGGTCGAGCTTGGCCTGCAGGTCGCGCGGATCGATGCGTACCAGCACGTCCCCAGCCTTCACCGCCTGGTTGTCGTCCACCAGCACCTGGAGCACGCTGCCGTAAATCTTGGACGAGATGGGGACAATATGGCCATCCACCTGCGCGTCGTCGGTCGAGACGCGATAGCGATAGTGCAGCCAGAACCCCGCCGCCACCAGCGCCAGAATCAAACCTCCGCCGAGGACCACGAACAACGCCTTGGATCGCGGCTGGGGCTTGCGCGCCACCGTTTCGCGTGGCTGCTCCGTGACCGGGTTCTCCTCTTCAATCATCTGAATTTCCATACTATCCTCTCTCAAATTACTTTGCGTAGACAGCTTCCATCTGTCCGGTGGCGTGGGCCAGGTCCGCGCGCGCCTGGTTGTAGCGGTAGAGGGCTACGATCTGGTTATCGTTGGCGCGGGCCAGGGCATCCTGCGCGCTGATGACCTCGATGTTGTTGGCGACGCCGGCCTGGAACCGGTCGCGCGCCTGGGTCACTTCTTCGTTGGCCAGGGCCACGGCCTGGTTGGCGACATCCACCTCATGGCGGGCAGCCGCCATTTGGGCGATAGCCGTGCGCACCTGCAGGGCGATCTCGTTGCGCTGCTCCTGCTCCTGCTGCGAGACCTTGCGCAGCTCCAGATCGGCGCGCGCCCGCTGCGCGCTGATGCGGCCTCCGGTAAAAAGGGGCACGTTCAAATTGAATCCGTAGGTGTACGCCGGAACGGCCGTATCGGGCGTCAAGCCCTGCTCCGCCCAGTACCCATCGAAGCTCAGCGTCGGATAACGGCTTTCGCCGGCCTGCCGCCTCGCGAGCTCGACCTGCCGCTCGGTGTGCAGCAGCGCCTGCATCTCCGGACGGTTGGTGTACGCGGCTTCCAGGCTTTGGTCCACCTCGATCGTCGGCGTGGCAAAGAAGCTGACCTGGTCCGTCAGTTCGATCTCCCGCTTGGGATCCACGTTCAAAAGCTGCGACAGGCCGTAGAGCGACGTCTGCAACTGTGTCTGCGCTTCGATCAGCCTTTGCCGCTCGTTCTGCAGTTCCACATTGGCGCGCAGTGTGTCGATGCCCGTGCCGACGCCGTTCTTCTGCAGGTCGGCGGCCTGATCGTAGAGCGCCTGCGCGAGATCCACGCGGGATTGCGCGGCTTTGACGTCCGCCGATGCGCGCAGGCTGCCCAGATACTGCGAGACGACCAGCATGGTGATCTGCTCGCGAACTCCCTGATTTTGCGCGCGCGAGGTACTCACTCCTTCTTTGGATGCTTGCCATCGCCGCCAAAGCGTTAGATCAAAAACCGGGACCGAAAAGGCCGGGCCGGCCTGATAGACCTGGTACGGACCGAGGTGGCCCGGAAAAGGGAGGCCGGGGATGGACTGCCGGCCGAACAGAGGAGCCACTGGAAAGCGCCGCGTCTGCTCGTAAGCCTGGAAACTGGCTTGCGGCAACAGTCCGGCGCGCGCCAGGTTCTGATCCTGCTGGCTCTGCGCCACGTTCAAGTTGGCAACCTGCACTTGCGGGTTCTGATTCAGCGCCATTTGCACGGCATCGCGCAGCGTGAGGCGCAAAGGGCCATTTTCCGGCGGGCTTGCCTGCGGGCCATTTTGCGAGCGGAGGCTGCCGGCCAGCCCCAGGGCGATGGCCAGCACGGCCAGTCCGTTCCTGCCGGCACGCACAATCTCATCGACAATGGACCGGTTCATGGGGCTGAATGCCACCAGCCTGGCTCCGCTCGCGTGTATGCGCGCCAGCAGGTTCTTGCCCGCGCAGTCGATGAAAGTGACATCCGCCAGGTCGATGATTAACGTGCGGCGGGGAGACTCAGGAGCAGCCGCGGCCGTGGCGTTCCACGCCTGTTCCAATTCCCGTACCCATGGCCCGGTCAGTTTGCCCTCGAGCTTGAAGGTGCTGGCCTGTGCGGATTCCTGAATGGTGATGCGCAGCATACCTATGCGCAGCGCAGATGGGTGGCCAAAGCAAACCGTTTGCTTTCAGGAAGATATGGGACCTGCCGAAGACTGCCGATGCCGATGGCAGGGCGCGTGCCGGTATTTCGGCGGCGGGTCAGTGCCCGCGCCGAATCCCGATCCCCAAGTCTTTTAATGCTTTTTCGGGCACAGGCGCCGGCGCGTCGCACATCAGGTCTGTGCCGCGCGCGGTTTTTGGGAACGGGATCACATCGCGGATGGAATTCTCGCCGGCCAGGATCATCACCAGCCGGTCGAGGCCGAGCGCAATGCCCCCATGCGGCGGCGCGCCGTATTCCAGGCCTTCCAGCAGGAAGCCGAATCGCCGGCGGGCTTCCTCATCACTGAATCCCAGCGCGGCAAATACCTTCGACTGCACGTCGCGCCGGTGAATACGGATGGAGCCGGAGCCCAGCTCGGTGCCATTTACCACGAGGTCGTACGACTTGGCGCGGCAATGGGCCGGATCGCTCGTGAGCTTTTCGAGATCCTCGTCGTGCACAGAAGTGAACGGATGATGCGCGGCGCTCCAGCGCTGCTCTTCCTCATCCCACTCGAACATGGGGAAGTCCACCACCCAGAGAAACTCGAAACGCCGCGGGTCGAGCAGTTTGTGCCGGTCGTTATATTTCTGGGCGGCGAACAGGCGCAGTTGTCCACACGCCTGGAACACCGTCTCCTCGGGGCGGTGCCCCTTGGGTTCGCCCGACCAGGCAGCCAGCAGCAGCAGATCGTTTTCACCGGCGCCAGTCAATTCGCGGACGCGGGCCATCGGCTCGGGATGGTCGCGCTCCAGGCGCTTGGGGTCGTCGTAGATGCGCAGGCCGCGCTCGCTGCCGTGGGCCTTCAGTTCGTCGCGCTCGCGGCGGCTGAGCGCGCCCGTCGCCGGTATGTGGATGGCCAGCAGCGGCAGGCCGTGCGCACTGAGGCTCTCCGGCGGAAACAGATGCTCCACCGGATGCATGGGCGGAACACGCCGGTCGGGCTTATCGCTTCCGTAACTGCGCATGGCATCCGCATAGGTCAGGCGCGGAAGCGGCGTCTTGATGTTGAACCCGGCCACCTCGCAGATGCGCTCGACCAGCGGCTCGATCACCTCGAAGACGCGTTCCTCTTGCGGAAACGACATTTCGAGGTCGATCTGGGTGAACTCCGGCTGGCGGTCGGCGCGCAGGTCTTCGTCGCGGAAGCAGCGCACGATCTGGAAATACTTGTCGAAGCCGGAGACCATCAGCAGTTGCTTGAACAGTTGCGGCGATTGCGGCAGCGCGTAGAAA
>Ga0335079_10008493_pt1 | contig 11704 bp, 7 predicted proteins | sample Lox_Sample_33_FD_206719 | JGI IMG/M metagenome (GOLD analysis project Ga0335079, IMG submission 206719) | Soil microbial communities from Loxahatchee National Wildlife Refuge, Florida, United States - Lox_Sample_3.3 | ecosystem: Environmental > Terrestrial > Soil > Wetlands | place: USA: Florida... | reverse complement strand
CTCGGACGTTCGTGGGGTGAGTGACTCCGACTTGTGGCAGCTTCGCACGAAAACCACCCAAGCTCTAATCGAGTACGCCCGAAAACGGCTGGCTCGTCAGCGAGCAGCTCAAGGCGCGTCGCCGCACGAGATCGCGGAGGCTGAACGCATCTTCAACGCCAACACATTAACGTTAGGTTTTGCGCGACGGTTCGCTCCATATAAGCGTCCGAACCTCCTCTTGCACGATTCCGAACGGCTGATTCGGATACTGACAGATCCCAGGCGCCCGGTTCAATTGATTCTCGCCGGCAAAGCACATCCCCAGGACGCCGCCGGGCAGGCCATGATCAAGCAATGGAGCGAGTTTATTCGCCGCCCGGAGGTTCGTTCTCATGTGATTTTTCTCAGTGACTACGACATGCTCCTGACTCAGCAACTGGTTCAAGGAGTTGATGTCTGGATCAACACGCCGCGCCGGCCGTGGGAGGCTAGCGGCACGAGCGGAATGAAAGTGCTGGTCAATGGCGGCCTGAATCTATCGGAGCTTGACGGTTGGTGGGCGGAAGCGTATTCGCCGGATGTCGGCTGGGCCAACGGCGATGGAAAAGAGCATGGCGATGACCCCGCGTGGGATGCAGCCGAAGCCGAGACACTTTATTCGTTACTCGAACGTGAGGTCATTCCCGAGTTCTATTCCCGCGATGACAAGGGGATTCCGGGAAAATGGGTTAAGCGAATGCGGGAGAGCATGGCGCGGCTTACGTGCACGTTTTCGGCCAACCGTACGGTTCGCGAATACACCGAGGCACACTACCTGCCTGCCGCCACTGCGTATCGTCAACGGGCTGCGGAAGGCAGCAAGCTGGGGATCGACCTGATTCAATGGCAGCGAGCTGTCTCGGCGCGGTGGCCACACGTTCGATTTGGTGCGGCTAAGGTGGAGACCAATGAGTCCGTCCACCGCTTTGAAGCCCAGGTTTATTTGGGTGAACTCGACCCGGGATCCGTGCGGGTTGAGATCTACGCTGATCCGCAGGATGGGGGCGAGCCGGTCCATCAGGTGATGGCGGTGGGGCGGCCGCTTGACGGTTCGGCGGCGGGCTACGTGTACTCCGGAACTGTGCCGTCAGCCCGTCCTGCAAGCGACTACACGCCGCGCATCGTTCCATTCAAGGCGGAAGCGAGGATACCGCTAGAAGCGGCTCAAATCCTCTGGCTGCGTTAAAAGCGGCCAGCGGCCCCGGCCCGATCAAATCCACTTTAGTTAACAGCAGTTGCGGCGTTCCGAGAGAACCTTTCAGGGCCACCCTCACATTTCCCTACATAGGCTAAAATGAGACGAGGAGTTCAGATGCGCTTTCGGGGCGCTTTTTTGGGCATAGTAGCTGCGGGTGGCCTGCTGGCACAAGAGTCTGGTGCACCTGTGTCACCGGAGAATCAGGAGCAGGGCTGGCGAAAGACCGGTGAAGCGAATCCGCCTCAGGCGCAAAGCCGCGAGTTTGTCGTGGAGCTGGGAACGAAAGTTCCCCTCACCTTGATCAACAGCGTCAGCACGAAGCACTCGGTCGAGGGCGACCGGGTTTATCTGCAGACGGTTTTTCCCATTATGGTCAATGGCCGCATCGTGATTCCGCCTGGAAGCTATGTAGCCGGCACGGTGACGGAGGTGAAACGCCCCGGCCGTGTGAAGGGCCGTGGAGAGCTGTTCCTGCGTTTTGATTCGCTGACACTGCCCAACGGTGTAACGCGCGATTTCCGCGCCCGGATCGGCACCATGGATGGACGCGCCAACGAAGACTTCGACCGCACTGAAGGCAAAATTAAGAGCGAAGGCAACAAGAGCGGCGACGCACGCAACGTAGGCGAGGCCGCAGGTGCTGGTGCTTCGATTGGCGCCATCGCCGGAGCGGCGGCGGGTCACCCCGGAATGGGCGCCGGCATCGGAGCGGCGGCGGGTGCTGCCGCGGGCCTGATGGGTGTGCTGCTGTCGCGGGGTCCCGACGCCGTGCTGGCCAAGGGCAGCACGATCGAGATGGTCCTGGACCGGCCTTTGCATTTTCAGGACAGCGAGCTGAATTTTGGCCCGATGCAGCCGGTCGCGGTCACCGACAGCGGCGAGCCTAACAGCAGGAAGAATTCCGGTGTGCTGCCTTCCCGCCGTTTCCCGTTCTGAAAATGGCACCACTGGTCCGTCTTCCACGCTAAAATCGCTCAGGCGGGAATTCGTTGCCGTTACGCGGACGCGAGTTAATCCAGGAAATCGATGGCTCCCAGGGTGAGACCCCTGCGCTCTGGTGGCTCGGCCACAGCGGGTTTGTCCTGAAATACCGCACTACAATTTTCTATATCGATCCCTATCTTTCGTCTGACGAGGCGCCGCTCCCCGCTGAACACATCGCGCACGCCAGCCTGGTTCTGTGTACGCATTCGCACGGCCATCATCTGGATCCGGCTACAGTCGCGGGCATCCTGGGCGCGTCACGCCGTACTAAGCTCGTGATCCCGAAAAGCGTGGCGGATCACGCGCACTCTTTGGGTATCAGCTACCAGCGCATGGTCACCACCGATTCCAGCTTGCGAGTCGAATATCTGGACGATCGGATCTACTCCGTGCCTTCCGCGCACAACGAACTCGACTGGACCCCGCTCGGTGGCTACCCGTACCTCGGCTACCTGGTGCGCTTCGGCAATTACACAATCTACCACGCCGGCGACTGCATTCCTTATCCAGGACTGGCCGACCGCCTGCGGCCGTACAACATCACCGTCGCGCTGTTGCCGATCAGCGGCCGCAAACCGGGTGGCGCGCCGGGGAATTTCGAAATCGCTGAAGCCGCGCAACTGGCCGAGGACGCCGGGGCACAGTGGGTGGTGCCCATGCACTACGGCATGTTTCAGTCCAGCAGCGACGGCGTCGGACGCTTTATCGATCATCTGCTGGGCCAGCGCCCCTCGCAGCGATTCAAAGTGTTCGAGTGCGGGGAAAAGTGGGACGTGCCCGCGGACTGAAGCTCACCAACCCATCTTGCTCATGCGTTCCAGGATGATCGCGCTGTAGTCGTTCATGCGGGCAGGTTTCCGGCGGAGAGGCGAAGGCAGGATGGCCGCGAGTCTGGCTCCCTGGTCGCGGGTGACGCGCGACGCGGGAATGCCGTAGTGATATTCCGCGGCCGCCTCCGCTCCCCAGACGCCCGGCCCCCATTCGACCTCGTTCAAGTAAAGTTCCAGGATGCGCCGCTTGCCCAGGATTCTTTCGGCGAGCGGCACGAGCGTAAACTCGATCCCCTTGCGAACAAACGAGCGGCTGGTCGAGAGGAACAGGTTTTTCACGAGCTGCTGGGTGAGCGTCGAAGCGCCGCGCAGGCGGCCGTCTTCGCTTTCTTCCTCGACCGCGTTCTTGACTTCCGTCCAGTCAAACCCGTGGTGCTGGTAGAAGCGGCTGTCTTCGGCAGCAATCACGGCATGCTGGAAATCCATTGAGATGCGATTGAGCGGCACGAAAACATAACGCTTGTGATACGGAGTCTTATGCATCCACGACTGGATGCGCCGCTCGGCCTGGACCGCGGTGAACGGCGGATTCATTGAGCGCAGCGCAAAGAGTGCGGCCACCGAGCAAGCATAGAAGGCGATCACCAGCGCGACGGCGACTTTCAACAGCCGGTAGAGCCACACGCGAAAGCCGCGGCGTTTTGGCTTCGGCGCTATTTTCTTGGCACGCTGCACCACTCTGACAGGATACGGGATGAGCTGCCCGCTCGACGGGTGATATACTGCGTTTCCGCTCCATGGGGATCTTCCAGCGAATGGTTCCGTTCCTTCTGTGCGCGTGTGCGCTGTGGGCCCAGGGACTTACCGGAGCGGCGTCGAAGCCGTTTTCAACGCCGACGGATCTTGCCGCCGGACAGCGCCTGTACCAGACGCAGTGTGCATCCTGTCATGGCGCTCGCGGTGAGGGCGGACGGGGCGCCGCGCTAGCCCGGCCGCGCCTGCTGCGCGCTCCCAACGATCAGGCGATGTTTAACGTGATCGCCTATGGCATCGCCGACAGCGAAATGCCGGGGCACTGGTTTACGGACCACGAATTGTGGCAACTGGTTGCGTTTGTGCGAACGTTGGGGCAAGCCGCGCCGCAGAAAGCCGTAGGCGATTCCGCGAATGGCAAGAACCTGTACGCCGGGAAGGGCGGGTGCACGCGGTGTCACACGATTGATGGAAGGGGAGGCGCGATTGGCCCCGACTTGACGGAAATTGGCGCGCGCCGCAGTCCGGCGTATCTGCGCGAATCGCTCGCCAACCCCGAAGCCGCGGTTCCCGACGGTTTTCTCGAAGTGCAACTGGTCACCCGGAACGGCCGCCGCATCACGGGCGTCCGCCTGAACGAGGACACGTTCTCCATCCAGATCCGCGATCTATCCGGCGAGTTCCGATCGTTTTTCAAGTCTGAGCTGAAGGAGTTGAACCGGATGCCGGGTAAGTCGCCGATGCCGAGCTACGCAGGTGTCTTCACTTCGAGCGAGCTGGATGATATCGTCGCGTACCTCGACTCCCTGCGGGGCGCCCAGTGAACCGGCTGTTCTTGATCTTGACGATTGCCGCGCCACTGGCCGCGCAAGTCCCCTACGAACGAATTCTGCGATCGGCTCAGCAACCCGAGAACTGGCTCACCTACTCTGGCAGCTATCAGTCGACGCGTTACTCAACGCTCGCCCAGATCACTCGTGCTAACGTGAACAAGCTCAAAACCGCGTGGATTTACCAGGTCCGGGCGCATGACAAACTCGAAGCATCTCCGCTGGTTTTCGATGGGATCATGTACATCAGCGAGCCTGCCAGCGACGTCACGGCGCTCGATCTGCGCACGGGCAGGCCCATCTGGAGCTATCGCCGGAACGTTCCCGCTGTTCCGGTCTGCTGTGGCCGGGTGAATCGCGGCGTCGCGGTGCTGGACGATCAACTGTTCATCGGCACCCTCGATGCGCACCTGGTCGCCCTTGATTTGAAGACCGGACGGGTCCGCTGGGACGTCGAAGTCGCCGATTACAAGACAGCCAATTCAATCACGGCCGCGCCGCTGGCGGTGAAAGATAAGATCATCGTCGGCATCGCAGGCGCTGAATACGGCATCCGTGGATTCCTGGACGCATACGACGCCAAGACGGGCAAACGTGCCTGGCGGTTCTGGACTGCGCCCGGTCCCGGCGAACCGGGCAACGAAACCTGGTCGGGAGATAGCTGGAAGACCGGCGGCGCGCCCACCTGGGTGACCGGCTCGTATGATCCCGAGCTGAATTTACTTTATTGGGGCACAGGCAATCCGGGCCCGGATTATGCCGGTGATCTTCGCAAAGGCGACAACCTGTTTTCAGATTGTCTGATCGCGCTGGATGCCGATACCGGCAAGCTGAAATGGCATTTCCAGTTCACTCCGCATGACGTGAATGATATCGACGCGAACGAGATCCCGGTCCTTGTGGACGCGACGTTCCGCGGCAAGCCGCGCAAACTGGTTCTGTTCGGCAACCGGAACGGCTTTTATTACATTTTGGACCGGGCCACGGGTGAGTTTCTGCACGCACGCCAATTCGCGACGCAGACATGGGCGAAAGGAATCGACGAGCGCGGCCGGCCGATTCCCAACCCGGCGAGCGTGCCGAGTCCGGAGGGCGCGAAAGTCTATCCCGATGACGATGGGGCCGCGAACTGGTACAGCCCCTCTTATAGTCCGCAGACCGGCCTGTTTTACCAGAACGCGCGCGAGAAAGGCGCCATTTATTATCTGACCGAAGCGCCTTATATCCCGGGCAGGATGTTTTTGGGCGCAAGCCGCCGCGCCATTGCCGGAGAGGAGCCATGGGGTGCGTTGCGGGCGCTCGACGCCCTCACGGGCGAGAAGAAATGGGAGTTTCGCCTGACGACGCCGCCCTGGTCCGGCATCCTTTCGACGGCTGGTGCCGTTGTGTTCTCGGGCGACATGCAGGGCACCTTCTTTGCCCTGGATGCGGCCTTGGGCAAACTGCTGTGGCGCTTCCAAACCGGAGGCGTCATTTACGCCAACCCCATCACCTACATGAGCGAGGGCAAGCAGTATGTGGCCATCGCGGCGGGAAGCTCGATCGTGGTCTTCGATTTAGACCTGTAGTTGCTGTCCTCGAACGCTCGATATGCCAGAATGGCCTAAGACAATGAGGTTCCGATCGTGCCAGGCTTTACTGCTATTGTCGATTGCTTTCGCCTGCGGCCTGTTCGGCGCTGAGACCCGCAATGTGCGGCTGGTGACCTTCACCCGCGACGTTGCGCCGGTTCTCCAAAAGAACTGCCAGGGATGCCACAGGCCCGGCGAGGCCGCGCCATTTCCGCTGCTCACCTACCAACAGGCGCGGCCATGGGCCAAGGCGATGAAGGAAGCGGTGCGGCTGAAGAAGATGCCCCCATGGTTCGCCGACCCGCATTATGGGCAATTTTCCAACGATCGCTCGCTTTCTCAAAAAGAGATCGACACCATCGCGGCATGGGCAGATGGGGGCGCGCCGCAAGGTGATCTGAAAGACATGCCCGCTCCGGTGAACTTCGTCGACGGGTGGTCGATTCCCAAACCGGACGTCGTGTTCGAACTGCCCCGAGCGTTTGAGATTCCAGCCACGGGCACCATCGAATATCAGAAGGTGGTGGTGCCCACCGGATTTACGGAAGACAAATGGGTGCAATTTGCCGAAGCGCGGCCAGACGATCGCGCACGGGTGCATCACATGATCGCGTTCGTCCGCGAACCCGGCTCAAATTGGCTGAGAGGGGCGGTGCCCGGCGTGTTCTTCGTGGCTCCGAAGCCCAAAGACGATACTGCCGATACGAGCGCCCTGCCGAGCGACTTCCTGGTGGGCTATGCGCCGGGCCAGCCGCCGGAAATGCTTCCACCCGGCCAGGCCAAGCTAATTAAGGCCGGCTCCGATCTGGTGTTGGAAATCCATTACACGACCAATGGCACGGCCAGCCGGGACCGCAGCAAGTTCGGCCTGGTCTTTGCCAAGCAGCCGCCCAGTGAGCGCGTCCTCACTCTGTCCGCTACGAACGGGAAGTTCCGAATTCCTCCGGGCGACCCCAATTACCGGGTCGACGCGGAGTTCGAACTCGGAACCACGGTCAAGGTGGCCAGCCTGCATCCGCACATGCATGGGCGCGGGAAGGATTTCGAATACCGTGTCGTCTACCCCACCGGAGAAACCGAAACGCTGCTCCGTGTGCCGCACTACAACTGGCATTGGCAGCTTTGGTACAACCTCGCCAATCCCCTTGTTCTTCCCAAGGGGACTATGATCGAGTGCACGGCTCACTTCGACAACTCCCCGAACAATCCCGACAATGCCGACCCAACAAAAGAAGTTCTTTGGGGCGACCAGAGCTGGGATGAAATGATGGTAGGCTTTTTCAACCTGGTGTTCGATGCGAAGATGCCTGTGAAAGATATCTTGGTTCACCGGACGACGGTTGCCCACAAATAAGCATCCGCGCCAATTCACCAACATTCCTGGCTGAAGCAAGCCATCAGGCTCCAGGACTCCTAAACCCAATTCGCCCCAACATTTGCCCGGGATCTTGTAAATTCCGCCACTAAAGAAGTTGAACTGACCCCAAATGTGGCGTATCATCTCTGGCTATCCAGGTTTGATACGTCCGCCCGGCGAGCTGCAGGCCATGGAATCCAGCAGCACTACGGACGCGCCTGTCAAGGGGGAAAAGGGGTTTCGACATGACCAGAAAGATCACGATCAATGTTCTTTGCATTCTGGCAATCACTGCGCTGTTTACGAGCGCGGTCTGGAGCCAGGCCAACACCTCGTTACGAGGGGCGGTTACCGATCAGAGCGGAGCTGTCGTACCCAACGCCAAGATTACGCTGACCAATACGGCGACCGGCCTGGAACGAAAGGCCACGAGCAGCGGCGGTGGGGCCTACGAGTTTCTCCAGGTAGTACCCGGCCCTTACCGTCTGATGGTGGAGGCGTCCGGATTCAAGAAGTTCGAAGCGAACGATTTGCGCCTGGAAGTCAACAACCCGGCTACCGTGAATGTGACCCTTGAGGTCGGCGGCACCACAGAAGTGGTGGCGGTGACGGCTGAAGCTCCGATGATCAACACCGTCGACGCCTCGGTGGGCTCGGTCATTAGCGAGGAGCAGGTCAAGCAGTTGCCGCTGGAGGCTCGTGACGTGGCGGCGCTGTACAGCATGCAGCCGGGAGTGGTGTACCTGGGGAACCGCCCTGACATGGATGTCATGAGTGATACGCGTAGCGGCGCGGTCAACGGGGCGCACAGCGACCAGAGCAACATTATGCTGGATGGCGTGGACGTGAACGACCAAACCCGCGGTCTCGCTTTCACTTCCGTCCTGCGCATGACGCCGGACTCCATGCAGGAGTTCCGGGTCGAAACCACCAACTACGATGCCCAAGGCGGCCGCTCCTCCGGAGCCCAGGTTTCCATCGTCACGAAGAGCGGCTCGAACAACTTTCACGGCTCGTTATACGAATACAACCGCAACACGGCCACCACAGCCAACGACTACTTCATCAAGCTTTCACAGTTGGAGAGCGGGCAGCCGAACAAGGCGCCGGAACTCATCCGCAACATTTTCGGCGGAGCGTTGGGCGGGGCCATCAAGAAAGACCGCGCTTTCTTTTTCCTCAACTACGAAGGGCGCCGGGATGCTGAGGCTCAAAGCACCTTGCGCGTGGTTCCGACCGCGACCCTCCGCCAGGGGATCATGCAATACCAGTACTGTACCGTGGCCCTCGACTCAGCCGGTAACTGTCCGGGAACCGTTGCGGTCCAAAGCCTGTCAAAAGCGGACTTGGCGACCATGGATCCCTTGCACATCGGACCGAGCCAAGCGGTGATGAATTTCTTCCAGAGCTACCCGATGCCCAATGACACCGGGGCGGGCGATGGCCTCAACTACAGCGGTTACCGTTTTGCGGCGCCGATCCACAACAGCTTTGACACCTATATCGTGCGCTTGGACTACCTGCTGACCGAAGATGGCCGCCACACGCTGTTCTGGCGTGGAAACATGCAGGAGGATACTCAGGACGGCGCACCTTACCTGCCCGGACTGAGCCCGCTGCAGACAGATGTCGATCATAGCAAGGGTTTTGTCGCAGGTTATACCGCGATTTTGACGCCGAATTTGATTAACAATTTCCGCTACGGCCTCACCCGCCAGAGCCAGGGCATTATAGGAAATTCTGACCAGCCCTGGATCGAGTTTCGCGGGCTCAACGACAACAGTACCAACGCGCCCCCCAATTTCACATACAGCAGCGCCTTCACCGCACCGGTTCACAACCTGGTGGATGACGTGTCGTGGAAGAAGGGGAAGCACTCGATTGGCATCGGCACCAATATCCGTTTCATCCGGGACCCGCGCATCAGTCAGGCAAATTCCTTCAGCGACGGCGTGACCAATGCGTCGTGGCTCACCTCCGCCGGCATCGCCAACACCGGAACGTTTATGGACCCGGCGATCAGTAATTTCCCCGCGGTGCTTCCAGCCTTCAACAACTCTTACGACTACCCGCTGATGGCTCTGATAGGCAGTGTGCCTCAAGGCGACGCCCGCTACAACTATACTCGCCAAGGCGACCTGCTCCCGCAGGGCACCCCAATACAGCGTCACTGGGCTGCTGATGAATACGAGTTCTACATCCAGGATTCGTGGCGCATCAAGTCAAACTTCACCGTCACGTATGGTTTGCGCTATGAGCTGCTCTCTCCTCCCTGGGAAACCACCGGTCTGCAGGTGGCGCCCGATATCAACATGACTCAATGGTTCGATACGCGGTCGCAAGACATGTATGCCGGCATCCCGTCGAACGCCGATCAGACCATCTCACTTAACTTGGCCGGACCGGCCAACGGCAAACCGAGCTTCTACAACTGGGACTTTAAAAATCTTGCGCCCCGATTTGGATTTGCCTATGAGCCGTCGCCGAAATCGGGTTTTCTGAAACGCATCCTCGGGGAGGGGAAGACATCCGTCCGCGGAGGCTTTGGCATCACGTATGACCACATTGGCGCGGGCTTACTCAGCACGTTCGATCAAAGCGGCGCGTACGGTCTCTCCACTTTGATTACAAGCCCGGCCGCCACGTACACGCTAGAGACAGCCCCCCGGCTCACCAGCTTGAATGCGATTCCAAGCGCGGTGCTGGCGGCCGCGCCGCCGGGAGGCTTCCCGCAGACTCCGCCGGCGATTCCCGGGAACATCTTCTGGGGGCTGGATAACGGCATCAAGACCCCGTACACCTATCAGCTTGCGTTTTCCGTCAGCCGCGAGCTGCCTAAAAACGTGGTCTTCGACGCTTCCTATGTCGGGCACCTGGCTCACCGTCTGCTGGTTCAGGAAGACCTGGCCATGCCACTCGACCTGGTGGATACTTCCACCGGCGTCGATTATTTCAGCGCCGCCACACGTTTCTCTCAATTGGCGCAGGCGGGTACTCCGGTTTCGGCAATCACCCCAGCGCTGGTTGGCAAGACCGCGGCCTACTGGAGCGATATCTTCCCCAACCTTCCCAGCCTCTCGGGTAATGCAGGAATGACCCCGCTGCAGGCTGCCTACTCGATCATGAGTGGATTTCTACATAATGAGACGACTGGTTTGTTCGTGCTCGACTATCCTGGTGTAGGGTGTCCCAACGGATGCAGCAAATTCGGGCCGAACGCATTTTACAATCCGCAGTACGCGTCGTTGTACGCCTGGCGTTCCGTCGGCAACTCCTCGTACAACGGCCTGCAACTGGCGGTTCGAAAGCGCTTCGCACAAGGAATCCAGTTCGATCTCAATTACACCTTCTCCAAGTCGCTCGATCTGGCATCGGATGCCGAGCGCATCGGCGCGTGGGGAGCCCTGAGCGGGAATGTGATCAATTCATGGGATTACAAAGCGCTGCGGGGGTTGTCGGACTTCGATACCACCCATCAGATCAATGGCAACTGGGTGGTCGAGCTGCCGTTCGGTATGAACAAGCGCTTCGGCAGCGGCGCGAGGGGCGCGACCGATGCTTTGATCGGCGGGTGGCAGCTCTCGGGCATCTATCGCTGGACGAGTGGATTTCCGTTCAGCATTTCCAATGGCTCGACCTGGCCCACGAACTGGCAGCTTGGTGGATTAGCGGTACCGGTGGGCCCTCTTCCCGCCACAGGTGTGAACAAGAACGGAGACGGCACCGTCACTGTGTTCAGTGATCCGAGCACCGCGATCCTCGATTTCCGCCACGACTTGCCCGGTGAATCGGGCGTGCGCAACGACCTGCGCGGCGACGGCATGTTTGGATGGGACATGGGCCTGGGCAAGCGGTGGAAGATGCCGTATTCGGAGAGCCACAGCGTTCAGTTCCGCTGGGAGGTGTTCAATGTTCCGAACGCGGTGCGGTTCGACGTCCAGTCCATCAACACAGCCATCGACAACGCAACGGCGTTCGGAAAATACACCAAGCTGCTGACGAATCCGAGGATCATGCAGTTCGCTTTGCGTTACGAATTTTAGTCAAGGGCTCCGCCCTTGAAATCCCCCCAACGGGGGATTGGACACGGAGACACGGCGACACGGCGACAACGGGACACGGCGAATGGGCGGCAAGACAGGATTGTAACGAACCAACGCAACGCGAGCGTTTTGCGAACGTCACAATTGCCTAGCTCATCGCCGGCAATTTGACACCCT
>Ga0335079_10008491_pt1 | contig 11705 bp, 12 predicted proteins | sample Lox_Sample_33_FD_206719 | JGI IMG/M metagenome (GOLD analysis project Ga0335079, IMG submission 206719) | Soil microbial communities from Loxahatchee National Wildlife Refuge, Florida, United States - Lox_Sample_3.3 | ecosystem: Environmental > Terrestrial > Soil > Wetlands | place: USA... | reverse complement strand
ACCAGTGCGGGCGCAACCTTGACGGTCGCTGTTCCGTTGCCCGGAGTTACCCAGGCAGGTTAGCCCTTAGGCCAATGGTGGGCCTCAGGGCGGAGGCGCAATATTTCGTGTGCTGAGCGCGTTATCAACCCAAGAGGCACACCGTATGAAGCTGCATGCATCTTTCGCCACACTCGCGCACAGGCTCGCACTGGGCGTGCTGCTGCTCTTAAGTGCGCATGCCGAAGCACAGAACGACCCCTTGCCGTCGTGGAATGACGGGGCGGCCAAGCAGGCGATTCTGACCCTGGTCAAGGAAACCACCACCCCGGGGAGTCCCCGGTTCGTGGACCCGGTGGCCCGTATTGCCACCTTCGACCAGGACGGCACGACCTGGGTTGAGCAACCTTTGTACTCACAGGTTGTTTTTGCATTCCACCAGCTTGGAGTGATGGCGGCGAGAGATCCGAAGCTCAAGGAAGTCGAGCCGTTCAAAACGGTGCTCTCGGGTGACCGGAAAGCGATCGCCAAGCTGACAGTGCCCGATCTCGAGAAGATCCTCGCCGTCACGCACACCGGCATGACGGTGGAGGTGTTCCAGAAGAGCGTGCAGGACTGGGTCACCAGCGCGCAGCATCCGCGCTTCCACCACCTCTACACCGAGCTGGTGTACCAGCCGATGCTGGAAGTCATGCAGTACCTGCGCGCGAACGGCTTCAAGACCTACATCGTGACCGGCGGCGGCCAGGACTTCGTGCGGGTGTATTCCGAGCGCGTCTACGGGATTCCACGCGAGCAGGTCGTAGGTTCTACCGCGGGCACGACATTTGGCTACAGGGACGGCAAGACGGAACTCACCAAGGAGCCCCGCGACGTGCGGGTCGATGACAAGGAGGGCAAGCCGATCGGCATCCATCTGATGATCGGGCGGCGCCCGCTGGCGGCCTTTGGCAACTCGACCGGCGATCAGGAGATGCTCGAATACACCCAGGACGGTGGTGGCATGCGTCTCATGATGCTGGTGCATCACGACGACGCCACGCGCGAATACGCTTACGGCCCCGAGTCGAAGATCGGCACGTTCTCGGACGCACTCCTGGCTGAGGCCCAGAAACGCGGCTGGGTGATCATCAGCATGAAGAAGGACTGGAAGCGCATCTTCGCCTGGGAGAAATGAGAGCTCCGCGGCCGCCTTGCGCCGGCGGTCACGTTTGCCTCAAGCGTGCCGCACGCTCTTCAGTCGGACTTGGCCAGCCGGTGGTAGCGCGCGAGCACCTCGCGCAGCTTCTGGTGCGAGAGCGCGGTCACGTGGTGACCGTCGATGCCGGTCATGTCCTCGGCGGCGATGAGCGCGTTGATCACCGCCTCCTCGGTAGCCTGCACGGTGGCATCGAAGAGGGGATCGAGCGAGCCGTTGGGCACCATCTGCAGCTCGGTGAGGTGCGTGCTGAGGCTCGCGTCCGGGTTGGCGGTGGAGAAGGCGATGAAGATGTCGCCGGAGCCGTTCCCGGCGGTGCTCCCCGTGCGTCCGAGCCCGAGGGTCACGCGTCGTGCGACGCGCTTGAGCTGGTGGGGCAGCAGCGGCGCATCGGTCGCCACCACCACGATGATCGAGCCGCTCTCGGCCACGTCCGAAGGGACGTACGCATAGGGATCCTCGCCGAAGATCTCGTGCCCGACGGGGATCCCCGCGACGCGCAGGTTCTCGCGCGTGCCGTAGTTGCACTGCACGAGCACGCCGACCGTGTAGCCACCGTCCTTCGGTGTCAGGCGGCGCGAGGCCGTGCCGATGCCTCCCTTGTAACCGTTGCAGATCATGCCGGTGCCGCCGCCGACGTTGCCCTCCTCGACCGGACCTGAGTGCGCCTGGTCGAGCGCCTGAAAGACATGCTCGGGCTTGACGTGAAAGCCGTTGATGTCGTTGAGCCACCCGTCCCAGGTCTCGGCCACGACCGGGAGCGACCACCAGGCGCCGGTGTTGTCCTCGGGGCCGTGCGCCACGCGCCACGCGATGACGGCATCGCGCACCACCCCGACGCTGTGGGTGTTGGTGATCATCACCGGGCCTTCGAGAAAGCCCCCTTCCTCCACCCAGGTCGTGCCGGTCATCTCGCCGTTGCCGTTTTCCGCGAACCAGCCGGCGAAGGAGAAGCGCTGGATGGACTGCGGGCCGCGCGGCAGGATCGCCGTCACGCCGGTGCGCACCGGACCCTTGCCGACCACCAGCTTGCCGCTGCCGCTGATGAGGGTGGTGTGCCCGACGAGGACTCCGGCGACGTCGGTGATGGCATTGAGCGGTCCCGGGGTGCCGTCGAAGGGCACGCCGAGGTCGCGGGCCCGCGGCCGCGGGCCCGCATCTGCGGCCCGGGCTACGGACATCAGGCTGGGGATCAGGGCAATAAAGCTGGCGAGAACAAGGATGCGCCGCATGTTGAACCTCTCAGGTGAGGGATCCGGCAGGGCGCCACCTTGCCCGGGAGGGGGGGGCCATGCAACCGCCGGCCGTTTTGCGGGACGGGGGTGCGCGCTGGGTCTCGCGGCTGTGACCATTTGGTGACATTCGCCTGCAGGCCGGGCGGCTAAGCTAGCTCATGCACCAGATCGGCGTGGTGGGGCTGTCCTATCGTCACGCGGGCGTGGAGGAGGTGGCACGCTTCTCGCTCCCCCGCGCCGAAGTGGTCAGCCGCATCATCGCCCTGCGCAGCTCACTCGGTGCCGCCGAGATCCTCTACCTCGGCACCTGCAATCGTGTCGAAGTGGTCTTTGCCAACGAGGACAGCACCGCCGCCGGCGATGCACGCCTCGAGGTGTTCCGCGCGCTCGCCGGCCGCGAGCCCGAGGGTGCTGAAGCCGCACGCCTGCTGCGCGCCTGGACGGGGGAGGCGGCGGTGGAGCACCTGTTCCTGCTCGCCTGCGGCCTGGATTCCGCCCAGACCGGCGAGCAGGAGATCGCCGCGCAGCTGCGAGGCGCCTGGGACGAAGCTCGCAGCGCCCACACCTCGGGCCCGGTGCTCGATCGGCTAATGGGTGAGGCGCTGGCGATGGCGCGGCGCGTGCAACGACTGTCGGGTGGTGTGCGCGCCCCCTCGCTCGGGGATCTGGCCGCCGAGCGGGTGCTCCAGCACCTCGGCGCGCGCAAGCTCCCGGTCGCCCTCATCGGAGTCTCGCCCATGACGCGGCGCTGCGCGACTTTGCTGGCGCGCCAGGAACTGCCGCTCCTCATCGTCAACCGCTCCCCCGAGGCCGCCGCGGAGCTCGCCCGCGCGGTCGCCGGGCAGGCACTCTCGCTCGAGGCCTTTCGCCGCTCACCCCCGCCGGTGCACGCGGTGGTGCTCGCCGCCGGCGGCGGCGAGCCGCTGCTGGATGGGATGGCGCTCGCGCGCCTGAAGCGCGGGGGCGCCCCGCTCCTCATCGACTTCGGCGTGCCCCCCAACGTGGATCCCGAGGCTGCGCGGGGCGCGGGCGTCGCGCGCATCGGCATGAGTGATCTCATTGCCTCTGCGCAGCAGCGCCGCCTCGGCGAGCTCATGCGGCTCGCCCCGGTGCGCGCCGCCATCGACGAGCGGCTCACGCACCTGCGCACCGAGCTCGCCACGCGCGCCTTCGGCCCCCACCTGGCGCACCTGCGCCAGGCGTTCGAGCAGATCGCCGCCGATGAAGTCACCCGCGCGCTCGCGCACGAGCTGCGTACACTGGATGATGACGAGCGCGGGCAGCTGCAGCGTCTCGCCTCGACCGTGGCCCGGCGCCTGGCGCACCTGCCGCTGGCGGGGTTGCGGGCGGCAGCGTTGCACGCCGAGCCACACGCCCTGGAAGCTTTCTTTGCGGCCGCCAAGGGCGGCCGTGCGCGCACCGATACGGAAGAAACATGAGCGACGACGTCCCCGCGAGGCCCCGTGACCTGCATCCGCGCTCGGCGGAGCTCTATGCGCGCGCCTGCCGTGTCATTCCCGGCGGCGTCAGTTCCCCGGTGCGTGCCTTCCGCGCCGTCGGTGGCACGCCGCTGTTCATCGCACGCGGTGCCGGCGCGCAGGTGTTCGACGCCGACGGCCGCGGCTACCTCGACCTGGTCGGCTCCTGGGGGCCGCTGATCGCCGGTCACGCCCACCCGCAGGTGCTGGCGGCGGTCAGCGCCGCGCTCGAGCGCGGCATGACCTTCGGTGCACCGTGCGCAGGGGAGGTGGAGCTGGCCGAGCGCGTAGTGCGCGCCTACCCGGCCGTCGAGCAGGTGCGCTTTGTCTCCTCCGGCACCGAGGCGGTGATGAGCGCCATCCGCGTGGCGCGCGCCTTCACCGGGCGCGACCTGCTCGTCAAGTTCGCCGGCTGCTATCACGGCCACGCCGATCACCTGCTGGTCGCGGCCGGCTCCGGGCTCGCCACCTTCGGACGCCCGTCCTCGGCCGGCGTGCCGGAAGCCTTCACCGCCGCCACGCGCGTGTTGCCGCTCGATGATGAGGATGCCGCGCAGGCGTTGTTCGCGCGCGAGGGCGAGCGCATCGCGGCGGTCATCGTTGAACCGGTGCCGGCCAATCATGGCTTGCTGCTGCAGCGCCCCGAGTTCCTCCAGAGGCTGCGCGCGCTCACGAGCGCACACGGCGCACTCCTGATCTTCGACGAGGTCATCTCGGGCTTTCGCCTGGCGCGCGGCGGCGCCGCCGAGCTCACCGGCATCACGCCCGACCTCGCCACCTTCGGCAAGGTCATCGGCGGGGGCATGCCGGTCGGGGCCTTCGGCGGCGCGCGGCGCATCATGGCGCGGCTCGCCCCGGAAGGGGACACGTATCAGGCCGGCACGCTCTCGGGCAATCCGGTGGCGATGGCGGCAGGTATTGCGACGCTCGACCTGCTCGAGCACAGCGACGGCTGGCGCCAGCTCGAGAGCCGCGGTGCCGAGCTCGAGGCCCTGGTGCGCCCGGTGCTCGCGCGCGCGCGATTCCCGGTGCACTGGGTGCGCGCGGGATCGCTGTTCTGGCTGTCGCTGCACGCCGCCGGCGCGCCGCGCACCGCCGCGACCCTCACGGCAGCGGAGAGCGCGCGCTTCGCGCGCCTCTTCCATGCCCTGCTGGCCCGCGGTATCTACCTGCCGCCGTCGGCCTACGAGGCCTGCTTCCTCTCGCTCGCCCATACGAGCGCGGACCTGCAGCAGTTTACGGCCGCGCTCGATGAGACCCTGGCGACGCTGGCATGAAGGCGAGCCGGGTATTTCAGCTGACGACGCTGGCCCTGGTGCTGGTGTCGGTGGTGCAGGTCGGCTGGTGGCTGCTCGACCAGCGCAGCTACGCGCGCGCCAGCGTGGATGCCGCGCGCGCCGCCTACGGCGAGCAGGTGCGTGCGGCGGGCGCGCTGCTCGCCGCCGGTGCCAGTGCGGGTGAGGTCGAGCAGCTGCTGCCGAAGATCAAAGTGAGCGCGGGGACGGCGGCGCTGGCGCCCGAGGTGGCGGCGGCGCTCGCGAACGAGGAACGCAGCCGCCAGCGCCAGTATGCGTGGGAGGGCTCCTTTTTCCTGCTGGCGCTCGGGCTGTGCATTGCGGTGATCGCGCGTGCACTGCGCGCCGAGGCACTGGTGCACGAGGAGCAGGACAGCTTCCTCGCGCTGGTGAGCCATCAGTTCAAGACCCCGCTCGCGAGCCTGCAGCTCTCGCTCGAGACGCTCGCGCTGCGCGCGCCGCCCCCGCAGCAGGCACAGGTGCTCATCGAGCGCATGCTCGCGGACCTCGCGCGCATGGAGCTCATGGTGACCCAGATCCTCGAGAGTGCACGCCTCGAGCGCGGACGGGTCGACTTCAAGTCCGAGCCGCTGCAGCTCGCCGGGGCCGTCGCCCGCGTGCTCGCGCAGCTGGAGGAGCGCGCCCGCCAGGGGCAGGTGACTCTCAGCGCCAGCATCGCCCCCGAACTGCAGGTGAAGAGTGATCCGCTGGCGCTCGATGTCGTGGTGCGCAACGTGCTCGAGAACGCCTTCGCGGCACTGGCGCCGGCCGGCGGCGGCAGCATCACCATCAGTGCCCGCCGCCTGGCGGACGAAGTAGAGCTCACGGTGCGCGACACCGGCATCGGCTTTGCCCCCGGCGACAGCGCGCGCCTGTTCGAGAAATTCACGCGCCTGCAGTCGCGCGGCGCTGCCGCTTACCACGGCACCGGGCTCGGCCTGTTCATCGTGCGGCGCCTGATGGAGCTCGCCCAGGGGCGCGTCAGTGCGCACAGCGACGGGCCGGGGCAGGGCGCGCGCTTCGTGCTCGCGTGGCCGGCGGTGGCGGAGCCGCACGCGTGAGCCCGGAAGCGGCCGCAACGCGTGTGCTGGTCGTGGAGGACGATCCGCACCTCGCCGCGGGCGTCGTGGAGAACCTGCGCGCGGAGGGCTACGAGGTCAGCGTCGCGGGCGATGGCGAGCAGGCGCTCGCATGGCTCGCGGGCGCCAGTTGCGCGCTGATCGTGCTGGACGTCATGCTGCCGGGGATCGACGGGTTCGGCGTGTGCCGCGCGCTGCGCGCGCACGGCAACAATACCCCGGTGCTGTTCCTCACCGCCCGCGGCGACCCGGCCGACCGCGTGCGCGGACTTGAAGCCGGCGGCGATGACTATCTCGCCAAGCCCTTTCACCTGCAGGAGTTCCTGCTGCGCGTGCGCGCCATCCTGCGGCGCTGGGACTGGTATCGCGGTGCCTCCGCCACCCCGGCAACGGCGGTGCTCAGCTTCGGGGGTAATGAGGTGGATTTCCGCGCCTTCCGCGCCCGTACCTGGAATGGGGAGACTCAGGAGCTGACGGAGAAGGAGGCGATGATCCTCAAGGTGCTGGCCGAGCACGGCGGCGAGATCGTCTCGCGCGAGGACCTGCTGGAGAAGGTCTGGGGGTACGACGTCTTCCCCTCGACGCGCACGGTCGATAATTTCATCCTGCGCCTGCGCAAGCGCTTCGAGCGTGACCCGGCCAGGCCGCGACACTTCCTGACCGTCTGGGGCGTCGGCTACCGCTTCCTGAAGGAGGGTGAGTCGTGAGCGCAAAGCCGCTGCGCATCGGCACGCGCGCCTCGGCGCTCGCACTGTGGCAGGCGCGGCACGTGCAGGGACTGCTCGCCGCGCAGCCGGCCGTGCCTCCCGTCGAGCTGGTGCACATCCGCACCGCCGGGGACGTGCAGAGCGAGGTGCCGCTGTGGCAGGCGGGCGGACGGGCGTTCTTCACCAAGGAGATCGACCGGGCGCTGCTTGAGGGTAGCGTAGATCTGGCGGTACACAGCCTGAAGGACCTGTCAACGCAGCTGGAGTCCGGCATCACGCTCGCTGCCACGCTCGCGCGCGCCGATCCGCGCGATGCGCTGCTCACGCGTGCGGGCGCGACGCTCGCCACGCTGCCGCAAGGCGCGCGCGTGGGCACGAGCAGCCTGCGGCGCCGCGCCTTCCTGCGCCGTGCCCGCCCGGACCTCGAGCACGCGGAGCTGCGCGGTAACGTGCCCACGCGCCTCGAGCGGCTCGCGGGCGGCGACTACGATGCGATCATCCTCGCGGCCGCGGGCCTGGCGCGCCTGGAGCTGCTCGCGCACGTGAGCGAGCTATTGTCCCCGGAAGTCTTCGCACCGGCGGTGTCGCAGGGCGTGATCGGGATCTGCGCACGCAGCGGGGATGCTGCGACGCTCAAGTGGCTGCTGCCCTTGGATGACCGGGAGGCGCACCTCGCCGCGAGCGCCGAGCGCGCGCTGCTGCGTCGTATCGAGGGGGGCTGCCAGGTCCCGCTCGGCGCGCTGGCTACCGTCACCGACCGCATGCTGAGAATCCACGCCTGCGTGTGCGCCCTCGATGGCAGCCGCCAGCTGAGCGCCCAGGGGGCGGGACCTGCGAGCATCGCCGACGCCATCTCGCTTGGAGAGCGCGTGGCCGATGACCTCTTGGCACAGGGCGCCGCGGAGCTGATTGCAAGCGAGCGCGGGCGGCTCGCGGTGGAGGCACCGTGAACGCCGTGACCGAGATGCGGGCGGTCGTGGTCACGCGCGCGGAAGCGCCCGACGGTCCGTTGAGCCGCGCGCTGAGCGGTCTGGGGCTCAAGGTGCTGTTGTGGCCGGCGGTGAGCGTGGCGCGCGCTGAGCCGGCGGCGCTCGCCGCGGCGCTGCGCGCGATCGGCAGCTTCGACTGGATCGTTTTTGCCAGCCGCCATGCGGTGGCGGCGGTCTTGGGGGAGCTGCCGGCGCCGCCGCCCGGACTGAAGGTCGCCGCGATCGGCAAGGCGACCGCGCAGGTGCTGCGCCAGCGCGGCTGGCCGGTGGATCTGATCCCCGATGAAGCCAGCGCCGCGGGACTCGTGGCTGCCTTTGGCACGCTCGCCGCCGGGGGCGCGCGCCTGCGCGTGCTCTATCCGGCCAGCTCGCGGGCGCTGCCGACGATCGCCGCGGGCCTGCGGCAGCTCGGCGCCGAGGTGCTGCAGGTTGAGGCCTACCGCACCGAGAGCGCGACGCTCGATGTGGCGCAGTGCCGCGACTGGATCGCGCGCGCGGGCATCGCCGCGGTGACCTTCGCTAGCCCCTCGGCGGTGGATGAGCTCGCCGCCGCACTCGGCGCCGAGGACTTCTCGCGCCTGCTGAGCCAGGCGAGCGCGGTGGCCATCGGCCGCACCACGGCACGGGCCCTGAGCGCGCGCGGCCACCAAAGCGTCATCGCCGCGACCGCCACCCTCGAGGGGCTGGCCGCGACCACTCATCGTTTATTGCAGTCGAGAGAATAGTCATGGGATTTCCCCTCGTTCGCGCGCGGCGCACGCGCCAGTCAGAGCAGTGGCGGCGCATGGTGCGGGAGACGCACCTGCGGCCCGAAATGCTCATCTACCCGATGTTCGTCATTCCCGGGCGCGCGCGGCGCAATGCCGTCGCGAGCATGCCGGGCATCTTCCAGCTCTCGGTCGATGAGGCGGTGAAGCACGCGCGCGAGGTGGCCGCCGCCGGGGTCTCAGCGGTGCTGCTGTTCGCAGCCCCCGAGCACAAGGACGCGCAGGCGAGCGCAGCTCTGGACCCGCACGGGCTCGCCGCGCAGGCGATCGGGGCGATCAAGGATGCCTGTCCGCAGCTGCAGGTGTGGGCGGATGTGTGCCTGTGCGGGGCGACCGATCACGGCCACTGCGGGCACGTGACCGCCGCCGGCACGATCGACAACGACAGTTCCGTGCAGACGCTCGCGCAGGTGGCCCTCAATTACGCGCGCGCGGGGGCCGATGCGGTCGCCCCCAGCGACATGATGGACGGGCGCGTAGCGGCGATCCGCAGGCTCCTGGATGCAAGCGACAAGGCCACGATGCCGGTGGTTGCCTATGCCGCCAAGTACGCCTCTGCCTTCTATGGCCCGTTCCGCGAGGCCGCCGAGTCGGCGCCGGCCTTCGGCGACCGGCGCTCCTACCAGATGGATCCGGCCAATGCGCGCGAGGCGCTGCGCGAGGTGCTGCTCGATGTCGAGGAGGGCGCGGATCTGGTCATGGTGAAACCGGCCGGTCCGTACCTGGACGTCATCCGTCAGGTGCGCGATACCGTGCGCGTGCCGCTCGTCGCCTATCAGGTCTCGGGCGAATTCAGCCTCATCAAGGCGGCGGCCGAGCGCGGCTGGATCGAGGAGCGCGCGGCGGTACTGGAAACCCTCACCGGCATCCGCCGGGCGGGGGCGGACCTCATCATCAGTTACTTTGCACCCGAGGTGGTGCGCTGGTTGAACCCGTGAGCGAGCCGCCGCCGAGCGCGTTCCTTGCGGCCTGCCGCCGCGAGATCCCAAGCCACCGGCCGATCTGGATCATGCGCCAGGCGGGGCGCTACCTGCCCGAGTACCGCGCGCTGCGCGCCAAGGTGGACTTCGAGACGCTGACGCGCACCGCGGAGCTGGCGGCGGAAGTGACGCTGCAGCCGCTGCGCCGCTTCGAGCTCGATGCGGCGATCCTCTTCAGCGACATCATGACGCCGCTGCAGGGGATGGGGGTGGAGCTGAAGTTCGAGCCGGGGCCGGTGGTGCGCGAGCCCATCCGCACCGACGCGCAGATCGATGCGCTGCCGGCGCTGGTGCCCTCGCGCGACGTGCCGTTCGTGCTCGAGTCGATCCGGCAGGTGCGTCCCCAGTTGCCCCGCGGTGTGCCCCTCATCGGCTTTGCCGGCGCCCCGTTCACGCTCCTGTGCTACCTCGTGTGCGGCAAGCCTTCCAAGGAGTTCGGGCCGGCGCGCGCTTTCCTCTATGCGCAGCCCGAGTCTGCGCAGCGCCTGCTCGCACACCTGGCCGACGCCATGGCGGAGTACCTGCGCGCGCAGGCGGCCGCGGGCGCCCAGGCGCTCATGCTGTTCGAGTCATGGGCCGGACTGCTGGCACCTCCCGAGTTCACGCGCTTCGCGCTGGCAGCAGTGCGGCGCACCGCCGCCGCCCTGCGCGCCACGGGCGTGCCGCTCATCTATTACGTGAACCAGGGCTCGGCCCTCATGCCGGCGGTGGCCGAGCTCGACGTGGACGTGATCGGCGTCGACTGGCGCACGCCCCTGGGCCAGGTGCGCGAGATCCTGGGACCCTCCAAGGCCGTGCAGGGTAACCTGGACCCCGCTGCGCTCTTTGCCGCGCCGCAGGAGCTGCGCCGTCACGTGGACGCCGTCATCGAGCAGGCCGGCCCCGCGCCGGGGCACGTCTTCAATCTCGGGCATGGCATCTGGCCCGACACCGATCCACAGCAGGTGGCGCGCCTCATCGATTACGTCCATGAACGCCGCTGAAGACCTGAGCGTTCAGGCCACGGCGTACTTCCGCGACCTGCAGCAGCGGATCTGCCACGCGTTCGAGGCGTTTGAGCCGGTGCAGCGCTTCGAGGCCCGCCGCTGGAGCAAGCCCGAGGGGCATCGGCTGCAGGGCGGGGGCGAGTCGCGCGCCATGCGTGGGCAGGTGTTCGAGAAGGTCGGGGTCAATGTCAGCCACGTCTGGGGCGTGCTGCCGCCGGAGGCGCGCGGGCAGGTCTCCGGAGCCCGGGAATCTGCGGGGCGCTTCAGCGCCTGCGGCATCTCGCTGGTCGCGCACATGTGCAATCCCTACGTGCCGGCCGTGCACATGAATCTGCGCTACCTCGCCACCAGCCATGCCTGGTTCGGCGGCGGCTCGGACCTCACGCCCACGTTCCCGTTCGAGGAGGACACCGCGCAGTTTCATGCCGCGCTGCAGCGGGCGTGCGACAGCTACCGCCCTGACGCCTACGCCCAGTTCAAGGCCTGGTGTGACCGCTATTTCTACCTGCCGCACCGGCACGAGCCGCGCGGGGTCGGGGGGATCTTCTTCGACGACCTCTCAAGCGGCGACGCCGCGGCCGATTTCGCCTTCGTGCGTGCCGTGGGAGAGGCGTTCCTGGAGGTTTATCCGGCGCTGGTCGCGCGCCGCAAGGACACCCCGTTTGACGAGGCCGCGCGTGAGCGGCTGCTGCTGAAGCGCGGGCGCTACGTGGAATTCAACCTGGTGTACGACCGCGGCACGAAGTTCGGCTTCCAGACGGACGCCGATCCGGATGCTTACCTGATGAGCTTGCCGCCGGTCGTGAAGTGGTGAGGCTGCGCCGCCGGGGGCGCGAGCGGCTCGGACTTCAGCCAGCGCCGCGCCGTCGGCCAGAATCGGGCCGGATGTAGCCGGGCGGCCGCGCGCCAGCGCTGCGACAGCACCTCGGTGATCGTTTCCAGCGTCTCGCTCTGGGGGCGCCAGAAGCGTCCCAAGCCGTTGGTTTTTCTCATGAGCTCCTTCCCTCTCATC
>Ga0335079_10008490_pt1 | contig 11706 bp, 5 predicted proteins | sample Lox_Sample_33_FD_206719 | JGI IMG/M metagenome (GOLD analysis project Ga0335079, IMG submission 206719) | Soil microbial communities from Loxahatchee National Wildlife Refuge, Florida, United States - Lox_Sample_3.3 | ecosystem: Environmental > Terrestrial > Soil > Wetlands | place: USA: Florida... | reverse complement strand
AGGTGGCGGCCGGTGCGGTGACCACTCCAACTGCGCACGATGAAGTCAAGTAAGCACGGGAGAACGGGGCCACGCCCTTTTCTTAAGGCGTGGCCCCTTCATTCACCTGCGATCATCCACCAAGACTGCAGATCGACCCTTAGTATCCGGACCTAAACTCTCAGTTCCTTGCCTTGACCCAAGTTCTTCGGCTGCTTTGTTCATGACGACATTTCTCGATCGTAGCGAATCCGATTGGATAGTCGGGTGGCCTAAAAAGCGCGTGCTTTCTGGTTGCCTGGCAGAGCCCGCTCGTTGAAGTCGGGGGTATTCGGCAATGTCCGAATTCGCGCGGGGCGTCCAGAAACGGACAGCGCGGACGCAGGCATTGTATGCTAAGTGGTTGACATTGCGATGCTTAGTATTGGCAAGCGCGGTGCTGCAAGCCCGGCTGTAAAAAGGGGGCGGGCATGTCTCTCTTTCGTGATCTGAGAATTGCGGCCTACTCGTTACTTCGTACCCCGGGGCTTGCCATCGCGGTGATTCTCACGTTGGCGCTCGGCATCGGCGCCAATGCGGCCATTTTCACGCTGGTTCGCGGCGTGCTTCTCAAGCCTCTGGTCAACCGCGACGAGGACCGGTTGATCTACGTCAGACAGAGTGCCCCCGGCCTGCGCACCGATGATGTCACGTTTTCCGTTCCTGAGATTCAGGATCTGCGTGCCAATGTGAAGACTCTTAGCTCGTTCGGCGACTTCTCCATCATCGGCTTCACCATGGTCGGGCTGGGTGAGCCTCGGGAAGTTAAGGCCGGTGTTGTCAGCGGCTCGTATTTCGATGTGATGGGGCTTCATCCGGTGCTCGGCCGCCTGATCGGGCCTCAAGACGACGGTCCCAACGCTGCCGGTGTCGTCGTTCTCACCTATCGCTTCTGGACGACCACCTTTGAGAAGAATGCTTCGGTCATCGGCAAAGCGGTTCGCCTGGGCAGCTTGGGCGATCGGTCGGCGACCGTCATCGGCGTGCTCGAGCCCTGCGTCCCATATCCGGAGGATACTGAGATCATCGCCAACGTCGTCACCAGCCCGCATCATCTCTCAGCCACCATGGTGACCGGTCGCGTGCATCGCATGACCGAGCTCTTCGGCCGCCTCGCTCCCGGTGCGACGCTCGAGCAATCGCGCGCCGAGTTGCGCTCCGTCTATGCCGCGATGAAGAAGGAGCACGCCGACGCTTATCCCCCTCGTGCCGACTACCGCATCGACGCGAAGCTTTTCCGCGACCAGATCACCACTGGTGCGCGCACGGTTCTTCTTGTTCTTCTGGCAGCCTCCGCGCTCGTCTTCGTCGTCGCGTGTTCGAATGTCGCCAACCTGATTCTCGCCCGAACGGTTCGCCGCGAAGGTGAGCTGGCGGTCCGTGCGGCGCTCGGAGCCAGCACCGGTGCACTGCGCCGCATGCTTTTGGCCGAAAGCCTGCTGCTTTGCGGCGCTGGCGCTGTGCTCGGTGTAGTGAGCGCACAGCCGATGGTAGAGGTACTGGCCCGCTACGCCTCGCGTTTCTCCGTACGCGCGCTCGATTTCAGGATTGATTCGAGCTTGCTCTGGGTAGGAGTAGGCCTGGCCATCGTAGCAGCGGTGATTTTGGCGTATGTCCCGCGCTTGCCCTCGGCGGACTCCCGTGGACCAGGCCTGTCGGCGGGCAGCACGCGGACAACCAGCAACACAAGCCGCCGCCAGAGAGTCTTTGCGGTGACCCAAATTGCCGCGTCGTTCATATTGTTGGCCGGGGCCAGCATGTTGATCACGACTCTAATCGCGCTGCAAAGGACCGAGACAGGTCTCGACATGCGCCACGTCCTCGCCATTAATGTTCCTTCCATGACGTACGGCAAGACCGATCAGCAAGTTGTCGATTTCTACAAAGAATCGATACGCCGAATTGATGCGCTGCCAGGCGTGATCCAGACAGCGTTTGGCCGTGTCGTTCCTTGGCGGGAGGGTGATTTTGGTCCCGGCCTCCAGTTTTCCGCCGATGGCCAGGTTCATGTTGCCGGCGAAGATCCTCGGGCGCAGTTGCGCGAGATCTCTCCGGGATTCTTTGCTGCGCTCGGCGTCCCCATCATCGCCGGCCGTGATTTCAACGATCTCGACGGGAAAACTCAAGATCCCGTGGTTATCGTCAGCGAAACCCTAGCACGGCGCATTTTCCCCAATCAGGATGCCATCAATCGGCATGTGTATTGGACGGATCCGGTGCTCCAATTCATCCCGGGGATTAGTACCGCACCGCATCGCATCATCGGCGTCACCGCCGACATTGATGACGTTCATGTTGTTCCCGAGCCCACTCTCACCGTCTATAGTCCCATGGACGAGGGGCCGCTCTATGGCGGCCGGCTTTTCATCCATACCAATGCGAACCCTTATTCGCTGATCACGCCGGTCACGCGCATTATTCGCGGCATGTCCGCCGATCAGCCCGTTGAGCACGCGGCCACCCTCGAAGACGTTCGCGCCGAAGTGCTCGCCCCCGACCGATTGACCTCGCTGGTGTTTGGCGTGTTCGCCGCAATCGCGCTGGCGATTGCGGTGGTTGGGGTGGCCAGCGTGCTGGCATTTTCGGTGAGCGCGCGGACACGGGAATTCGGCATCCGGCTGGCGCTGGGATCGCAGCCGCGGAGTCTCCTGAGAGTCGTTATCGCGGAGGGAGTAGTGATGGCCGCGGCAGGCGTGCTTGCAGGCGCCGGCTTCGGCTTCGTGCTGACCCGTCTAGCGGGAAGGTATTTCTTGGACGTTCAGATGCCAGGCGCATTTCCGGTTTCCATCTCAGCCCTCCTACTGATGTCGGTCGCAGTTGTCGCGTCGGTGCTGCCGGCGGCGCGCGCTGCGCGGATCGATGTCACGCAAGCGCTTCGCTCCGAGTGACCGTGGGTGCGTCGCGTTGCGCGGTGCCGCCCCAGACTACACTCCTGGGGCCTACGTAAGCCCCGGCCACATTGCCCGCTCGCGGTTACAATTCAGCAATGCACAGACAAGCCTGCGTGGGAATGGCAGGGCCGGCAGGAAACCCGGTCTTGGTAGCAGGAAAGCGACTCGGGAACCGCATTGAGGAGGAGTAGCATTGGCGAGCTACATTGGCGCCATTGATCAAGGCACCACCAGCACCCGGTTCATCTTGTTTGATCGCGGAGGACGGGTGGTGGCAATCGCGCAGAAAGAACATGAGCAGATTTATCCCAGGCCGGGCTGGGTAGAACACAATGCGGAAGAGATCTGGCAGTGTACACGTGAAGTGATCGCGGACGCAACCGCGAAGGGCGGCGTTCGCCCCGCCGACCTGGCGGCCATCGGAATCACCAATCAGCGCGAGACAACCGTGGTGTGGAATCGCCGGACGGGCAAGCCGGTGGCGCACGCACTCGTGTGGCAGGACACGCGGGTGGCGGACTACGTTGCGGAGTTGAGCAAATCCGGTGGGCAGGATCGTTTTCGCGACAAGACCGGACTGCCGCTCACCACTTACTTCAGCGGGTTGAAGATCCGCTGGATTCTCGAACACGTAAAAGGTGTGCGCGAGTTGGCGGAGGCGGGGGATGTCCTGTTCGGCACCATCGATACTTTTCTGGTCTGGCACCTGACGGGTGGCCCGACGGGCGGCATTCACATCACCGATGTTACTAATGCTAGCCGTACGCAACTGATGGACCTGAAGACTTTGTCTTGGGATCGGGAGATTCTCGCTACGTTCGGCATCCCGGACGCCATGCTGCCACAAATCCGTTCGAGCAGCGAAGTCTACGCCCACGCCAAGGTTCATGGGTTGAAGGATGTCGCGATAGCGGGAATTCTGGGAGATCAGCAAGCGGCACTGGTAGGACAGACCTGTTTCCGCCCAGGAGAGGCCAAGAATACCTATGGCACCGGATGCTTCCTATTGATGAACACCGGTGAGCGCGTGTTTCATTCGAGTTACGGACTTCTAACAACATTGGCTTACAAGCTGGGTGACCGGCCTGCCCATTACGCGCTCGAGGGCAGCATCGCAATCACAGGGGCGCTCGTGCAGTGGTTTCGCGACAACCTCGGCTTGATTCAGAACAGTTCCGAGATCGAAACCCTGGCACGGTCGGTACCTGACAACGGTGGTGTCTATTTCGTGCCGGCTTTCTCTGGCTTGTACGCACCCTATTGGAATGACAATGCAAGGGGTGTGATCGTCGGCCTCACTCGCTACGCCAACAAAGGCCATCTTGCCCGCGCCGTGCTCGAAGCGACCGCCTTTCAAACCCTGGATGTGGTTGAAGCCATGCAGAAAGATACGAACATCAAGCTCGACGTATTACGCACGGACGGGGGCATGGTCGAAGACGACCTGCTTATGCAATTCCAGGCCGACCTCCTGAACCTGTCGGTGGTCCGCCCGGTTTCACGGGACGCCACCACCGCCCTGGGCGCGGCGTACGCCGCCGGCTTGGCGATCGGTTACTTTACAGATTTGGATGACCTGCGTTCTAACTGGGCCGTTGATCGTACGTGGAAACCGAACCTTGGCGAAGCCAGGCGGCAGGAGATGTACGGCCTTTGGAAGCGGGCAGTGAGCAAGTCACTCGATTGGCTGGACTAATTCAGGGCAATGGCGCGACTGGAGAATGATCATGGGTGTGTGAGGTCTCTTGCTCCGGTTCGTGGGTTCGCTCGTATTAATCTTAGTGGGCGACGCTGTAGTCGTATTGGCTGCGTTCTTAGCGGTTTTGCGTCAGGATACCCAACTGCAAAACCTAGCCGGACGGACAATCGGCGTTTGAGGAGAAAGTTCAAAAAATGATGACTGCTACCCGCTCCGCCTTACTCCCGCTGGTGCTCGTCTGCGCACTCAGTGGAGTTGCTCTGCCCGATGCTTCCCCGACCGATGGCGTCGCTGACTACATTCACTCGGAGATGGAGCGCCAGCATGTACCCGGATTGTCTTTGCTCGTCGTGCGGGATGGGAAGATCGTTCGGGCGGAGGGCTACGGCCTGGCCAACGTGGAACTTCAGGTCCCGGTTAAGCCCGAGACCGTATTTCAGTCAGGATCGATGGGGAAGCAATTCACCGCGACGGCGGTGATGATGCTGGTCGAGGAAGGGAAGATGGGCCTCGATGACCCGGTGACGAAATACCTGAAGGGTGCTCCCGCAACCTGGCAACAAGTCACCATACGCGAACTTCTCAGCCACACGGCGGGGTTCACCGATTATCCGAAGAACTTCGATTTCCGCAAGGACTACTCCGAATCCCAGATGCTCAAGATTGTCGAAGGAATCCCGCTGGCCTTCCCACCCGGCACCAAGTGGAGCTACAGCAATCTGGGGTACCTGACACTGGGAATCGTCATTCACCAGGTTACGGGGGAGTTCTACGGTGATTTCCTCGAAGAGCGAGTTTTTCGACCGCTGGGGATGAGCACCACAAGAATCATCAGCGAGGCCGACATCATTCCCAACCGCGCTGCCGGTTACCGGCTGGTAAAAGGAGAATTGAAAAACCAGGAGTGGGTCTCACCGGTAGTGAACACCACCGCCGATGGCTCGCTCTATTTCTCCGTTCTGGATCTGGCCAAGTGGGACGCGGCCTTGTACACCGAAGAGCTTCTCAAGCGCTCCAGCCTCAATCAGATGTGGACCGTGGCAAAACTTAAAAATGGTCAGCCGAACTCCGATCATTATGGTTTTGGCTGGTTCATTGAATCGAAGGATGGTCACCGCTTGATCAGTCATGACGGGGCATGGCAGGGTTTCGAGACCAACATTTCACGCTACGTCGATGACAAGCTCACGGTCGTTGTGCTCACCAACCTGGATGCGGCCGACCCCGCGACATTTGCCGCCCACATCGCGAAGATCTATCTGGATTCGAAGTGACCAACCCCGGCTTGAATGTCTTGGCAGCTGACTATCCAGACCCAAGAACGCCGGATGCGTGCGCCTGACGTCACTACTTTGCCAGGCGATTGTACTTCTTCATCACGACTTGCAGCTGTTCATGCGGTAAGGCAACCACGGTTCGACCATCGACTCCGGTCATAGTCTGGGCGGCGATCATCGCATTGATTACCGCTTCCTCGGTCGCCTGAACCGTTGCCAGAAACAATGAATTCATCCGGTCGTTCGGCAGCATGCTGATCTGCCGCAGGCCTTTGAATCCGGCGGCCTTGGGATTGGCCGTAGAGAATGCGATGAAGATATCCCCGGATCCATTCCCGGAGTAACTCCCATCCCGCGCCAGCCCGAGGGACACACGCCTTGCCAGCCGTTTGAGTTGGGTCGGAATCAGTGGGGCGTCGGTGGCCACCACCACGATGATCGAACCTACATCGTCGTCCCAAACCGGCTTACCCGCAATCTCACGTCCGACAGGCACTCCGGCGACCCGCAATTGATCTCGCTGTCCGTAGTTGCATTGCAGCAATACACCCACGGTGTATCCTCCGTATTTCGCGTCGAGCAGGCGGGAAGAAGTTCCGATTCCCCCCTTGAATTCATTGCAGATCATGCCAGTTCCACCGCCAACATTGCCTTCCGCAACCGGTCCTCCCCGTGCGCTGTCGAGAGCGTGGAATACATCTTCTGGCTTAACATGAAATCCATTGATGTCGTTTAAGTAGCCGTCCCAGGTCTCGGCCACGACCGGCAAAGACCAGGAATAGCCATCCTGATCCGGTCCACCGTGCTTCAATCGCCACGCGATGACCGCATCACGGGCCGTGCCCACACTGTGCGTGTTGGTGATCACCACCGGGCCTTCCAAGAAGCCGGATTCTTCAATCCAGGTTGTGCCCGTCATTTCTCCATTGCCGTTTTCGCTGAACCATGCGGCGAAAACTGGATCCCTGGAATCCTTACCGCGAGGAAAGACAGCCGTGACTCCGGTGCGAATTGGACCGACACCTGCTTTCAAGGGTCCGTCTCCCGAGATCAGAGTGGTGTTGCCGACTTCGACTCCGGCGACATCGGTGATGGCGTTGAAGCGTCCGGTTGTTCCGTCGAATGGTATTCCCAGATCACGGGCGCGAACCTTGGTCTGAGAGCGGGCAATTCCGGTTGCGCAGAAAACCAGTACCACGACGCTACCGAGCGATGTCCGTAGGAAGCAACGATTAGAATTGTTCATGATCCTCCCAAGAGCCCTGTCGGGCGGCCGAGCAAAACGCAGAGGCGCCGGATAGACAACTTGCTGCGTTCCTAACCTAGCCGAGCATACCTGTCATTGTCGACAGGGGAAATCGAGACCTGCTAGAGAGTAATAAGCGGCGAGGCCAACTTCGACTCCGATTGACGCAACACGAGCGATGTGTTTTGTGGGTTGCATCTAAGGTCGAAAATCAGACAACGAACCAGACAAAAAGCCTTGACATTGATGGTGCTGTCACCCTAAGTTTTTTCACACATCGTAAAGCGGCGTAGATACTGTATACGGGGGCGTTATGAGCAGGCTACGAGGTGGGATCCTTTCACTCGCTCTGGTCGCATCGTTCACAATCCTCGCCTGGAGCCAAACCGCAACCACTTCGTTGCGCGGCACCATTTCTGATCCGCAGGGTGCGGTTGTTCCCGGTGCCGTGGCGACTCTTTCAAATCCGGCTACCGGGGTTTCTAGGACCACCAAAACTGACGACCACGGCTTCTACGAGTTCTTACAGTTGGTTCCTGGAACTTATACTCTCACCATCACTAAGCCCGGATTTGCCATTCTCAAGGCCGAAGACATGCGACTGGCGGTTGGTGTGCCTGCTACCTCCAACCTTACCTTGCGGGTGCAGGCAGAAACGAGCACGGTTGAGGTCACAAGTACAACCGCGCAGGTGAATACGGAAAACGCCACATTGGGAAATGCCTTTGGCGCTGCTCAGATTGAATCGCTTCCGTTTGAAGGACGGGATCCGACACAAATTCTCAGCCTACAACCGGGGGTGACTTTTGTCGGCACCAATGTCGATCAGAACCAGGACAGCCGTGGCGGATCGGTAAACGGAGCTCGCAGTGACCAGACCAATCTGACGGTGGACGGCATCGACGACAACGATCAGGTGAAAGGCTACGCTTTCCAGGGTGCGTTGCGCTCCACCTTGGATTCCTTGCAGGAATTCCGGGTGACGACGAGTAACGCCAATGCCGACGAAGGCCGTTCCTCGGGAGCGCAAGTCGATCTGATTACTAAGAGTGGCACCAACACCTTCCATGGTTCGGTGTACGAATATAATCGCACCAATGTCGGGGAAACCAACGACTGGTTCAACAAACAAGCTCAGCTGAATTCTGGGCTCCCCAACCGTCCTGGCCAGCTGATTCGAAATACTTTCGGGGCGACTTTTGGCGGGCCGATACTCAAGGACCGGATTTTCTTTTTCCTAGCCTACGAGGGGCAGCGCACCAGGGAAAATGCGCAGATGACGCGGGAGGTACCCAGCAACGATCTTCGCCAAGGGATCATGAGGTACGACTGCACTGGGTCACCCGGGTGTCCTGCGAGCGGCATTCAGACGCTAACTCCGGCAGACTTGAAGACTATGGATCCCAACTGTGCGGCGAAAGGAACCTGCCCTCTAGGGAACGGTCCGGATCCAGCCATCATGAGTCTTTTTCAACAATATCCTTCTCCCAACACGAGCAGCGTCGGAGACGGTCTCAATTTTGTGGGTTTTACCTTTCCCGCCTCCACTCCGGGCAGTCTCAACACCTACATCGCGAAGTTCGACTTCAACATCACGCAGAATCATCATGCATTTGTGCGCGGTGGAATGGTCGGAGACAACACCGGTATGGGACCGGAGTTTCCCGGTCAGCCCCAGAGTCAAGTACAACTGAACAACAGCAAAGGTCTGATCGCCTCTTATACGGCAACCTTTCGTCCTACCCTGATCAACAATTTGCGCTTCGGTTATATTCGCCAGGGACAAGGCGATATTGGGCAAATATCACAACCCTACAACCTTTTCGGCAACGGACCGGATCCCCTTTACGCCCTCACCTACACCACAAAGTCCAACGTGCCGGTCTACAACTTGATCGATGACGTCTCGTGGGTAAAAGGCAAACATACGCTGGGGTTCGGGGGCAACCTTCGCATCATCACCAACAACCGCAGTTCAGACAACAACTCCTATTCTTATGGCAGAATCTACAATCTCTGGATTGCCCCGTACGGCTATATTGCAGGCTCGGGATTGAGCCTTGATCCTGCAGCATTCGGTTTTCCAGTGGTCAACGGCAACTTCGACACCAGCTACGACTATGCCGTCATGGCGCTGGCTGGATTGCTCGACTCTTCCTACTCCAACTACAACATAACCAAGCAGGGAACGGCGCAGCCAGTGGGCTCGCCGGCACTTCGCCACTTCCGGTCGCATGAATTCGAAGCCTATGTGCAAGACACCTGGCGAGCCACTCCGACCTTAACGTTGACTTACGGATTGCGCTATACGCTGCTGCAGCCGCCGTATGAAACCACGGGCACGCAAGTGGCCCCAAATATTAGCCTGGAACAGTTCTTTCAGCAGCGCAGTGCCTCCATGCTCGCAGGTCAGACCTACAACCCGCTGATCCAGCTCGCACTTTCGGGGCCGGCCAACAATGGGCCGCCCTATTGGAGCTGGGACTACGGCAATGTGGCGCCTAGAGTGGCCTTTGCCTGGTCGCCAAAAGCGGAAAGCGGAATCTGGCAACGGCTGCTCGGGGACGCGGGAAAGAGTTCGATCCGGGGCGGCTATGGCATCTACTACGACCACTTTGGCGAAGGGGTGGTTGACGCCTTCGACCAGCAGGGATCGTTTGGACTTACTACCTCCATTCAGAACCCGGTAGGCCAATACAGCGTCGATTCCTCGCCTCGGTTCACCGGTCTCTATAACATTCCACCTCAGCTGATATTTCCTGCCCCGATCGGACCCTTTCCCAAAACACCCCCCATAGGCCTTCCCGAGGGTGCCACGATTTATTGGGGCCTCGACGATAAGATGAAAACCCCCTACTCTCAGGTTTTCGACTTTTCGATCAGTCGCGAACTGCCCAAGAGCTTTGTTTTCGAGATTGCCTATATTGGGCGGCTGGGCCGACGACTTCTGCAGGAAGAGGATCTGGCCATGCCTCTCGATATCGTCGATCCGAAGTCAGGCATGGATTATTTCAAGGCCGCCACCCTTTTGACCAAAGCGTTCGATCAAAACGTCCCCATCCAGAACCTAGCTAAGATCCCCTATTGGGAGAACGTCTTCCCCGGTGCAGCGGGTAAACCCATCGACACGGCCTTGGTTGGCTGCGCTCCTGGAATCTCCAATTTCACTGGATCTCCTAGCGCTACGCAGGCAATGTATAACCTTTACTCCTGTTTCCCCAATCACAACTCGACGGCTGCGCTGATCGTGGCCGACGTGCCGGGGCAGGCCGCGCAACTTTTAGGGAATCTCACACCGGGCCCTGGCGGCTGCTACCCCGCCTGCGCGACCCTGGGCGGAAAAGTGACGCCCTACGCATTTTTCAACCCGCAATTTACCTCCCTCTATGCCTGGCGAAGCAGCGGCAACAGTTCCTTTAACGGCCTGCAGGTCATGCTGCGACACGGGATGACGCACGGCCTGCAGTGGGATTTCAACTATACGTTCTCGAAGTCCATAGATATCGGTTCGAATGCGGAGCGTATTAATCAGTTCAACGCCTATTATCAGGCCGACCAGATTATCAACTCCTGGTCGCCCAACCAGCTCCGCGCCGTATCCGACTTTGACACCACTCACCAGTTCAACACCAACTGGGTATATGCGTTGCCCTTTGGACAAGGGCAACATTTTGCAGGTTCTTCCGGTGGGTGGGTAAACGCCTTGATTGGGGGCTGGCAGTTCGCCGGACTGGCGCGCTGGACGAGCGGATTTCCCACTACGATCGAGACTTTCACTTCCTTCCCCACGAACTGGGAGCTGCCGTCAGCTGCAATTCTGGCTGCTCCCACACCACAAACCGGGGTCTTCTTTGATGCCAGCGGCAATCCCCGACTGTTCAAGGATCAGGCGGCGGCTCAAAGCGCATTTCGCTTCTCTTATCCCGGCGAGTCGGGACAGCGTAACGAACTGCGCGGACCTGGCTACTTCGGAATCGACACTGCCGTCAGTAAGTCCTGGCGTATCGTGGAGTCGCAAACCTTGAAGTTTAGCTGGAATGTTTATAACCTAACGAACTCTGTTCGTTTCGACGTAGCGCCGTTGCCGCAAACCACCGGGCAGTTGGAGGAGCCAGCATCGAGCTTCGGTTTGTTCAGCAGCACTCTGACCAAATCCAGGGTCATGGAGTTTGCGCTGCGTTACACCTTCTAGGGGTTTGCGCTGCGAAGAAGAAGTCCGAACACGATGAATAAGCAATCCCTGCGGCTCCAAGCGTTATCGCGTGGAATGGCTAGCGTGCGATCTCCTATCGAGAGGGCATGGCTGAAGCAGCCTGGTTTCAGCCAGAGCACGCTTATCGCGGTCGTGTTCGTCCCCTTCCTGGCTTTGCTAACGATTCCCATCCACGCGCAATCAATGGCCGCTGATACGATCTTCACCGGTGAGTTTCTCACCCTCGATCCGTCGCACCCAAAGGCTGAGGCGATGGCTGTGTCTCGCGGACGAATCCTTGCGATTGGTTCCGGCTCCGAGGTGGAAGCACTCGCGTCCAAGGACACTCGCAGGATTAAGGTCGACGGCGTTGCCCTTCCCGG
>Ga0335079_10008488_pt1 | contig 11707 bp, 11 predicted proteins | sample Lox_Sample_33_FD_206719 | JGI IMG/M metagenome (GOLD analysis project Ga0335079, IMG submission 206719) | Soil microbial communities from Loxahatchee National Wildlife Refuge, Florida, United States - Lox_Sample_3.3 | ecosystem: Environmental > Terrestrial > Soil > Wetlands | place: USA... | reverse complement strand
GCTAAAGCGAAATGTGCGACGCTTTTGGCCGCCCCGAAAACCCCTTCGCCGGCATTGGCACTGTACACGCCCGACACGCGGCCCGGTGAGTCGGGGCGCGCAGGCAGGAGAGCCCGCGCCACATCGTGCTACAGCCGCGATTGTATCGCCGAAGGCACATCGGCAAGCGACACGTCCACTGAAGAGCGGCTCTTTCGCTCCAACAGTTCCACCATGCCCGACCCGAGCTTCTTGCCGATCACCACCCGGAAAGGCACTCCGATCAGGTCCGCATCCTTGAACTTCACACCCGGACGTTCGTCGCGATCGTCCAGAAGCGCGTCGAGGCCCGCGTCGAGACACTTCTGATAAATACCTTGGGCCGCCTCTCTTTGAGCGGCGTCGGAGTAGTTCGCCGGAGTCACCACCACTTGAAACGGCGCAATCGGCGCAGGAAGCGCCATCCCGTCTTTGTCGTGAAACAGCTCGATGGCCGCGCACAGGATGCGCTCGATCCCAATGCCGTACGATCCCATGATGGGGGTCAGTTCCTTGCCGTCGGCGCTCAGCACCCGGAGTCCCATCGAATCCGAATACTTATACCCGAGCTTGAAGATGTGCCCGATCTCCATCGTCTTGCGGATCTCCAACCTGCCGCCACATGTCGGACAGAGATCTCCGGCGGTCACCTGCCGTAAGTCGTGGATCTCCGCCTGGAAGTCTTCCCCCATCGTCACGTTGCGAAGATGGTAATCGTCGCGGTTGGCGCCGGCGATCATGTTCCGCCGCCCCTCGAGCGCACGGTCGGCCAGGATCGGCATCTTCTGGACACCGACGGGCCCCAGCGATCCAGCCTCCGCCCCGAACCACTCGCGGATCTCGTCGGGACGCGCCGGACGGAATTCCGGATCGCCCGAGATGGTGCCGAATTTGGCTTCGTTCAGTTGATGGTCGCCGCGGAGCAAGACCAGGACCGGCTTGCCATCCGCGACCAGGACCAGGCTCTTCATCTGCGACGATTCCGGGAGACGGGTGAATTCCGCTACATCCGCGATGGTCTTCCGGCCAGGCGTGTGGAACTCCTCGGGCGTCAGGTCCCCTTGCGGGTCCGCGGTCGAAGGCGACGACGGCACTGCCGACGCCTTCTCCAGGTTCGCAGCATAGCCGCAGCCTTTACAAATGGCTACGAAATCCTCGCCGGCGTCCGACACCACCATGAATTCGTGCGACTGGCTGCCACCCATGGCCCCCGAGTGCGCCTCCACGACAACGTACTGCAGGCCGCAACGGTCGAAAATCCGCCGGTAGGCCTTGTCGTGCTTTTCGTAAGCGACGTCCAGCCCCGCCTGGTCCATGTCGAACGTGTAGGAGTCCTTCATGATGAACTGCCGCACCCGAAGGAGACCCGATTTCGGCCGCGGCTCATCGCGGAACTTGGTCTGAATCTGGTACCAGATCTGCGGGAGCTGCTTATAGCTGCGCAGTTCGCCGCGCGCGATCGTAGTCATCACCTCTTCGTGGGTCATGCCCAGGCACAGGTCGCGCTGGAACCGGTCCTTCAGCTTGAAGAGATTGTCGCCCATGATGTCCCAGCGGCCGGATTCCTGCCACACCTCCGCGGGATTCAGGCCGGGAAGCAGCATCTCCTGGGCGCCGATGCGATCCATCTCCTGGCGCACGATCTGCTGAATCTTCAGCAGGGAGCGCTGCGCCAGGTACAGGTAACTGTAAATGCCGGCGGAAAGCTGCCGGATGTAGCCTGCCCGAAGCAGCAACTGGTGGCTTGCCACCTCGGCCTCGGCCGGCACTTCGCGCAGGGTAGGAATGAACAACTTGCTCCAGAGCATAAAGTTGTGAAGGGGGTAATCCCAATTCTAGCATGGTAAAATCAGGCTTCCAGCCAACGCCGGACAGGCGGACCCGCCGGGCACACCGACCGTCCGGGCAAACGGAGGAATTCTCACCATGACGACAGCAGATGAAATGGCGCGGCCCCTCGCCGAGGTCGATCCCGAAGTTTACGAGGCCATCCAGCATGAAGTCGAGCGGCAGGACTCTCAGCTCGAACTGATCGCCAGCGAGAACTTCACTTCCGAAGCAGTCCTGGAGGCTACCGCCAGCGTCTTCACCAACAAGTACGCCGAGGGCTATCCGGGCAAGCGCTATTACGGCGGATGTGAATTCACCGACATCGTAGAGAACCTGGCGCGCACTCGCGCCAAGAAGCTTTTTGGCGCGGAGTACGTGAACGTACAGCCACACTCGGGGTCCCAGGCCAACCAGGCTGCCTATGCCGCGGTGCTCTCTCCCGGCGACACCATCATGGGTTTGAACCTGGCACACGGCGGCCACCTCACGCACGGCCACCAGCTCAACTTCTCCGGCAAGACCTACCACGTGGTGCCTTATAGCGTCCGAAAAGACGACGAGCGCATCGACTACGACGACGTCGCCAGGCTCGCGAACGAGCACCGGCCGAAAATGATCATCGCGGGCGCCAGCGCATACCCGCGCACTCTCGACTTCCCACGTTTCCGCGAGATTGCCGATTCCGTAGGAGCCGTCTTCCTGGTGGACATGGCCCACATCTCCGGACTGGTCGCCGCCGGTCTGCATCCGAATCCCTGCCAGTATGCCGACATCGTCACTTCGACCACTCACAAGACCTTGCGCGGGCCGCGCGCCGGCATCATCCTCGCGAAGGAGAAGTATGCGAAGGAGATTGACAAGACGGTCTTCCCGGGCATTCAGGGCGGGCCGCTGGTACACGTGATGGCCGCCAAAGCGGTGTGTTTCCACGAGGCCATGCAGCCCGGCTTCGCCGATTATCAGAAGCAGGTGGTGGCCAACGCACAAGCGCTGGCGCGGAGCCTGATGGACGCGGGGTTCCGCGTGGTGTCGGGCGGCACCGACACGCACGTGATGCTGCTGGATGTCTTCTCCAAAGGCGTCCGCGGCAAGGAAGCCGAGCAGGCGCTCGACCGCGCCCGCATCACCGTCAACAAGAACGCCATCCCCTTCGACACCAATCCTCCGCTCAATCCCAGCGGCATCCGCCTGGGATCACCCGCCGTAACGACACGTGGATTTCGCGAAGGCGAGATGCGCGAAGTCGGAACGCTCATCGCCCAGGTCCTGCACCACATCGCGGACGAGAGCGTGCTTGCCGCGGTGAGACAGAAGGTGGGAGCGCTCACCGCGCGTTTTCCGCTGTATCCCTGGAAGCTGGATGCCTCCAGGCGCCGGCGGCATGATGCTCTGGCTCCGGACTCCGTGGTCGAGGCCTAGCCGCCGCGGCCGGAGACCGGGTTCCTGCCATGGCGCTCCATATCGTCATCGATGCCCGCCGGATCCGGGACTTTGGAATCGGTACCTACATCCGTAGCCTGGTTCACGGGCTGAGCACCATTGACGACACCAACCAGTACACCCTGGTGAGCGGTCCGGCGGACGTGCGGACCATGGCGGGCTTGCCTGAGAATTTCCGGACGGCAGTCTACCGGCGGCGCGATTCGGACTATCTCGATAACCTCACCTTTCCGATCTTCCTGCACGGACTCTCTCCCGACCTCGTGCACATTCCCCTGAATCGCGTGCCGCTGCTCATGATCCGGCCGTACGTGGTCACCATCCACGATATGGCCAATTTGATTTTCGACAATGGCGGCTCGGGCTTTCGCATCTACATGCGGCGCCTTCGCTTCGAATTGGGATTGAAACGCGCCAGCCGGATCATCGCGGTTTCCGAAGCCACCCGGCGCGATGTCTGGAAACGAGTGGCCGTACCACCGGACCGGATCCGCCGCGTCTACAACGCGCCCGATCCCGGGTTTCTGACCCGCAATTTCGCGCCGGGATCCGAGGAGCAGCTGCGCACCATGGAGCGGTATCAGATCCACTATCCGTTCCTCCTGTACGCCGGGAATATACGCCGCCACAAGAATGTGCCGCGCCTCGTGGAAGCCTTCGCCGTGGTGCGCGACCAGTTGACCACCCACCCGGTCTACAAGGACCTCCGTCTCGTCATCATCGGCGACACAATCTCGCAATATCCCGCCGTTCGCCAGGCTGTGATCAAAAGCAGGGTCGAGCACGCAGTCCGGTTCCTGGGGTTTGTGCCGTTCGAGACGCTCCGCTGTTTTTACGAGTTCGCGGCGGCATTCGTGTTCCCGTCGCGTTACGAGGGATTCGGATTACCACCCCTGGAAGCGATGGCATGCGGCACCCCGGTGGTAACCTCCAATGTCAGCTCGCTTCCCGAAGTGGTGGGGGACGCCGCCGTTTTGGTCAATCCCGAAAACGTTTTCGATATCGCACGCGGCATAAAGGAAGTCCTGCTCGACGAGGGCCTGCGGGCCGAGTTGATTCGCAAGGGCCGCGAGCAGGCGGCGCGCTTCAGTTGGGAACGCACGGCGCGGGAAGTGCTCGAGATCTATCAGGAGGCTGCGCGCGGCCGGTAGAATAAGACTAATGCCCCTGGCACTGCTGCTTTACGTATCCCTGGTGAACGATGTCCGCATTCTGATCGCGCAGCACGATCTCGCGTCGGCGGAACGGATCGCCCGGAGCTATCAGAAACAGGCCGGATCCACTCCGGAATTAGCGGCCGCGCTCTCCTGGATCGCACGCGGCGAATTGGATCTTCACCAGCTCGATCAGGCCGATAAGTACGCTTCCGAAGCACGGGATTTGTCGCTGCAACTGCTGCGCACACGCAAGCTCGAAACGGACCCGTGGCTCCCCACGGCGTTGGGCGCTGCCATCGAAGTGCACGGCCTGGTGTTGTCGGCCCGCGGCGAACGGCCGGAAGCCGTCAGCTACCTGAACCAGCAACTCGCCCTGTATCGATCCGCGCCCATCAGCGAGCGCATCCGCAAGAACATCAACCTGCTGAGCATCGAGGGGAAGACCGCGCCTCCGCTCGAGGTGAGCGAGTGGCTGGGCGGCCAGAAACCCCCGGCGCTTTCCGCGCTGCGCGGCCGTCCCGTGCTGCTCTTCTTCTGGGCGCACTGGTGCCCCGACTGCAAAGCGGAAGGGCCGATTCTGGCCAACCTCATGAAGCGTTATGGTCCCAAGGGCTTGGCGTTGGTCGGTCCGACCAGGCTGTACGGCTACGTTGCGGGCGGAGAAGATGCCGCTCCCGTGACAGAGAAGCGCTACATCGAACAGGTACGCCAGCAGTTTTATCCGGAGTTGGCAGGCATGCCAATTCCGCTGAGCAATAACAATTTCCTGGTGTATGGCTCCAGCACCACCCCGACCCTTGTTCTGATCGATCGCGCCGGCGTGGTCCGCTACTACCACCCCGGCGCTGTCTCGGAACAGGAACTAACAGCCCGCGTCGAAAAAGTCCTCGCGAAGTGAAGCCTGCCTCTTAGGCAGTCTTGCGCTTGTGCTCGGTGGTGCCTTTCGCCCGGTAGCGGTCATAGTCCTGCAGCGATCGAATCAGGGCGTCGATGGCAGATCGCCGTGCGTACAGGTGTTCCAGGTTCTTCCGGGCAAATCGAACTGGGCCAATCGTGACTGTGGCTTTCTTCACGGGGGACATAGTACACATGTACCAAATAGGTTAGGAGAACACAATAGTAAATACAGGAGTTTCCTGATGAAAAATTGCGGGTTAACTTCCACCCCTATTTGCGGGTACACTAAACCTAAGTATCTAATAATGTTGTAATACGAGACAGGTCGTAGGGTACCAATACCGGCTCGTTCGCAAGGTTCGATTCGATTGGGGTATTATCCCGGAATAGCAGTTTTCGCGTATGGTACTCATAGGTGTACGTGGGATCTTTCAAAACATTGCCCGTGAGCACCGCAACCACCTCGTCGCTTGCCCCCATCGATCCCGCTGACACCAGCTTTCGAATTCCAGCCAGAGTTGCCGCGGAAGCCGGCTCACAGCCGATGCCGCACTGTCCGATAACTGCCTTGGCATCCGCGATTTCTTGCTCCGTCACCATCTCCACCACGCCGGAGGATGCGGTGACCTCCGCGAGCGCCTTAGGCCACGACACGGGATCTCCGATCTTGATCGCGGTGGCGAGTGTCTCGGGGTGCTCGACGGCTATCAGACGAGATCGATCCTGAGACTGCATCAAATGGTAGAACGGCGCCGCCCCCGTGGCCTGGATGACGGCCAGCCGCGGCAGCCGGTCGATCAGTCCCCATTCCTTCATCTCGCGGAAGGCCTTGCCGAAAGCCGAGGTGTTGCCCAGGTTGCCGCCGGGCAAGACCACCCAGTCCGGGACGCTCCAGTCGCGCTGGTCCATCAGCTCCAGCATGATCGTCTTCTGCCCCTCGATGCGGAACGGATTGACGGAGTTCAGCAGGTAGATTCCCAGTTGCTCGGCCAGTTGGCGCACCAGCGCCAGGATCTGGTCGAAGTTGGCTTCTACCTGGAGCGTGCGCGCGCCATACTCGAGGGCCTGCGCCAGTTTGCCGAACGAGATGTTGCCGTGCGGGAGAAAGATGAGCGGCTCGAGGCCGGCCGCGCTGGCATAGGCCGCCATCGAGGCCGACGTGTTGCCGGTGGATACGCACGCGACTCGCGACAATCCCAGGCGTAGCGCCTGCGCCACTCCGCAAGTCATGCCGTTGTCTTTGAACGATCCGGTGGGGTTGAACCCCTGGTGCTTGAACGACAAGTGGTCGAGGCCCCCAAATCGTGCGGCCCGCGGCGCATCGAGCAGAGGTGTGTTGCCTTCGCGAAGGGTGACGACATGGGAATAGTCGGAAAGGAACGGCAGAAATTCGCGATAGCGCCAGACGCCGCTCTGTTCCAGCGGCGCGTTGGAGAGGCGGCGGTTCCGCCAAAGCTGCTTCCACTCCGCGGCGGGCGTCTCCGGCTTCGGATACACCGCCTCCAGCAGACTCCCGCAACGCGGGCAGCTGTAGATCACCTCCGTGATCGGAAAACGAGCGCCACACTGCTGGTCAAAACAGGCAAGTTCCGCGGGCATGAAGCCCTATTATAGAGGGGTTCAGGTTAGGGGAAGCAGGGGCAATTTGCCGCGGCTATTGCAGGGTTGGTTCGGGCTGTGCGCCACTCGGATTGACAGCCTGCGGCGCATAGTTTGCCACTATACTCAGGACCTCCTGCCGGCGCACAGGTTTCGATAGATACGCATCCATTCCGGAGGCGATACATCGTTCGCGGTCCTCGGACATAGCGTGGGCGGTCATGGCGATGATGGGAATCTGGCAGGACGTCCCTCGCTCCTTTTCGCGAATCGCCTTGGCCGCCTCGAAACCGTCCATCTCGGGCATTTGCACATCCATCAGGATTATGTCGAACGCTCCGCGCTCGAGGGCCCGCAAGGCTTCCAGACCGTTTCCGGCCAACACCACCGAGTGCCCAGCCGCCTCGAGGATGCGCGTGGCGACGAGCTGGTTCACGAGATTGTCTTCAACCAGGAGCAGCTTCAGGGGCGCTGGCGGAATCACCCCCTGGCGGGCATGTGATGCCGGGTTGGAGTCCTGATGGCAAGAACTTGGCTTTCGTCGCGGTCCCGAACGAGAGTTCCATCTGGAACCTCGATCTCACTTCCGGCAAGGTCGAGAGGTTGGTCCAGGTAGGACACGAACTCCCGAGCGCCTACACCACACGCTGGAACCTCCTCCGGGATCCCAAATTCAGCCCCACAGGCAAGGGGCTCTATTTTGCGGCGATGAGTGACCAGGGCAGTTACGCCATTTACTGGCTGCGGCATCCCGGCGAGCAGCTGAACGAACTGTACGCCACCAGCGGCGACGCTCCCATGTCGATCGGATTGTTGCCGGATGGAAAGCATCTCGCCTTCACACGATTCCTGAACACGAGCCAGCTCTGGTCCGTGAAAACGCCGGCTGAGCCCAAACCCCTCTTTCAGGGCGCCGTCCTGCGAGCGTATCGCCCTTCCTTCTCGCCCGACGGCAAACTTCCGGCCTTCGTGGTGGAGACCGTGGGCCGGAAATGTTGACATGTGGATCATGAATGCCGACGGACGCTCGACGGTTCGGGGCTCCTTTACACCTATTTCGACGGGCCCCGCATCGAGTTCCGGCGCTATGATACCCTCCGCAAGATAAACCAGGTGCTGTATACCTGGCCGTCGCTCCAAGGACTGACCCGCCCCATTTTGATGCCCGACCAGGAGGTGGTGCTGGCATCCTGTTCACGGCCGCTGAACATCTGTCTTGCGCCGGGGCGAGGGGGGCGGCCCGTCAAACACGTTCGAACGGCAGGGCGCCAGCCATCCCAATGTCTCCGGTGAGGGCCAATGGATAAATTACTCGGTGCTCGGCAACCCCCGGCAGATCGGCATCATGGACCGCAACGGCGGCCACCAGGAGAGGTTGACGGATGATTCGGACGTGCATTTCCCGGGTTCGTTCTCAGCCGACAATCGGCGGATCTCCTATGCATCCTACCGCGATGGAGTGTGGAACCTCTGGTGGATCGATCGGATCACTCGCGAACGTAGACAGCTCACTCACCTCACGAGTTACGGACCACATGTACGTTATCCGGCTTGGCGGCCTGGCAGCGGGGAAATCGTCTACGAATACTCCCATGTGAAGGGTAATGTGTATTTATTGAATTTGCCTTGAAGGCTGGGCAGCTGAGGACACCGAAGCCCGCGTCAGATTCCAGCAGTCGGAACGGCAGAGCATCCTCCGATTCCTCTGGCAGAATTGATCCTCGGGCGCCGCGGCCGTTACCGGCGCGGGTGATCGCCCGCCACCTCACGCGATCTTCAGCAGCTTTTCCGCATTCCCGTGCGTGAACTTCTCCCAATCTACCGGGGCGAGCGTTATCTTTTCGAGAAACTCGCGGCCCGCTTCGTTCGGGCTGTACGGATAGTCCACTGAGAATAGGAGGCGGTCGATGCCTACCACTTCGAGACACAGATTGAAGGGCGGCGCGGTGAAAATTCCGCTGGAGGTGATGTGGATGTTGGAGTGGAAGTAGTCCGCGAACTCCTTCCGGAGGTTGGTGAACGGCGTCACCACCGCGTTGATGCGCGCCAGGAAGAAGGGAATCATCTCGCCCATATGCCCGATAATGATTTGCAGCTGGGGATGCCGGTCGAAGACGCCATTGGCGATCAGGCGGACCGTCTGCAGCCCGACTTCGGCGTGCCATCCCCATCCGGCGATCGAGAGCATGCGCGCCAACCCCGGTTCGAGCCCCGAGAAATAGGCCTCGCGTACCGGTTCCGGCGGCGGCGCGGGATGAATATAGATCGGCACACCCAGCGCTTCCGCGCGTTCCAGCAACGGCGTAAAGAACGGGTCGTCCAGAAATCGCCCCTGCGTAACGCCGTTGATCAATGCGCCCTTGAACCCGGCCCCGACCGCCCATTCCAGCTCCGCCGCCGCGGCCTGCGGGTCCGCGACCGGCAGCGTGGCGAACCCCGCGAACCGCCTCGGGTAGCGTGCGGCCGCCTCGCCGAGTTCCTCGTTCACGATGCGGCAGAGCGGAATCGCGCGCGCCGCCGGCAGAATTTCGGGCGACGGATGCGTATGCGACAGCACCTGGACGTCGATTCCGGCCTTGTCCATGTCGGCCAGGCGCCGCTCGCCCAATTCGCTCAGATTCGCCAGCCGGCCCCCTGCCATCCGCTCGCCCGCGGAGTTGGCCGTGCGGAAATATTCGCCCGCCTCGCCGATCTCCTGGTTCACGCGCTCGCTCCGATAGTGCTCTTCCAACGTGATCAGCCGCATAGCTCCGATTGTAAGCTGGCGGCTCTCGGCTTAGAGTGATCAGGATTGGGGGTTACGGGCGGTTCGCCCCGGTTTACCGCGCTTCGATCTCGGCAGCCTCTTCGGCGCTCAGCCGGAACTCCAGCGCCGGCAGCACACCGCGCGCCTGCTCGGCCGACCGCATCCCCACGATTGCGGCCGTCACCGCGGGGTGACGCAACGCCCAGGCAATCGCCACCACACCGGCCGACACGCCGTGACGTTCGCCGATCTTCTTCATCAGGTCCGCCAGCCTTAGGTTCTCCGTCAACTGCGGCTCCTGAAAGGCGGGCGCGCGCTTGCGGAAATCGTCCTGCGGCAAAGCGGCCACCCTCTCCTTCGTCATCTTGCCCGACAGCAATCCGGACTTCATCGGCGAATAGACAATCGTGCCGATCCCGTGCCGCTGGCAGTACGGCAGGGTCTCCTTCTCGATCTCCGGGGAGACCGCGGAATACGGCGGCTGCAGCGACGTGATGGGTGCGGTGCGCCGGCATCGCTCCAACTGGCTCACGTTGAAATTCGAGACGCCGATCCAGCGGACCTTGCCTTCCTCCCGCAGTTTTACCAGCGCGCCCCAGCCCTCTTCCACATCCTCCTCCGGCTGCGGCCAGTGGATCTGGTAGAGGTCGATCACATCCACGCGCAGGCGGCGGAGGCTGGCCTCGCACTCCTTGCGAATCGAATCGGCTTTCAGCACGCCCTCGATCTCGCGGTTCTCGTTCCACGTGCGCTCGCATTTCGTAAAGACGTAAGGCCGCGCCCCCGATCGCCCCGCCAGCGCCCGCGCCACCACCTCCTCAGAATGTCCCAGCCCGTACACGGCCGCGGTATCGATCCAGTTCACGCCACGATCCAGCGCCTCCTGAATCGCGGCGATCGATTCGTCATCGTCCTGTGGTCCCCACGCAAAGGCCCAGCCTCCTCCCCCCATGGCCCACGCGCCGACGCCCACCGGCGTCAATTCCATGTCGCTGTTGCCCAGCCGTTTCTTTTGCATCTTCTATACAATAACGAAGCTTGCCCGATTCTGCGAAGAAGCGCGCGGTGGTGATCGGTTCCGGTCCGAACGGCCTCGCCGCGGCGATCCTGCTGGCGCGCGCCGGCCATCAGGTGACGGTCTACGAAGCCTCCGCGCAGATCGGCGGCGGCGCGCGTTCCGCGGAGTTGACCCTGCCCGGATTCGTGCACGACGTCTGCTCGTCGATCCATCCGACCGCCGCGGCATCCCCTTGCTTCGAACAGTTTCCTCTGGCGGAGCATGGCCTTGAGTGGATCCATCCAGGCGTTCCATTGGCGCACCCGCTGGACGACGGCAGCGCCGCCGTGCTCGCACGCTCGGTTGACGATACGGCGGCCACTCTCGGCCCTGACGGCGACGCGTGGCGCCGATTGATGGCGCCGCTGGCCGAGGCATGGCCGCGCATTCGCCACGATCTTCTCGGCCCGCAGCTTCGGATACCGAGACACCCTCTCCTGATGGCGAAGTTCGGGATTCACGCAGTGAGGCCGGCCCGCACCCTTGCCGAAAGCCTCTTTCGAGGACCGCATGCCCGCGCGCTGTTTGCCGGAATCGCGGCCCATTCCCTGATGCCTCTCGAGACCAGGCCCACCGCGGCCGCGGGTCTGCTTCTGAGCGTTTGCGGGCACGTCTCCGGATGGCCTCTGCCGCGCGGTGGCTCGCAACGGATCTCCGATGCCCTGGCAGGATACCTGCGCTCGCTGGGTGGCGAGATCCGTACGGAGTCTCCGGTCACGACGCTCCCGGAGGCGCCGCTGGTGATGTGCGACCTTACGCCGCGCCAGTTTCTGAAGCTGGCCGGAGATCGTTGTCCTCCCTGGTTTCAGCGCGCGCTCGCGGCTTATCGCTACGGACCCGGCTCGTACAAGATCGATTGGGCGCTGGACGGCCCTATCCCCTGGCGCGGGCGCGGAAGCACGCGCGCCGGCCCCCTGCACGTGGGGGGCACACAGGAGGAGATCTGTTCGTGGGAAGGACACA
>Ga0335079_10008486_pt1 | contig 11707 bp, 11 predicted proteins | sample Lox_Sample_33_FD_206719 | JGI IMG/M metagenome (GOLD analysis project Ga0335079, IMG submission 206719) | Soil microbial communities from Loxahatchee National Wildlife Refuge, Florida, United States - Lox_Sample_3.3 | ecosystem: Environmental > Terrestrial > Soil > Wetlands | place: USA... | reverse complement strand
GCCGTCGCCACGTCAATCGATCTCACCGTCTCATCGCACTGGTGCTGGTTGAAACGCTCATCACGACAGGGCATGACTGCCGGGCGAAGCGTTGGGGGGTCGCAAGCGGCCCCACGTATGCCGGCCCCTCGTCCATCACCGCAAGCAGACAAAGATCGAGCACACTGCGAAGCAGCTCCGTTCGCCGCTGGGTGCCAGGTGCCATGCCACACATGATAGCCGCGATACTCTTGCCTCGCAAGGCATTCGAGCAATCGGCTTCGCTCGCCGAGCTCGCGCGGCGGCGATCTCCCTTTCGAATCTGGGCTTCGTGAGCTCGCGAGGGGCGAGACTTCCTCTGGCGATGAGGGCAGCCCTCCCGGGGGCTAGGTTTGTCATGGGTCGATGAGCGCGCAGCGATGGTTTCAGCGTCGGCGGACCGGTGTTGGCTGGAGGCCGGCTGCCTGGCAGGGCTGGGTGATCACGCTTGCCGTGGTCGGTGCGGTGGTCGCCGTGGTCGTTCTCCTACGTGGCTCGTCCGCGCGCATCCCGGTGGTGATCGCGATCATCGCGGCCTACGTAGTCGTCGCGCTCGCGACCGGCGGCTCGAGGCCCGGCGAGGTCCGTTCTCCCGGCGAGCGTCCGATCGAGAGCGAGAGCGACGCGGGCGTCGGCGGGGACGAGCAGCGAGAGGCACTCGGCACGCTCACCGCAGGCCGGTCCGCGGCGGGCTCGCCCGATGAGCCGGCACTTGTCGTCGAGCACCTGACAAAGCAGTTCGGCGAACGCCTGGCGGTCGACGATGTTTCGTTCAGCGTCGGCGTCGGCGAGGTCTTCGGGTTCCTCGGGCCGAACGGCGCCGGCAAGACCACGACGGTGCGCATGCTCGCCACGCTGATCGCGCCGACCTCGGGTCGGGCACGCGTCGCGGGGCTGCCGCTCGACGCGGCAAACGGAGTCGAGGTGCGTAAGCGGATCGCGGTGATGACGGAGAACCCGGGCCTCTACCTGCGATTGACGGTTGCCGAGAACCTGGCGTTCTTCGCCGGTCTCTACGAACTGGCAGAGCCCGAGCAGCGGATCGGGCAGGCGCTGGCGGCTGTCAATCTCGCCGGCCGCGCCGATGATCCCTGCGGCAGCCTCTCAAAAGGTCTCCGTCAGAGGGTCGCGCTCGCACGCACCCTGCTGAGCAACCCGGCGGTCGTCTTCCTCGACGAGCCGACCTCAGGTCTCGACCCCGTCGCATCCCGGGACGTGCACGAGTTGATCGACGGTCTGCGCGAGCGCGGCGTCACCGTCTTTCTCACCACTCACCGGCTCGAGGAAGCCGAACGCCTTTGCGACCGGGTTGCCATCCTCAACACCAGCCTGCGCACGATCGGCCGGCCGGACGAGCTCCGCGACCGGCTCTTCACGAAGACACTGCTCGTCCGCACCGCCGCCCCGCTCGCTTCGCCGGAAACGGTGTTCGCCGTCTCCGGAGTCGACGGCTGGCGCGCCGGTGACACAACCCGCTACGAGCTCACCGTCAGCGACGCGCGCATCGCAGCACCTGCGGTCACGCGCGCACTCGTTGCCGCGGGCGCCGACCTCCTCTCGCTCGCCGAGGCGCGGCACTCGCTCGAGGACGTCTATCTCGAGCTGATCGCCGACGACCCCGAGGCAGCTCGATGAGCCTCAAGCGGGTCGGGTCGGTCGTGCACAAGGAGGTCCGTGAGTTCCGGCGCAACCGCTTCGTGATCGGGACGATGGCGGTGCTTCCGCTCGTCTTCCTGATCACGCCGATGATCACCATCTTCAAGACCCCCGAGTCGGCGTCCGCCTCCCAGGCCCGAGCAGCCTTCGGAGTCATCTCCCTACTGATGCTGATCATCCCGGTCGTACTCCCACCGGTGATCGCGGCATATTCGGTAGTCGGCGAGCGCGACCAGGGCACGCTCGAGCCGGTCCTCACCGCGCCCGTTCGCGCCTCCGAGCTCCTGCTCGGCAAGGCCATCGCGACGTTCCTGCCCTCCGTCGGGCTCGCCTACACCATCTACCTCGTCATCCTGGTCAGCATCCGGCTCGGGGCCGCCCACGTCATCAGCGACGCCGCCTTCCACCCGCCCCAGCTGCTCGCCCAGGTCCTGTTCATCCCTCTCCTCGCGCTGTGGTCGATCTGGATCGGGATCGGCATCTCCTCCCGAGCCACGGACGTGCGCGTCGCGCAACAACTCGCCACCCTCGCGAGCCTCCCGCTGCTCGCCTTCACGTCCCTCATCTCCTTCCAGGTCATCACCCCTTCCGTCTCGCTCGCAGTCGGCCTCGCGCTCGCCCTCCTCGCGATCGACGTCGCCGGCTGGCGCATCGTCGCCCGCCTCTTCGACCGCGAACGCCTCATCACGGGCCACCCGAACAAGCGCACCCCGAGCGAAGGGGGCTCGATCAGCAGGGGAAGCTGACGTCGATCTCGAGCCCGCCGGCCCAACTCCGTCGTTGAAGCCGGTGGGGTCGGGCCGGTCCGACAACCCAGCGACAACAGCGACGATGCCGCGGGCAATTACGTCTCGGGCAGGAAACGAGTCGAGGACCGCAGGTCGCGCGGGTTCCGCGGAATCGCGGGACTTGGCGTTCTCCGGGGTTTGCCGAACTCGCGCTCGACTCGATCGACGAGCTGTTCGTGCAGGTCGAGCAGGCCGCGCAGGAAGTCGATTACCAGCAGCAGATACTTCTCTCGGTGGGGAAGCTCGGCAGCGGTGCGTTCGGAGTCGTCGAGGCGCCGCCGGACGTCGGCGATGTCGTCGCGCAGGGTGGCGAGGCTTTCACGCGTCACCGCTTCGCCGACGAGGTCGCAGATCAGCAGGCGCAGCAGCGGCTCGCTCTTGAAGGGCGTGACGTTGACCGGCGTGCGCGCGTAGTCGGCGAGCGCCTGTCGGCCCCTGTCGGTGAGCGTGTAGACGGTACGCTCGCGGGTCTTGCCGGGCTCCTTGCGCGTGTCGAGGTAGCCGAGCTTGGCGAGCCGTTTCGGCTCGGCGTAGTACTGGCTCTCGCCGGCCCAGTCGAGGATGCGTCCGTGCCTGGCCATGCGCAGCAGATCGTGCGCGCCTGCACCGCCGCTGCCGACGAGGCCGAGGATCTCGTACGAGAAGAGGCTCAGCTCACTGTTGACGAAGCTACGGTTCATAGTCTATAACTACAGATCGTAGTCTAAGGGAAGGAGCGGCCGTAACCCCGGCTTCGTCCGCCATGACCGGCAGCGCGACCCGTTGGGGGCCGCTCTGGGGCGCACGCCCGTTTGACTGGGCGCTCAGCGAGGACCGGCAGCGCCCCACCTACGAGGCAGCACTCGAGCGGACCGGGCTCGAGCCGGGGCGTCGCGTGCTCGACATCGGCTCCGGCGCCGGCGCCTTCCTGCTTCTGGTCGCCGAGCGCGGCGGCGAGCCCCACGGCATCGACGCCTCCGACGCGCTGATCGAGTTCGCACGCGGGCGGCTGCCCGACGCGGATCTCCGCGTCGGCGAGATGGAAGATCTCCCGTGGGAGGATCAGACCTTCGACCTCGTCACCGGCTTCAACTCCTTCTTCTTCGCCAACGACATCGTCGCCGCCTTGAGGGAAGCCGGCCGCGTCGCCAAGCCCGGAGCACCCATCGTGATCCAGGTCTGGGGCGCGCACGAGCGCTGCGACATCGAAGCGATGAAGCAACTCGCACGCCCCTTCCTGCCGCCGCGGCCGCCCGGTGCACCACCCGACCCCGACCTCTCGCAGCCAGGCGCCCTGCAAGCGCTCGCGACGCAGGCCGGCCTGAGGCCCGAGAGCGAGTTCGACGCGACCTGGGTACTCGAGTATCCAGACGCGGAGACGCTCGGCCGCGCGCTCGTCGCCGTCGCCGGCCTCGTCGTCCTCGCCGGCCCCGAACGCGAACGGGAGCTCAAGACGGCGATCGTCGACGGCCTCGCGGCCTACCGCGCCCCCAACGGGAGCTACCGGCTCTCAAACGAGTTCCACTACCTCATCGCACGCGCATGAGCACCTTCGCCGTCATCCGCGAAGCGGGACCCGGCTGGCACGGCGGAGGCATGTACGAGCAGCCGGAAGCGAACGACCACGCAGCCTTCATGAACGCGCTCGCAAACAGCGTCGAGCCGTGGCAGGTTCTCGTCGGCGCAGAGCGACTCGCTCTTGCACAAGTGATCTGAGAGGGCAACCGATCCCCGACGCCGTCTGCGAGGGTCCCTATCCGCTCAACCCGCATCTTCGCGAGAGGCCCCGATCAACCACAGCGAGCGGGACTTTTGGGCGATCATTTGCCATGTCCACTTCCACGCGGGACTGCTCGACGGGGAGCACTGCTCCTCGCGCGTCGGTCGAGTTCGCCGAGGAGGGGGTGTGACGATGCCGATCGTCGCGCTGCTCGGCACGTTTGACACCAAGGGGCACGAGTACGCGTTCCTGTGCGACCGCGTGCGCGAGCATGGCGTCGAGACGCTGCTGATCGACGCCGGGATCAACGAGCCGGTCGGTATCGATCCCGATGTCTCCCGCTTCGAGGTGGCGGCCGCAGGCGGCGCCGATGTCGCTCAGCTCGCCGACGCCGGCGACCGAGGTGCAGCCGTCGACGCGATGGCGCGTGGCGCCGCCGTCCTCGTCCCGCGGCTCCACGGTAAGGGGTGCCTCGACGCCCTCGTCGGCCTCGGCGGCTCGGGCGGGTCCGCGATCGCGACGACGGCCATGCGCGCGCTGCCCGTAGGCGTCCCGAAGCTGATGGTCTCGACGCTCGCCTCCGGCGACACGCGCCCCTACGTCGGGGCGGTCGACGTCACGATGATGTACTCGGTCGTCGACATCTCGGGCGTCAACTCGATCTCGGCCCGGATCATGAGCAACGCCGCGGCGGCGATCGCGGGCATGGCCGGAGCTACGCTGCCCCACATCGAGCACAGACCGCTGGTTGGCGCCACGATGTTCGGCGTCACGACCCCGTGCGTCACGCGTGCGCGCGAGCGGCTCGAGGAGCTCGGGTACGAGGTGCTCGTCTTCCACGCCACCGGCACGGGCGGGCAGTCGATGGAGGCGCTCATCGCGGGAGGGTTCCTCGCCGGCGTGCTCGACGTGACGACCACCGAGCTCGCCGACGAGCTCGTCGGCGGGGTGCTCTCGGCCGGGCCGGAACGGCTCGAGGCAGCCGGCCGCACCGGCGTACCGCAGGTGGTGTCCCTCGGCGCGCTCGACATGGTCAACTTCGGGCCCCGCGAAACCGTCCCGCCGCAGTTCGAGCGCCGGAACCTCTACGTCCACAACCCGACCGTGACGCTGATGCGCACGACCGCCGAGGAGTGCGGCGAGCTCGGGCGGACGATCGGGAAGAAGCTGACTGCGGCGACGGGGCCCGTTGCCGTCTTCGTCCCACTGCGCGGCGTGTCGATGATCGACGTCGACGGGCAGCCGTTTCGAGACGCCGAAGCCGACGAGGCGCTGTTCGGCGGGCTGCGCGACAGCCTCGATTCCGGTATCGAGGTGCACGAGCTCGACCTCGACGTCAACGACGACCGGTTCGCCGACGCGATGGCCAACCGGCTCCACGAGCTGATCGAGGCGGCCCGATGAGACGCGCCGAGGCCCTGGCGCGCCTACGCGCCCAGGTGGATGCCGGGAAGCCGATCATCGGCGCCGGGGCGGGGGCCGGGCTCTCGGCGAAATGTGCCGAAACCGGCGGCGCTGACCTGATCATCATCTACAACTCGGGCCGGTACCGGATGGCAGGCCGAGGCTCGCTTTCGGGGCTCCTGCCCTACGGCGATGCGAACGCGATCGTGGTCGAGATGTCGCGCGAGGTGTTGCCGATTGTGCGGGACACGCCGGTGCTCGCCGGGGTCTGCGGAACCGACCCGTTCCGGTTGATGCCGGTCTTCCTCGAGGAGATCCAGCGCATCGGCTTCAGCGGCGTACAGAACTTCCCGACAGTAGGGCTGTTCGACGGCACGTTTCGCCAGAACCTGGAGGAGACCGGGATGGGCTACGCGCTCGAGGTGGAGATGATAAGGGCCGCTCACGAGCGCGACCTGCTGACCGCACCGTACGTCTTCTCCGTCGAGGACGCGGCGGCCATGGCGGAAGCAGGCGCGGACGTCCTCGTGCCACACATGGGGCTCACGACCGGCGGGGCGATCGGTGCCGAGACGGCGAAGACGCTCGACGAGTGCGTCCCGCTGATCCAGGCGATGCACGACGCCGCCACGGCGGTCAACCCTGGAATCCTCGTTCTCTGCCACGGCGGGCCGATCTCCGAGCCGGACGACGCCGCGTACATCCTCGAGCGGACCGACGGCGTCGTCGGGTTCTTCGGCGCGTCCTCGATGGAGCGGTTGCCGACCGAGACGGCGATGACCGAGAACATGCGCTGCTTCAAGGCGATTCCGACCGGAAAGGGGAAGCTATGAGCGCGTTCGTGAGGCAGTCCGAGATCCGCAGCGAGGATTTCGGTTGGGGCGTGATCGGGTGGCGCTGCACGCCGGGAGGTACCGGAGCGAAGCAGCTCGTCCTTCTCGACGTCTCGCTCGAGCCCGGCCAGGGGCACGCCTTCCACCGGCATCCCGGTCAGGAGGAGATGATCATCGTCAAGTTCGGCGAGGTCGAGCAGTGGCTCGAGGAGGAGGCGGCGACGCTCGGGCCGGGCGACTCGGTGTTCATCGACCCCGATCTCGTGCATGCCACCTTCAACGACGGCGGCGAGACCGCCCACCTGCAGGTCGTGCTCGGGCCGGCGATCGACAGCGAGATCGGCTACGGGCTCGTCGATGTGTCCGGCGAGACGCCGTGGTCGTCGCTTCGCTCCGGCGGCTGAGATCGGTTTCGCGCCGAGCTCCCCTTGCCTCAGAATGCCAGTCCGGCCACATCCGCTTCACCGTGCTCGACCAGCCAGCGCAGCGACTCCCGGAGGGCGTCCAGCGAGGAGTACCGCGGGGCGTAGCCCAGGATCGATCGGGAGCGCTCGATGCCGGCTGTGATGCTGCGGTCGATGTGATCCCGCGTCACCGCTGCCTGTTCTGAACCTACCCGTCGCTCGAACTCGTCCCATTCGACCAGGTCGAGCACAGCCTCACGACCGAACCACGCCGCGACCCCGGCGGCGAGCCCGCGACAGGTCATTGCCTGCTCGGCCACCACATGGAAACTTGCTCCGATCGCCGCCGGCCGGGTGAGAGCCCTCTCGAACGCCTGGGCCACATCGTCGGCGTGCACGTGGTTCAACACGCCCAGACCGAGAGCCGGCAGGGCAACCGCCTCACCGACCGCCAGTCGCCGCCAGACGTCGGCGTCGAGATTGCCCGCCGGAGTGATCACCGGCCAGCCGGGCCCGCAGATGTGACCGGGATGCAGGACCACACTGGGTACGCCGCCGGCAACCGTTTCACGATGCAGCAGCGCCTCGATCGCCGCCTTGTTGATGCCGTACTCACCGTAACCGGTGCGCGGCTCGTCCTCCGTCAAGGGTACGCGAGCCACTCGTCCGTGCACCCAGATGGTGCCGCAGTGCAGCAGGAGCGGACACGATGGTCGAAGCGCGTCGATGAGGTGCCGGGCGGATGCGGGCGTGAAGCAGATCAGGTCGACGACTGCGTCGGGTTGGAGGTCGGCGATCCGCCTACCGAATATGCCGGCGGCTTCCTCGGCGGTGCGGTCAACCTTCACACGCTGTACCGACCGCCACTCCACGGCCTCGTGGTACGGCTTCCGTTCGCCACGACTGACCGCTATGACCTCATATCCAGCGCGGACCAGCCGGGGCACCAGATAAGTGCCGATGTGCCCCGTCGCCCCAACCACCACCACACGCCGCACATCGGCAGGCTACAGCGCGGTGCCGAAGTCGATCCCGAGCGCGGACTTCACGGCTCGATGACCACCTTGAGGCCACAGCGATCGACCAGGTCGCGGAACGCCTGCGCCCCTTCGCGGAGCGGGTATCGCGCGCTCACGAGCGACGAAAGCTCGAGCCGGCCCGACGCGGCCTCGTGAATCGCGCGCGGGAGATCATCCGCCCGCATGCGCCGGCACAGGACGAGCGTCAGCTCCTTTCGTCGTGCCGCGGCAGCGTGGAACGTGGTGCGGTCGCCGTCGGGGATGCCGACGAGCACGACGCGGCCGCCGGGGCGGGCCGCGGCGATCGCATCGTCGAGCGCCCCGTCGTCGCCCGACGCCTCGTAGGCGACGTCGACCGTCACGTCGGCCGGATCGGAGCGGCGCGCCCCGAGTGCTCGGGCGGCGGTCGCACGGTGCGGGAGCGGGTCGGCTGCGAGCTCGACCGTGACACCGGCGGCCTGCAGCACCTGTACGAGCAGCAGCCCGATGGGTCCGCTGCCGAAGACGGCGGCGGTCGTCTCCGGTCCGGCTCCGCCGAGATCGACGGCGTGCAACGCGACGCCGAGGGGCTCGAGCAGGGGGGCGGCCTCGTCCGAGATCGAGTCCGGGAGGGAATAGGCGAGGTGCTCCGGCCAGGAAACGAGCGTCCGCAGCCCGCCGTCGGTCGAGCCGTGGCCGGCGAACCGCTGCTCGGCGCAGAGATGGCCCTCCCCGGCGAGGCAGACGGCGCAGAGGCCGCAGGGGACGGCCGGGTCGAGCACGACAGGCTCGCCGCGCCGCGGGCCACTCGCCACCACACCGGCGAACTCGTGACCGAGGACGAGCGGCTCGCTGAGCACTGCATCGCCGATACCTCCCTCGAGGAACCAGTGCCGATCCGAGCCGCAGAGACCGACACCGCTGACCCGCACGAGCACCTCGCCCGGCCGCGGCACCGGGTCGGGCTCCTCGTGTAACCGGAGCTCACCGGCCGCGTGCAGCCGCAGCGTCTCCACGCCGGCTGACCGTACCTCTAGCTCTGGCCCGCCCGCACGGCCACGACGGGCGCGCCTTCGGTCGCGTGGATCGCATCGCCGGTCTCGGCATCGAAGAAATGCAGCCGATTGACGTCAACGGCAAGCGTGAGCTGATCGCCGTCGGCGATCCGCACGCGCGGATCGACGCGCGCGACGCCTTCGGTCGCCGATGCGCCGGCGATGTCTCCGGAAGCGTTCGCCTCTGCCGTGAAGACCCCGCCCTGGTTGCGGACCCTCCTCGCGTCGGTCGAGAAGTGGACGAGCGACTCGTTGCCGAGCGACTCGACGAGCTCGGCCCGCACGGAGAGCGTCGTCTCGGGAGCGGCTTCTGCGTCCGCCGGCGAAGCCACGGTCAGGCACTCGGGGCGGATCCCGACCACGATCTTGCGTCCTTCGGCGCCGGCGAGCGCCTGGCGATGCGGCCCGACGTCGGATGGAAGCGCGAGCCGCTGCGATCCGAGCGAGAGGACGAGCCGATCCGCCGACCCCGAGACCGTCGCCTCGTACAGGTTCATCGCCGGCGAGCCGATGAATGAGGCGACGAAGAGGTTCGCCGGCTGCTCGTACAGGTCATGCGGCGCGGCGACCTGCTGGAGGGTGCCGCCGCGGAGGACCGCGACCCGGTCTCCCATCGTCATCGCCTCCGTCTGGTCGTGGGTGACGTACAGCGTCGCCACACCGAGCCGTCGCTGGATCCGCAGCACCTCGCTGCGCATCTGGACGCGCAGGTTGGCGTCGAGGTTCGAAAGCGGCTCGTCCATGAGAAACACGGCCGGCTCGCGCACGAGCGCCCGCCCCATGGCGACGCGCTGGCGCTGACCGCCCGAGAGCTGGCGAGGCTTCCGGAGCGCCACCTCCGAGAGCCCGAGGACGTCGGCCGCCTTGCGCGCCTTCAGCTCGCGCTCCTGCTTCGCCACGCCTCCCACCCTGAGGGAGAAGGCGATGTTCTCGAGCACGTTCATGTGCGGATAGAGGGCGTAGTTCTGGAAGACCATCGCCACGTCCCGATCCTTCGGCGTGAGGTCGTTGACGACCTTGCCGCCGAGGCGGATCGTCCCCGAGGTCACCTCCTCGAGCCCGGCCACCATCCTGAGCGCCGTCGTCTTGCCGCAGCCCGACGGGCCGACGAGGACGACGAACTCTCCCTCGTCGACGAAGAGGTCGAGTTGCCGCACGGCTTCGACGCCGTTCCCGAACACCTTGGTCAGCTGCTCGAGTGCTAGGGTCGCCATGGCTGCTCCTCGCTCCTAGTCCTCCGCCGGGATCCAGACCCGCATCCCGCCACCGTCCCGGTTCGCCCACGCGAAGTAGGGAATGGCGAGCAGCTGCGCCGGAGCCGCCGAGGTCGCCGGCAGCTCCCGGAGATCGCGATATTCGGCCCGGCGCCAGCCGTCCGTGTCGCGGAGAACACCCGACACCGACAAACCGGGTAGGCCGCCCAGCTGCGCAACCAGGCCGCCGTCGACGGGGTCGGCCGCAGCATCGAGAGAGACGTCGGCCAGATCGGCGCCGGCCGGAAGGTCATGCTGCTCAAGGCAGTAGACGATCGGGCCGCGTTCGAGCGCGACGCATCCGCGAACGGCGTCGATACGCGGATTGGGGGCGGTGAGCCTCGGCGCGACGTCGATCTCCAGCACCACACGGTCGCCGACCTGCCAACGCCGTGTCAGCGTGGCATACTCGCCCGCAGCGACCGGCTTGCCGTCGACGGTCGCGGCTCGCGCCCACGCGGGGACCCGGAGCGACAGCGTCCACTCGGCATCGGTGCTCGAGCCGACCTCGACCGCGACCGAGCCCGACCACGGATAGCTCGTCTCGACGTGGAGCTCGACCGGGCCCGCCTCGGGCACGACGGTTCGCATCGTCGACGACGCATATTGATGGAGCTGGACACCGGCCTCCGTCACGGTGGCGAGGTAGTGGTGCAGCGACGAGAGCAGCCGCATGATGTTGGGCGGGCAGCATGCGACGGGGTTCCAGCGGTGGCGTCGCTCGCCGTTTCGCGACTGCAGCGGATTCGAGTAGAAGAAGGACTCTCCGTCGAGCGAGAGGCCGGAGAGGAAACCGTTGTAGAGCGTTCGCTCGAGGAGGTCGGCAAAGCGGCTCTCGCCGGTGACGAGCAGCATACGCCAGTTCCACATGATGCTGGCGATCGACGCGCAGGTCTCGCAGTAGGCGCGGTCCGGAGGCAGCTCGTACGGATCGCCGATCGCCTCGCCGTAGTGTCGGGAGCCGACCCCGCCGGTCAGGTAGGTCTTCGCCGCCGTGAGGTCGTCCCACTGGCGGAGCATCGAGCCGAGCAGCGCCTCTTCACCCGTCTCGGCGTAGATGTCGGTGACCCCGGCCGCGAGATAGAGGGCGCGCACGGCGTGCCCGACGATCGAGCGGGCGTCGCGCACCGGCTCGGCGTCCTGGTAGTAGTCGAGGTCGAAGCGGCCGTCGGCGAACATGCCATGTCCCCGCCGCGCGGTGAGCGTGTCGGCCAGCTGCAGGTAGCGCCCTCGACCTGTCTGCCGGTAGAGCTCGACGAGGGCGACCTCGACCTCCGGATGTCCGTCGGTACCGGTCTCGGTGCCCGTCCGGAATGTCTGGTCGACCAGGTCGGCGAAACGACAGGCGACCGAGAGGAGGGTCGTGTCTCCGGTGGTTCGCGCGAACGCCACGCTCGCCTGGAAGAGGTGACCCGCGCAGTAGAGCTCGTGACCCATCTCCAGGTCCGTCCACCGCCATGTCGGGTCGACGACCTGACACCAGGTGTTGAGATAGCCGTCCGGCTCCTGCGCGGCGGCGACAAGCTCCGTCGTCTCGCGCGCGAGGCGCTCGAGCTCAGCCGACGGCTCGCGCCCGAGCTCCCAGGCGAGCGCCTCGAG
>Ga0335079_10008485_pt1 | contig 11708 bp, 5 predicted proteins | sample Lox_Sample_33_FD_206719 | JGI IMG/M metagenome (GOLD analysis project Ga0335079, IMG submission 206719) | Soil microbial communities from Loxahatchee National Wildlife Refuge, Florida, United States - Lox_Sample_3.3 | ecosystem: Environmental > Terrestrial > Soil > Wetlands | place: USA: Florida... | reverse complement strand
TGACACCAAGGAAAGCACTTTTACAAGCCATCAGCCTGAACTGGAGATCGTACTAGGCGGACCGGCGGGTGCGCAGGGCCCAGCCGGACCGCAAGGACCCCAGGGAGCACAAGGCAGCCCAGGTCCAGCGGGACCGACGGGACCAAAGGGCGCTACCGGAGCAACAGGCCCGGCAGGTCCACAAGGACCAGCAGGGGTGCAAGGACCAGCCGGACCCATCGGGCCCATTGGCCCCCAAGGACCAGCGGGAGTGAATGGGACTAATGGCACGAACGGAACGAGCTTCAACTTTCGTGGGGCATTCGACCCGTCGCAGACCTACGGCGTGAATGATGTCACAACGTACGGCGGTTCCACGTATATTGCTATCGCTGCGAGCCAGGGGCCAAACAACCCGGCGCCTGATACAAGTGGCGCACCGTGGAACCTGATGGCCGAAGTGGGCGCAACCGGACCGGCGGGATCCGTTGGGACGGCAGGTCCCCCGGGACCATCGGGACCAGCAGGCCCAGCCGGCGCAACTGGAGCAACGGGTCCGGCAGGACCGGCAGGTCCGGAAGGCCCGGCCGGCAACGACGCCGGCACCAACGCCCGCATGATCTTCCCATCCTTCTTCCCGGGTAATCTTTCGGGAACCTGGACCGGAGGCCAGCTGACGCTCGATCAACCGATCACGGTTTTGCGCATTGCAGCCACAGCCAAGACGCCGACAGGCACAGGCTGTCCTGCCGCAGTCTTTCGCTTCACAGACGGCACCAAGGGCCAGGACCTGGTGCTCGCCCCCGGACAATATTGGTCTGATAGCGGTCCTATTGTTCTCACATTTGCCGCTGGCGCGGCCTTGCAGGCGTCGCTTCGCACAGGCTCGACCTGCCCCTCGAACACCGGCGCCGACGCCAACCTTCTTGTCGAATACAAGATGCAAGCCGCGGGCGACGCCGATTCATGCCCTGGGACACAGTGCGGAGGCATTTGCGAAACGATAATCTCTGACCCGGCAAACTGCGGAGGCTGCGGCACCGCATGCCCGACGGGACAACCGTGCACAAGTGGCACTTGTGGCCTTGCCTCGGTCGGATCGGCCTGCTCCTCGGATACAGTCTGCCAGAGCGGTTCCTGCGTAGCTGGATTGTGTTCTGCGTGCGCGGCTGGACAAACAACATGCGGCGCAACCTGCACCAACACGCAGACTGACGTCAATAACTGCGGAGCCTGCGGTACGGTGTGTCCACGCGGACCAGAACAGATTCCGGTGTGTGCGCAGGGACAGTGTTCCTCGATCTGCACGGCCAACACACAGACCGACCCGGTGAATTGCGGCGCGTGCGGGCACGCTTGCGGAGCGGGGCAGCAGTGCGTATCCGGTGTTTGCACGTCGGGTTGCACATCGAACGCACAGTGCTCCGGCGCCACCCCGGTCTGCTCATCCGGAGTTTGCGTGCAATGCGCGAGTCCCACTGATTGCCCGGCATCATTTTGCAGCGGCAGTACGCTGAGCACCTTTGCATGCACCGCGAATGTTTGCCAAACAATCAATACCCAGTGCATGGACCAGTGCAGTGGTGGATCGTGTTCCTCCTCCTGCACCTCCGACAGCCAATGCGGTTCTGGACGATACTGCACAAGTGGGGGAGTGTGCGCAACACGCGCTGCGAATGGAGCGACTTGCACCTCAGGCTCATCGTGCATTTCCGGGAATTGCTCGTCGGGCGTGTGCTGCAACACCGCTTGCAGCGGCAATAGCTGTCAGAGCTGCCTGGGATCGGTGACCGGTGGTACGAATGGCACCTGCGCGAACGTGACGGCCGGGACGACTTGCACAGGAGGCACGTGTGACGGAAACGGCACGTGTCAGCAGATATGCGTCCCGAAAACGTGCGCTCTACTAGGAGCTGCTTGCGGAACGATCGGCGATGGGTGCGGCGGCACTCTCAACTGCGGCACCTGTCCCTCCGGTCAGAGTTGCAATGCCAACGTATGCCAATAAGGGGACGTTTAGTGACCAGAGGGGGAGATACATGATTCGTGCTGCGCTGCTTTGTGTCGGAGCTGTTTACGTTGTAGCTGTATCTCTCGCAGGCGCGCAGTCGAGCGGGCCAGCAAAGAGCACTTCAGCCTCGAAATCCGTTAAGGCGGAATCCGTCACCATCAATATGCCGGAAGGGATGACAAGAGACCAGGCTGACGCAATCCTCAGCGAGCTTCGCCAAATCCACCAGTTGCTCCAGAATCAGCAGGCCGCTGCCGCGCAGCCAAAGCCTGCGGTTGCGCTGGCCACACCCCCTGACAAAGTGAAAATGACCGTCGGCCAAGGATGGTATGCGCTGGGCCGAGACGACGCTCCAGTCACGATGGTCGAATTCGCCGATTATCAGTGCCCCTTCTGTCGCCGATTCGAATCCGACAGCTTCGCGCAATTGAAGAAGAACTACATCGACACTGGCAAAGTGCGCTTTGTGAGCCGCGACCTCCCGCTCGAGTTCCATCCCAATGCGCCTGGAGCGGCAATCGCTGTGCGTTGCGCCGGAGAGCAACACAAGTTCTGGGAGATGCACGACGCGTTCATGCAGGATACCTCGAACGATCTCGGCCCGGACGCCATTTTGAAATTCGCGCAAAGGATCAACCTGGATATACCGCCTTTCAAAACCTGCGTCGACGAAAAACGATACGTCGCCGCCATTCAGCAGGACACTGCGGAAGCCGGCTTGCTCGGCATCAATGGCACCCCCAGTTTCGTAATCGGCAAAACAGCCAGAGATCAAATCGATGGAGTCCGAATCGTTGGAGCAGTTCCATACTCCGTATTTGATTCCACCATCAAAGACATGCTCTCGGCTCAATGACGGGCGTGAAAGGCCGTACGCGGCAGATCAGTGAAAGCTAACCAGTTTGTTTGAGTTCCAGCCGTTGTATTCCGGTGTGCATCCGTCACTGGCAATCAGCGCGCGGTTGGCTATGATCGGTGAGTCTGCCGGGCCAAATCTCAGGCTTGCTCCCGGTCGCGAGAGCCATCATGATCGAATCTTCACCCTATTTTCTGCCCGTCCTTGATGAAAACGGAAGAACCATGACGGTTCGAACTCCTCTGCACGGTGTGGATCTGCTGTTCAATTCACGGCTGAACAAAGGCACGGCGTTCACGGAAGATGAGCGCGATGCATTTGGTCTGCATGGTTTACTACCACCGCATGTCGGAACGCTGGAAGATCAGCGTGTGCGCCGCAAACGGGTGCTCGACTCGCGCGATACGCTATTTGGCAAGTACAGCAACATGCGTGATCTGCAGGACAACAACGAAACGTTGTTCTACTCGATGATTGAGCACTATACCGAGGAATTGCTGCCGGTGGTGTACACCCCAGCGGTGGGCGAGGGCTGCCAGCGATTTTCGGAGATATGGCGCAGGCCCCGCGGGGTGTTCATCAGCTATCCCAATCGCGACAGGATCGACCAGATCCTCGCTGACCAGCGTTATGACAACGTGCGTTGCATCGTGGTGAGTGATGGCGAACGCATCCTCGGACTGGGGGACCAGGGCGCAGGTGGCATGGGGATTCCGATCGGCAAGATGGCCTTGTACACGGCGCTGGGTGGCATGCCACCGGAACATTGCCTGCCCATTCTGCTGGATGTGGGCACGGACAACGAAAGATTGCTTCACGACCCGATCTACATTGGGTGGCAGCATCATCGAGTGCGGGGACAGGAGTATGACGACTTCGTCGAGGCCTTTGTGACGGCAGTACAGCGACGCTGGCCGCATATTCTGCTGCAATGGGAAGATTTCGCAGGCGCGAACGCAGCGCGACTCCTGGACCGTTACCGCGACCGGCTGTGTACGTTTAATGACGATATTCAAGGCACGGCAGCAGTAACCACGGCAACCGTGCTCGCGGCAGTGAATGCTACCGGTATGCCGCTTTCGCAGCAGACCATTGGAATGTTCGGTACCGGATCTGCCGGCATCGGCATTGCCGATCTGCTGATCGCAGAGATGAAGGAGGAAGGACTGAGCGAAGAGCAGGCGCGCGCTCGCATCTATGCGTTCAATCGCTATGGTCTTCTAGTGGAAGGAGGGCGCGGCATCAAGGAAGAACAGATTCCCCTGGTGCGCAAGCGTTCCGATATTGCCGGCTGGGCGCTCTCAGGCGGCGAGGACGTTTCTCTTCTCGATGTTGTCCGAAATGCGAAGGTGACGGTGCTGGTCGGGGTTTCGGCCCAGGCCGGGGCATTCAGCGAGGAAATCGTACGCGAGATGGCGCGGCACACTGAACGACCGGCTATCCTTCCGCTCTCGAATCCAACCTCAAAGTCGGAAGCTACACCCGCGGACATCATGCGGTGGACGAACGGCCGCGCCTTGGTAGGAACCGGGAGCCCATTTCCGCCCGTCGAAATCAGTGGCAAATCCATTCGCATCTCTCAGGTCAATAATTCCTTCATCTTTCCCGGACTTGCATTGGGGATTCTTGTAGCACACGCAACGCGCGTCACGAATGGCATGATCATGGCTGCGACGAAAGCGCTTGTAGAGTTGTCGCCTTCGCGGATGGACAAGGAGGCTCCCCTGCTGCCAACAGTGGCCGAATCGCGCAAGGTTGCGATGTTGGTCGCCGAGACCGTCGCGCGAGAGGCTGTGGCGGAGGGCGTGGCTGGAATCGCTGGAGATGAGAGGATCACAGAGCTCATTGCCGAGTATGTCTGGAATCCTGTTTATGTGCGCTATGAGCGAATCTAGCAAGGTGGCCTGACTGAGGATCGAGCCGAATTGGAGGATCATGCCGAGTGAGGCAAGCGGTGTGATTCCTGTTTGATCCAGGAGACGGCATCTGAGAGAGACCTTTTCCCCGCTGACATCCGGGAAGAGATCCAGTTGTGACCAACCGCCAGGCCTCAGCCGTTTATTGATACTATAGTGTGCGGCTATGATTAAACGTTTTATCAAAGAGGGAATCATGAAGCTCACTCCTCCGCGTACCGGATTCGGAGTACCGGCAATGTTTCTGTTGTGTTTTGCCTGCCTGATTCAGTTGGGCGTTGCGCAGCGTCCCCAGCCCAAGCCACATCCAACGGGGCCGTGGATGAACACGAGTCTTTCGCCAGATGAGCGTGCTGATCTCGTGATGAAGGAGATGACGGTCGACGAGAAAGTCGCGCTGTTGCATGGTGTGGGTATGCCAACAGACGACCCGGTGACTCCGGAGAACGCCGACTCCAATCGCGGTGTGGGATACGCTGTGGGCGTGCCGCGACTCGTCATCCCGGGCATCGACATGAGCGATGCCGCATACGGGGTGCGATCGAGTGGCGTGAATGGCCGCTACTCTACGGCACTGCCGGCCAACGTAGCTGCGGCTGCGAGCTGGGACACGGATGCAGCGTATGAGTACGGCGCCCTGATCGGACGCGAATTGCGGGCACAAGGCTTCAACATGTCGCTTGGCGGCGGAGTGAACCTTACCCGCGACCCACGTAACGGACGCACGTTCGAGTATCTCGGTGAGGATCCGGTGCTGGCTGGAACGCTGGTCGCGAGACTGATTGAAGGAACGCAGTCGGCTAACGTAATCGGCGACATCAAGCACTATGCTCTGAATGACCAGGAGAGCGGGCGCAACTCAGTAAACATCAATATCAGCAAACGCGCGGCGCGTGAGAGCGATCTGCTGGCATTTGAGATCGGAGTGGAGCAAGGCAAGCCTGCAGCAGTAATGTGCTCCTACAACCGGGTCAACGGGGACTTCGCCTGCGAGAACCAGTGGCTCTTGACCGATGTGTTGAAAAAGGATTGGAAGTTCCCTGGCTTTGTGCTTTCAGATTGGGGCGGCACGCACAGCGACGTCAAGGCCTCCGCAGCCGGACTGGATAACGAGGAGCCGGGACGGTTCTTCTACGACAAACGATTCAAGGAAGCATTGGATGCGGGCAAGATTCCACAGAGTGAGCTGGATGACCACGTGCATCGCATTCTGCGCTCGATGTTCGCCGTGGGAGTAATTGATCATCCCCGTCAACGCAGCGTTGTCGATCCCTTTGCCGGATTTGAGACGGCACGCAAGATTGAAGAGGGCGGCATTGTCCTGCTGAAGAACGAGAAGGCCACTCTGCCCCTGAGCCCTGCCAGATTGCGCACCATCGCTGTGATCGGGTCCCACTCCGATGTGGGCATGATTTCCGGCGGCGGATCTGCGCAGGTTGATCCGATTGGCGGCAACGCGATCAAGCCGCCGGGAAAGGGCGCGACACACTGGATGGAGGAGATCTGGTTCCCGACATCGCCGCTGAAGGCGATCCAGGCACGTGCGCCTCACGCGACCGTGAAATACGATCCAGGCACGGATGCTGCCGCGGCCGCGGCTGCGGCGAAGGGCGCGGATGTTGCCATCGTGTTTGCATACATGTGGGCAAGCGAGGGTATGGACCTCAAGAGCCTGACACTGCCACATGACCAGGATGCGATCATCGCAGCTGTTGCCGCTGCAAATCCACGCACGATCGTCGTGCTTGAGACCGGCAATCCGGTAACGATGCCATGGGTGGATAAGCCGGCGGCGATTCTCGAGGCGTGGTTTAGCGGGAGCGATGGCGCAGATGCTGTGGGCAATGTATTGTTTGGCACGGTGAACCCGAGCGGCAAGCTTCCCAATACATTCCCAAAGAGCGAAGCCGATCTGCCCCACCCAACAATCACAATGCCACCACCGGAGTCGCAACACTTCTCCGGGCCGGCGTCGCCGGAGAAGTGGGCGATGGGGCTGCCGCCGTTTCAGGTCACGTACGACGAGGGCGTGAAGGTCGGTTATAAATGGTATGACGCGGAGAACAAGAAGCCTTTGTTCCCGTTCGGCTACGGCCTTTCGTACACAACCTATCGTTATTCGGGATTGCAGGTCACTCCGGGCGAGAAGGTGAAGGTGACCTTCACTCTGGCCAACTCCGGCTCGCGAGAAGGATCGGAGATCGCGGAGGTTTACGCCGGATTACCGGCCGCTGCCGGGGAACCGCCGAAGCGTCTGGTGGGCTTCACAAAGGTGAGGTTGAATGCCGGCGAGAAGCAGAATGTCACGGTCGAGATCGACCCCAAGTACCTGTCGATATTCGATGAGCAGAAGAACGATTGGTCACTGTTGCCCGGCGAGTACACGATCATGGTTGGAGGGTCGTCAGACAACTTGCCACTGAAAGCGAAAGTCAATCTGAAGTAGATCGCGACTAGTGAAGTTGTGATCCGGCGGATTCGCGATTGCGGATCCGCCGTTCTGTTTTGGTCAGGCGTTCTCGAGGAGTTTGGGATTCGTCTTGTCGAGCTTGAGGATGAGCTCGCCGAAGAGGGTGTTGGCCCAGGCGAACCACGCCCGGGTGAACTTGGCGGGATCGTTCTTGTTGAAGCTCTCGTGCATGAAGCCGGTTCCGGCGTGCGTACTTTTGAGCCAGGCGAGGCACTGAAGCTGTTCCTTCTCATCTTTGCTGGTGAGGGCGCGCATGATGATGGCCATGGGCCAGATCATGTCCTGCCCAATATGCGGGCCACCGATGCCTTCTGCCGCTGATCCGCGGAAGAAGTACGGATTTGCCTCGCTCAGGACGAAGCGGCGGGTTGCAACGTAGGTTGAATCGCTCGCTGAGCAGGTCTCTAGATAGGGCATTGCAAGGAGACTTGGAACATTGGCGTCGTCCATGCAGTTCGCGTTGCCGAAGCCGTCGATTTCGTATGCCCAGATCTCACCTGCTGTGGGATGACTCATGCGCGCATGGGCACCGAGCGCACCTTTGATCTCAGTCCGCAGGTGGTTTGCCTGGCTCGCCGCGGCTGAATCGTGCGCGATTTCGGTCAGCATCTCCTCGATGCGTTCGAGAGTCAGTACAGCGAAGAAGTTGCCAGGGATGTTGAGCGGATAAATGCAGGCGTCGTCAGAGGGCCGAAAGCCGGAATGAATGAGACCAACGGGTCGCGCGGGATTGCCATAGCCATCTTCACTAAGTGTGTCGTAGGGGCTTTCGGCCTGGCGCTGGAAGTAGTACGGGCCTCGCGAGGTCTTGCGCTGCTGTACGGTGAATGTCTCAAGGATTGTGTGCATGGCGCGGACCCAATCCGCCTCGAAAGGACGCGTGTCGTGTGTGATGCGCCAATACTCATGCGCGAGACGAACGGGATAACAGAGTGAGTCAACCTCCCATTTGCGTTCGCCGACGCCCGGCTTCATCTGGGTGTGGTCAGTCTTGCTCCATGAAAGCGGCTCGCGGCTGGAGAGATCGGGCATAAAGGCATTCGCGTAAGGATCGACGAGAATGCAGCGCGTCTGGCGTCGAATCACGCCTTCGATGAGGCGAACGAGATCCGCGTCGGTGGCGATGAACGGGAGATAAGGCCAGACCTGCGCGGAGGAGTCACGCAGCCACATTGCGGGAATGTCGCCAGTGACCACGATCGTGTCGGGCCCGGCAGGACCGCTCGCGAATGTCACCGTTGTGTCGAGGGTATTCGGGAGGCAATTGGAGAAGAGCCACGCCAGTTCGGGATCGCGCATGCGTGCCGAGATGGATTCGATTGCGGCGTCGACTGCCTTGCTGCGGAACCGACGCGCCGACGGAGCCGGACGCTTTGAGACATTGCCGGCTTGTGCGAAGGCGCGCCGCGGAACGAGAGTGGAAGCGGCGACGAAGCCTGATGCGCCGCTCACGAATTGACGGCGAGAGATTTTGGAACCAGAGGTCATTGAATGCTCACAGAGAAACGAATTCGGCACCGTCATCCATGATAAGTGTCGAACGGTTAAGAGAAATCAGAGAGTCTTTTCAAGCATCACGAATTCAAGGTCGTCACGAAGAGGTTTACCAAAGCGGTTGTCGCCATACGGAAACGGCTCCGTCTTTCCAGTTCGCGCATAGCCGCGCCGCTCGTACCACGCGATCAGAGTATCGCGGACATTGAGGACACCAAGGCAGATCGAGCATGCTCCGCGAGATCTTGCGAAGTCCTCCGCGGCGGCCAGGAACGTACGGCCGAGCTGGCGGTTCTGCAAAGCCGGACGGACGGTGAGCATACCGAGGTACCAGGGACCATGCTCTGCAGGCACAAGAAGAACCGTGCCCAGAATTGAACGGTCCTCCGAATCACGATGAACCAGCAAATGTGCGCCGGGCGCAGATGCTTCCTCGCGAAGGAGGGAATCATCGGTGCGCGTGCCTTCGAGAATTCCAGATTCGAGGTTCCAGCTTCTGACGGCATCGTCGACGCCGCGATAGGCGGCGTTCACGAGCTTGATGATTTCCGGATAATCGGCTTCGGTTGCGTACTCGAGCAGCATGAAATCTATTCTGCCTCGCGCGGTACCTGTTCGAGGAGGCGTTTCCATGTTTTCTGATTGCGGCGAAAACCTTTCTTCAAATCTTCCAAGGTTCGCTCGAAGTCAGCATTGGTGCGCAGATTGTTCCAAGCAGGATTTTTGGAAAACCATGGGTAATTTTCGTTGCCGAGATAGATGGCGCGGCGGAGCCAGTGAAGCGCTTCGCTGGAGTCGCCTTCAACAGCAAAGTAGGTAGCGAGACGGTAAGCCATTTCGCTATCGGCCTCGGCGGCTGCGAGGGTCTCATCTTTCAGGAGCGCTGCGGCGCGCGCGCGTTCGCCCGCCTGCACGTAGCACATGGCGAGGGTGGGAACAGCGATGCGCAGGGATGCATCGTCTTGAATGACACCCTCGAGAATCTCGATGGCCTCGGGAAGATTGCCCATGCGCATTTGCTGGTAGCCGAAGGAGGTGCGGAGGAGGGGGTGGCGGGGTTCGAGTGCAAGGCCCTTTTCCAACTCGTCTCCGGCAAGCTCGATCTGGTTCTGATAGTGGTAGACGCGCGCGCGATGGTTATAGAGGATTGCCGCGTTGGCTGGGTTCAGTTTGAGAGCACGGTTGAACTGGACAAGCGCTTCGTTGTACATGCCGTCGCCGCGTAATGCAATTCCGGCGACCATGTGGACGTTCCAGTCGTTGGCTGCCCCGGCGAGCAGGTTGGCGATGCCATGGCGCGCTGATTCCTTTTCGCCACGGGAGAGCAGCATGTAGATGCGGTAGAGATTCGCCTCGGTAGCGGCGGGGTCCAGACGGAGGGCTTCGTCGAAGGCACGGCGAGAGCGCATCACGTGGATCTGACCGGCGAAGCCGTGGCGCACGTACTGGAGTTCGGCAATGCCAAGTCCGCTCCAGCCGGCGGCGAACTCGGGGTCCTTCTGCGTAACGCTTGTGAAGAGGGAGTGAGCGCGGTCGAGGTCGGACTTGGAACCAGTGCGCACCATGAAGGAGCTGAGTAGCGCACGAGCCTGAAGGTATTCCTCGCTAACCGGGCCGGGCAGCGAGCCGTTGCGAACGGGAAGGCGTAACGTATCGACCTGCTCGGCAGCGCCAAGGCCGTGCACTGCTGCGAAGACCTCGTTGGAGATTTCGGTTTGTACGGCGATCAGGTCCAGGGAGGAAACGCTGATCGATCCGCCCGAGCGAACGCTCTGTGAACCGACATCGAGCAACTGCCAGTTGAGATCGAAGCCGGTCTCGGAACGCAGGAAGTTTCCAGCCAATACGTAGGAGACGAGCAAGCGCTGGCCAACGGAGAGCGGGTCCATCTGGGCAATGGGCAGGGACATGAGAGTGCTCGACGGACGGACGACGAGTGCGGGGATGCGGGCAAGACGGGCAGCGATGGCGTCGGCAAGAGCGTAGCCGTAGAGAGGAGCAACTTCTGTCGCGCCGAGATTGGCGAAGGGCAGGACCACGATCGAGTTCTGGGTTGAACGATCGCCGTTAGACTCGCGGAAGCGCTCGGCGAGCATGGAGAGGAGTCCGGTTGTGCGCTTTTCGGCCTCGGCTTCGGTCGTGGGCAGATTTGCGGCGGCTTCTCCTGGAATGGCGCCAGTTTCGATTTGCTGGGCCTTCATGATGGTCTTGAGAGCTTCGCGCACTTCGGCGGCTGAGGCATAGCGCGATGCCGGATTCTTTTCGAGGCAAGCAGATATGACGCTCTGCAACTCAGTCGCGATGCCGGGAACGATTTCGCTGAGTTCGACCGGATCAGAAAACTGGATGGAACGAATGGTCTGAAAGTCTTCGGCGTCGGGACGAGAAAACGGGTGACGACCGCTGACAAGTTCGTAAAGAATAACGCCGAGCGCCCAGACGTCCGACTGAACGCTCGACTGGCCCGTTACGAACTGCTCGGGGGCCATGTATCGGATGGTGCCGCCGCGCGCGGTATAGGTGGCGGCGATGGATGCGTCCCTGGCCATCGCGGGCTTTGAGGGATCAAAGTTCGCCTCTTCAGGACGCAGGCGTCGGGCCAGACCGAAGTCGAGAATTTTTACGAGGCCGCCATCGGTGAGCATGACGTTCTGAGGTTTGAGGTCGCGATGGAAGATACCGAGCAAATGAGCGGCCTGAAGTCCGTCAGCGATCTGAATGCCGACGGATAGCAAGAGTTGGGGCGTTGCGGGACCGCGGCCAATGAGCTGATCGAGCGACTGGCCCGGAACGTACTGCATAACGATGTAGCCTTCGTCGCCTGCCTCACCAACCTCATAGATTCCGCAGACATTAGGGTGTTCGATGGCGGAGGCGAGGCGGGCCTCGCGCAGCACCGTAGTGCGCAACTGCTGTGCGGAGAGCAAACCGGTGCGCAGAATTTTGAGCACCACCGGACGCTGCAGCAGGGTGTCGTTGGCG
>Ga0335079_10008484_pt1 | contig 11708 bp, 14 predicted proteins | sample Lox_Sample_33_FD_206719 | JGI IMG/M metagenome (GOLD analysis project Ga0335079, IMG submission 206719) | Soil microbial communities from Loxahatchee National Wildlife Refuge, Florida, United States - Lox_Sample_3.3 | ecosystem: Environmental > Terrestrial > Soil > Wetlands | place: USA... | reverse complement strand
TGCTGCTTCTCCTCGACTTTGTATTCGGCGATGCGCACGGTATGGTTGTGCTGCAGCGCTAACTGTACGGCCTCGTGCAAGGTAATGTGGCGAGCGGTAGCAGTATTGCCTGGCTCTCCAGCAAAGGATGGGGCCGCGGAGAGCACCAGGGTGATTAGCAAGAACTGTAATTTCCATTTCATGAGCGCGTCTCCTTACCCTGCTGCAGCGTGCTCAGGTCGCCGTAGTTCAATGGCGACTTGCGGAGCAGGGCGACCAAAAGAAGTGCGATGGTGCAAGTCCAGGCCACCAACAGGAACCCGTCAATAAGGCTTAACGAATACGCTTGAAGGCGCAGCCGGGCGGCGATGAGATCGACCGCACGCGCCCCGGCCGATGGCAGTCCAGAGGATTTTCCGAAGAGTCCAGCCGCCATCCCGCGAATATTTGTGTCTGTGATCCAGTTTCCGCTGCCTACGTGCAGCCCAAGAAGATTGGAGTGCAGCTTCTCGCGCTCGGCGAGAAAGTGGCCCATGTATATCGCCCCTGCGGTTCCACCAAATAGGCGTATGGTGTGAAACATGGCAGAGAATGTCAGGATCCATTGAGGTTTCATCAACCCCCCGGAGAAGATTCCCTGCAGGATGATGCATCCCACCAGCCCGATGAGAGAAACCGATTGTCCGACGCCCGTAAGCAGCTCGGTGCGATAGTAGTTCGCTGCCGACCAGGCGGTAGTGTACTGGGAGTTCAGGTAAACGGCGAAGGCGGTGCAGGTAAGGCCAGCAGCCAGCAGCAGACGCGGATCCAGTTTGCGAAGCATCAGGAGCCCGGCGGTAAACGTAATCAGCAACAGGGGAACAGCGCTCCAAATCAAAGCCGGTCCGATCTGGTCGGCCTCAAAGCCATGAATGGCCAGCGACTGTGGAATCAGGATGATGGTTCCGGTGAGAGTGAATCGAAACCAGAAGAGCAGACTTCCGAGCAGGATCGTGTTCCATCGCCAGAGATAAGGGAGTGCGACCAAGGGGTTAGGACCCATTAGTCGCCGGATCAGGGCGCATAGTGTCAAGAACGCGCCCGACCAAAATAACGCGTTGTAGACGCCGGAGCGCCACCAATCGAGCCTCTCACCTTGTTCGAAGGCGGCGAGCATCAGCGCCAATCCGGCGCTAAGATAAAGGAATCCGACGAAGCTGGGCGCAGAGGCGCCCTTCGGTCGAGCCGGAGCGCGAGGTATCCCATAGTAGATACAGATCATCATCAATGGCGCGATGACCGCCGAATTCCAAAACATCCAATGCCAGGAAAGATGGTCGCGGTACCAGCCATAAAGTGATGGCGCCACATTGACTGCCCCATCTATGAACGTTGCATAGAACGCCATGGTGAGAGGCAGGACCCGTAAGGGACTGATGCGAAGCGCAAAAGTCAGGGTGAGCGGATAAAAGGTCCCCGAAGTCAGCCCAGCGACAATTAATGCCGCAATCAGCAGACTATAACTGTGTATCAGCGGCAGGAAGGCACAGGTCACGGTAAATGCCCCCGCCGCAAACAGAAGGACCCGCCGTGGTCCGAGTAAACCACCGAGGTAGACACTAAACGGGCCGATAAACATGAGTGCTGCGTTGTAGGCGCTGTCGAGCCATGCACCCTGGTCGTAACTGATACCGACGTGGCCCTTCAAATCGGCAAGCCCCAAGGAAAGCATGCGACCGGTAAGGGTGACGAGTCCGGCGCCGATGAGGACACCGACAATCCCTAATACCGGCCGGGTGGAAAGCTCAGAGGGAATCGCCAAAGCCGTCGCATGTGCGATCTCTACTGGCGTGAGGGGGCGGTTTATCGCGGTGGCGGCAGCCATGATCTACCCGGTTATCGTCTTGTCCGGACAGTAGCGGTAACCGAAAGGCCGGGGCGCAACTTGCTCACGAGTTCCGTATCCTCGAGAGCGATCTTGACCGGGATGCGCTGTACTACCTTGGTGTAGTTGCCGGTGGCATTGTCCGGCGGCAACAGCGCAAACTGCGACCCACTGGCGGGGGCTATTTCGAGGACCTTGCCATGAACGACCTGCCCGGGGAACTGGTCAATCCGGATCTCGGCCGCATCCCCAACCCTCACGTTAGTGAGCTGAGTCTCTTTGTAGTTCGCCTGCACCCATCGCGTGCGCTCGACGAACGGAATGACCTGCGTCCCGGGAGATACCAACTGGCCGGGGCGGACTTGCCGTTCACCTACCGTTCCATCGCCCGGTGCAGAGATCTTCGTATAACCAAGGTTCACCTGCGCTACTACCAGACTTGCTTCTTTGGCGCGAAGATCGGCGGCAAGTTGCATGTCCTGAGACTCGAGGACAACCTTCTGACGACGCTCCGCCTCCGCTGCCAGCTCGCTGCTGTGCAGCATGGCCCTGGCCTGGGCTAGATCGGCGTCGCGGCTGGCGAACTGGCCCGCAAGCCGCTCTTCATCTGCAACCGCCCGCTCTAACGTCTGTTGTGTTGTTGAATGGGTCTGATAAAGGCCCTCCTGGCGCTTTCGTTCAGAGCGGGCACGCACCAATTCGGCTTCTACGGCTTCCTTGCCGGCCTGCGCTGCCGCAATCTGAGCTTTAGCCTGATCGATTCCAGCGAGCGCTCTCTGAATGCGTGCGTCTTGCAGCTGGCGCTGGCGGAGGTTGTTGTTGATCGCAGCTTTGGCCGCATCCACAGCCGCACTTGCCTGGGCAACCTGCGCCTTGTAGTCGCTGTCCTCCAGCTGCGCGAGGAGGTCTCCCTTGTGGACCTGTTGATAGTCGGAGACCATTACGTTCTGAACGATCCCGGGCACCTTCGTACTGAGCGGTGTAAGATCGCCGCGAACGTAAGCATCGTCTGTGACCTGCTCGATTCGGCCGCCCTCCCAGGAATTCCAGTTCCGGGTGATCGTGAATAGCACCGCAGCGGCCAATAGCACCACCAGCGCGGGGGTTCCGTACCTCTGCCATTTTGGCCCGGGCTGCTCTGGAACGTGCTCAGGCTCGGCGGCTCGGGCGGGAGCCGATGGAACCGCGACTGGTTTCGCGGAACCTGCCGGCGTGACATTCGCTGGCTCTGGAGCCACTCTCCACCTCCCTCTCGAAATATGACCAGGTGCCTGCCGCCATTTCCGGCCACGCTACGCCACGATCACAGCACCGGCATATTGCACTCCCGATGCCAGACCAGATTCGCAGAATCGAAGCGGTTTCCTGCATATCGGTGGAGCTAGAGGTCTTGGTTTTGGAGGCGGCCTTTGTCTTGTGACGAACCTTTGTCACTTGAGACGGTTATTTGCGCATATTGCCAACCCTGCGCATGGCGATTGCCAGTACATGGCTGGCCTCAGGAAGTGGAGCCATACATGCACCAGGTCAACACCAGTACCATCGGTATGCGCCCAGTGGAGCGCGGCGGTGGTGCTCTCGCGATCCTGGCCGCGGGGAACTGGGATCTTTGGTCTTCTTACCCACGGATAATAAAATGGCATTTCCCGAACGCCGCACCGCAAACATTCTGTTGACCATTCTGTTCTTCGCTGTTGTCTGCGCAGGCGTATACCGCGCTCGGCAAGTCATTTTAGTTTTTGTCTTGGCCATCCTATTTGCATACTTGATTGATCCAGTGGTCAAGTTCCTCGAGCGCCATTCCCTCCTCTTCAAGAATCTGAGAGGGCCTGCCGTGGTGGAAGTGTATCTCGCGTTCGTGATCCTGATCGCACTTCTGGGGTACGGATTTGTGCCAGGCCTCGCCCGGAATGCCGTAAAGCTGGTGGATGAAATTCCGGTTCTTTTAGATGGCCTCTCGACCGGAGAAATCGCAACCGAGCTAGGAGAGAAATACGGTTGGACCGATGAACAAGAATTTCGGCTGAAAGCATTTTTAGCTCGGCACAGGGTTGATGTCCAAGCCCTTGTGCGAGGCACCGATCGCTATCTTTCCAATGCCGCACAGGTGGTTGGGTGGATGGCCTTAATACCTATTTTGGCCATCTTTTTTTTGCGTGACGGCGACCACATTGCCGACACCCTCATCCGTCTTTTTTTCCCAGCGACCAGTTACGAAGGGATCCGGGCAATCGCAGACGATTTGCATGTCATGCTCACCAACTATATAAGGGCGCAGGTACTTCTTTGCGGTCTCTCGTTCGTGTTCTACTCGGCAACCTTGCTGTTGTTAAGTTTTCCGCACGCGATTGCACTCGCTTTGCTAGGAGGGGTGTTGGAGTTCATTCCGGTGGCCGGCTGGATGAGTACCGCAGCCGTGGTAATCACCGTCGGTGTTGTCAATCACTCGCATTGGATTTGGATGGCTGCACTGTTGGGTCTCTGGAGGATCGCTCAGGACTATTTCTTGGCGCCGCGGGCAATGGGGCGTCAACTGGAACTCCACCCCTTGGCGGCAATATTTGCCGTGTTGGTCGGCGCCGAGATCGGAGGAATCGTGGGCATCTATCTTGCAGTGCCCTTGATGGCTGCCTTGCGCGTGATCTGGCGCATGCGTACTTCCGAGACTCCGGAAACTCAGCGCGCCGACGCTGTTGGCCAGGTTTGACGTCTCCATCTTGAAACGCATCCAGCTTCGCAGAACCGCAAAAAGCCGAATATCGTCGACCCCAACTACAACTTCAATGGCTTAGCCAGCGCTCAGCCTCCGCTACATCACGGAACGGTTGCACCACGCATACATCCCCGACCAACATCTGGAGCATGCGCATCATTCCATAGGCCACATCAGTGGATACAACCACAGCTATTCGACCCAGACGGTAGCTGCGGGAAAGGGAGCGTAACAGTTCCACAATTTCCTGAACTTCGGCCGAGGAAAGCTTTACTGCTGCGCGACGAGCATCGATCAGCTCGCGGTAAGGCTGCTCCGAGTCTTGTATGTCGCGCAGCAAGTAAGCGCGCACTTCCGCGAGCGTGATTGTTCCTTTCGCGATTCTATTTGCTTTATTGCGCTCCGGGCCTCCAGGGTGGGCGGGGGGATCATCCAGTGTATTTGGGCGCAGAGTCCTTACCGAGATTTGTGTCTTTCCTTCTTTCAAAGCCTGAATCAGCCACTGGTTCACCATGCCACTAGCGACAAACTCTGCCTCTTCTTTCATCATTGTGACGAGCAAGGCATCGGCGCTGTGGTCTATCAGTGTCACGTCATTGATGTCGACAACGCGTCTTCGGTTACCAAGCCGATGGCGAGACTCCTCCCACACTTTCTGCAACTCCCCGACCCATGGGCCAGCCAGTTTTCCAAAAAGCACTATCCTTTGGTCGGTCGGGGTGTCGATGATGGTGATCTTTAGCATGGCGCTCGAGCAAATGCTGAACGTTTGTACTGGCAATTTTCCGCCCAAAGATGCCGGACGGAGAACGGGTACCGTAAGTCACTGATCTGCCGAAGCTTGACACCCGGTTTGTCGCGCGCCAACTGAGGGAATAGGAAGGCAGTAGTTTGCCAGTTGCTAAAGAGGGCCGCGGCCCTGCTTATGTCATAAGGAGGGAGAGTTCCGGCTGGGTCGATGGCTTCGAGCCCGCGGGTGGAGGAGAAAAGTCGCGCCGGAACCGGAGAGCCTCCACGGCGACCTTCGTGGAATCCCATTGCTTGCCTCGTTCGGAATCACTAAACTGCGAAACTAACGTCTTAGAACCCATGGCGCTGCCGCCATCATGCTTTCCCCACTAGCCGTGCGACAGACTAAAAGACCCTTTCAGCTCGGTTTTGCAAACAACCCTGGGTGTTACCGGTTGAGGTGTAGCGATGAATTTATCAAGCAGCTGCGTCAGTCGGCGTCTGGCACGAGCAAGCTGTGCTTTAACAGTTCCTAGAGGCAGCCCAAGCGCCTCTGCTGCCTGCTTCACGGAGAGACCATCCGCGTGGCGAAGCTGCAAAGCCGTCCGTTGCGACAAGGGAAGACTCTGGGCGAATTTAGCAACCAGTTTACGCAGCTGAGATTCTTCAAGAGTTTGTTCGGCTGTAGGTCTCGGATCCGTTAGCACTTCTGACACCGTCCAGTGGCGATCCTCCGGGTTCCAGTGATGGTCTTGCAGGTTAAGATCAAGCGGAACACTCTTGTATCGACGGCGCCGTAACTGAAGGCGCGCCGAGTTAATCACGATCGCCATGAGCCAGGACGACATCTGAGCGCGGCCCTCGAAGCGGGCCAGGTTCTTAAAGGCCAAAAGGAGCGCATCTTGCACCGCATCATCCGCATCTTCCGGATTGTGTAGATGCCGCAGTGCCATTTTCCGGAACCGCGGCAAGTTGCGCGACAGAACATCTTCGAATTCAATCCGACGGTCTGGAGTCGCTGGACTACCAAGTTCTTGCCCGCCAGCGGCAGCCATCGGCGCAAGAAAATGTTCTTTTAGTGGGAAGCCTGGTGTTTGCATGACGTCGCGGTCTCCATTTCTTGCTGATCTACCATTGCAGATTTCGGCTTTCCCTCGAGCCAGCCGCGCGCATTGCCAGAGGCATCTTATCTATACGCAGCACGGAGCGATCTCTCGGGCTCGAGGCCATTACGCCCTCCAGCTCTCTTGTAAAGGTCATGCTTCCCTCCGGGCTGAAATCGACTCGGATGAAGTCCCCCAGCCGCACCTGGGCAGTCGCCACCAGGTTTGCCAGTGGGCCTACCAGATTCTTCTCGATGGCCCGCTTCAGGTGCCGAGCTCCATATTTCGCGTCCGTACCTTGTTTCAGCAGGAAGTCTTTGACGGTTTGCGTGCAATTAAAGAAGAACTTGTCGGCGCCGGCAGCCGTCAGGATTCGCTGCTGCACCATTCCCAGCTCGATTTCCAAGATCTGCTCCAAGTGCTCCGGGCGTAGCGTCTTGAACACGACTACTTTGTCAATGCGGTTCATGAACTCCGGCGTGAACTTGCGCCGCGCCGCCTCGACGGCAGTGCGCTCGATCTTCTCGTGAAAGCACGCCTCAAAGACCGCGGGCTTCTGCGCAAAACCCAGGCCGCCATGCGCCAGGTTGGACATCTCAGCAGCCCCGAGGTTCGAGGTCATGACGATGATGCACCGCGATAGGTCAACCCGGCGGTTATCGCCCAGGGTGAGGGTCCCTTTGTCAAGAATTCCAAGCAGCAGTTGCCAGAGCGCCTCGGAGGCCTTCTCGATTTCGTCGAACAGCAGTATGGAAACCTTGAGCTTCTCCGTGTGCCACTGGTTAAGCGCTTCTTGCGTTAGCAACGGCGGGGTTTCACGGTGACCCAGGTATCCCGGCGGCGAACCAATGAGCTTCGCGATTTCATGCGAATGCTGGAACTCTGCGCAGTCGATCTTGGTGCAGGCTCGGGCGTCGCCGAAAAGCGCCTGCGCCGTGGCTTCCACGACCCGGGTTTTGCCTGAACCGGTCGGTCCCAGGAACAAGAGATTACCTATCGGCCGCCCCGGCGGATTTAATCCTGCCAGGAACGTCTGGTAAGTCTCCACCATGTCTTCTACGGCCTGGTCCTGGCCGACAATCTTCTGGCGGAGAGCATTCCTGAACTCAGTCGCATCATTGCCGCGACGCGCCGGATCAAGTGTGGTGATATTATTTTCGGTTCTCATACAGCTAGCCTTTCCAGCCAAGCACGTAGCATTTCCCATGCCAACACATCGAGAGTTATTCGCCTTCACTAAGCTGGTGAGACAAAAGGCGGAACGGTCGAAGGATGGAGAATTGGGCGAAGCGCGAGGTCGGTCGACGAACGAGTGTCAATCTTCAGACTCGCACTAGCTCGTCACTTGACAGCCCCCGGAGCCGGTCTTCTTACTGGGATTTCTTGGGACGGGAGAAGCGGCCTCTGGAGAGGCAGATATTACGGTGTCCGCTGGGGACATGAGTCTGCTGGAGCGAGTGGAGCGACAGAACTTTATTTAGTTTTCCGCTTTCCAGCAGTCTCCTCCTGCTGCTCCTGGGCCCTTTGCCAAGTGGAATCGGGGTTGTATTCCTTCATGGCTTTTTCGAGAAATCGAGGACTTGAGAACCCTGTGCCACGTCCGCAAATGTTCATTCTTGAACTCCTCGAAACCTTCATCAGTGTACATTCGTATCCATTTGGAAAACCGGTGATTGAGGAAACCTGGGCAGCCGGGATGAGGGGAGGGTATGATTTCCGGCCACCCAGGCGCGCGCCTAAAAACGGTACACGATGCCGGCTGCAGGCTGTGCTGTATGCGTCCAGCTATCAGTTTTCAAGCTCCGGACACCGAAGGCCGGGTCTTTGTACACAAAACCTCGGTATTCAGCGCGCAAAGAGAAGTGTCGTGTCAAATCGTAATCCGCGCCGCCGCCATAGAGGAAGGCGCCTTTCCCCTCAGTAGCAGCTCCGGGCACGAATCCTCCACTCTTGCCGGTCGGATGAAAGATCAGGGCGCCGCCTCCACCGAGCACGTACGGACGGAACTTAGCGACGGAGAACGGGAGGTTCACAACCAAGTCGCCAGATACCGTGTGCACGTCCGACTGGATTCTGGATTGTCCGAGACCGGAAAAATACCTTTGAGTATTTCGATCGAAACCATAGTTTCCCTCCGCAGATAGCCAGCGGTTGATGTGGTAGCGATATCCCGCAGTGAATCCCCCGGTGTTTGTCGTAGTTTGAGAAATTCCCCGGCCGCTGCTGTCCTTTGTAAAGAAGCCCGTTCCCTCAACACTCACTTCATTTCGGCTCTCTTGCGCCAATGCAGTAATTGTGAAGAGTAATATTGACGCGACACTTGCAAACAGATACCGGTTCATCATTTGTCTCCTTCTCCCAAGGTTTTTCGGCCTAATAACCGTCGCTCGCCAAGTGATACCCGGGTTCGACGGGTTCCCTGGCCTTCCCGCGATCCCACGTTGCCTCGAGCTAGGTCATTAAAGGCATTCACGGTTCCAATAGAGGAGGCGGCACGAGGAGAAGGCATCTCCTTTCCCAGGAGTCGGTTGTGCAGCTTCGACGATCCTCAGCGGACCAGATGGCTTGGCTTGATCTCTGATCCCAAGGCAAGACTTTGACGAGTGATATTGTCTCCAGAAGCCCGGATTCCCCCCGGAGACGTTCGTGGTCATCCGCCATGCTCTCCTGTCACTTGCCAACTTATTGGCATTGCCACATTTATGGCATTCGAGAAAGCATTGTTGTCCTGTGACATGACGCTCCTAAACACTTGTCATTACAGGGTATGGTTCTGGTGGTGGCATCAGGCTTGGAGTGGAATCTTGAATGCCCTGACGAAAGTGTTTCGATTTAGCAGGCGGCGTAACCACGAACCTGGTAATCACGTCAGCAGCCCAAGGGGGGATCAATGGACAAAAAGAACGTGCTCCTTATCGCAGTGCTCGTTGCGGCGTCGGTATTGGGTGCTAACCGAGTTCTCGCGCAAGAGTCTGCCTCGCAACCGATAAGGCAAGACAAGGGTTCCTCAGCATCCGGCAGGAGCGATGACTCTCAAGTACTTTCTGACGGGGACATCCAGATGTTGAGGAAGGACATAAGGTCCCAGAAAAAGCAGATTGTCGCGGCCAACATGGAGCTGACGGACGCCGAGGCCGAAAAGTTCTGGCCAGTCTACGATCGTTACACAACAGAGTTGACCAAAATCTACGATACAAAGTCGGTACTAATCAAAGATTACCTTCAGAACTCCACCACCATGAACGGCGAGCAGGCTGAGAGCTACATCCGGAAGCGTGCGGCCGTTGAAGACTCGATTATGCAGTTGAGACTCAAGTATATCCCTGCGTTTCGCAGGGTGCTGTCAGGCAGACAAACGGCATTGTTCTTTCAGATCGACTGGCGGTTCGGTCTGCTGGTTGACTTGCAATTGGCACAACTGCCTCTTATTAATCCTTAAGAGGCCCAGAACGGGGCCACGTACCAATGGGAGTTACGCTCTGTTGCCGAACGACACGTTCATTACGACTAGCGGTCTGGAGATCAGCGTGACTCACTGCCAAGAAGGCGCCCTGGTGCACTTGAACGGCCGTGTAAACATCGATTCCTCGCCGGGCCTGCGTGATCGGCTTCTCGCCATGCTGCAAGGGGAGCATCCCGAGGCCGTGACTATCGACTTGTCGGAAGTCCCCTACATTGACCTTTCCGGCATTGCGACCCTCATCGAAGCACTCAAGGTCGCGCGCAATCGCGAAACCACCCTGCACCTGGCAGGATTGCAGGAACGTCTGCTTCATGTCCTTGAGGTCACGGGCGTGTTGTCCCTGTTCGAAGCGAGTGGCCATGCAAGCCCTCCCTCTGCGTCGGGGGCAGTGTGATGGCAACCCTACTCGAAGGCGTCGGAAAAGAGGCCCTCAATGAGCTCGACTATGTCGGAACCCTAAATATTCAGTTATGGACCACGCTGCGCGCCATGCGCACAGCCTTGCCCATTATCGGGAACCGCTACCGGTGGAAGGCCGCCGTGCGCCAGATGCTGGAGATCGGCGTGGACGCGCTACCCATGGTGGGCCTGATGGCGATTTGTGCCGGATTTATTCTCGCCATGCAAGGGGCATCTGAATTACGCCGATTCGGAGCCATGCACTACGTCATCGATCTGGTTGCCGTAGGCTTCACGCGAGAACTCGGCCCAATTCTTACCGCGGTCGCCGTCAGCGGACGGTCGGGCTCGGCATTCGCGGCGGAGATCGGGACCATGGAGGTCACCGAGGAGATTGATGCGCTCCGGGTTATGGCCTTCGAACCTGTCGAGTTCATACTGGCGCCAAAGTATCTGGCCGCGCTGATCTCCGTGCCCTGTCTCAGTATTGTCTCGAACGTCTGCGGCATTCTTGCAGGCGGAGTGTTCATGTTCTTCAGCACGCATCTTGGACTGGTGGTCTATTTGCGGAATGTGCTGACTTCGATCGAGGCGCGGGACGTAATCAGCGGTCTGATTAAGAGCCTGGCCTTTGCCACCATCATCGCTCATGTGGGCTGCCTGGAAGGATTTCGTGTCCGCGGAGGGCCCGATGCGGTGGGCCGCTCGACGACGACCGCAGTGGTGAAATCAACTTTCCTCGTCATTGTTGCGGATGCCGTCTTCACCGCCATTTTCTACTACACGGGAAAAATGTGATGCCATTCATTTCGATTCGCGATTTGGTCGTCGAATACGACGGACGGCGGATACTGGACGGGCTGAACCTGGACATCGAGCAAGGGGAAACGATGGTTCTGCTGGGCGGCAGTGGTTCCGGGAAGAGCACATTGTTGCGGCAGATCCTTGGGCTGGAGCGCCCGAAGTCGGGCAGTGTCTCGGTGAAAGGGATTGATATCACCCGCTGCTCACATGCCGAACTGAAGGCTGTCCGGCGCTCCATCGGAGTCGCTTTTCAAAGTGCAGCCCTGTTCAATTCGCTCACCGTGGAGGACAATGTCGCCCTCCCTTTGCGTGAGCACACTGCGCTCGCCCCGTCCATTATCGACCTGATGGTCTGGATGAGGCTGGCGCAGGTGGGTCTGGAGGACTTCGGCAAATTGCCCCCACAGGAACTGTCGGGCGGCATGAAGAAGCGCGCCGCAGTCGCGCGTGCTCTCGCGCTTGATCCGGAGCTTCTGGTGTTCGATGAGCCTTCCGCCGGACTGGATCCTATTGTTGCGGCAGATCTGGACGAATTGATTCTACTCCTTAAGGAGGCTCTCCAGATGACCGTTATCGTCGTCACGCATGAACTGGCGAGCGCATTCCGCATTGCCGACCGCATCGCGATGCTGTACAAGGGCACGTTTCTCGCGG
>Ga0335079_10008481_pt1 | contig 11709 bp, 11 predicted proteins | sample Lox_Sample_33_FD_206719 | JGI IMG/M metagenome (GOLD analysis project Ga0335079, IMG submission 206719) | Soil microbial communities from Loxahatchee National Wildlife Refuge, Florida, United States - Lox_Sample_3.3 | ecosystem: Environmental > Terrestrial > Soil > Wetlands | place: USA... | reverse complement strand
GCGCCAACGCCGTTGCGGTGGCTGAACATACGCTGGCGATGATGCTGGCAATGGCTCGGCACATCTGCCGTGCCAATTCATCCACCCACGCGGGCAAGTGGGAAAAGAAATCTCTGCAGGGCAGCGAACTACGGGGCAAGACTCTGGGAATTGTCGGCCTGGGCCGCATCGGTATGGAAGTTGCCCGCCGGGCGAGGGTTTTCGGGATGACGGTCGTCGGTCATGATCCGTTCGTCTCGACCGTAGTGGCCAAAGAGCAGGGAATTGAAATGGCCACCCTCGATGAGGTGTACGCCGCCTCTGACTACCTCACCCTGCACGTCGGCCTGACTCCGCAAACCGCGGGCATGATCAATGCCGGCTCGTTGAAGAAGATGAAACGCGGGGTTCGGCTGGTGAACTGCGCGCGCGGTGAATTGCTCGAGGAAGGAGCGCTGGCAACGGCTCTCCAGCAGGGCCAGGTAGCAGGAGCCGCGCTGGATGTGTTTGTCGCAGAGCCCTTGAAGAATTCGCCGCTCGCCGCCTTGGAGAACGTGATCCTGACCCCTCATATTGGAGGCTCGACCCATGAGGCTCAGGAAGCCGTCGGCTATCAGATCGCGCTGCAGGTAAAAGAGTATCTGAAACACGGAGTCATTCAGAACGCGGTGAATGTTCCGTCCGTCTCCCACGACGAATATCTCGAACTGCAGCCCTACATCGTATTGGCGGAAAGGCTGGGAGCTTTCCTGGCCCAGGTCAGCGAAGGCCGGCTGGAGGAAATCTCGCTACGCTATAGCGGACATATTGCCAACCTGAAAACCGAACTGATCCGAAATGCAGCCGTCAAAGGCATCCTGAACCAGGCTTTGGAAGAGAAGGCCAATCTGGTGAATGCGGCCACCATCGCCGCGTCTCGTGGACTGAGAGTTCACGAAGCCAGTAAGCCTCCCGGACCGGCGGGGGCGGTGGCGAGCACTCTGTCGGTTCTGGTAAAAACTCAGACCGAGGAACACTTGGTCAAGGGCGGAGTCTTGCATCAGAACGTGCCGCGCTTGCTGCATGTGGACGGAATCGACGTGGAGGCGCCGCTCGAGCGCAACCTGATTTACCTGCGCAATCGTGACGTGCCGGGTGTCATTGGGAAAGTCGGAACAATTCTCGGCGATCATAAGATCAATATCGCGGATTTTTCTCTCGGACGACGCGGCGGAGAGTCGACTGCCGGCGTCCCGAGGGAGGCGATTGCGGTTGTCCACATCGATGGAGTTGTACCGGATCAAGTCCTGGCCAAGCTCAGAAAGCTGCCGGCCATTCAGCAGGCCAAAGCCATAAGACTGTTTTAAGACCCGGCTTACACTGGATGGCTTTCCTTTGCGTACTAGCCAGTCCGCCGCTTATTTCAGTCCTCAACCCTCGATGCTTTAATATGACGGATTCTGCATCCAACTGTTTCAGAGGGCACTGAATGCATAAGAAAGCAGGACTGGCCGCCACAGTAATACTCTTTTTCTCAGCGATAGGCTTCGCTCAGGATGACGGACGATTTGATTTCAGTCTGAACGGGTCAGCAATTTTTACCAACCAATCCAGCGGCAACGGGATCACGCAGAGTGCGACCGAGGGCGGGGGAGGGTTTGGCACGATCAAAATGAGGTTTAAGCCCCGGCATTCCGTGATGTTCAATTACGGGCGGATGAAAAACTCGCAGGTGTACCAGACCGTCGACAATTTTCATGTCCTCACCAACATTTCTGAGTACACCGGCGCGTATATGTTCAGCCCGTTTCGCAAAGGCAAGTTCAAGCCGTTTGTTTTTGCCGGCGGCGGATGGCTCAGCTTCAGCCCCCGCACCACGTGGGTCTTTTTCCCTCCCCTTGCCAACAATGTTCCCAACAACATTCAGGTCGACCTCAACGCCGCTAAACAGAGCCAACTGGCGGTGCTCTATGGATTCGGCACCGATTACGACCTGCGTTGGCGGTTTGCTCTTCGCTTGCAATACCGCGGACTCTTCTATCGTGATCCGGACTTCAAAGTGGATGCCAGCTCAGGAAGTTCCGTGAGTCTTTTCACCGGCGCCAAGAGCCACATGGCCGAACCCTCCGTCGGGATCGTATTCAGGTTTTAGGCGGGAGGCAGAGCCGATCAGGAGTTCAGCGCTGCCTTGCGCAGCTTCCGGCTTTCTGCCAGCAGGGCCATGGAGTGCAGCAAGTTCTGCAGGGTTACGATGCCCACCAAGCGCTGGTCTTCGACCACGGGAATGATGCTCAGGTTGCGGGCGGTGAGCTTGCGGAAGGCCGAAGCCAGCGATTCCTTCTTCTGGGCCACTTCGAAGATTCGATTCATCACCGACTGAACGTAGCCGTTGCCTTCGGCTCGCAGAGCCTGCAGGATTTTCTGCCGGGAAATGACGCCCACCATGTCACTACCGCGAATCACCGGGAAATCGTCCTGCAGTGAATGCACCGCCTTCTCCAGCGCGTCTTCCAAAGTGTCGGCGGGCGAGAGCGTGGCAAAGTCGGTCAGCATGATGTCTTCCAGCCGCACGGTTTCGAGCACCGACTGAAATACCGCCGAGCGCTCCTCCAGCTGTGCCGCGATGAACAGGAAAAAGCCGATCATGGTCAGCCAGACGAAGGCCGGCTGCAGGATCCCAACCAGCATGAAGACGGTGGCGAATGCCTGGCCAATGGTCACGGCACGACGGGTGGCGCGAACCGGGTCCATATGGCGATTGAACAGGGCGCGCAGAACCCTACCGCCATCCATGGGATAGGCTGGCAGCAGATTAAGGCCGGCCAGCCACAGATTTGCCCAAATGAAACTTTGCGCCAGGTGGTTAGAAGTCACCGTCCCAAGAGGCTTGGTGAAGAGGTGAATTTCAGGAGCCAACGCCAGCAACGCAGCATAGGCACATAAGGCGATCAGCAGATTGACCACCGGGCCGGCCAAAGCAATACGAATATCGCGCTTCCAGGTCAGCATGCCCGGTTCCACCGGGCGTTGCGTCTCGTCGAAGACGGTGACTCCGCCGATAGGCAGCAGAATAATGGCCTTGGCGGGAACGCCCGAACGCATGCCGATGAGTGCATGACCCAGCTCGTGAAGAACTACGCTGGCAAAAATGAGCCCCACGAGAGCCAGGCCCCGGCCAGCGCTGAAGTTTCCGTGGGAGGAGGCGGATTCTGTGACCCAGACAAACAGGAGGAGAAAGAAGAAAGTCAGATGGATGCGAAGTTCGACTCCGAAAAGTTTTCCCGCCGGGATAGACCAATTCCTCATGTGAGCGTTCGCAGTTCCCCTCCGGCTATTCTATATAGTTTTAGACGCCAATGCGGAGCGGCCGGTTACTGAAGATCGAACCAGAAGTGCTAAGACGACTAATCGACAGAGAAGGTAGAGCTATGCGAGTAATCGCAGGAAAATACCGGAGCCGGCCACTGCACTCGCCGCGTGGCTTTCACCTGCGTCCCACCTCCGACCGGCTTCGCGAAACTCTGTTCGACGTACTCACCGCTGGGAATCCGGCTGCCCTGGAGGGCTCGGTGTGGATCGATCTTTTCGCCGGAACCGGAGCGGTCGGCATTGAAGCTCTCAGCCGGGGAGCCGGGATGGTGTATTTCGTGGAGAACTCCAGGCCGGCAGTTGAACTCATTCGCCGTAACCTGCTCTCGCTGGGTATCAACACCGGCTTCAGAATCCTTCACCAGGATGCTGTCCGCGAGCTGCGGACGGCGGATGAAATCCGGTTCGATTTTGCTTTTCTGGATCCTCCCTATCAAATGGAATCCGCCTACCGGCAGACTTTGGAAATTCTCTCGGCAGCGCATTTCCCCAAGCCGGAGTCGAAAGTCATCGCCGAGCATCAAAAGAAATACGATCCTGGGGAACGCATCGCATCTTTTGAGCGGTACCGGTTACTCAAGCAAGGAGACGCGGCCCTTAGCTTCTACTCCCGTTATCCATGAACAGTCCTCGCACATATCATGAAGGTGAACTTGCGGTTCAGGTTCGCGCCGGAGTTGGGCCTGAGGGACTCGCGGCGGAAGAGATGTACCATGCGACCATGGGCGCTGGGGTCGTGCGCTTCTTGGCGCTGCAACACATCGCCGTACTTTCCACCAGGGACTGTGACGGCAGAGTTTGGGCCTCGTTGCGTTCCGGTCCACCGGGATTTCTGCGGGCGGCGGATCCGCTCACTTTGGAAATCAGCGGTCGAAGCCATCCTGAAGATCCATTGCTGAAGAATCTCGCCTCCACTGTGCCCACAGGCGCGCTTGTCATAAACCTGGAAGCCCGCCAACGTGTCCGCCTGAACGGAGATGCACAGTTGACGGAAGCGGGCATGGTTCGCATGACGGTCAAGCAGGTCTACGGGAACTGCCCGCAGTACATCCAGGCCCGGAGAATCATCGGAGACCGGGCCCTTTCGGATGTTTCTGCCACGCACGGAGACAGCCTGAATGAGCGCTGGCGGCGCTGGGTGGAGAGCGCCGATACCTTCTTTTTAGCGACCGCTCATTCCAACTCGGGTCTGGACGCGTCGCACCGCGGCGGCAAGCCTGGCTTCGTCGGCGTAGAAAGCGAGACCCGTATTCTCTTCCCGGACTACCCCGGGAATCGAATGTTCAATTCGCTGGGAAACATCACTTCGTGTCCGAAGGCGGGGTTGTTGTTCGTAGACTTTCAATCAGGAGCGGGGCTGCAGCTATCGGGAACTGCGAGCATTCTCTGGGAAGACGGCCGCATCGCCGAATTTCCCGGCGCACAGCGTTTAGTTGCCTTGGATATCGAGCGCGTCATCGAACTGCCCCAGGTCACGCGTCTGGAGTTCGAATTCCGCAGTTATTCGCCGCACTTGCGATGAAAATTGAGCTTACGTCAATAGTTCGCGGTTTCTGCGTACGATGGGATGCTGCATCTCCTGCAGGTCGTTCTTCACCCGGTTGAGACCATAAACGCACTGTTCGAAATGGCTGGAAAGACTGGCGAACAAGGGCGCAACCTTGGTGTATTCGAAGTACTCAAACTTGGAAACAATGTAATAGCTCTCCTTGCCTGCCTTCATCCAGTCCACGAAATTCTCCAGCCGGTTGCGCCGCAGCCGGAAATGGTTGATGCTCTCGGGAAACATGCCGGTGAAGAAGAGCGTGTAGTCGCCAATGTGCTTGCGCACCTGGCGCTCGCGGTCAAACGAAGGCGCCGGTCCAAAGACGGGATCCGACTCCATCATCATGCGGCCCACGTCCGTGAGAGCCTGGCCGGCAGCATCGCGGATCTTAAACAATTGCTCGACTTCGCAAAACTCGGTCAGCAGGTGGGCGACGTAATTGACGATTTGGGGATCGCGGATGCCGATCTCTTCGGCATAGTGCCGACCGACCAGCTCAACAAAAAGCTTCTGCAAAGGATGCGATTCCGGAATCATCTTCTGTCCACCCCCCAAACCCGCCTGCAACGCCGTCTTTGCCACCTCGGTAGTCTGATTACTTACCCCAGCCTGCCGGCAAAGGCAAGTGACTTCTGTGTTTCAAGCCCCCACATTCGTGCTATTTCGTTAGAACGCAGCTGAGCGAGCAAAGTTGTGTGCGAGTTCCTGATGGCACTCTGCGACGTCTGCTGCCAACCGCTACAGTCTTTAATCTGGATAGAATATCGGCCCAGGAGGAATTCGACCCGTGGAACGGAAGAACATCTCAAGCGGTACACCTTGGGAACCGATCGTAGGTTACTCACGAGCGGTAAGAGTCGGCAATTCCATCCACGTTGCCGGCACCACTGCCACCGGCGCGGACGGGAAGATCGTGGGAGTTGGCGATGCATACGCCCAGGCTATCCAAACTCTGAAGAACATCGAATCGGCTCTGCAAAAGGCCGGCGCCAGCATGAAGGACGTGGTGCGGACGCGAATGTTCGTTACCAACATCGCGGATTGGGAGAAGATCGGTAAGGCCCATGGCGAGTTCTTTCGTGACATTCGTCCGGCCACTTCCATGGTGCAAGTCAGCAAGCTTATTTCTCCCGACATGCTGGTGGAGATCGAAGCCGATGCGGTGATCACGTAAACGGGGACGATGGAATTTTTCTGCTAGAGTACGGGCAACGAAGAAACGAACATGAAAAGACTCGTCTGGTTGGTCGCGATCAGGTTGCTTCTTGCGGTCGGCTTTCTATCCGCACAAACCCAATCCCAGCCTGAAAAGGCATCGATAGCTTCCCGAATTGCCGGGCTGCAAAAGCACGAAGGCTTCCTGCCTTACTACTGGGACGAAAAGAAGGGCGAAATCTTGTACGAGCTTTCACCCGCCGCGCTGGCTCGCGAATTCCTCTACTTCACAGGTTTGAGCAGTGGCGTCGGGTCGACCGACGTTTTTGCCGACCGCAGCTCGTTCGGCGCATCGGCGGTTTGCCGCTTCCGACGGGTGGGAATGCGCGTTCTGGTCGTCGAAGAAAACACAGGTTTTCGCGCCGAAAAGGGCAGTCCGGAGCTGAAGCACTCGGTGGAATCGAGTTTTCCAACGTCGGTTCTGGCGGCATTGCCGGTGGAAGCCGAGCAGGATGGCGTGGTCCTGGTCAACGCAAACTCATTGCTCATCCGCGATGGATTCGATCTCATCTCGCAGTTGCGCCGGCCAACCCGCATCGTAGGCGGCACGATGGTGCGCAGCGAAGACTCTTCCGCTGCCTGGCGGCTCGACGAATCCCGCAGCGTCATCGACCTCGACCATAGCGGCACTTTCCCGCTCAACACCGAAATGGAAGCGTTGCTTACCTTCGCTACAGAGTCGGAGGGCCAGCTTAACCAGCCTGATGCGCATTTTTTGAGCGTTCGCGAACACCATTCTTTTGTCGCTCTTCCGGAGGCGGGATATGAGCCGCGGGAACAGGACCCGCGCGTCGGCTTTTTCACCGAGGATTTTCTCGATTTCTCGCAGCCATACGATCGTCCTCTGCACCGCTATCTGACCTGCCGCTGGCGCTTGCAGAAGAAGGACCCGAATGCCGCGCTGAGCGAGCCAGTCAAGCCTATCGTCTTCTACCTCGATCAGGCGATTCCTGAGCCAATCCGCTCCGCCGCCCGTCTCGGCGCTCTCTGGTGGAACGCGGCCTTCGAGCAGGCGGGGTTCAAGAACGCGTTGCGTATCGAAGATCTGCCGGAAGGCGCTGATCCCCTTGACATGCGTTATCCCACCATCCAGTGGACAAACCGTTCCGGACGGGGCTGGTCGGTCGGCCAAAGCCACGTGGATCCGCGTACCGGCGAGATTATCCACGCCGTGGTCCAGCTCGATTCGCATCGTACCCGCACTGTGAATAATTACTGGGAGGCGACCGTTCCCTCCGGCCGCGACGCGGGCGAGCCCACCCTCGACGCCTTTGCGGCTTTTGACAATATGGACCCTCAGACCAGCCAGGAGCAGCTCACCGTTGCCCGTCTGGCTTTGCTTACCTGCCATGAGATCGGGCACGCTCTTGGCCTGGAGCACAACTTTGTGGCCAGCACCTACGGCCGCGGATCGGTCATGGATTATTTTGCCCCGCGGATTCGCATTCGCGCGGACGGGACCGTCGATCTTTCCGACGCCTATATGCAGGGTGTTGGGAGCTACGATCGATTCGTCATCGATTGGGGCTATAGCCAGGGTGAGCCTGGCGCATCGCCAGAGCAGGAACAGGCTCGGGTCGAAGCGATCGTGAAAGACTCGATTGCCAGGGGTGTCGTGTGGGGAAACTATGCCGACCCGCGCTGGAATGCCTATGATGACGGGCCCGACCCGGTGACCTGGCTCAAGGAAGTGCTTCCCGTGCGCGATGCCTTGCTGACGCACTACGGGCCGCAGATGCTGCGACCGGGCGAGCCAAACTCCTTGCTGGCCTCCAGATTTCCGTTAGTTTACCTGTTTCATCGCTATGCTCTGGCGGCCGCAATCAATGTCATTGGCAGCGCCGAAGTCCCACTGTCTTTGGCAGGGGACGGGCAGCCCCTGCTGACTCTCTGGCCCGCTGCAAGCCAGAGGCAGGCTCTGCAACTGCTTTTCAGGGCGCTTAATCCTGACGAACTGGAAGTTCCCGAGCGATTATGGAAAACTCTGGTTCCGGATGAGAATCGCGGGGATGATGCCGAGCGCTTCGCTTCCTCGGCTGGATATCTGTTCAGTCCCCAGGATGGAGCACGGGCAGTAGCCGAGATCGTAGTCGGCGGTGTGCTTAGTCCGCAGAGAGTCCAACGCCTGGCGGTTCTCTCTCATCAGGATTCCACTCAGCCCTCGCCGGAGTTTGTCATCAGCGCGTTAGTGGACGCCGGATTCTCCACCCGCCCTGTTAGCGAGGCCCAGGGGCTTCTCCAAGGCGTGGTGCAGACTGAGATCGCGGAGCGGCTCATGCTGCTTTCGGCCAACTCAGAGGCTACACCTGAGGTGCAGTCGGCCGCCCTTGTGGGAGTACGATCGGTGCAGAGCGCGATAAGGAAATCTCCGGCACACAATGCGGTGCTGGCGCGCCTGGACCGCGAGATCACGCTCTTCCTGCAAAATCCCAGCCAAAATACGCCGAAACCTATGCCGTCAGGAGCTCCGCCCGGCCCGCCGGTATAGACTCTGCCGTTAGCCAGCCAGCGGCTTCGACATCTTGATGAAGTAACAAGGCATTTTGGTGATCAGGTCGGGACGGAACGGAGCGGTCCCCGTGGGCGCGTATCCACGGTGGCGATAGAATTCCGGCAACTCCTGGCGCAGATTCACAATCTGCAGGTCGACGGCATGGCAACCGAGCTGGCGACAGCGGTCTTCCGCCGCGACCATCAACTGCGAACCGAGCCCAGCGCCCTGGCGCGCGGGATCGACTGACAGTAGCCCGATGTAACCCCGATCCGCCCGTTGTTCAAGGTAAACGCAACCGGCCACCGTCGTGCCGTCCTCGGCCAGGAGGAACTCCCCGGTGTGCATGAATTCGCGAACTGTTGCTGCGTCAATCCGTTCCCGATCGATAAAAAAACTCTCTGCCCGCTTGAAGGCTGTATTGATTACCGTCGTGATGGCCTCGGTATCAGAAACTTCAGCCGGGCGCAGGCGCATAGAGCTTCTTCTTCGGTGTGTATTAGGTTGTCCATCTTATCCCGACCGTTTTTGGGACTTGTCACGAAATTCGTCCGGTAATTCCACAAGCTTCATGAAATCACTCTTGACACTGGCCTGCCACGCGTCATAATGCCCGAATCCCTGAGGCGTGTTTCTCAAGGCGGAGGTTGAGCTATGAGTATCCTCGAACTATGCGACCCCGAAGCAGCAGCCGTCGGCCTGCAGGCCAGCGTAGCGGACGCCATCAGCAGCATGCTCGATCACCATGTCGGCGCGGTTGCGATCGTGGACACTGAGCGGCGCGTAGCCGGCATCTTCACCGAGCGTGACGTATTGCGCAAATTCTCCTTGAGTGGCCGCGATCCCAAGACCACCCTGGTGAGGGAGTTGATGACGACGCCGGTGGAACTGGCGACCTCGGAGACCGGGGCTGCCGAGGCTCTGGTGACGATGGTGGAACGGCACTTTCGCCATCTCCCGGTGGTCGACAATAACGGAAAGCTGCTGGGCGTGCTCTCCATCCGCAACCTTCTGGAGTGGCGCGTCGAGGACTTGGGCCGCGAGCTCGGCTCCCTGGAGCAGTACGTCAGCAATGACGCGCCCGGGGGCGATTGACGTTCGAGAAGCACAGAGGAGAACTGATCCATCGAAATGACGCAAAGCCAGAAAGTGATCTCCAGCTGCTTAACCTTGCTGGCGCTGGTTGTCTGTGTGTCGGCGCAAACCACAACTCCCCGACACGTAATCGTACGCGCCGGCAGGCTATTGGACGTAAAAACCGGCAAGACTCTGAGTGACCAGACGATTGTCATCGAAGACGACAAAATCGTGAGCGTAGGTGCGGGTGCGGCTGTGCACGCCCCCGCCGACGCGACGATCATTAACCTTTCCAACGCCACGGTTCTTCCCGGATTAATCGACGCCCACACTCACCTGACCTTTAATCCAACCTTCGGCTACGAATCCCTGGCGATCTCCGTGCCGCGAGAAGCGCTGATCGGCGCGCGCAATGCGCGAGTTACGCTGGAAGCAGGATTCACCACCGTGCGCAATGTCGGCGCCGATGGTTACGCCGACGTGGCCCTGCGCGACGCCATCAACGCCGGTGACGTTCCCGGTCCGCGCATGCTGGTCAGCGGTCCGGCACTCGGCATTACGGGCGGGCACTGCGACAACGATCTTCTGCCCTACGAGTACCACTCGACCGGCGATGGCGTTGCCGATGGCATCGAGGGCGTACAGCACAAGACGCGCGAGGTGATCAAGTACGGCGCCGACCTCATCAAGATCTGCGCCACCGGCGGCGTGCTCTCCAGAGGGGATGATCCTAACGCGGCCCAATACACTCTGGAGGAAATGAAAGCGATCGTAGCGGACGCCCACCGCCTGGGGCGGAAAGTGGCGGCTCACGCGCACGGCGCGCAGGGTGTGATCTGGGCGTCGGAGGCGGGAGTCGATTCCATTGAACATGGCCACCTGATGAATGACGCCGCCATCGCCACGCTCAAAAAGAACGGAACCTACCTGGTGCCCACCCTCTATCTGATCGATTGGCAGCGGGAGAATGCGGGGAAAGCCAATCTTCCCGAATTCCTCAAGGGCAAGATGGCAATGGTTTCCGCCGTGGGCAAGGCAAACGCAAAGCAAGCGTTCGAGGCCGGAGTCAAAATCGGATTGGGAACCGATGCGGCTGTCTATCCCCATGGCTTGAACGCGCACGAACTCGCTGTCTATGTAAGTCTGGGAATGAGTCCGCTGCAGGCGATCCAGACAGCGACTACCAATGACGCCGACTTGCTGGGCTGGCAAGAGAAGGTTGGGGCCATCGAACCCGGGAAATGGGCGGATATTATTGCCGTCGACGGCGATCCGCTGCAGGACGTAACCGCTCTCCAGCATGTGAAGTTCGTGATGAAGGGTGGCGAGGTGGTGAAGAACGACTACGGGAAATAAGCGCGTGCAGCCAAGAGGCCGGCCTTTCGGCCGGCCTTTTCATTTCGCGGACCCGCTGCTACTTCTTGGGGGCGATCGCGTCCTTGGTCGCCTTCGCCACGCGGAACTTCACCACCGTCTTGGCCTTGATCTGAATGGGTTCGCCGGTCTGCGGATTACGGCCCATGCGCGCCTTGCGGTGCGCCTTCACCAGCCGTCCCAGTCCGGGAATTACGAACACGCCATTCTTCTTGGTTTCCTTGATCGCGGTGTCGGTCAGGTTCTCAAGAAACGCCGCTGCGGTCTTGTTGTTAGTACCGATCTTCTCGCCCAAGTGGCGGACGAGTTGCGTTTTGGTCATGCCTGAAGCCATGAATTCCTCCTAGCCTCTATTGAAATTTTTGTTACGTTTGAAACGCATCGTATACCAGAAATGCTGTGGAAAAATAGCGTTTCAACCGCATTTTACGCGGTTTTTTTCGATTGGGAACCAAAAAAGGCCACAAAAATCAGCCTATTTTGCCATACCCCATTCGGAGAAATCAGAATTCCTGCTGTCTGCGGGGCTCTTGCCGGTCGCGCTCGCAGCCACGTTAAGTACCGTTGGCTCGGCCGAGCGCCCACCTGCCAGCTCGAACTATGGCTGTAATTTAAATGGGCCAGCGACCAAGAAGCGGTGACATTCCTTGGCTGCCGGCCCACTCGATCCTGAACTGGA
>Ga0335079_10008480_pt1 | contig 11709 bp, 11 predicted proteins | sample Lox_Sample_33_FD_206719 | JGI IMG/M metagenome (GOLD analysis project Ga0335079, IMG submission 206719) | Soil microbial communities from Loxahatchee National Wildlife Refuge, Florida, United States - Lox_Sample_3.3 | ecosystem: Environmental > Terrestrial > Soil > Wetlands | place: USA... | reverse complement strand
AACTGCACAAGGAAGATGCGGTGGCTCGGCGGCAGTATCAGCATCTGCAGGATCTGGGGAAATTTCACTGTGGGGAACACCTGGCATTCGCGAGCAAATTCAAGTTTTAGGCAAGACTACCTTCCACGATTGGGGATGCCATGGACTACCTACTGAAAACCGAACCGTCAACCTATTCATTTGCGGACTTGCTGCGGGAAAAGACCACCGTTTGGGACGGGGTATCAAATCCGGTTGCGCTGAAGAACTTGCGCGGGATGAAGCCGGGCGAGCGGTTGGTCATCTATCACACTGGCGATGAGAAGAGCGCGGTGGGTACGGCGACCGTAGTATCGGTGGATGCGTCGGACGCGAAGAACCCGCAAGTGAAGATCAAGGTGGGGAAGGCGAACGCAAAGCCGGTGACGCTGGCCGAGGCGAAGGCGAACAAGCTGTTTGCCGATTCTCCGCTGGCCCGCCAGGGCAGATTGAGCGTGGTGCCGCTGACGGAGGCGCAGTTCAAGTTCCTGACGGGTGAGTGACAGTTAAGTCAACCCCCCCTTCGAGTCCCGCCGCGATGGGCGGTGCTCAGCGTGTCTCATCTCGCCAGGAAAGCGAGAAGGGTGGGGGCACCGCTTCACTCTCATGAGGCGCGGGCGTCGCGACGGATGAGGGCGGAATCGAGGAAATAGCCCAGGCCCAGGAAGAACGGGATGGCGCCGAATGCGGCGGCCATCAAGGCGTCGGGTTCGACTCTGGCCATGATGGTGAAAGTCAGCATGTAGCCGACAGCGCCGGCGATGAGCAGAATACCCGCGCGGCGGGAGTAAGCCGCCTCGTTAAGATCGGGTTCTATCGGGATCGTCGCGCCGCGCTGAATCGCCGCCAGCCGTTCTTCGGTGCGCAGTTTGCGCACGCGATAAAAAGTGTACATTGCAGCGGCGGCCGTGGGCATTCCGAAGATCATGACGATCGCTGCGAGACCAGTGAGTCCTTCCATGGTGGTTCTCCTTTCCGGAGCGCTTGGCGCGCGCGGCCCGGAGGTGAATTTCGCTATCACTGGTAGATACGAAGGGGCCCAGGCAAATGTTCCGTTGCAGCCAACTCCGGCAGGGGCGGATGCTTCCAAGCAATTGAGGTTTGCTTGGTAGTAGTCGGGTCGCCCTCCTGGAGACAAGATGAAATCTGGAAAATTGTACGGGACGCCTGCGGCGTCGGCAGTGGCGGCCTGCCTGGCGATGCTGCTGGCGGCCCCTATGGTTGGAGCGCAGGAGACGAAGGAGAAGGTAACGGTCGACGATGTAGACCGGACCTTCATGACGCGGTTGCCGAAAGGGTACGACCCGCACCAGCACTACCCGGTGGTGATCCTGCTGCATGGTATGAATCAGGACGCCGACGACATGGAGCGGCTTACGCAGTTCGACCAACTGGCAGACAAAGACGGCATTATCGCCGTTTATCCGCTGGCGTCTGGCGGGCGATGGAACGTTGGAGTACAGCCGCAAGAGCGGCGGCAATCGCCCATGGGCCCCGGAGGGCATCGACATCGCGGCGGTGGCTACCCTGGCGGTGGGGGAGGCTATCCGGGAGGAGGTGGTTATCCAGGCGGCGGGGGCGGAGGGTATCCGGGAGGCGGACAGCAGCCCTCAGGTCGGGAGTCTGAAGACAGGAGGCCGGCTCCGGCAGATGACGTTGCTTTTGTTAACCAGATGCTGGACCAGCTTGGTTCCAAGTTTTCGGTGGATACGACGCGCATCTACGCGGCGGGGCTGTCTGAGGGCGGGTTCATGAGCATGCGCCTGGGGTGTGCGCTCAGTGATCGCATCGCGGCAGTCGCCACAGTGGGGGCGGCCATGCCGAAAACGATGACGTGTCTGCCTTCACGTCCGGTGGCCTTGGCAATGATCAATGGAACCTCCGATCCCGTGGTTCCTTATGGCGGCGGCACTGAGCACAACCTGAATTTGGCGACGCTTTCAGTGGAAGACAGCGCGAAGGCGTGGGCGAGAATCGACCGCTGCGCGGAGAAGCCGGAACACAGCAAGTTATCCAGCGCGAAAGTCGACACTTACCCCGGTTGCCATCAGAGTACGGAGGTGGTGTTGTACAGCCTAAAGGGCGCGGGGAACACATGGCCGGGCGGGTTACAGTACGAAGCCGAGAAGCAAGTCGGAAAGACGAGTGCAGATTTCAATGCGAATGAAGTCATGTGGAGCTTTCTGGTCACGAAGAAGCTTCCGGCAAAGAGTGAATCCGCACAATAATAATATTCGGCTGGATCGTTCTGCTGGATCGGGACGAATCGCGGAGCACCGTAAGGGGCGGCGCTCCGCGATTCAGTCATGTGGCAGCCTTCTCTTCTTCCCGAGTTATTCCCACTGAATCACGCTACAGCGAACGCAGGAAATTCAAGAGATCCTGCACCTGAGATGGACTCAGGGTGGTGAATTTGCGAATGACAGCGTTGGCCTCGGAGCCATTGCTGTTGTGAGAATGGATCGCCTGGATCAGATCACTCGTGCGCCCATCGTGAAGGAAGAAGAGGCGTTGCCCTAATCCCCAGAGAGGAGCAGTTCGGAATTGATCCGCCACGGCGGCGCCCTGGCGAACACCGTCCGACAGGCCCACGCCCATGTGGTGGAGGGCAAAGTCGGAGTATGGATTGTAGGTAATGTTGGACATGCCGGTGAAGGGGGATGCCCCGGTCGTGAGAGTTGGTGAGTGACAGAGAGCGCAGCCGATGGAACTGAAAAGGTTGGCTCCGTTCTGAATCGAAGCTGTCGACGGCGCCGGGGTAGGAGGCGCCGACAGGCGGATGAAGGCGGCAAAGTTGATCAGGTCGGACGACATCTCGGAAGCGGTTCCGACCGCGGAGCCGAAGTTGGGACTGCTGGAATTGCCGTTGAGCAGATTCGTCGCGTCCTCCGGAGAGTTGTTGAACACGCAGCCCGCAACCGCACTGCGCTCGTTGGGGAACAATTCGTTAGCGACGCCTTGCTCCACGTTGTAAGCCTCGCCGGCGAACATCAACAGCGATTTGTTTTGGGCTTTCCAGCCGAAACGGGTGATGGTGCCGTCGTTTCCGCTGGTGTTAAACACGCCTGCAATCTTGAGAGCAGACCTGGCCGACTGCGTGGCCGCGAGGTTGGCTTGGAGTACGGAATCGGGTGTGGCTTCCACCAAGCCAAGGCCAAACAGCGGCGTGGGAATGCGAAAGATCACGTTGTTGGAAGAGACGGCGGTGGCAAAGTCCGGCTGCGCGAGAGTGCAACCGGGGGCATCGGTACGACCGGCGATGGTGTACAGACCGTGAACTCCACCGTCGAGAGTGCCGTTGGAATTCTTGACGAAACGAGCTTCGCGGACCGGCCCATTGGCGGTGATGAATGAGGGGACTGTGTTCAGGGCTCCGTCCAGGGCGGCGAGCGCAACCTGCGGATTCTGAATCGGATTTTGCGGACTGGTGAGGCCGGGACTGCTGCCGCCAATCGCGGGTTGGGCGTGGCATTGAGCGCAACTGTTGCCGTTGAAGGTTGGGCCCAGGCCCGATCCATCCTCGCCGGAAAGGCCTCCGGAGACGGAATCGATTTCCATGAAACGCAGTTGGGCCTGATTGAAGAAGGCTTGCTCATTGGCGTTCAAGGTGGAAAAGAAACTGCCTGCACCCGGCGGACCGGGGCGGGGACCAGGGTCGTTTTGCGACTGCAGCTCCAGGCTTGACAGGGGAATCACGGCAAGACAAAGAACCAGGGGGGAAAGCGTGCGATGCTTCATACTTGCACCTCCGTGTAGGGATAGACACACTTCTGGCTTCAGATTTCTTGGTGCGTTCGCGAAGGCGGGCGCGGGGTCGGCTTATGCTGTTCGGTTCAAGCTGCGGGCCAGCCGAAGGCCAGTCCCGTGCCCCACCGCGAACAGAACAGCGCTATGGGTGTGGCGGGAGCCCCAATGGAGTTTCTATCCTCGGATGAGGAGAGAATGGGACAACATTGGGAGGGAATCTAGACCCGCCGTCACGAACGGTCAAGTGCACACAAGTGCATGTTTCATTTGTGTTCGGATTTTGTAACGGACGAACGGCGGCGCGTCAGCCGATGGATTTCCTCAACTCTCGGCGCAGGATCTTGCCCGAGGCGGTTTTAGGGACAACGTCAACGAACCGGACTTCGCGAGGCTGCTTGTAGTGCGTGAGGCGGTCGGCCACGAAGCAGCAGAGTTCCTCTTCCAGTCTCCTGCTGTCGACGAACCCGGCTCGCAAAGCGACGAAAGCCACGGGGATTTCTCCGGCGGCGGCATCGGGACGGCCTACGACTCCGCACTCCTTCACGGCGGGGTGTTCGAGCAAGACGGATTCCACTTCGGCGGGTGCCACGGGGAAGCCCTTGTACTTGATCATTTCCTTGCGGCGATCGACGACGCGGTAGAAGCCCTCGCGATCACGAGTGACGACGTCCCCCGACCAGAACCATCCGTCGCGCAACACCGCAGCGGTGGCCTGCGGCTCGTTCCAGTAGCCAACCATGAACTGCGGGCCGCGCATGACCAGTTCGCCAGGCTGTCCAGAGGGAGCTTCGGTGAGGTCGTCGGGCGTGTCGGAGGGATCGATATCAACTTGAGCAAAGACGCGGCAATCGGTCTGCGCGAGAGGATGGCCGATGGAGTCGGGACGATAGAGATCGGGTTCGAGGAATCCAACGTGCGTGACGGGAGAAGCCTCGGTCATACCGTATCCCTGGCAGATGGGAATATTCGTCAGTGCGGTAAAACGGCGTGCGAGTTCCGGGGCCAGCGGCGCAGCTCCAGACTTGACCCACTGCACCTTGTGATCGCGAGGGAACTGGCCTGCTTCGGCGGCCTGGCAGAGAGCGTTGATAGCGGGAGGTACTAGTGGAGCAGTCGTGATGGCTTCGTCGACGAGTAGCTTGGTCACGACCGGCACGTTGAAGCGCGCTACCAGAACGATAGTCGCGCCCAGAATCAGCGCCGGGTTCAGGATCACGTTCAGGCCGTAGATGTGGTAGAGCGGGAGAACGCAGAGAATTGTGTCGTCGGGGTTGAGATGGGAGGCATTCGGCCCAACGAGTTGATAGACATTGGCGACGAGATTGAAGTGGGAGAGCATGACGCCCTTGGGCAGGCCGGTAGTGCCGCTCGAATACGGAAGTGCTGCAAGCATTTCTTTCGAAGACCGGTCGGGAGCGGGATAGCCCGTCTTCGCTGGTTGCATGAGGTTGGAGAAGGGTTCGGCCCCTGTCGCCGGCTGACGGGTGGTATAGACACGGCGCAGGTTGGGGAGGCCGCTGAGGCCAATACCTTCGATGTTTCCTCCGTCCGTAACCAGGAGGACGGCATTGGAATTCTCGAGCTGATACCGGACTTCGCGCTCGCGGTAGGTCGGGTTGAGCAGGGTTGGAATCGCTCCGGCAAGCTGGGAGGCATGGAAGGTGGCGCAGAACTCCCATGAGTTGGCGAGGAAGATGGCGACGGTGTCGCCGGGCTTGACTCCAGCGACAATCAGGCCACGGGCCAGGGACTCGACGGTCTCTCCATATTCCGAGTAGGTCATACGGCGGCCGCAGGAAGTATCGACGATCGCGATCTTTTGCGGGTGACGCCGGCAGGAGTCGAGTACAACATCGTGCAGGAAGATGTTGTGGGGATCCGCGTAGAGTTCTGTGCGCAGCATGCCGGGAGAGATTGTAGCGGAAAAAGACATATGGGATTGAAGAAGAAAAGGGGGCGGCTAACGATCGTCGCCCCCAGTTCTGTTTTTATTGTTGGCTCGGCCGCAGGGCGGCGCTGCGGGCTGCAAATCGCTCGGACCAGCGAATTCGCCCGGTGGCCTGCATGACAACGAACAGGGTGATGATCGCGATTACGGTAATCGCCAGACCGGTGAAGCCCTTCCAGAAGAACGCGTACGAGAACAGAACCAGGTAGATCAGCTGTGCAGTTCCGGCTTCGAGAGCGGCGAAGCGCAGCCCAACCACCAGCCGCAGATAGCTCACCACAAGGGCGACCGAAACAGCCGAAGCAATCACCATGGCAACGTGGATGGAAATGTGGTCCACCAAGTACGCCAACAGGAGATGAAAAGCGAAGAAAGCGGTAGCCAGGAAGAAGTAGTTCATGGGGTGCAAGTCGATGTTGCGCAGCGTGGTGATGATGAACATCAAGAAGAAAAAGAAGAACAGAGAAACCGGCGCAGCATAGCTGATTTCTCCCGCGAGGGGACCGGGCTGCAGCTTTTCCGGCATGGTCATGCCGATCTGAAATCCTGAGACCAGGTTCGAGTATTGCCACGTCAGTTGCCAGCCTCCGGGAACGGCTTGTTTGGAAGTGGGCGAAAGTGTGTCATCCGCGAAGTCGATGTCACGGAAGTTGGTCTGCATGACCAGCGAGAAATCGCGGGCCTGGGCAATGCCGTCGGCCAGTTGGTAGCGCCAGGAATCGAGTCCTTGCGAAGAATAAGCAACGTGCAGCAGGGCGTCCGCGCCAGGCGGGACGGCAGCCTGGCCGACCGTGCCCTCGTCGTCCGTAACGAGTGTGATCGGTTGGTCGTCGATTTTCATCTGCAGGTTGTCGTAGAGAGCTTTCTGTGCGGGAAATTTCAGACGGAAATCAACCGTCTGGGATTGTTCGCTGCGATTGCGAAAGGTGTAGTCGCCAGAGAACTCGACCGCATAAGTGGTGTACCAGAGCAATCCTTTCTGGCGGGGATCGAGATGGAAGTTAACGTGAATGTGGCTGGCTTCGAGCGCGAGTGGAACCTGGCGCTGCACTTTGTCGTTGTGGACAACCAGTTTGCCGTTTTCAACCGTCGTGGAAGTTGTGTTTTCGGTAAGCACATAGGTGGCGGTTGGGGGCGATTGCTGTTGGGCCGTGCCCCAGGTCGAGGCTACGTGGCCCTGCAGTTGCTGGTTTGAGCCGTAGGTGCGGGAGAAAATCGTCGCGCCAAGAATCACCCAGGCGACGCTGGTACACACAAAGATGAAAGCGAGTGCGAGAGTCTGCCGTAGCAAAGTTGTTCCTCCTGTTGTGGTAGATCGCACTCATTCCAGTGCAAGGAGGCTTCCGCCGCGGATGCGTTGAGAGCAGGCCAGTTAGGCCGAACCGGTAGGCGCGAGCGTGTCAATGACGACACGTGTGTGTCACGTAAGAGACACGTTGGGAGTGAGGAGCGCGGGCTAGCTGGCGAGCTTGCGCAGGAACTCCTGCTCGTCCATCCGGTACTTGAAGGCTTTGCGTCCATCGATGAACACGACCGGGACTTCGTCATTGAACTGGCGACGGAGTTCGGTGTCAGTGTCCACGTCGATTTCATGCCAGGTGAAGCCTCCGCGCCGGGAGAGTTTGGAGAGGCTCTCTTTCACTACTTCACAAAGGTGACATCCCTTGCGGGAGTACACCACGACCGTGCGGGGCACTGGCATGCGGAGAGATTCTAGCGCGGGAAATACGAGGCTTTCCAGCGAGAAAGTGAAGGGTCAGAACGGGAGTTTTGCGGTGGGTCTGGTGGCCAGACCAATTTCGACCGCGTGATTCTACGACCGCAGAGAAATCTCGCAGTCTGTGATCCCAGTCACAGCGTTCGACATCCAGGTTCTGTTACTTAGCCTTGAGTGTAGGTGTGCCGACCCGGCGCTTGGGCTGAGTTTCGCCCAAGAAGAAAGGGGGGCCGGTGGGTCTGCAGCGAGGAAAGACCGTTCTCTGTATTGGTAGCGATCTCATCCATTTGAACTTGCGCTGCTCACTTCTCAAGGAACACGGGTGGCGTGTGGATAGCGCGGGAAGCGGACACGAGGGAGTCGTCCGGTTTGGCCGCGAAAGGTTCGATGTAGTGATCCTCGACTTGAACGACGGCGGCGCGGAAAGCGCCCTGATCGCAGGCGAACTGAAGCGGCAGCGCCCAGACGTGGCGATCATCATCCTGGTTAACGCGAACGTCCAGACACCTGGCGCGACCCTGCAGGCCGACGCCGTCGTGGAGAAGTCGAAAGAGGCCGAGCTACTACACAAGGCCCTGCGTAAGGTTCTTGGGGCCGGTTAAGATCTTCCCACAACCCCCGTTCATCGAGACGGGGGAAGGTTAGCTACGCGACAACACAACGCTCGTAACGCCGGATGGAAGCATGAAGGGGTAGAATCCGTTCATGCCAGATCCTCAAGGGAAACCTCTGCGTGGAAAGACTGTGTTGGTCACGGGTGCGGCCCGTCGGTTGGGACGGGCGTCTGCCCTGGCGTTGGCCCATGCGGGCGCGGATGTGGCGATTACCTTTCGCGACTCGGCGCGCGAGGCTCGGGAAACCGTCGTGGATTTGTCCGCGTTGGGTGTACGTGCGTTCGCGTTGCACTGTGACGTGACCTCAGAAGCCAGCGTTCGCACGATGATGAAGGAGGCTGGGCGCGAACTGGGGCGGATCGACATTTTGGTAAATAATGCGGCGAATTACGAAACCGTAGAGTTCGAGAAGCTGACAGTGAAGCAGTGGGACGCGATGTTTGCCTCGAACACGCGCGGGCCATTTCTGGTAACGCGCGAGGCCCTAAGGTGGATGCGGCGGAAGCGCGGTGACGGCCCGGTCGAGGCCAGGATTATCAACATGGGATCGCTCGGCGGGCTCAGACCATGGGCAACGCATGCGCATTATTGCTCGTCGAAAGCGGCGTTTCACATGCTGACGAAGGTCATGGCCAAGGCTCTGGCGCCGGAGATCGCAGTGAATGCGGTGGCTCCGGGAATGATCGATCTCGGTGAGAAAGCCGCTGCATCCTTTATGCGGCGCATGGCCAAGCAGACGCCCATGCGGCGAAATGGACGCGGGGAAGAGGTAGCGGCGGCGGTCGTGTTCTTCGCGACCGCGCCGCAATTTATTACCGGGCAGATTCTTGCGGTGGATGGCGGGATCGGCCTCTAGCGCGTCGCTAACCCTCGGCCGAAGTGGGATCGATGACAAGTTTGACTTCCGAAACGCGGTTGGCCGGGAATCCTCCCTGTCGGGCGTGTTCCCGCACCATTTCTTCATTGGGCGCGATGTAGACACAGTAAATCTTGTCCTGCGTGACGTAGCTGTGCAGCCACTGGATCTTCGGGCCGAGGTTATTCAACACGCTGCAGGATTTCTGCGAAATCGCGATGACTTGATCCGGCGTGACGCTGCCAACGTTTGGGATGTCGCGTTCGATGACGTACTTGGGCATGTCTTCCTCTCTGTACTTAAGTGCGGGCAGTCGTGCCTGCCGGGCAAAGATTCTAGGCGATGAGGCGGGAAATAGCCATTGCTTCCCGGAGCACGATATATTGGGGCGAATGAAGAAATCGAAAGGCAGTTCGTCTCTTCGAGTCGTGACGCCGCAAAAACGTGTGTCGCCGACTTCGGCCTCACCGGAGCCGCGCATTGCCGTGGCCATCATGGCGGCGGGCAAGGGAACCAGGCTTAAATCGCAACTTCCTAAAGTATTACATGAGGTTGGCGGCAAGCCGCTGCTGGAGCACGTGATCCGGGCGGCCGTGCGCTTCGTTCCAGCCAAGGATGTGTACGCCATCATTGGACACGAAGCCGATCGTGTGCGGGCGGCCATGCAGCATACGGGCGTCAACTTCGTGCTGCAGGCCGAACAGCGCGGCACTGGGCATGCGCTGATGATGGCGCGGGAAGCACTCGCCGGGTATGACCACGTCATCGTGCTCTCCGGAGACGCTCCGCTGATTACACCGGAGACGATTGAGCATCTGCGCAATTTCCATCTCGAAGAGCGGGCTGCGATGACCCTGCTGAGCGCCGACCTGGAGAATCCGACAGGGTATGGGCGGGTGTTGCGGAAGAGTTCGCGAAGCGCGGTTGTGCAGGCGGTAGTCGAGGAGAAAGCGGCTAGCGTGGCGCAGAAGAAAATCCACGAGATCAATTCCGGTTTTTACGTTTTCGACGCGAACGAACTCTACGCTCACATCGGAGAACTCTCTACCGCCAATGCGCACCGCGAATACTACCTGACCGATACTGCCGAGCTGCTGCGCAAGGCACGGCGACGAGTGGTTGCATGGAAGACGGCATCTGCCAGTGAGGTGCTGGGCGGAAACACGCGCGCCGAATTGGCGGATATTGACGAAAAGATGCGACTGGCGAAGTGCCGGCAGCTGATGGCCGATGGAGTGACGGTGTTTTATCCATCGACTTGTGTCATTGACGCCGACGTGGTGGTCGCGCCCGACACGGTGATCGAGCCGTACGTGCAACTATTGGGCAAGACTCGCGTGGGCACTTCCTGCCGTATTCGGTCTTACTGCGTGATTCGCGATTCGGAGATCGGGGACGCCGTGAACATCCTGCCGGGTTGCGTCATGGACGAGTCTCGGGTGGGCACAGCAGCGATCGTGGGGCCATATTCGCGATTGCGTCCGGGCAGCGATATTGGAGAGGGCGCGCACGTGGGCAATTTCGTCGAGACGAAGAAGATCAAGCTAGGTAAAGGATCGAAGGCGAATCACCTAACCTACCTGGGCGATGCGGAAATTGGGGCGGGCGTGAATATTGGTGCCGGGACGATTACGTGCAACTATGACGGGGTCCACAAGCACAAAACGCTCATCGGCGACGGAGTCTTCGTGGGTAGCGATACAACACTGGTGGCGCCCGTGCAAGTGGGAAAAGGCGCTTATGTGGGGGCGGCGTCGTGCATCACCGAGGACGTTCCGGAAGACGCATTGGCTGTGGGGCGCGCGCGACAGATCGTGAAGGAAGGATGGGCGCGAGAGAAACGGGCGGAGCGAAAGAAGTAGCGAGTATCGGGTACCGAGTAGACAGCGAGGCACAGGTAAGAAACAGAAAAGGCACTGAGGCGATCATCTCAGTGCCTTTTGTGTGAATGAATGCTGACTTAGTGCGTGACAGCCGCGAACAAATCCGAGTGCATCAGCGACTGGAACTGCTGATCGTTGGCTTTGAAGTGCACCTGGACGTTTGAGCCGTCAGAGTCGACAGCAGTGTTTTCGACGGCGATCTTCTCCGCCGGCGTGGCGCTCATTTTCTTATAGAGCATGTATCCCTTGAGCAGCGAAGAGACCGTGGCGGCGGTCGTAGAGTCAGAGGTCATCACCGTCATATCGAAGTTAACGCCGCTGCTGAAGCTCAGGGTATAGCGTGAGCCCATCAGACGCTTCTTGACGCTGTCATAATCTGCTACCTTCGAGGCGTCGCCCAAGGCCGAGTGCAGGGCGTTCTGCGTACCTTGCTGGTCCAGAATGCTCCAGACGGGAGCAGAGTCGACGCTGCTCATCATGTCAGCCATATTGCCATTGGTATCGAGGCTCAGAGTCTGGCCGTCTTTCGTGTCGAGCGCGGCTTTGACCGAGGTATAGTCGCCGAACAGCAGGGTGCTGTCGTCGAGGAAGGTCATCACGAAACCGCCATCCATGGGATAGATCAGCGATGTGCCGTATTTCTTGGGCGTGACCTTTTCCAGCTTCATCTTCTTCAGTACGGCCTTCATGTTAAACGGACCGCTGGCGACGCCGGCGGTCTTGACCCCTTGCTTGCCGCTGCGGAACGACGCAAATGTCAGAGTATCGACATCTTTGTCGGGATCGAGGCCGATATTTTTCAGGGCCGCCTCAAACTGCTTAATGTTATCGGGCAGCAGTTGCTGCTTGAGAGCCATCGCCGTAGGCGAGTCCTTCAGCGAACGATAGTCCACTGAGATCAGCTGCAGCAGGTCGGCAGGGACGCA
>Ga0335079_10008478_pt1 | contig 11711 bp, 10 predicted proteins | sample Lox_Sample_33_FD_206719 | JGI IMG/M metagenome (GOLD analysis project Ga0335079, IMG submission 206719) | Soil microbial communities from Loxahatchee National Wildlife Refuge, Florida, United States - Lox_Sample_3.3 | ecosystem: Environmental > Terrestrial > Soil > Wetlands | place: USA... | reverse complement strand
ATGCGAAGTCCTTCCGGGCGGGAGTTCGCCAGTTCACCTACAACGAAGATGGAGATGCGCTAAAGATTTTCATCAACGGCCGACGGCTGATTGCGCGGGGCGGCAACTGGGGTTTCCCGGAGTCGGCACTGCGCTACCGCGCACGGGAGTACGACGCGGCTGTCCGCTACCACAAAGAGATGAATTTCACGATGATCCGGAACTGGGTCGGGCAGACGGGCGACGACGCGTTCTTCGAGGCGTGCGACCGGCACGGAATCGTCGTGTGGCAAGACTTCTGGCTGGCGAATCCTTTCGACGGCCCGGAGCCGGATGACAGCGATTTATTTCTGAAAAATGCGGCGGATTTTGTCGCGCGCGTCCGCAATCATCCTTCGATCGGACTGTTCTGCGGCCGGAATGAGGGAGACCCGCCAAAGACCCTAGATGACGGCTTGATCGGACTGATCGAACGGCTTGACCCCGGCGTGCATTACATTCCCGCTTCGGCATCCGGGGTCGTGAGCGGCGGCGGACCCTATCGCGCGATGCCAGCGAGCTTCTACTTTGACAAGCGCGCCACCACAAAGCTCCACAGCGAACTGGGCATGCCGAACATCGTGACGATGGACAGCTTGAAACAGATGATGCCGGAAGAGGACCTGTGGCCACAGAACGACGACTGGGGCATGCACGATTTCACGCTGACAGGCGCGCAGAATCTCACCTCCTACCGCGAACTGATCGCGAGAAGCTACGGCCCGGCAAAAGACGCGGCCGAATGGGTGGAACTTGCGCAATTCGAGAACTACGACGGCTACCGCGCGATGTTCGAGGCGCAAAGCAAGAACCGCATGGGCGTGCTTCTGTGGATGAGCCACCCCGCCTGGCCGGATTTTGTGTGGCAGACGTACGACTATTATCTCGAACCGACCGCAGGTTACTTCGGCTCCAAAAAGGGCTGCGAACCCCTGCACATCCAGTGGAACCCGATGACGGGCACGGCGGAAGTGGTCAATTACAGCGCCGGGAACTACACCGGCCTGACTGCATACGTGGAGGTCTTCAACAGCGACGGATCGACGCAGTGGGAAAGGTCGGCACAGGTAGACAGCCGCGAGGACAGCGTGGCGGCACCGATCAAGATCGAGTTTCCGCCAGGTTTGACGGCGGTGCATTTTGTCCGAATGAAGCTCACGCGCGGCGGAGAGACCGTCTCTGAGAATTTCTATTGGCGGGGCGTGGAAGAAGGCAATTTCCGCGCGCTGCGGAGCCTGCCGAAGACCAGCTTGTCCGCCGTGACCCGAAGCGAACAGAAGGGCGGAGTGTGGCGACTCACTACAGAATTGAGCAATTCCTCCAGCACTCCGTGCCTAATGGTGCGCGTGAAAGCCGTGCGGGAGAAAAGTGGCGACCGGATTTTGCCAGCGATTTACAGCGACAACTATATGGCCCTGCTGCCGGGGGAAAAGCGGACCATCCAAACCGAACTGGCAGATGCCGATACTCGCGGGGAGCATCCGCGAATCGTCGTCGAGGGATTTAATCTGGCGGCCGTGACCGAGAAATGAGCCAAAGTCATCACCCGCCGGGATTCACGGGCCAGGACGCAGCGAAGAACGTGATCAGAACGGCCCGGAAGCGTCAGGGGCGTGGACTCGAACCCTGCGAGTTCAAACTGTTTCCAATAAATTAACCGTATACCCCCATGCCGCCAAGGAGTTGACGGGGCGGTGTGAGCGGGGTCACAAAATTGCGCCCCGCGAGTCACTGTGCCGCCGCACCTCTGTACGTATCTTCCTAGTTAGGCACAAAACCGCTGAAAAAGTGATTCTCGCCGGGCGTACCTCAGAAGGTGCCGACAGACGATGTGCAAAGGGCCCAAATGCCCCGCCGACTCGACTTCAAGTTGATCCTCTCGCTCACGGTTCTCATTGTGGCCATCAGCTGTGTTGGCGGATTCCTAAATTTTCGGATGGAATCGCGCCAGATGGTCAAGACGATGATCCTCGGCGCCGACCAGCTCTCCCGAAGCATCACCAGCGCGACGTGGCATGCCATGCTGGACGACGACCGCAAGGCGGCTTACGAGATCATGCGCGTGATCGCGGACAAGCAGGGGGTCGACCGGATCCGCATGTTCAACCGCGAGGGACGACTGGTGTTTTCGACCGACGTGCGTGAGCCGCCCACTCCGGCCAGCCAGTCCAGTGAAGTGTGCGTTGGATGTCACAGCCGGGGACCGATCCGGGACAAGCTCACGGAGGACCAGCGCGTCCGCTACGCGACCTCGCCGGAGGGCGTCAAGACCATCAACGTGGTGACGCCCATCTACAACGAAGCTTCCTGCAGCAGCGCCAGCTGCCACGCGCATCGCGCCTCAACCCGGGTGCTGGGGGTAGTGGATGTGGCCCTGAGGCTGGACCCAGTCCAGCAACAAACCCGAGCGATTACGCTGCAGACGATCGGCTCGACGATTGTGGTTGTCGTCGTAGGAGCGGCGTTCGTCATCCTTTTTACGCGCCGGTTCGTGGCCACCCCGATCCACGAACTGATCAAAGGAACCAAAGCGGTCAGCGCCATGCAACTGGACCAACCCATCAACATCTCGCGGGGCAGCCAGGAACTGGACGAGCTGACGGATTCGTTCAACCGAATGCGCGAAAGGCTGAAGATTGCCGTGGACGAATTGAACGAAATGCAGCAGACGCTGGAAAGCAAGGTAGCGGAGCGTACGGGCCAATTGCAGGACGCGCATCGCAAGCTTCTCCAGAGCGACCGGCTTGTGTCGTTGGGACAACTGGCTGCCAGCGTGGCGCACGAGATCAATAATCCGGTCTCCGGAGTGCTGAACCTCTCGATTTTGCTGGAGCGGCTGATGGCCAGCGGGCAATTTCCCGAGGGGCGGGAAGCGGAATTTCGCAAGTACCTCAGTCAGATTTCGACAGAAACCGCGCGCGTGGGCCGCATCGTGACGGATCTGCTGGCATTCTCCCGGCGGTCCAAGCCGCAGCGGGTGCCCGCTGATCTGAACAAGCTGGTGTTGAGCACGCTGGGCCTGGTGGGCCACAAGCTGAAATTGCTCAATGCAGAAACCGTGTTGGAATTGCAGGAGGATTTGCCGCTCATCGAGTGTGATCCTTCGCAAATCCAGCAGGTGATTCTGAACCTCATCCTAAATGGCGCCCAAGCAATGCAACCCAAGGGAGGCGGCCAACTAACGGTGCGCACGCGCCTGCTGGCCGACGGAGAGGACGTGGAACTGCTAGTCCGCGATGCAGGCGAAGGCATCGCCTCGGAAAACCTCGCCAAGATTTTCGATCCTTTCTTCACCACCAAGGCGGACGGAAAGGGAGTCGGATTGGGGCTGGCCGTTCTGTATGGGATCGTGAAGGCCCATGACGGCGAAGTGGAAGTGGCCAGCCAGCGGAATGAGGGAGCTTCCTTCGCGGTGACGCTCCCGCGTATTGCGCGCAACACCGAAGCCGAACAGAAGGAAGTCCAGGTACATGTCGGGTGAAAACTGTCTGTCTGGTAGCGATCGGGGCTGTGCCGGAGCAGGTGCTGGAGTGGGTCGAGAGCGCCGCGACGGAGTGGTGCCCCTGGCCGGTGCGGCGGCTGCCGGGGCGAAGCTTACCTGAGGGGGCGTTTGACGCGAAGCGCGGACAGTATCAGTCGGTGGAGATCATGAAGGCCGTGGCCAGCTGCAGGCCGGAGGATGCGGAAAGGATTTTAGGGGTGACGGAAGTGGACCTGGCGATTCCAACGCTCACGTTCGTTTACGGACAGGCGCAGCTGGACGGACCCGCGGCGGTGATTTCGTTGTGCCGATTGCGGCAAGAGTTCTACGGACTGCCGGCGGATGAATCGTTGCTTCACGAGCGCGTGACCAAGGAAGTACTCCACGAGCTCGGCCACACTTTCGGGCTCACCCATTGCGCGGAGACCAAGTGCGCGATGAGCCTGGCAACGCATATAGGCCTGGTGGACAACAAGGAAGAACGCTACTGCGCGCGATGCGGGCGGCAGCTCGTGAAGAAATTTACTTCGCCGGACGGAGAGTCATTATGAAGAAGATCTGGCCCATTCTGGTGGTGGACGACGAAGACGTGATGAGTGAATCGATGGCCGCGTGGCTGCGCGAGGATGGGTATCGCGTGGACACGGCTCTTAGCGGGCAACAGGCCCTTGAGCTGGCCAAAGCGATGAATTATGCCATCTGCTTCGTGGACTTGAAGATGCCGGGGGGGATGGACGGCATCGAGACCATGATGGAGCTGCGCCGCATCCGGCCGGAAGCGTCCATCATCATCATTACGGCGTACGCGACGGTAGACACGGCGATTCAGGCGATGAAGGAGGGGGCGCAGGAGTACATCGTGAAGCCGTGCCATCCACAGGAAATCTCTATGCTGGTTTCGCGGATCCTAAAGCTGAAGAAGCTGCAGAGTGAAAATGTAATATTGCGAAAGAAGATCAGCCGTCAATACCGGCACCGCGACATCATCACCAAAAATACCCGGATGGAAGAAATATTGTCGCTGACGAAGGACATCGCCAGTTTGCGTAGCACCGTTTTGATCTGCAGCGAAAGCGGGACCGGAAAGGAACTGATTGCGCGTGCGATCCACTATTCGGGAGCTCGCGCGGAGAAGCCATTTGTCAGCGTAAGCTGCGCCGCGTTAACAGAAACTCTGTTGGAGAGCGAGTTGTTCGGCTACGAGAAAGGTTCCTTCACCGGTGCCGAAGGACAAACGAAGGGAAAGTTTGAGCTGGCCGACGGAGGCACGGTTTTCCTGGACGAAATCGGGGACATTTCACCCAAGCTGCAGGCGGACCTTCTGCGCGTTCTGCAAGAGCGACGGTTCTACCGCGTAGGAGGTACAGATGAGGTCAGCATCGACGTGCGGGTGATCGCCGCGACCAACAAGAATCTAGCGGAGGAAGTGAAGGCCGGGCGTTTCCGCGACGACTTGTATTACCGGTTGAATGTGATCGAAATCCGCATTCCTCCGCTGCGCGAGCGGCGCGAGGATATTCCACTGCTGGTCGAGCATTTCGTGGAACGCATAGCCTCGGAACTGGGCAAGGATATTTCGAGCATCTCGGCGGGAGCGCTGAAGACACTGATCGATTACGACTGGCCGGGTAACGTGCGTGAGCTGGAAAACGTGATCGAGCGGGCGATTGTAACCTCGCACAACGGAACGCTGGTGGAAGCAGATTTTGCGTGGCTTAACCAGCGCAACCATCCGGATCAGAATTGGGTAGTCCCCGACATTCCGCTGGCCGAACTGGAGCGCAAAGCCATTATTGCCGTGCTGGAGCGCAAGGGGGGCAACGTCAGAGAGGCGGCCGCGTCCCTCGGAATCGACCGCTCGACGCTATACGACAAACTGAAGCGCTACGATATTTCTCACTAGGCCCGGATTTCTCAGGACTCCAGGAAGGTCGCCGCAAGGACTGCGTCCCAATCCGCCTGTGGAACAGCATCCATCAAATCAGGCATAAGGGTTCCGCCATCGGCCAGGCAAGGAGCGGAGTTCGGCGCGGACAGTTGCAGTTGCAGGCGATCGAGTTCCGCCGCCAGCCAGCCGGACACCTCCGCGCCGCTCAGCAAATGGCGGAGATTCAACGGTTCGTGGGGACGGATCTTCAAAAACCACTCGTGTTCCGGTCCGCCGGTGGAAAGCACAGTGCCATCCAGCGGCGCGCGGACACGGATCTCACGGCCATTTTTCGTCATGCGCCAGGCTACGCCGTCGCTCACCAGCTCTGTATTCTTGGCAGGCAAATCGACGGTATCGGGCTTACCGATCAGACGACTGGCGAACTCATCGAGCCCGATGGTGCAGGTGCCGTCACCCCGCGGCCGCACCCATGTGTGGCCACGATGATAAAGCAGATTGACGGAATAATGGACGCCGCGATTTCGCGAGAAGTCTTTTCCCGGCAGTGCCGCGTACTTCGCGTAGTTTTGACAACTGCGGCAATCGAACGCATTGTCGCAGACACGCGATGGCGCGCGGCCTGCAAACTCGTGGCGGCAGTGGCGTTCGGCCTCGGGCAGTTCCCTGAAGTTAATGCGCCAGCAAAGTTCGGCGGCGCGGCGGGAGCGAAAATCAGAGGCCGTCCAGAGAAGCGCCGAGACCAGAGTGGATCCGATGACCAGCACCGCCGCAAAGAACAGCGAGAGAAAAACGATGTGACCCATGGTCCAGTGAAAGCCATCAACCCAGGGAAACATGCTGGCCGGCTCCTTTCCCTTCCTCGAACAGCGGCAGATACCGGTAGGACAGGGAATAAACGATGACCCCGTAAGCGATGACGGCGCCGAAGGTGGCAACCTCTTGCCAGCTCGGGATGTAGCTCAGGAACTCGTCGAAGGCCAAGGTGGGCAACGCGAGGGTCTGAATTGTGAACACGAAGCGGTTCAGAAGAACTCCACAGCAGGCCAAGGTTGCACCGCAAAGCAGCCAACCGCGTTTGCGGGCAGTGACGGGTGCGATGAGGAGAATCGCGGGAAGCAATCCCAACGGCACGATCGCAGCGAAGAGGAACGTGGAGCTCAGGGGCCAGTACGAATAGAAGTCCCGCGGGCCGAAGCCCACGGAGGGTGAAGTGATGTTCAGCCAAACCAAGGTATCGACCGCCTTGGCCGCGACGTACACCGCCAGGAGAACTCCGGAGATGAATCCCAACTTGCGATACACGCCGGGCTGAACCAACTGGCGGCCCGTGACCTTTTCCGCCGTGGCGGTCACAAGCATCAGAAAGCTCGGCCCCACCGCGATTGCGGACAGGAGGAAGAGGAAAAACGTGGAAGGCCAGATGGCGAAGCCGGCGCGATAGGCAAAGGGCCGACCACGGAGCACGCCATATAAGCCACCGAGAGAACCCTGGTGGAAGAACGAGAGGAACGTTCCCACGCCAGCGAGCACAGGCACGAGCTTATGAAATTGATGCTCGAAAACCAGGAAGGAGGGCACTTTTCGCAATTGGCGATTGCGCAGCACGACAGGGATGTATTCAAGAATGAGAACCAACAGGTAACAAGAGATGCAGAAAGTGACTTCGGTAAGCATCGAATGCGTATTCGGATACCAGAAAGTGAACCAGGCACGCAGCGGTTGGCCAACGTCCACCATCAGGACCGCGACCGCGCCGCTGTAGCAAGTCAGCCCCACGACGACCGCGCTGTTCAGGACGGGTTTCAGGTCTTTCTGCTTCAGGATGTAGACGAGGAAGCCGGTGAAGAAGGCGCCGGCGCCCATGGCGATGATGGCGAGGTCCAGGAAAATCCACATGCCGAAGGCGAAGCGATTGTCCATATTGGTCTGGTTCAAGCCGTAATAGAGGCAGAGGCCGGCGGCGTAGATGCCGAGGAGCAGGAGGAAGATCCACGGAGCGAGCCACAGCGCGAAGCGCAGCGTGGAACTGCGCGCAGCGCCGCGCGCGATCCAGCGCCGGTCAATGAGAAGCAAGTCAGACATGCTTGGCCTCCGAGGAGCGACTGGTTCCACGCTCCGCCAGGGCCCGGACCCAGGCCTGGCGGGATTTATAATGAATCTTGGGCTCTGTGCCGAGGCGCGCGAGCAGGCGGAAGGCATCCGGAGAATCCGCGGCACGAGATGCCGGATCGTTTCTGTCCGCCAGATTGCCGAAGACGATGGCGCCCGTGGGGCAGGCCTCCACGCAAGCAGGAACGTAATCGGTCGGGTCGATTTCCTTTTTCCCCGCAGCCGCGGCCTTTTCCATGGCGCCGTGCAGGCGCGCGTGGCACAAATTGCACTTTTCGACGACGCCACGCATGCGCGTGGAGACTCCTGGATTGAGAGTCTTTTCCATGCCCTCTGGCCACTTGGGGTCCCACCAATTGAAGTAGCGGGCGTGGTAAGGGCAAGCGGTCATGCAGTAGCGGCAACCGAGGCAGCGTTGTGGAATCTGCATGACGATGCCGGTGGCCTTATCCACCTCCACGGCCTGCTGCGGGCAAACACCGACGCAGGGAGTTTCGCGCTCGCATTGCATGCAGGTCACCGGGATAAAGACTTCCCGCTGGGCCGAACCTTCCAAGCCATTCGAGACCTTGTGAACCAGCATCGGGGTAAGACCGGTGCGAGGAGTGGCACTCGGCGGAGCCGGGGGAACGTTGTTCTCCGCCGCACAGGCCACCATGCATGCACCGCAACCCGTGCAACGGTCCAAGTCGATCACCATTCCGTAGCGCGCGCTCATGCTTGCCTCCCCGCCGGCGCTTCACGCAAGTTCGACTCCTGGTAAAGCTTTGTTGCGATGGGAGGGAGCACCGGAACGGGCCAGGCCGCAGCCCAGTTTGTCGGTCGTGGGAGTGTCCTTTCCGCCGGCCAGTCCTTCAAAACACATCGCAGATTGCCGGGACGTGAAGGATTGCCCACCCACACGGCACCCTTGCGAAGCTGCTCTTCGATTTTCTGCGCGGACTCGATGGTCGAAACGGGCAGAGGTTGTTCTCCATACACGGCGCCTTGATGGGAGTGGAAGATTTCTTCGCAGTGCGCCCGAATGAGCTGGTCAACCTCAGGCATGGAGGAATCGATCTTCTGCAGAAACTGCGCGGCACTTTTGATTTCGGGCGGAGATGCGGCAAGGTTCACGGCGATGGCGTAGGTGTCTACGCCGGATGTGGGCGGCGCGGGGACGTCAGTGAGGTATTCCAGAAAACCAGGGGCAGGCAGCAGCCAGTCTGCTTTGCCGCCGCCGCCATCCCACGCGGCGAAGCGGAAGATCTCCGCATCGGTCTGTGGATCAAATTCCCACGGGACGCTCGCATCGATGAGCACAGCGCGAGGCGAGGTCTTTGGCGCCTCCGCCGGAACACGAGCGGGGACGTGGTTCTTCTTTGCGACGATACCGCCGGGGGTTCCGACCGCGCCGAGGAGAACATTGAGCGCTGCGACAGAGGGGCTTTCTTCCGCAGCGATAGCGAGCACCGGCCGTTTCTCGACCATCGTTCGCACCAAGCTGCGAATTTCTTCCACGCTTAAGCCGGTTTGCGCGGCCGCTTCCGCCAGAGGAAGGACCGGCATTGGGGCTTGCGCCGCCACCAACCCTTCTTCGAGCAGGACGCGAGCCACGCCTGCCGCCAGAGCCGCGTCGCTTCCTTCGCGAACGGCCACCCTTCGCCAGGCCAGCGCAGCGGTCCGGGAAAAGGACGACTCCATCTGGATCAGCCGCAACTGCGGATCGCTGGCGCCTGCCGCGCGATCGCTCCAAAGCCGGGTAAACCGCCCCGGCGTTCCCCAGCCGTCGAGAAGCGGCGCGCCAAAACTTACGATCGTGCGGGTGTTTTCGAGGTCGTAGCCGAGCGCGTTGACGGGAACGCCGCTCCAACTCGCGTAAGGAGCGAGCGCCTGACTCTCCGGGCCGAGCACAGGCCGATAGCAGCCATTGTGCTTCTGTATGAATGCTGCGAATACCGATGAGGCTGCCCGCTCGGGTTGTGCGTCGAAGATGGCAACCTGTCCCTCGCCGCAGGCCTTCGCAAACGCCGCCTGCGCATCGCTCCAAGAGGCGGGACGTCCACGATGGCGCACTTCGCGCAATCGACGCGGGTGCCAGTTCAACTGATGAGCCGCAAACGTGAGCGGGCAAAGAGTGCCTTTGCTGACCGGATGCCCGCTGACGCCGGCCACTCCGACAGGACAACCTGCCGCCATGCGCACGCGAACTCCACACCCATTCGCGCACAAGGTGCACGCTGATTGCTTCACTTCCACCGGACCGCGGGGCAGCTGCGGAATCCAAGAGAAATTCTGCGTCCAGATGGAAACGTCACCCAGCAGCTTCCAAGGAACGGGGGTGAAAATAATTCCTGCGGTGACTCCGGCACTACCGATTAACAAGTCACGCCTGGAGACCTTCATGGCCGCTCCTTCATTGATGACAACCGAGGCAGCCCACCTCGACGTGACGGCGGCGATGGCAGCTTTCGCAATCGTTCATCTTCATGCCGTCGTGCGGCGCGCGCCGCAAACGAGAGATGGAGTGGCCCCAAATATCGCGGCTGTAACCGCTAATGCGGTTTTTCTCATAGAGTCGCGTCTGATCGGACTCGCCATAGCTTCCGTGGCAATCCACGCAGTTCAGGCCGGCGCGCCGCGTGTGTACCGCGTGCGAAAACCACACGTTGGCGGGCTGCTGCGAGTAGACCAGCCACGGAGGTTCCTGGCCCGCCTTGATGTATGTATCCACGAGGATGGCCTCGGCTTTGGAGCTGCCGAGTTTGTCCGCATGGCAGCCAACGCAAACCTCGCTACGCGGGATGCCGCTGAATTCGCCGTTATTGCCAAACGTGTGGCAGGAATCGCAGGAGGCGAGGCCGGACTTTTCGCCGTGTGTTTTGTGGAAGAAGTTGAGAGGCTGAGCGTGGCGACTGTAGAGAGCCCGGGGAAAAGCGACCCAACCGGCGATCAAGGCAACGACGAACCCAAACGCAAATACGAGTATTGTTCTCCTCACAGTGGTTCCTTCGGCCCCCAGGTCCGGTTCGAAAAGAAATTCTGCAACACGCACACCAACTGTTGACGCGAGAGAAGCTGGCCAACGCCACGCACCGGTCGCCCGCCGTCGCAAGGCACGCGAAGCGTGTCGTGGATCTCTTTAGCAAGACGCTCCTGTTCTTCCGCCCGCCAGGCCGCCGCATGAGGCCCGGCGATCAGCCCGGCCTTCGTCTGGCCCGGCACCTCCCAACCGGAAAAGAGCCAGCCAGAGCCGTACGGGTCAGCCACGAGGCGAGCAGGATCTCCGCGTAGGTGACCGTTCACCTTTTGAATCAGGAGCGGGTTTGGGAACGTCATCGGCCACTCCACGCCGTGCAAGGTGAAAGAGACGACCGGCCGCTGCGTTCCGCGGGTGGCTACGAAAGTCACGCCGTCCACTTTTCCCACGACATCCACCAGGAAGGCATCGATCCCGATGTGGCAGAGACCGGATTCCTCGGCCGCGAGCCAAAAATGATTCTGGCTGTAGAGGAGATCCGCCGGGGGAACGAGCGTTCCATGAGGCCGCGCGAGCGTGAGATACGATTCACAGTAGCGAAAGCCGCCCGTCGTGCACCGGGAAAGCTCCGATTCGCTGAACGGGATGAGCTTGGTGGGAGAAGTGACTCCGCAGTACTGGACATGGAATTCTCCGAGATGCGGACAACGGTCCGCTCGCGGCGTACCTTTTCCCACGAGGTCGCAGTCGTAATATTGCGGTGATGCACAACGGCCCGCCCCGCAGACCCCGGGACCCTCGAGGATCAGCCTCCGGATAGGTGCCGCGTGGCAGTACTGTGCGCGACCTTCTTTGAGAAACGGACATGCCATGCGCCGGCCCTCAGCTCTTTTTCTCTTCCGGCTTCTTTTCAGCAGCGGGTTTCACATGCTCGCCACCATCGGCCATGGTCAGCCCCAGTTCGGGCACTTGCAGGCTGTGGGCAGATTCGTCGTGCAGCATCCCTTGCAGTTCCAGGTCGAAATTCGCCAAGCCACGGGCTTTCTTGCGCCGGGCTACTAATTCGCGAACCACACCGTAAGCAACAACCAACACCGCCAAAACCACAACGACTCCTAGGGCGATATTTGTCAGATTCAACCAGAATACCCAGTCGTAGTTGGACATTTCGAGAGTCCTCCGGTCCACAAAAAACGTCAACCAATGACAAACTGTGCAAATGCGTGGCCGACGTGGTTTTTCAACGACTTATG
>Ga0335079_10008475_pt1 | contig 11712 bp, 13 predicted proteins | sample Lox_Sample_33_FD_206719 | JGI IMG/M metagenome (GOLD analysis project Ga0335079, IMG submission 206719) | Soil microbial communities from Loxahatchee National Wildlife Refuge, Florida, United States - Lox_Sample_3.3 | ecosystem: Environmental > Terrestrial > Soil > Wetlands | place: USA... | reverse complement strand
GATGCCGACCGTCGTCAGGGCCATGTTGGCCATATGGTTCTTGACGACGTAGTTGTAGGTGAAGGCGACGTCGGCCGCGGTGAGCGGCAGGCCGTCCGACCATTTGAGATCGGGCTTCAGATGGACGGTCCAGACCTTGCCGTCGGGCGAGATGCCGCCGTTTGCCTCGGTGGGAAACTGCGCCGCCAGGCCGAGCGTCGGCCGAAAGGTCTGGCCGTCGAAGCCGAACAGGAAGTTGTAGTTGACCGTCCAGATCTCGTAGGTCGTCGTGGCCCAGCCCACGAAGGGGTTGAGGTTGTCGGGCTCGCTCGTCCAGCCGACCTTGAGCACGACCTTGCTCGATGCCGGTGAAGGCGAGGAGTTGTCCGCGAGGGCACTGGCGAGGCCCCAGACCAGGCTCGCGGCGAGCAGGACGGCGGCTACGAGCAGGAGCCGACTGGTGGTCGTGCGACGGGTCATGTCGCCCTCCTTGGCCGATCAGGCCGGTCCGCGTTTGTCTCATACCAGCGACCCGCGGCCGCGAAAGCCGCGGCCGCGGCGAAGACGCTCGTGTCGTCGTAGGTCCGCCCCACGATCTGCAGGCCGATGGGTACGCCCGAAGCGGCGCGCGACACCGGCACCACGATCACCGGGCAGCGGCTGCACATGTTGAACGGGAACGTCAGGGCGTCGTTGAAGACGGCGTCGATGTCGTAGTCGCCTCCGGCCGCCAGCGCCGGCTGGGTGAAGGCCGGGCAGAGGAGCGCGTCGTAGCGCTCGAGGACGGCCGCCAGGTGGTCGTAGGTCTCGCCCTCGACTTCGAGCGACTCCAGCCAGCTCATCGTCGGATGCCGCACGGCGTCTTCGGCGAAGGCCACCGCGTAGGGCGTCAGCAGGTCGCGGTGCTCCTCGAGGATGGTGCCGATCCAGCTCCCGAAGATGGCGGCGAGGTGGGCGCGCGCGGCCTCGCGCATGGCGTCGAGCGACCAGCCGAGCTCGACCTCGACGACCGTCGCGCCCAGGCCGCGGAACGTCTCGGCCGCGTCGCGCACGGCGGCCGCGACCTCGTCGCCGACGTCGAAGCCGCCCAGGTCGACGCTGCAGGCGAAGACCTTGCCGGCGACCGTCGGCAGATCCTCCGGGATGGTGAGCTTGGGCCGCAGCGAGACGATGTCTTCGGGGTGCGGGCCGGCCATCACGTTCTCGAGCAGCCGGCAGTCGTCGACCGTGCGCGCCATGGGGCCTTCGTGGCAGTAATGGTCGAGGTTGAAGGGCGGCATCTGGGGCACGCGGCCGTAGGGCGGCTTGAACCCCACGACGCCGCAGAACGAGGCGGGGATGCGGATCGAGCCGCCGATGTCGGAGCCGGTAGCGAGGGTCGCCATGCCGGCCGCCAGGGCGGCGCCGGAGCCGCCCGAGGAGCCGCCGGGACTGAAGGCCGTGTTCCACGGGTTGCGGGTGATCCCCCAAAGCCGCGACTCGGTGATCGCCGCGCAGCAGAACTCGGGAGTCGCCGAGCGGGCGTGGATGATGCCGCCCGCGTCGATGATGCGCTGCACGCTGGCGGCCGTGACGTCTGGCACCTCGTCCTTGAAGACGAGCGAGCCCGCCGTGCAGGGTTGTCCGGCCACCTCGACCTCGTCCTTGACCGCCACCGGCAGCCCTTCGAGCGGGCGCGGACCGCCGTGGTTGCCGGCGAAGCGCTCCTCGGCGTGCCGCGCAGCCTCGAGGGCCTCGTCGAACAAACGGATGGGCAGGGCGTTGACCGCGGGATCGACGTCCTCGATCCGGGCGATCGTCGCCTCCATGAGCTCGACCGGCGACAGCTCGCGTGCGGCAAACGCCTCTCGCGCCGCGGTCGCACTCAGATAGTGCAGGTCCGTCACCGTTTCTGTCATGTGACCCCCCGTATGGGCGGCGCCGCGGCGCCGCCCGTCGTCGTCGCCGGACCACCGGGACATGAGCGCACCGGGCCGGCCGACCCCTGCTGGAGCCGACGCCTGGTGATGCCGGCCCCTTGTCTTGCCAGTGTCAACCTTCGCCCCATGAGAAGGTCAAGAAGAGGCCGGCGCCGCGGTGGCAGGTCGCGGCGCTACCGGCCAGGTGATCTCGGTCAGGTAGCGCGCCGCGTCGTCGGTGTCGCGCTCGTCGACGAGGTACGACTCCCGCACCGGGCCGCAGACGTCGTAGCCGCGGCGCGCGATCTGCGCGAGCAGCGCGGCGTAAGCTTGCCAGATGTCGTCCCAGGGCCCGCGGTAGACGGTGCGCACGGCGTCGCCGCCTGCGAGGAGGCGGGCGCCGCACGACCCGGCGACCGCCTCGTCGACCGGGAGACACACCTCGACGTCGAGGCCCTGGTACCACTGCAGCACGTTGAAGTAGAGGATCAGCTCGCGGCCTGCGGCGCTCGCGCCGCAGGCCGCGAGCTGATCCTCGAGCTCCGCGAGGGAACTCTCGATCACGGCGTCGAGCGCGGCCCGGCTCGTGGTCTGACGGCGGCCGACGACCCACGCCGGTCGCAAGGTCGCGACGTCGAGCTCGTAGGGGAGAAGGCCATGCTCCTGGCGGAGGGCGGCGTCGATGCGCCCGAGGATACGTTCGAGCTCCGCGCGCCGCTCGGTGATCCGCTCGCGATGGTGCGCGAGCAGCGCGCGGACATCGTCGGACCCGTCGCCGCGGAGCAGTTCCCTGAGATCGCCGAGCGGCACGTCGAGGTCGCGCAGGAGCCGCACGACGATCCCGGTGTCGAGCTGCTCGACCGCGTAGAGCCGGTAGCCGGTGAGCGGGTCGATGAAGGCCGGGGAAAGCAGGCCGCACTCGTCGTACCGCCGCAGGGTGTTCGCCGAGATGCCGGTCAGCCCCGCAAACCTGCCGATGGAGAGGTGATGGGCACGCCCTGCCGTCGCAGCCCCCTCGCTCCGATCCGTCCCTCGACCGGCTCCAGTCTACTCCGTGGCAGGGGTCTCGGGTGAGCGCGAGCTGCGGTCGGACGGGCTCGAGCCACCCTTGCCGCGAGTGGGCGTGAGGCTCAGCCGCGGCGCCGGTCGTGTGGGCGCAGGCCCTCGAGATCGCGGCCGCTCTGTGCCGACCGCACCCTGACGCGAGCGGCCGTGCGGCGGGTGTGGGAGAGGTGGTAGGCCGCCATGCTGAGCACCCCGGCTCCGGCGAGCGTCAGCAGCACGACGAGGGAGAAGCCCGGAGAGTAGCCGCGGACGGCGTCGAAGGGTTCGTTCAGGCTGCCGCCCGTGACGCCGAACGCGACGCCGGCGACGTGGATGGCAAGCCCGGCAAAGACGGCCACGGCAGCAAAGCCGGCGAGCACGGCGATGCTGACGATCCTGTTGTGCATGACGTCCTCCGGCGTCGTGACCGATGAGACGCTCCGACAGCGCAGGGGCCGCCGTACAGACACGGTACCCAGCGCGTGTGAAGCGACCGTGAACGAGGCTGAGATTCTCCTGTGAGACTCGCGCCGCCGCCGCGCGCACCGTGGCGCGCCGGGCGGCGACGCATCGCGCGGCTGCGCCGGGGCCGGTCAGGTCGTGCCGGACGGCGTCGCTGGTGGCTCGGGCGGGTCCGACGTGCCCGCCGGTCGCGGCGGCTCCGGCGACGCGGTCGATCCCGGCGACTCCTGCGTGACGGCTGATCCCGGCGACGTCGATGTCGCGACCGGGGGCGCGGCGGCCGCCGCCATGGTGGGCGTCTCAGAGACCGGCGGGCTCGGCGCCGCGTGCACGGAGCGATGCCACTCGTCGAACTGCTGCCAGAGCGGGTTGACCGGGCCGCCCGCCGGTGGGACCGGCGGCTGAACGGCGGTCGCCACGACGGCCGGCTGCGCGGCCGTCGCACCGGCCCGGCCGCCCCAGGCGAGGTAGCCGATCGCCGCGCCGACGGCTCCGCCGATCAGCAGGAGCAGGAGCGAGGAGGCGGCCGAAAAGCCGGCCGCCCCGCCGACCACGACCCGCGGCGTGGCGAAGCCGAAGCGGCGCAGCGGTGACACGGTGACCGAACGGGCGGCGCCGTGGTTGAAGCCGACGTGATAGGCCACGATGCCGACGGCGGCGAGCACCGCCGCCGCGAGCACCGCGACTACGATCCAGAAGATGGTCTTGCGTCTCATAGGGCCCTGCCTCCTCAATCGCTGCCCGAGGGACGGCAGGCTCTGCCGTCACGAGCGAGTGTCGCTCAGGCGCATGAGAAAGACCGAAGAAACCTCTGTGGAGCGGCTGTGAGCGCGCCGCGGCGCGCGTCGCGTGGCCCTGCGCCGCTTGCGGTCAGACGGCCCCGCCGCGACCGATGGAGCGCGGCAGGATGATCGTCTCGTCGCGGCCCGGGCCGACGGCGATGAACTTGACACGCGTCTTGGTGAAGTCGGCGACGTACTGGATGTAGTCGCGTGCCGCTTCGGGCAGGTCGGCCCACTCCTCGCAGTCGCGCAGGTCGGCGCTCCAGCCGGGCAGCTCGTCGTAGACCGGCTTGGCGTGGTGAAAGTCGGTCTGGCGCACCGGGAACTCGTCGAGCACCTTGCGTGACGCCCGGTAGCGCGTGCAGACCTTGATGCCATCCAGGCCGGAGAGCACGTCGAGCTTGGTGATGGCGAGGTGGGTGATGCCGCTCACCCGCACGGCGTAGCGCAGCGCGACCAGATCGAGCCAGCCGCAGCGCCGCTGGCGTCCGGTCGTGGTGCCGAACTCCTGGCCGACCTCGCACATCGCGCTGCCGACCTCGTCGAAGAGCTCGGTCGGGAACGGCCCCTCGCCGACGCGGGTCGTGTAGGCCTTGGCCACGCCGACCACGTGGTCGATGCGCGTGGGGCCGACGCCGGCTCCGGCGCAGGCGCCGCCGGAGATCGGGTTGGAGCTCGTCACAAAGGGATACGTGCCGAAGTCGATGTCGAGCAGCGTGCCCTGGGCGCCCTCGAAGAGCACCTCGCGGCCGTCGTCGAGCGCCTTGTTGACGAGCAGCGAGGTGTCGGCGACGTGCGGCTCGAAGCGCGGTCGGTAGGCCAGGTACTCGTCGGCCACCTGGTCGGCGTCGAGCGTGCCGATGTCGTAGAGCTGCAGCATCTGGTTCTTCTCTTCGAGCGCGACGCGCACCTTGCGACGCAGGATCTTCTCGTCGAGGAGGTCCTGCACCCGCACGCCGACCCGGGCGAACTTGTCGATGTAGCAGGGCCCGATGCCGCGACCGGTGGTGCCTATCTTGAACCTGCCGAGCTGGCGCTCGGCGGCGCCGTCGAGGAGCAGATGGTACGGCATGATGAGGTGGGCGTTGGCCGAGATGCGCAGGTTGTCGACGGCGATGCCGCGCGCCCGCAACGCGTCGATCTCGCCGAACAGGATGTGCGGGTCGATGACGACGCCGTTGCCGATCACGCACGTCTTGGCCTCGTAAAGGATCCCCGAAGGGATGAGGTGGAACTTGAACTCCTCACCGTCGCGCACGATCGTATGGCCGGCGTTGTTGCCGCCCTGATAGCGGCAGACGAGGTCGGCCCGCTCGGCAAGCAGGTCGGTGATCTTGCCCTTGCCTTCGTCGCCCCACTGGGCGCCGATCACGATGGTCGCCGGCACTAGCTCATCTCCCCGCCTCGAGGATGGACCGGGCGGCGAGCACGCCCGACGCGCTCGCCTGGACGAGGCCCCTGGTGACGCCGGCGCCGTCGCCGATCGCGTACAGGTTCCCGACCTCGGTCTGCAGCCCCTGGTCGAGCTGGGGCCGCGCCGAGTAGAACTTGACCTCGATGCCGTAGAGCAGTGTATCGCGCGCATTCACGCCCGGGGCAAGCTCGTCGAGCGCCTCGAGCATGTCGAGGATGTCGCGCAGGTGGCGGAAGGGCAGCACGAACGACAGGTCGCCCGGCGTGGCGCCGCCCAGCGTCGGCTGCACCGTGCTGCGGCGCAGGCGCTCGGCGGTGGAGCGATGGCCGGAGAGCAGGTCGCCGAGGCGCTGCACGATGATGTCGCCGCCGAGCAGGTTGGCCAGGCGGGCGATCGACTTGCCGTACGTGATGGGGTCGTCGAAGGGCTGTGTGAAGTCGGTCGAGACCAGCAGCGCGAAGTTGGTGTACTCGGTCTTGCGGTCGGCGTAGCTGTGGCCGTTCACGGTGACGACGTCGCCGTAGTTCTCGACCGAGACGACGCCGTGCGGGTTCATGCAGAAGGTGCGGACCGGGTCGTCGAACGTGCGGGCATACGAGACGAGCTTGCTCTCGTAGAGCACGCTGGTGAGCGGTTCCATGACGACGGCCGGCACCTCGACGCGCACGCCGATGTCGACGGGGTTGGTGCGCACCGCGATGCCCAGACGGTGGCACTCGTCGACGAGCCAGGAGGCCCCCTGGCGTCCGGGCGCCACGATCACGGCATCGGCGCTGTAGCTGCTGCCGTCGGTGCAGGTGACGCCGGTGGCCACGCCGTCGCGCACGGTGATGCTCTCGACCGTGGTCCCGGTGCGCACGGCCACGCGCGGCTCGAGGTCGGCGCGCATGGCCCGCAGGATGTCGGCTGCCCGGTCGCTGCCCATGTGGCGCACGGGCGAGGTGATGAGCGTCATGCCGTGCACGAGTGCCTGGCGGCGGATCGCCTCGACGCTCGGGCTCATGGCGCCGTGGACCTCGGGCGGCGCGCCGTACTCGAGCCAGACGTCGTCGACATAGCCGACGAGGGTGGCCAGGGCATCGGCCGGCACGAACTCGCCGAGCCAGCCGCCGACCTCGGGCGAGAGCGTGAGCTTGCCGTCGGAGAAGGCGCCGGCGCCGCCCCAGCCGCAGGTGACGTCGCACGGCGAGCAGCTCGCGCAGACACCGGTGGTGCGCGCCGGGCAGACGCGCTTGTCGATGTCGGGACCCTGCTCGAGCAGCAGGACCGAGCTGCCGTTGCGGCGCACGAGCTCGAGCGCGGCGAAGATGCCGGCCGGGCCGGCGCCGGCGATGAGGCAGTCGTAGTGTGAACGCGTCGTGTCCATAAGCGTTGGCGGGGGAGCGAAAGAGAAGGGACTTCCCTTTCCGGGATGGTACCGGCTCGCCCGCTCCGACTCAACTCGTATCGGCGCGTCGGGCCGCCGGCCTGATAGGATCGTCGTCCCGCCAGCATGTCAGGAGGAGGGCCGCGTGGACGATCCCGTGCTGTCGCGCCGCAGCATCCGTACCTACACCGCGCAGCCGGTCTCGGCCGAGCACATCGAGCGCCTGCTGCGGGCCGCCATGGCGGCCCCTTCGGCCGGCAACCAGCAGCCCTGGCACTTCATCGTGGTGACCGACCACGAGACGCTCGCCGCCATCCCCTCCTTCCACCCCTACGCGCGCATGCTCGCCCAGACGCCCGCGGCGATCGTGGTGTGCGCCGTGACCGAGGGCCTGCGCTGGCCGCCGTTCCGCGACCAGGACTGCGCGGCGGCGGTCGAGAACATCCTGATCGAGGCCGTCACGCTCGGCCTCGGAGCCGTCTGGCTGGGCGTCCACCCCCTCGAGGAACGGGTGACCGGCCTGCGTGGGCTGCTCGGCATCCCCGATGAGGTGGTCCCCTTCGCCGTCGTGGCGCTCGGGCACCCGGCCGAGGCCAAGGAGCCCGCCGCCCGGTTCGATCTCGAGCGCGTGCATCGCGAGCGCTGGTAGTCGCGGAGGGGGCCCGCCCGGGGCTCCGCCGTCGAACGGCGTGGCGTCCGTTCGGCCGTGGTAAGGTCGTTTCCCGCATCGAGCGAGGGCGGCGTGGCCGTCGGCCTCTGGGAGGGCGCGTGGCCGACACGTGGATCAAGGTCGCAGACGAAAGCGAGGTGCCCGACGGCGGCGTCCTGCCCGTCTACCCGTCGGGCCTGGGTGTGCTGCTGGTGAGGACCGGCGGCGCGCTCTACGCGATCGCCAACCGCTGCGCGCACATGGCCTGTCCACTCGAATCGGGCGCCTGCGACGAGTACCTCATCACCTGCCCCTGCCACGACTGGCGTTTCGACGTGCGCACCGGCGCCTTCGTCGAGGCGCCCGAGATCAGCATCCCCACCTATCCCGTGCGCCTCGATCAAGGCGCCGTCCTCGTCGGGCTTCCGGGAGCGTGACGCCGTGAGCGAGGCGGTCTTCGTCTACGCCCTGAGCACCTGTCCCTGGTGCCGCAAGGCCAAGCAGTACTTCGAGGAGAACGGCGTCCCCTACGAGGCGGTCGACATCGACCTGCTGCCCGACGACGAGAGCGATCGTCTGGCCGACGAGGCCCTGTTCGCCTCGGGCTCGCGGGCCTACCCCGTGGTGCGCATCGGCGACCAGGTGATCGTCGGCTACGCGCCCGAGAAGTACTCAAAGCTGCTGGGGATCGGCGACTGATGGGTCACGAGGCCCGTGTCGAGGCGCTGCGCGAGTTCTTCACGCCGCTCGTAGCGGCCATGGGGTTCAAATTCACCCCCGATCGCGAGATCGCCGACTTCCTGCTCGAGCAGGAGGCCGTCCTCGAGGAGACCAAGGGCGCGCCCTACTGTCCCTGCCAGGGGCGCACGCGACGGCGCGAGGCCGACATGAGGATCGTCTGTCCCTGCATCCCCTACCATCGCGCCCACTTCGACGCCATGCGACGCTGCTGGTGCGGCCTGTTCGTGCACACCGACGTGACCGATCCGGACAGCCTGCCCCAGATCCCGGCTGCCGAGCTCGGGCTCGAGGGGTGAGCGTCGGTGTGGACTGAGGTCGCGAAGGTCGCCGACGTCGCCCCCGGCGGGCTCAAGTTCGTGAGGCTCGCCGGCGTCCAGGGCGTGCTGGCCAACTGCGACGGCGCCTTCTACGCGGTGAGCCGGCGCTGCGGCCACATGAACGCGCCGCTCGACCAGGGCTCGCTCGCCGGCCACGTGCTCACCTGCCCGCTGCACTTCGGCCAGTTCGACGTGCGCGACGGCTCGGTGCTGGCCTACCCGCTCGATCGCTACTTCGGCGACGAGCCGCTGCCGCCCGACGCGCGTCGCGTGCTCGGGGTCGAAGAGCGCCTGCAGCGCAAGATCCGCGTCGACGGCCTCGCGACCTGGCCGGTGCGCGTGACCGGCGAGGCCGTCGAGGTCGACTGCTAGCGTCCGGCTCGCGGAGCGGGCGCCGCCGCGCGGCGGCGCCCCGCCGGGAGCCGACGTTTGAGGCTGGAGCCAATCAAACGAGGAGGGAACCATGGCCTTTGCACTGCCGCCCCTGCCGTGGGCCGAGAACGCGCTCGAGCCGGTGACGTCGGCGCGTACCATCAGCTTTCACTACGGCAAGCACCACCAGGCCTACGTCGACAACCTGAACAAGCTGGTGGCCGGCACCGGGCTCGAGGGCAAGAGCCTCGAAGAGGTGATCGCGGCCGCCGCCGGCGATCCGGCCAGGGCCGGCGTCTTCAACAACGCCGCGCAGGTCTGGAACCACACCTTCTTCTGGCAGTCGATGAAGCCGGGCGGCGGCGGCGCTCCGAGCGGCGCCCTGGCCGACAAGATCGCGGCGACCTTCGGCGGCCTCGATACCTTCGTCGAGCAGTTCAAGGCGGCCGGCGTAGGGCGCTTCGGCAGCGGCTGGGCCTGGCTCGTGCTCGACGGCGGCGCCCTCAAGATCGTGACGACGCCGAACGCCGAGATGCCGGCCCCGCCGGTCAAGCCGCTGCTCACCTGCGACGTCTGGGAGCACGCCTACTACCTCGACTTCCAGAACCGTCGCCCCGACTTCGTGCAGGCCTTCTGCGACAGCCTCGTCAACTGGGACTTCGCCGCGGCCAACTTCGCCGCCTAGCAGCGCCGCGGCCCTTTGGGGCGAAGGGGCGGGCGGCGGGCCACAAGGCCCGCCGCCCGCCCCTCACCAACAAGCGTCCCGGGCTCACGACAGGGTAAGCTCACCGAAACGGGTGTGGAGGGAGGTGAGCCATCGACCGCCAGTCGGCAACCGCTGCGACACACGACGGAAGCGAGCTGCTCGGCCCGGTCGCGCCGTCCGAGGTCGCGCGCCGGCGCCGGGCCCTGCTCGCGGTGGGCGTGCCCGGCCTCGGCGCCGTGCTGGCCGTGCGCGGCCTGCCCTCTGCCGGCGACATGCTGGTGGGGGTGGTCGCCGCCGCGGCCGGCGCCTACGCCATCCTCGCCCTGAACGACGTCCTCACGGAACGTGCGGTCGCCCTGGTCGGTGTGGGCGCCGGCGAGCGCACCGCCCGTCGCGCGCATCCCTGGCGCGCCACCGGTCGGGAGCGTCCTCGTGTGGCCGTGGCCGTCATCGCGGCGCTGGCCGTGCTGTGCGCCGTGCTGGCCTACGCCCTTTCGCCGGTCTGCCTGCTGCTCGTCGCGGCGGCCGCCGGCCTGTATGTCGCCCGTTGTCTCGCCCGCTCTGCGGGCGTGGCCGTGGTGGCCTTCGGGGCGGCCTGCGGGGTCACCGGTCTGGCCGGCTGGGCGGGCGTGGCGACGATCTCTCTGCGGGCGCTGCCTCTGGTCGTGTTCCTCGGGCTGTGGGGCGCCAGCTGTCGCATCGCCGACGACCTGGCCCACTTCGATGCCGGCGGCGACCACGGGGCGGCCACCATCGCCACGGCTCACGGTCCGGTCACCGCGGCGCGGGCCGGCTGTGTGGTGGGCTTCGCGACGCTCGCCGCCGCGATCACGCTGCCGATGGGCGGCGCCATGCTCAACGACATCGCCGTGGTGCTCGGGGTGATCGTCGTGGCCTGGCCGGGAGCGAGGCTCTGGTACCGGCCGTCCCGTGCCGAAGCGGCTGCCTACCACCAGAGCGCCCTGGTGTATCCGGCGCTGGTGCTGCTGGTGGCCATCGCACCGACCCTCGGGAGGGCGCTCTAGGAGCGTGGCCGGCGGCCGCCTCCGTGGTAGTGTCTGCCGCGCACCCGGCTTGCCTTGCCGGACAAGACCCGGGGCGGGGCCGCGAGCCGCGGCCGCCGCGCTGCTCGAGTCGACCGCCAGCGACACGAAAGGGGAGGCACGCACGTGAAGGCGCTCTATGAGACGAACGAGACCGACCTGCAGCTCGTCAGCCGCGGCAAGGTCCGCGACGTGTACGCGCTCGGCGACGACACCCTGGTGATCGTCGCCACCGACCGCATCTCGGCGTTCGATGTGATTCTCCCGACGCCCATCCCCGGTAAGGGCGAGGTGCTCACGCAGCTCTCCAACTTCTGGTTCGAGCGGACCCGCGACATCATCCCCAATCACGTCGTCGACCCCGAGCCCTTCGCCAACCGGCCGGCCAAGGCGCACCTCCAGGGGCGTTCCGTGGCGGTGCGACGGTGCGAGGCACTGCCGGTCGAGGCCATCGTGCGCGGCTACCTGACCGGCTCGGGTCTCAAGGACTACGCACGCACCGGCAGCGTCTGCGGCATCGACCTGCCGCCCGGCCTCGTCGACGGCAGCCGCCTGCCCCAGACGATCTTCGCGCCCTCGACCAAGGCGGCCGTCGGCACGCACGACGAGAACATCTCGTTCGACGCCGTCGCCGGTCTGCTCGGCGCCGACCTGGCCGCTCACGTCCGCGACACGGCCATCGCCCTCTACGAGTTCGGTGCTGCCTACGCCCTCGAGCGGGGCATCATCATCGCCGACACCAAGTTCGAGTTCGGCCTGCACGACGGCGAGCTCGTGCTGATCGACGAGGCGCTCACCCCCGACTCGTCGCGTTTCTGGCCGGTCGACGGCTACGAGCCCGGTCACGCCCAGCCGAGCTTCGACAAGCAGTTCGTCCGCGACTACCTCGAGACGCTCGCCTGGGACAAGAAAGCACCCGGACCCGAGCTGCCGGACGAG
>Ga0335079_10008474_pt1 | contig 11712 bp, 9 predicted proteins | sample Lox_Sample_33_FD_206719 | JGI IMG/M metagenome (GOLD analysis project Ga0335079, IMG submission 206719) | Soil microbial communities from Loxahatchee National Wildlife Refuge, Florida, United States - Lox_Sample_3.3 | ecosystem: Environmental > Terrestrial > Soil > Wetlands | place: USA: Florida... | reverse complement strand
CGCGAACCAGGTAACCACGAACACCACGTGCAGGGCCTTGACCCACAGCATCCGTGCGGGATTGTAGCCAAGCGGCGGCATCGCCGTACGGGCCTCTGGTAGCATCACGCTCCCCGACCCTCCAACCCACGGCCGTTGAGACATGACCAAGCCAGCTACAGCTACGCCCTTTCCGAGCAACATCGAGATCGCGCAACGCGCCAAGCTGCTGCCAATCGTGTCGCTCGCGCGCGAGCGGCTTGGGATCCCCGAGGAGAGCCTCGAGCCCTACGGGCGCTACAAGGCCAAGGTATCGCTCGATTATGTCGCGCAGCTGCAATCGCGCGCCGACGGCAAGCTGGTCATGGTCACGGCGATCTCGCCGACGCCGGCCGGGGAGGGCAAGACCACCACCACCGTCGGTCTCGGCGATGCGCTCAACCTGCTCGGCAAGCGGGCGATGCTGTGTCTGCGCGAGCCGGCCCTGGGGCCGGTGTTCGGTGTGAAGGGCGGCGCCGCCGGTGGCGGCTATTCGCAGGTCGTTCCCATGGAGGACATCAACCTGCATTTCACGGGTGATTTCGCCGCCGTAGCCCTCGCCAACAACCTGCTGGCGGCGCTCATCGACAACCACATCTACCAGGGCAACCAGCTCGGCGTGGACGTGCGCCGCGTGACCTGGCGGCGGGTGGTCGACGTCAACGACCGCGCGCTGCGCGACATCGTCATCGGCCTCGGCGGCACTGCCAATGGAGTACCGCGCGAGGACGGCTTCGACATCGTGGTCGCCTCCGAGGTCATGGCGATCCTGTGCCTGGCGAGCGGACTTGCGGATCTCAAGGAACGCCTCGGCAGGATCGTGGTGGGCTACCGCGCCGACCGCACGCCGGTGCTGGCGCGCGAGCTCACTGCGCACGGCGCGATGACCGCGCTGTTGAAGACGGCGCTCGAGCCCAACCTGGTACAGACGCTCGCCAACAATCCGGCCTTCATTCACGGCGGCCCGTTCGCCAACATCGCGCACGGCTGCAACTCCGTGATCGCGACGCGCACCGCCCTCAAGCTCTGTGACTACGTCGTCACCGAGGCCGGTTTCGGCGCCGACCTCGGCGCGGAAAAGTTCGTCGATATCAAGTGCCGCAAGGCGGGGCTCAAGCCGAGCGCAGCGGTGATCGTAGCCACCGTGCGGGCGCTCAAGTACCACGGCGGCGTCGAGCTCGCCGATCTCAAGGGCGAGAACCTCGCCGCGCTGGAGAAGGGCGCAGTGAATCTCGAGCGGCATATCGACAACGTCGTCAACCACTACGGCCTGCCGTGTGTGGTGGCGATCAACCGGCGGGCCGAGGACAGCGACCGCGAGATCCAGCTGCTGGTCGAGCGCGTCGCCAGGCAGGGCGTGCGGGTGATCGGCGCGACGCATTTTGCGCAGGGCGGCCCCGGCGCGCTCGAGCTCGCCCGCGAGGTCGTGCGGCTGTGCGAGCAGCCGAACAACTTCCACCACGTGTACCCTGACGAGGCGACGCTCTGGGACAAGATGAAGACGGTTGCCACCAAGATCTATCACGCCAGCGACATCACCGCCGACACCAAGGTGCGCGAGCAGATCCGTCAGCTCCAGGAGGGTGGCTACGGCCACTACCCGGTGTGCGTCGCCAAGACGCAGTACTCGTTTTCCACTGATCCGAAGCTGCGCGGCGCGCCGACGCATCACGTCGTCAATATCCGCGAGGTGCGCCTCGCCGCCGGCGCGGAGTTCGTGATCATGATCTGTGGCGACGTCATGACCATGCCGGGACTGCCGAAGGTGCCGGCCGCAAACAACATCGACGTCGATGCGAACGGGCGCATCACGGGACTGTTCTAGAGGCGCTGCCGGCAACGCGAGCAGCACGATGCCCTTCTGCGAAGCCGACCCGTGGCGGCTGCAGTACTTCGAAGGCGTGGAGTGTCCCGCGGCGCTGCGTATCCCGACCGAGGATCCGGACGCCTACGAGTGGTACCCGGCACAGCGCTGGATCTACGACAAGCTGCGGGTCAGTGCCTCGCAGGGCCTCGCCTGCGCGCCGCATGGCGTGATACCGCGGCGTTTCCCGGTCTTCAGCAAACCGATCACCAACCTGCGTGGCATGGGCGTCGGCAGCCGGGTGCTGAGGAGTCTCGAGGACTACCGGCGAAACCTGAACCCGGGACATTTCTGGATGACGCTGCTCGAGGGCGAGCACGTGAGTTCCGACATCGCGGTCGTCAAGGGCAAGGCGCTGTGGTGGCGCCACTCCTGTGGCGTCCCCGCCCCCGAGGGTACGTTCGACTACTGGACGATCGAGGCGGAGCGCCGCCCGGCACTCGAGGTGTACCTGGGGGAGTGGGTGGCACAGCACCTCGCGACCTACACCGGCATGCTCAACTTCGAGACGATCGGCGGGCGCATCATCGATACGCACCTGCGCTTCGCCGATCAGTGGCCGGATCTCTATGGCCACGGCTGGCTGGATGCCATCGTCGGCCTGTACGCACGTGGCGCGTGGGTCTTTGCCGACGCCGAGCGCAGCAACGGCTTCAGCGTGGCGCTGTTCGGTCCGCACGGACGCGAGTACCCGCATCCGCCGCCGGAGCTCGTGGAGGCCGTGCACCGCATCTGGCAGGTGACGAGCGTGCAGATCACCTTTCACCAGGACCGCCCGGCCGCGGCGCACCCGATGCCGCCCGGAGGCTTTCGGCTGGCGATCGTCAATTGCCGGGATCTCGAGGCCGGGCGCGCGGCGCGCGCGCTGCTGGCGCAGTTTTGGGGCGTGTGAGCGCAGCAAGACGCGCGTCAACCTCGGGGGCTGCTCCTTCGCGAAGCTGACGGCGGTCGCTGCGCCGCGCAGCCGGTGGCCTCGGCCGCCAATTCCGGGGAGAATCCTGCGATGCCGCCTGAAAGGAAGAGACGCCGCAACTCAGCTCCGCGTCACATCCTGGTCGTCGACGTCGGCGGTACGCACATCAAGCTGCGGATCGACAACCGCGGCGCCATCGGCGAATTTGACTCGGGGCCGAAGATGACGCCGGGTCATATGATGCGCAAGATCCGCAAACTGATGCGCGGCCGCCAGTACGACGCGGTTTCCATTGGCTACCCGGGTGTTGTGATCCACGGCCGGATCGTCGCCAACCCTCATAACCTCGGCAACGGCTGGCTCGGCTACGACTTCGCCCACGCCTTCGGCAAGCCGGTGCGGGTGATCAACGATGCGGCCATGCAGGCGATCGGCAGCTATGAGGGCGGCCGCATGCTGTTTCTCGGACTCGGCACCGGGCTCGGGGCGACGCTGATCGTCGACGGCGTGGTCGAGCCTACCGAGATCGGGCACATGCCGTACAAGCATGGCAGCACCTTCGAGGAGTACGTCGGTGAGCGCGGCCGCAAGCACCTCGGGAACCGCAAATGGCGCAAGGCGGTCTGCAAGGTGATCGCTGACCTCAAGGCCGCTTTCCAGGCGGACTACATCGTGCTCGGCGGTGGCAACGCGGTGCGCCTTGAGAGGCTGCCGCGCGACGTGCGCCTTGGCGACAACCGTAACGCGTTCATCGGCGGCCTGCGGTTGTGGCAGCCGACGAACGGCCGCCGATGAGCTCGGCCCCGGGCGCTCCCGGACTGCCGCCGACCTGGTGCAGCAGCGCCAAGGAGATCGTCGGCTGCGCGCTCGGCTCGTCCCGACTCTGGTTCACCATCGGCGGCGGCATCATCAACGAGGTCTACTACCCGCGCGTCGACATCCCGCAGATCCGCGACCTCGGCTTCATCGTGGCCGACGGCAAGGGCTTCTGGGTCGAGGTGAAGCGGCTGTGGCAACACGTGGTGCACCTCGCGGCTCCGGGCGCGCCGGCCGTGCGCATCGTGCACCGCCACGAGCGCTTCGAGCTCACCTTGCGTGTGGCACCGTGCGAGCACCGTGACGTGCTGCTGATCGACGTCAGTCTGAGCGGGGATCCGGCGCTGCGTCCCCTGGCGTTGCTCGCACCGCATCTCGGCGGTACCGGGGCCAACAATAGCGCCGAGGTGGTGTTGCACGGCGGGCGGCGGCTGTTGTGGGCGGAGCAGGGGCCCTTCGGGCTGGCGCTCGCGGCGGTTACGGGCGAGCAGCGCGACGCCTTTGGCCGCGCGAGCGCCGGCTTCGTCGGCAGCAGCGACGGCTGGCAGGACTTCGCGCACAACGGCGCACTGACCTGGGAGTACGACAGCGCCGGTCCCGGCAACGTCGCGCTGATCGGCGAGCTGCCGCGGCAGGCGGTGCTGGCGCTCGGCTTCGGCAGCAGCGCGGAATCGGCGGCGACGCTCGCCCTCAGCGCGCTCTCGGAGCCCTTTGCCACGTCGTGGGAGCGGCAGCTCACGAGCTGGACCGGCTGGCACGCCAGCCGCGTCGCCGAGCAGGAGCTGTGCGCAGAGCTGCCGCAGGAATGCGCCGAGCAGGTGCGCCTCTCGACGATGGTGCTGCGCGCTCACCAGGACAAGACCTACCCCGGAGCGATGGTGGCGTCCTTGAGCGTGCCGTGGGGTAACACGCGCGAGGAGCGCGCCGGTTACCACCTCGTCTGGCCGCGCGATCTGGTCGAGACCGCGGGCGCGCTGCTTGCCGTGGGGGCAACGCGCGAGGCGCGTAACACGCTGCGCTACCTGCTCGCCACGCAGCAGGAAGACGGGCACTGGCACCAGAATCAGTGGCTCGGGGGCACGGGTCACTGGCTCGGCGTGCAGCTTGATGAGACCGCCTTCCCGGTGCTGCTCGCGGTAACACTCGATGAACGCCAGGCGCTCGAGGGCACGGAAATCGCGGACATGATTCGCCGCGCGCTCTCGTTCCTGGTGCGTTACGGCCCGGCGAGCCAGCAGGACCGCTGGGAGGAGGACGCGGGTCTCAATACCTTCACCCTGGCGGTGTGCATCGCCGCGCTCGTCGCCGGTGCGCCTTACCTCCCCGAGGACGGCCGGCAGCTCGCGCTCGCGGTTGCCGACTACTGGAACGCACAGCTCGAGAACTGGACGGCCGTCGGTCCTGAAGTGCCGCTGGCACGCCTCTACGGCGTGCCCGGTTATTACGTACGTGTGACACCGCCGCAGGCGCTGCTCGATCGCGGCGCCAACACCGTGCTGCCGATCCATAACCTGCAAAAGGACCCGGGTCTGCCGGCGAGCGCGCAGGTGGGCGTCGACTTCCTGCAGCTGGTGCGCTTCGGCCTGCGCCGTGCCGATGACCCGCTGATCCTGGCGACGGTGAAAGTGGCCGATGCGCTGCTCAAGGTCGACACGCCCACCGGTCCCTGCTGGCATCGCTACAACGACGACGGCTACGGCGAGCACGACGACGGCAGTGCCTACGACGGCACCGGGCGGGGGCGCGCCTGGCCGTTGCTCACCGGCGAGCGCGGTCACTACGAGCTATGCTGTGAGCGCGACGCCCTGCCGTACCTCGTGGCGATGGCTCGCATGGCTTCATCGGGGGGCATGCTGCCCGAACAGATATGGGATAGCGCACCGATCCCGGCGCGCGGGCTTGCGCCGGGCCGGCCGACGGGCGCTGCCATGCCCCTCGTATGGGCGCACGCGGAGTACCTGAAGCTCGCCGCTTCGCGGGTGCTCAAGCGCCCCTTCGATCGCCCGACATCGGTGTGGGAGCGTTACCGCGGCGAGCAGCCCGCGCTCGGACGCGTCATCTGGTGCGAGCAGGTGCCAGCGACCGAGTTGCCCGAGGGCTGCGAGCTCACCATTGCGCTGCCGGCCGAGAGCACGGTGCGCTGGGGTCTCGATGGCTGGCAGGACGTGCGCGAGCAGGCTACGCAGCCCAACTCGCTCGGGCTGCACCTGCTCGAGATCGACACACCGCATCTGCGTGCGGGTCGCAGCATCGACCTGACCTACCGCAGCGGCAGCCGCTGGGTCGGCGGCGATTTCCGCATTGACGTCGTGCCGCGCACGGCGCAGCCGGGCTGAGGCGCGCATGCCGTTCACGCTCGCGCATCCGGCGGCCGTCCTGCCGCTGCGCGGCGTGCGCTACCTGCGCACCGTGCCGCTCATCATCGGCGCCATGGTTCCCGACACCTACGATTACGTGCCCAGCAACCTTCGGGGCTATCTGCACCACGCGCACAGCTTCGAGGGCTCCTACACCAGCTGTATCGTGCTCGGCTACGCGCTGCTCACGGTACTCTTCGTGCTACGCCGGCCGCTCACGGCACTCTTGTCGGCGCGGGCGCGCTGGCTGTTCCTCAACGCGCTCGCCCCCTTCGGCCAGTCACGGCTCGAGTGGGTGTTTGCGGCACTCGCGTTCCTGCTCGGGGCGTGGACGCACCTGCTGTGGGACTCGTTCACGCACGTCGAGGGCTGGATGGTACATCGCTTCGCGGCGCTCAACGCCACGGTCACCATCGGCGCCTACCGCGGCCCGCTGTACCACGTGCTGCAGTATGTGAGCTCGGCGCTCGGGCTCGCGGTGGTCGCTGCATGGTACTGGCGGCTGCCGGCGCCGCCTGCATCGCCCGCCATCCCCGGGGCGCAGCGTTCCAACGTGGGGCCGGTGCTGACCCTCGTCGCCGTGGCGGCGCTGCTCATCGGCGGTGTTCAGGGGACCGAGCACTACAAGGAATACCACTCGCAGTATCTGGCGATCCACCGCTTTCTCACCTACGCTCTCGCCTGGTTTGCGGTGCTGTATCTCGTTGCCGGCACCATCGTGAGTCTCGAGGAGACACACACGCGTGCGCCAGACCCCGGCACGTGAATCCTGAGGCGCGAGTGTCAACCGGCCGCGCTGTGCTCAAGCGGCTCTGAGCCTGCGCCTGCGCCTGCGTGCGCGTGAGCCGCAACCGAGGCCCAGCACACCTGCGGCGAGCCGAACGGCGGCGGGGCGAGCGGCTCAGTGTTCATCTCGAATTCGACCGTCATCGGACATTTCGGTCGGTGTTCATTTTGACCACCTGCGAGGTCTGCACCGGTCGCAAGGAGCGGTCAGCGCGGAGTGCCGAACTCCATCGCCCAGTACACACCCACCTCGTCGTGGGGGTTGACCGCGAACGCGACACCCATCTCACGATAGAGCGGGTACATGAGATTGGCGCAGTGCTCGGGGCTGTGCAGCCAGCCGTCGACGACCTCCTCGGCCGTCATGATGCCGCTCGCGAGGTTCTCGCCGGCCTCGCGCCAGCGATAGCCGCCGCGCGCGATGCGTTCCTGCGGGGAGCTGCCGTCGCGGCCCGTATGGTCCATGTAGCCGTACCTGGCCATGTCGCGGGCGTAGGCGAGAGCCACCTTGCCGAGCGTGGGCTCGGGTGTGAGCGGCGCCACGGCGGCAAAGTTCGTCGCGCCGCAACGCCGTGCCTGCGAGCGTGCCTGGTTCGTCAGTGCGAGAACACGGTCGCTGATCGCCGCGAGATCGTGCGGCGCCGGCGGCCGGAACGGTTCCGCGAGCGCGATCCAGACATCGCCGCCGATGCGCCAGGTGCCGAAGTCGCGAAATACAGGGTTGGTGATCTGCGGGCAGAACTGCCGGGCGACGATGTTCGCGACGTCGCCGCTCGGGGGCACGCCCGAGATCTTGACCGAGAAGGAGCTCACGGCGTGGTAGCCCGCGCCCTGCTCGGCGGCGTGCAGCTCCTCCCCCTGCGACAAGCGCTGCGCGACGGCGTCGAGCCGCGCGTTCTCGCGCAGTGGTGGCACCGCCGCGGGATGGGCCCCGCAGCCGCCGCGACGTACGGCATTCACCGCATCCAGCACCGCGGCGGCGCTTGCGGCGGGCAGGAGCAGCACGGCGAGCAGCACCCCCCCGCAGTGGCATCCTCTGCGCAGGTCGGTCATTGTTCGCGCATGACGAGCGCTCACGATATCGAGCAATTTACAACCACGGGGTGGCCGTGGCGAACCGGAAACCTGTTCCAGCTGCTCGACGGCGGTGGCGAGTTCTTCGAGGCGATGCTCAAGGCGATCGATGCGGCCACCGTCTCGGTGCTTTTCGAGATGTATCTCGTGCACTCGGGCGCCATCACTACACGCTTCATCGCGGCGCTCGGCGAGGCCGTGCGCCGCGGCGCGCAGGTGCGCGTGGTGTTCGACGGCTTCGGCGCGCTCGGCTTCTCGCGCGCGGATCGCCGCCGCCTGCAGGCGGCAGGTGTGGAGCTGCGCTTCTTCAACCCGCTGCGCCTCAGCAACCGTCTCGGCAACTTGCTGCGCGATCATCGCAAGCTCCTGGTGACGGACGGCTGCACCGCCTTCGTCGGCGGCGCGGGACTCACCGATCAGTTCGCGCGCGGCCCGCGCGGCCCATGGCGCGAGGTAATGGTGCGGATCGAGGGCCCGGTGGTCGCCGACTGGCATCGCGCCTTCGCCCGCACCTGGCGCCGCTGCGGTGCGGAGCTCGATGTCGCGCCCCGCACGTGCCCGCCACGCGAACCGGGGGCCACCGGACGGTTGTCGCTGTCGGAGGCGCGGCAGCGCTCGGTGCTGGCCAACGGCGTCCGGCTCCGCATCGACAGCGCCACGCGCCGCGCCTGGATCATGAGCGCGTACTTCGTGCCCTCGAGGCGCTTTCGCAAGGGGCTACGCCGTGCGGCGCGCCGTGGGGTGGACGTGCGGCTGCTGATGCCGGGCTCACGTACCGACCACCCGTGGGTGCGTCAGGCGGCACGGCGCTTCTACGGCAAGATGCTGCGCAACGGGGTGCGCATCTTCGAGTACCAGCCGCACATGCTGCATGCCAAGGTGATCGTGTGCGATGACTGGGTGTCGATCGGCTCGAGCAATCTCGATCGCTGGAGCTTTCGCTGGAACCTCGAAGCCAACCAGGAGGTGGCCGACGCGCGCTTCGCCGATACGGTCGCGGCGCTCTTCGAGTCTGACCTGCGCGTGTCGCGCGCCATCAGCCGACGTTACTGGCGCCAGCGTGCCTGGCTCGATCGGCTGCGCGAGAACATCGCCGGCGCGCTCGATCGGCAGCTCGACCGCTGGCGCCGGCCGTGAGACGCCGCGGCCGTCACCACGCCGATGGATGCGGTGGCGCCTGCGCGAGTGTCGAAAACAACTCGTTGCTGCGCACGAAGGCGAGCAGGAACGGCGCCATCAGCAACATCTGCGTCCGGTAGGCCTGAAGCGCCTCGAGCTGAAGGTCCTCTTCGCCCGGCTCGAGCGCGAACGGCCTCGGCTCGAGCCCCTGGCTGAGCGGGGCGGGTGTGAGTGGCACCCCCATGAGGAGCTCGCGCGGGCTCGGCCAGCCTTGCCCACCGTGCACGATCCAGTAGCGCACCTGCGCCATCGAGACGCGGCGGATCGCGGCCTGCGTGAGGAGTCCGGCCGCGCGATGGTCCGGATGGCTGTCCTGGGGACTCGGCGCGAGGATCAGCGTCGGCCGAACCCGCTCGAGCACGGCCGCGAAGTCACGCTCGAGGCTCGCGCCGCTGTAAGGATGAGCGGGAAACAGCGCGTCGGCATAGGGCACGCTGGTCGCGCCGGTCGTCCCCGAGCGGTGCAACGTCGCGGGATCGCCGCCGAGGAGGTCGAGCAGTCCACCGTCGGGGTAGCCGAGGAACAGCTGGCCGCCCGGCGGCACGCCGAGCAGTGCCGTCGCGGCGCGCGCTTCGGCCATGCGCCGCGCACCGAACTGCCGGGCGCGCGAAGGGGTGGGGAACAGGACCTTCTCATTGAGAAGCAGCCCCATGCGTTCGGCATCCCCGCTCGTAATCCATAGGACACTGACGCGGCCGCCGGCGCGCGCCACGCGCTGTATCACCCCCGCGCAGCAGAGCGTCTCATCGTCGGGATGCGGGGCAACCACGAGCAGCGTCGTGGTCGCATCGATCGATGGCAGGGGCGGCGAGGAGGAGGGTGCGGCGCTCGGCGCTGCGCCGGCGGCGAGCGCGGCGCACGGCGCGATCGAGACGATCGCCACGAGCGCCGTGGCGAGCAGCAGCGAGGTGGACCTGCGGGTCGAGCAGCGCATGACGCGGCAGTGTCGCATGCCGTGGACGGATTTCGTTACAGTGCGCACGACACGCGCCCCTCACCGGCGCCGCGAAGGGGATCACCGTGCAGACACCGCTGCTGGCCTATCACGATCCGGAGTTCATCGACTCCGATGAGGGGCGTCCGATACGCATCGTCTCGGAGTACCTGGCGCCGCTGCGTGCCTTCAGCGCCGCCGGGGTGAGCGCGACGGTCGTGTTCTTCGGTTCGGCACGCGCCTCGCCGGGCGGCCCGCTCGCGCGCTATCTCGAAGAGGCGACCGAGCTTGCGCGGCTGGTCACCGAGTGGAGCCGAATGCACTGCGCCGAGCGGCTGCTCGTCTGCTCGGGCGGCGGTCCCGGCATCATGGAAGCGGCCAACCGCGGCGCCGCGCTCGCCGGCGGCCGCAGCATCGGCCTCAACATCGGCCTGCCACAGGAGCAGCGTCCCAATTCGTACATCACGCCGGGGCTGTGCTTCGAGTTCCACTACTTCTTCATGCGCAAGCTGTGGTTCGCCCATCTCGCGCGTGCCCTGATCGCCTTTCCCGGCGGGTTCGGCACCTTCGATGAGCTGTTCGAGATCCTCACCCTTGCACAGACCCGCAAGCTCGATGGTTCGATCCCGGTGTTCCTTTACGGGTCGGCGTACTGGCGGGAGGTCGTCAACTTCGATGCGCTGGTACGCTACGGGACGATCGCGGCGGAGGACCTCGAGCTCTTCGAGTACGTCGACGAGCCACGCGCGGCGTTCGAGCGCATCAAGAGCCGCATCCGGGTGCCCTCGCCGGCGGCGGCACAGCCGTCGTTCGCGAAGTCGCGCTGTCGTTCCGGTGCGTGAAAGGCGCGTGAATGAGGTGCGCTCCTCGCCGCGCAGGGGGTGCTGCCGGCTCCTAGAGCACGTGGATCGTCGGGTCCACTTCGGCCGCCCAGGCGCGCATCCCCCCCTCGAGGTTGGTGGGCGCGCTGATCTGCGCGCGCAGCGCCATCTGGCATGCAGCAAGGCTGCGCCCGCCGCTGCGGCAGATGAAGATGGGCTGCGGGTGAGAAGCGATCTCGGGCAAGCGCAGCGAGAGCTCGCCGAGCGGAATGTTGACGGCTCCCTCGAGATGTCCGGCACCGAACTCCGCCACCTCGCGCACATCGACCAGCAGCGGCGGCTCGGCCCCGGCGCGCGACAGGAGGTCGCGCAGCTGCGTGGCCGAGAGCCGCTGCACCCCCGGCGGGCCGGCCGCCGGCGCATCGCGCAGCGTCGTGATCGTCGGCGCATCGCCGCACACGGCGCAATCGGGGCGGCGCGAGATGCGGAAGTCGCTGAAGCGCATCTCGAGCGCATCGTAAGTGATGAGCCTGCCCAAGAGCGGCTCGCCGGCGCCGGTGATGAGCTTGATGGCCTCGGTTGCCTGCAGCGTGCCGAGCACGCCCGGCAGCACGCCGAGGACGCCTGCCTCGGCGCAGTTGCCCACAACGGCCTCGGCACCCTGGGGGAAGGCACAGCGATAGCACGGCCCGCGCCCGGGCACGTAGGTCAGCAGCTGGCCCTCGAAGCGATGGATGGCCGCGGACACCAGCGGCCGTCGCAGGATGACGCAGGCGTCGTTGATGAGGTAGCGTGCCGCGAGGCGATCGGTGCCATCGAGCACAATGTCATACTGGCTGAGCACCTCGCGTGCGTTGGCCGCGCGCAGCTCGAGCGCGTGGGCGACGATACGGATGTCGGGGTTGAGCGCCGCAAGGCGCTCACGGCCGGCCTCCGCTTTGGAACGCCCG
>Ga0335079_10008472_pt1 | contig 11713 bp, 7 predicted proteins | sample Lox_Sample_33_FD_206719 | JGI IMG/M metagenome (GOLD analysis project Ga0335079, IMG submission 206719) | Soil microbial communities from Loxahatchee National Wildlife Refuge, Florida, United States - Lox_Sample_3.3 | ecosystem: Environmental > Terrestrial > Soil > Wetlands | place: USA: Florida... | reverse complement strand
TACCGGTTGAGTTCCGTATCTTGCGTTACACCCCGAAACCCTGGACGGCGGAAGATTCAGCATTGATCGCGGCCATGATGGTTGAAGATCTGAGCACAAGCCCGATGCATGCGCTGACGCGCGAAAAGATTCTGGCGAAGCTGGGGCCTCAATTGACCAACGATCTTTATGTGAACTCTTCTTCTCACGACCATCCACCCGGATCAACTCGTGATGCAGAACCGCCGCAGCGAAAGCACGAGGATGATGAGGATTCCGGCCCTAATGCCGCAGTCGCGCTATTCAGAGATAGTTTTTCAAGCCTGGCCGCTGGCGAGGACGCCGAAGACGACCCTTACGCTCTCGGTTCGAACAACTGGGTCGTATCGGGGGCCCACACCGATTCCGGCAAACCGCTTCTCTCGAACGACATGCACCTCGGGTTCCGCATGCCGAATTTGTGGTATGTAGCGCATCTGAAATGCGGGGACTTCGATGTTGCGGGGGTCACGCTGCCGGGATATCCCTACGTTATCGTCGGCCACAATCAGCGAGTTGCCTGGGGATTCACGAACATCGGACCAACTGTCGAAGATGCCTATATCGAAACCTTCAACTCCTCAGGCCAATACCTCACGCCGGCGGGATGGAAGGAACCGGAACATCGGCAGGAAGTTATCCACGTCAAGGACCAGCCGGATGTAATTGTGCATGTACTGAGTACGCGTCATGGCCCGATAGTGACCGAGCTCGTTCCCGGCGAAACCCGCAAGATCGCCCTCCGCTGGACACTCTACGACCAGCCGCGAAGCCCTTTCTTCGATATCGATTCGGCACAGGACTGGCAGCAATTCAGGCAGGCATTTTCCCGGTTCGACGCCCCCGGGCAGAACGTCGTCTATGCCGATATCGATGGCAACATTGGATACCAGGCCACGGGCAAGATTCCTATTCGCGCTTCCGGCGATGGCAGTTTGCCCGAGAACGGAAGCGACGATAAACACGAGTGGATTGGTTACATTCCGTTCGATGAGATGCCCAGTGTGTTCAATCCGCGATCGGGTGTCATAGCCACCGCGAATAGCCGCATCACACCGGAGAAATATCGTTATTCGATCAGTTCGGAATGGGAAGCTCCCTGGCGAAGCGCACGAATCTATCACGTGCTCGAGTCGGGAAGAAAGTTTTCCTCAGCCGACATGCTGGCTCTGCAGATGGATATCTATTCAGAGTTTGATCGACGTGTGGCGGAGCAACTGGTGATGGCGGTCGATCATGCGAAAGATGCCTCGGGCCGCGCTCGAACCGCGGCCGACATCATGCGCGATTGGGATGGCCGAATGGCGGCCGATGACGCTGCCCCGAGCATCGAGTTGCGTGCGCGCGAGGAGCTGACCCGCTTGCTGCTCGAGCCCAAGCTGGGGCCGCTCCCCAAAAACCCCGCCGAAGCGGCAACAACCCTGAGCTGGAAAAGCTACAGCTGGATGATGGAATCGGTATGGCTGGAGGATGTTCTGCAGCATCAGCCTAAGCATTGGCTCCCGGAACAATATCACAACTACGATGAACTCCTCGCGGCGGCAGTCGAGCAGGCGGTCAGCGCTCCCGATGCGCCAAAGGATTTGGACTCATGGCGATGGGGAAAATATCATCCGCTCGAAATTCAACACCCGGTTCTGGGAAACATTCCGCTGCTAAGTCACTTCACTGGCCCGGGCATAAAAGAGCAATCGGGAAGCACTTTCACCGTCAAAGCGGTTTCTCGGGACCATGGGCCATCTGAACGCATGACGGTCGACCTCTCTGATCTCGACCGCTCGACATTGAATCTGGTGACCGGAGAAGCGGGAAATTTCCTCAGCCCCTATTACATGGACCAGTGGAACGCGTGGTATCAGGGGTTCACCTTCCCGCTGGCGTTCACACCTCACGCGGTACAGGAAAGCAGCACGCACCAGCTCGTTCTCCTCCCAGTGCAGCAGGGGCGCTGAGAGCCCGTCTCAATCCACAAGCTTTACGTCGGTGGCATCGCCAACGATAATGAGCGGAAATGAGGTGTTCTGCACAAGGATTTGATCTGTTGTAGTGTCGAAAATACGAAACAAACCGCCTTCACAGAGGTAAACGATGTTGCGGCCGGTGATTTCTTGCATCCCGGTCACATCCCCTGTAAGTGTGGGAAAAATGACGTTGGAGTTAACGGTATTGAAGATCGATAGGCATCCCGCCGAGCAAGTTCGGCTGCCGATATAGAGCTGCCCATTTTGACTCATCTGCATCCGGGTGTGATACCCGTCGGTGATGGTTGCGGTTCCCGCGATGGCATTCGTATTGGTGTTAAGCAACGTAAGCACGCCGCACGTTGTGGCGGAAGAGGCCGAGCCGCATAGCTTGCCGGGCGGGCTGCCCGCGACATAGAGCACATTCTGTCCCAACAATGCTGTGGTTGCGCCGGCAACAGGTATGGTCGTGCCTGCGGTGGATGATCCGATCTTGAGCGTCGACACGCTGGCGGCCGTTCCCCCACACTCAGCGCCGCAGTTCAGTATGTAGGCACTCGAAGGGTTGCTGAACACCGCCCCGACCGGCCGGTCGAATCCGGTGACATAGCTTACAGGACTGTTTTGAGTGCCCAGGGCGGCTGTATTGATGACAGTTACCGTATCCGACGCATCGCTAAAAACCAGAATGTTATTGCTGCCGCTCGGCTCGGCAATGTAATGCGCGGAGGGAATCGGAATAGTCGCCGTGATCTGGCCTGTGCTGATGCTGAACGCGATCACCGCTCCGGGCGGTTGCCCGGCAATAGGCGCAGTTGGGACCGCGGCGTACCCGTGGGTTTCATCGCTGCTGAAAAGCATGCTTTCCGTGCTTCCCGGCAACAGGATCGAAGGCACTACATTTCCGCTGGCGTTTGCTGCGACCGCCTCGGTCTGGTTGTCGATGATGCCGATAGTGTTCCCCGTAGCACTGAAAACCATGGTGTAGTGGAGCGTCGGAGATTCGACCATCATCACTGGGTCAATGCTAAGCAAACTGATGGGCGAGGTGGCAAGCACATCGTGTTCGGCGTCAACGATCTGAATGACCGGCTCGGTTGCACCCCCGCTCGGGAGCAAAGCATTGGTAACAAAGGCACGAAAGGCGAAACCGCTGAGAGTATGCGTGCTGCTGGTGCTGGGAGTGCTGCTGCCACAGGAAAGAATCGCGATCGCGCCAAGAATGAGCGCAGCAATACCAGTAACGGTTCTCTTCAACCTGGAACTCCAAGCCGCGAGGGGGATCAAAGGTTTTGATGCAAGAAAGCGGATTATAACAGAGCAGTTTGCACGAGCTGCTCCCGTCACCACTTGGTAGCGGGTCAGTTCAAACTGACCCATAACCCACCACTCAGCGACAGTGCAAATTGGCTTTGCATCCTGTATTCTCATCGATACCAGCAATCCCTCATATGGCCTCCGACTTCCTGACCCGGTTGAAGAACTCGCCTATCCTCTGTGATGGGGCAATGGGCACTCTCCTCTACGGCAAAGGCATCTTCATCAATCGCTGCTATGACGAACTGAACCTGTCGCAGCCGGAACTGATTCGCGCGGTGCATCACGAGTACCTGCAGGCCGGTGCGGAAGTAATTGAAACCAACACTTTCGGTGCAAATTCGTTTCGCCTGGCGCGGCACAGCATGGAAGATCGTGCGCGCGACATTAATCTCGCGGGCGCTCGCCTCGCGAGGGAAGCGGCAAAGAGCTTTGACGTATGGGTGGCTGGGTCAGTGGGGCCGCTGGGGATTCGGATCGAGCCATTGGGCAAGACTTCTTTCCAGGAGGCGCGGGACGCGTTCCGGCAACAGATCGCAGCGCTGATTGAGGGCGGCGTGAATGTCCTCATCCTCGAAACCTTCGGATATCTCGAAGAGCTTCATCAGGCGATCCTTGCTGCGCGCGAGGTGAATCCTGAAATTCCGGTCGTTGCCCAGGTCACGATCGACGAGGATGCAAACTGCCTGGATGGATCCACGCCGGAAACCTTTACCCCGCGCCTGGAGCAATGGGGCGCGGACGTTATTGGCTGCAATTGCAGCGTCGGTCCGGTCGCGATGCTGGATGCCATGGAACGCATGCGGTCGCAAACGGCGCTGCCGCTCGCGGCGCAGCCCAATGCCGGTGTGCCTCGGTCCGTAGAAGGCAGAAATATCTATCTCTGCTCGCCGGAATATATGGCAAGTTATGCGCGCAAGTTTGTCGCCGCCGGCGTGCGCCTGGTGGGCGGCTGCTGCGGAACCACGCCTGAGCATATCCGCGTAATGAAATCGGCATTAAGGGCCGGCGAAGCGAGATCGAAGTCGACCTCGGCGGTCAAGACCGGCGCTGAACAACCGGTAGCCATAAGCGCAGTGCCACTGGGCAAACGTTCGCGCGTGGGCGAAAGAATTGCTCGCGGCGAGTTTCTTACCATGGTGGAGATCGTCCCTCCTAAAGGCACAGACATACGCAAGGAGGTTGAAGCGGCCCGCTTCCTCAAGTCCGTTGGCGTAGACGCAATCAATATCCCGGACAGCCCCCGCGCCTCGGCGAGGATGAGCAACCAGGCTCTGTCGCTGTTGATTCAGCAAACGGTGGGAATTGAAACCATCCTGCATTACACCTGCCGTGATCGCAATGTGCTTTGCATTCAATCCGACCTGCTGGGTGCAGCGGCCACCGGCATACGCAATTTGATCTGCATTACCGGCGACCCGCCGAAGATGGGAAGCTATCCGGATGCGACCGCGGTGTTTGATGTGGACGCCATCGGACTGGTTAATATCGTCCGCAATCTGAATTGTGGCCGGGATATTGGCGGCAATCCCATTGGCGAAGGAACATCTTTCGTCATCGCCGTCGGTGCCAACCCCGGCATTCCCAATCTGGATGAAGAAATCCGTCGCTTCGAATACAAAGTCGAGGCCGGAGCCGAGTATGCCATTACTCAACCGGTGTTTGACCTCGGACTGCTCGAGACCTTCCTTCGACGAATCGAACACTGCCGGATTCCTGTCGTGGCCGGCATCTGGCCGCTGGTCAGTGTGCGCAATGCCGAATTCATGAAGAATGAACTTCGCGTTTCCGTTCCGGATTCGATTCTGCAGCGTATGGCGCAGGCAAAATCGCCGGAAGCGGCCAGGGAAGAAGGCATTCTCATTGCCCGTGAGATGCTTCTGGCCGTTCGCGACATGGTGCAGGGAGCGCAGATCAGCGCGCCTCTGGGACGCTACGCCTCTGCAGTGGACGTTCTCGAAGCGCTGGGAAGCTCGCGCGCGCCGGCTACCGCTTGATCTGATCCCTTAGAATTTCATACAGCATTTACTCTAATGTTTCGCGCGGCAGCGTAAAATAAACTCCAAGAGGAGTTCTCTTGCCAAAGTTTGAAGAGTGTCTCCAGCGGCTCGAGAAGATCGTTCAGGATCTCGAAAAGGGTGACGTGCCTTTGGAGAAGTCGCTCACCTTATTTGAGGAGGGCATGCAGCTCTCTTCGGCCTGCCGCAGGGAACTGGAGGACGCCGAGGGCAAGGTAGAGATTCTGCTGAAGCAGAACGGAAAACTCCAGAGCCAACCATTCGAAGCTGTGACCGAAGCCGCGCCAGGTCGCAAATAGGCGCGCTCATTGTTTTTGACCACGTTTTAGGTCGCGTGACCGGTGCCGTCAACACGGCCCGCATGAGGGGTGAGTATGCCGACAAAGAATGTAGTTCTTCTTCAGGCAAATTCCAGGCTGGCTGAGTCACTGAACTCCGCCCTGTCAGATCGCTTCACCAAAGTCCATATCGTGGGGAATGCATCTGAAGTGAGTTCCAGCATCGCCTGGAAGCGCGCTGAAGTCGCCATTATTGATCTCGAAGTCGCCTCGTTTGCGGATGTGCAGAAAATCGCCAGCGAATTTCCGCGCTCCCGCATCATCTGCACCCATCGCCTTGCGGACGACGAGATGTGGACAGCAGCATTGAACGCGGGCGCAGCTGATGTGTATCGCCCCACCGAAACCGCCGCCATTGTGCACGCTGCCTTGGTGAATAAGAGCGCGCTTTCAGCGGTAGCATAAAGGATCTCGTTCCGGCATTGAAATAACCTTGCGGCTCGCCTTGCTATACTCAGCCTCATGCTGGCGGAGACTCTCGAGCAAGGACGTGCTTTAGCTGACGCTGCCCTTGAGCGGCTCCTTCCGGCCGCCAGCGAGCATCCCGTCTCCATTCACAGGGCCATGCGCCACAGCGTTTTTGCGGGAGGAAAACGCCTGCGTCCCATTCTCTGCATGGAAGCGGCCCGCATGGTGGCGGGATCGTTGCCCTCCGGTGTGGAAGATCTCGGTGCGGCGCTGGAGATGCTGCATACATATTCGCTGGTTCACGATGACCTGCCCGCGCTTGACAATGATGATCTCCGCCGCGGCCGCCCAACCTGCCATAAAGCATTCGGAGAGGCGGTTGCGATACTAGCTGGCGACGCGCTGCAAACTCATGCATACCTGACCTTGTCGCGGCTGCAGTGCGAGCCTGCCGCACGGGTTCGCATCATCGAAGAGATTGCGCGTGGCACCGGAACAATCAATGGCATGATCGGCGGACAGGTTGCCGATCTGGAATCCGAACACGCGCAGGTTGATTTCAAAACCCTCGAGTACATCCACAAGGCGAAGACGGCAGCTCTGATCTCAGCGAGTGTTGTGGGCGGGGGCTTATACGCCGGCGCGGACGGCGAGGCAGTCGAGAAACTGAGATCGTTCGGACAACGTATCGGGCTGGCGTTTCAGATCGTGGATGACGTCCTCGACGTCACCCAAACCTCCGAGCAGCTTGGCAAGACAGCAGGGAAGGACAAAGCCGCGGAAAAGGCCACCTATCCTGCGCTCTTCGGTGTTGAGCCGTCCCTGCAGAAGGCAGACGAACTGGCAAAGTGCGCCGGCTCCACGCTCGTTTCGTTCGGCAATCGTGCCGATACCTTGAAGGCCCTTGCCAATTTCCTCGTGGAACGAAAGAAGTAGCCGATTCCTTGATACCGCTATGAATGTCTCTCCGGCATTGCAAAATGAGCTGGCGGGCGCAGAGAAAACGGCGCCGAGCACGCCCCCGCAGCGCCTGACCTCTCTGGACTTTTTTCGCGGTGCGACCATCGCGGCCATGGTCCTGGTGAACAACCCCGGCGGAGACAATAGTTACTGGCCATTGGAGCATGCCAAGTGGAACGGCTGGACACCAACGGATCTCATCTTTCCTTTTTTTCTCTTCATCGTCGGCGTTGCGATGACCTTCTCCTTCAGTTCGCGCGTGAGGCGCGGCGCATCGAAAACCGTCCTGATGCGCCATGTGCTCTGGCGCGGGTGCGCCCTTTTCGCCATTGGATTGTTCCTGAACGGTTTTCCCAACCAGTACCATCTCGATAGCTGGCGCGTCTACGGAGTGCTGCAGCGCATCGCCATCTGTTATGTGATCACTTCGTTTCTTCTGCTACGGACCGGCCGGCGGACGCAAATACTCGTTATCGCCGGTTGCCTCGCCGGATATTGGGCGATCATGCATTTCGTTCCAGTGCCGGGCTTTGGCGTGCCGGGGCGCGATATTCCGTTTCTCGACCCCGATCGAAATCTCGCCGCATGGCTCGATCGCAAACTGCTCCTTGGGCACTTGTACGACACCACTCGTGACCCCGAAGGAGTGCTGAGCACCATCCCCGCGCTCGCGACATGTCTATTGGGAGTCCAGACGGGCGAGTGGCTGCGTTCAAACCGTTCCAGTGCATCCAAAGCTCTCGGTCTGCTGTTGTTTGGGATCGCGGCCGCTGTCGGCGGCCAGGTCGTCAACATCTGGTTCCCGATTAACAAAAACCTCTGGACCAGTTCGTTCGTTTTATTCACCTCTGGATTGGCCCTTATCGCTCTCGCCTTTTCTTACTGGCTGCTGGATGTAAAGCAGTGGGCAGGGAACTGGTCAAAGCCTTTTCGCGTTTTTGGTATGAATGCCATCGCGGCCTACGTGTTTGCCGAGGTGATCTCCCATTTGCTGGATCGGATGTATCTGCGGAACGGATTGAACTGGCAGGAAGCGCTCTATCAGAAAATCTTCGCAGGTCTGGCCAGCCCGCAGAATTCGTCGCTGCTTTACGCCATCGTCTACGTTTGCCTGTGCTGGCTGGCGATGTGGATGCTGTACCGCAGAAGAATCTTCCTGAAAGTGTGATATCGGCACGAAATGCCGCACCCTTCCAGTCAAGTTAATTATTACCAAAAGGTTTGCATCAGGAAGGCTCTCTCACCTTCAGCAAAAGCGCGAAAAGGACGTGGGCACCGGCACAAGGCGGCCGGGGTGCCGCAAGCAGATCTTCCTGAAACCCCGGGACTTCGCCTCAAGCAAGACAATCTGACCATTACCTGGACCGGTAACGTAGGTAACGTGTGACAGCCATCTCCCCCGTGCTACGCTCCCTTTGGAACTGCTGCTAAGCCGGTGAATCGGCTTCGGCTGCCGATCCACAGCCAAATCGCCCCAAGCATGCCCCGGATCTCTATCTTCAAACTCGGCCAGGCTCAGGAGCCCACTCCGCCCGCCAAGCTGGCGGGATACACTCCTTCGCTCCTGCTCAGCGGTTTGCAGCTCGGCGTCGATAACCTGCGGCACGACGTCTACCTAAGCTCCAAGTTTGTGGATAACGCCCGCCACCATATTGGGCGTTTGCTGGTCATGCACGGCGGGGTTGAAGGACTGCTTTCGACCGAACCATCAAGGCAGAAAAATAATCTCGTCGGGACCAAAGCGCACCTGCGCGCCGCACCCAAAGCTGAACCTCCTGACCTGAAAGCGGTGCTCGCCGAGTTGCATGTAAATGCCTTGAACCGTGCCAAAGCACAGGGCAATCCCATGCTGGATGCGCTGGCGCGAGTCGCGGTGCTGAAATTCCTCCGTTCGGAAATGCACATCCAGTTCCGTCAAATTCTGGAACGGTGCCGCATGCTGTTGAAGAACTACGAGGGAGTGCGCCAGCAAAAGGGGTTGGAGTATCGCCAGTGTGTTTCGGAATTTCAGATCACCAAGAAAATTATCGTTCGCAAAACCGGGCAGGAGCTTCTTCGCACCCTGCGGGAAATTGAAACCGAGAAACTCGCCCGCATGCGCCGGTCGCTCTTCGGCAACAGCAGCGATGACGTCTACAAGCTCTTCGTCAATCCCCTCGTGTTTACCGAAGATGGCTACGACGCGCAGCTCAATGCAGAAGAATATGTAATGCTGGGGAATTTTGAGCGCGATCCCGATCGCTTTCCTCACGTTCGAAGCATCGCTTCCGAATTTCTGAGATACGCATCAGGCGAAACGGAGGCAGATGACTCCGCAGTCGAGCCCTGGCTGAATGTTCCCGAGAATGCGCAAGAACTCGTGGGAGGTGGAACCCCCGACGATTCCACCGAAGGCAGGTACCAGAAAGCAAGACTGTCAATCTGGGTGGAGATGCTGGAACGCGAAGACCTGATGGATTACGTCATTGCGTCCTACGAGGTTGCGCCCCTGATCGCGGAATATTCGCCGATGATTCATCCGCAGCAGTTGAAGAACGCTCTGGTTTTGCGGGAGGAACGAAACCGGGTTGAGAAGCTGATCAAAGAGCACGGCAAGCTTTCCTGCGATCGTTTCTATGTCGCGCAGGAGCGGGTGGCGGTGTGCCGCAGTTCCGAACGGGCGAGAGTGGCCGGGCGTTTTTTGCGCGATCTTATGCGCTACCATCGCGACCTGCGGCGTCTGGAAGCCTTCAACGCGGCGGCCGACAGCATTAATCTCATCGGCAATGAGAAGCTGCGTACCCTCTCTGCCATGAATGGCAGCCTCTACGAATTTCTTCTCAGCGACGAACAGAAGCCCAGCGAAGAAAAAGTCCTGCGCCATGTAGTTTTGAAAGCCGATGTTCGCGATTCCTCGCGCTTGACGCGCTCGCTTCTTGAGCGCGGCCTGAATCCAGCTTCCTATTTCAGTCTTAACTTCTACGACCCCGTCAACAAGCTGATCTCCAAATATGGCGCCAGCAAGGTGTTTCTGGAGGGCGATGCCATCATTCTCGCCATTCTTGAGCGTGACGGCGAAGCTTCCCTCGCCGTAAGCAGGGCTTGCGTTCTGGGCAGAGAAATTATCGAGATCGTCCGCGGTTACAACGAACTGCTGGAACGAGCCGGACTGCCTGTCCTCGAGTTGGGCATCGGCATCTCGTATCAGGATTCTCCTCCCATGTACCTGCTGGACGGAGAAGAGCACATCATGATTTCCGATGCGCTCAACGAAAGCGACCGCCTTTCCTCATGCAGCAAGCGAGTGCGCAGATCGCTGCAGCAACTCGAGCCTGTGTTCAACGTCTACGAGTTCCAGCGTGGTAATGACGGTGAACTCGATCTGGAGGACGCGCTTCTTCGCTACAACCTGAACGGCATACGGCTCAGCGATGCGGCGTTCATCAGGCTGAGGCACGAGATTTCGCTCGCACCCTGCCCTCTGGAGGCTCGCCCGATATGGGAGGGAGAACAGTCTGCGCTTTACACCGGCCTCGTAACCGTAGGCAATGAAATCTTCCGCAAAATTGTGGTGAGAGAGGGAAACGCAGCTCAGATTCAGGCCACCGGCTTTGCCCCGCAACAATGGACAGAGCGGCGTTACTACGAGGTCTGCACCAACTCAGCCATTTACTCGGCGCTCGAAGGCAAAGCAGCGGCTGGAGCCTAAAGGCTATTGCCCGGCTCGGGCAGGTGAGATCATCAGGCGGGCAGGTTTTTTGCGGGAGTCGCTCTTGTCGGCCTGATACACCAGATCCAGAGAACCTTCTTCCTTAATTCCGGCATCGGCCAGCATGGCGGCCAGTTGGCGGAATGAGCGTCCCACATCCACGCTGTCCTGGAAAGCCACCGGCACGCCCTTGTCTATCGCTGGCGCGATTGCCTGATGATTGTTCGGGACCTTCCAGAGCAGTTTGCAACTGGTCGCAGTTTCTACATCTTCGTCGTCGAAGCCCGGAATCTTTTTGTACCGGTTCAGCACTAGACGCACGCGCTCGCGCCCCACACCTTCCTCAAGAAAAGTCTTCATTCTCCCCGCGCTCCATAGCGAGACAACGTCCGCCTGGGTGACCAGCAGCACGGCATTCGATAGATCGCAAAGCAGGCGCGCAGCCTGGTCCGCACGATCGGAAGAGTCAACCACGACGTAGCTGAAGTGAGCCACCAACACGTCAAAAAGGCGGGCAAGCTCCGCCGCCGTGGGAACCTGCGAATAGGGTTCCTGCGGACCAGCCAGAAGCTGCAGTCCGCCTTTGCATTTCGTGAGCAGTCCGTCCAGAAGTGAAGAGTCCAGGCGATGCAGATTTTGCAACGCGTCAGCCACTCCGAACGAGGGATGAACGTTCAAGTGCAGCGCTGCGTGACCGAGCGTGGCAAAATCCACCAGCAAAACCCCACCGTGAACTTCCTGCAGTGCCACGGCCGTGTTCACTGCAACGGTCGTGGCGCCCGAGCCGCCTTTCGCATTTGCGACCGTGATCACCCGCGCTCGGCCCGCTGATGAGCCTGTGCGTGTTTTACCGCGTGTCGCCAGGAAGCGATTCAGCGCTTCCACCATGGCCGAAGCGGTAACGTTATGCTCGAGATATTCGCGTGCCCCTGCCCGCATCGCAGCCACTACCGTCGTAGCTTCGTTCAGCCCGCCGATGGCAAACACCGCCACTTCGGCCCCGCT
>Ga0335079_10008470_pt1 | contig 11713 bp, 9 predicted proteins | sample Lox_Sample_33_FD_206719 | JGI IMG/M metagenome (GOLD analysis project Ga0335079, IMG submission 206719) | Soil microbial communities from Loxahatchee National Wildlife Refuge, Florida, United States - Lox_Sample_3.3 | ecosystem: Environmental > Terrestrial > Soil > Wetlands | place: USA: Florida... | reverse complement strand
GATCCGCGCCGCAGCGACCGCGACGTTCATCGCCTTGAAGCCCGGTCTTCTGACGGCGGACGGTCCCGATCACTGCGGCAGCCTCAGCGTGCATCGCCTCGGCATCGGGCTCGATACGGCTCGGACGGGGTCGGGTCACCGTCTCGACTGGCCTGCGCTCGCTTCCGCGTTGCCCGAGCCGCTGCGGCGTGCGCGGCGCAACGTGCACAAGGGAACCTATGGCACGCTCGGCATCGTTGGCGGCGGCGACGGGCTCGTCGGGGCGGCCATTCTCGCCGGACGCGCCGCGCTTCAGGTCGGGGCCGGCAAGCTATGGGTCGGCCTCGCCGCGAGCGAGCGGCCCGCAGTCGATTGGGTTCAGCCCGAGCTGATGCTCCGCGCCGCGCGCGACGTGCTCGGCGCGAAGCCCGATGCGCTGATCGTCGGGCCGGGGCTCGGCCAGACCAACGAGGCACGCGAGCTCCTCGCGCACGCGCTCGCTCTGCCCTGCCCTCTCGTGGTCGACGCCGATGCGCTCAACCTGATAGCCGCCGACAAGACGCTCGCCCTTGCGGCAGCCGGGCGCACCGCGCCCACGCTGCTGACGCCACACCCGGCAGAGGCTGCGCGCGTCTCGGGCACGAGCGTGGCCGTTGTGCAGTCGGATCGCCTGCAGTGCGCGCTCGACCTCGCCGCTCGCTTCCACGCCGGCGTCGTGCTCAAGGGCGCAGGAAGCGTCCTCGCACACGCCGACGGAAGCTGGGCGATCAATGCGAGCGGCAACGCATCGCTCGCGAGCGGCGGCACCGGCGACGTGCTCGCCGGAATGATCGGTGCCTTTCTCGGGCAGGGAGTGCAGGCGAAAGACGCGCTCGAGCTGGCCGTGTGCCTGCACGGGGCGGCAGCGGATGCGCTCGTCGCGGAAGGCACCGGCCCGGTCGGCGTGGTCGCCTCCGAGCTCTGCCCGGTCGCGCGGCGGCTGCTCAACGCCGCGGCGCGTGGAGACAGCTAAGGCAGCAGCACCGTCGAGCCGGTGGTCTTGCGTGCGTGCAGGTCAGCGTGCGCCTTGGCGGCGTCCTTCAGCGCGTAGGTCTGGCGCGCATCGTTCGCGATCTTGCCGGATTTCACCATCGCGAACAGCTCGTCCGCCATCTTGAGCAAATCGGCGCGCTTCGACGCGAAGGTGACGAGCGTCGGCCGCGTCGCGTACAGCGAGCCTTTCTGCGACAGCAGCAGCATATCGAGCGGCGGCACCGGCCCGGACGAGTTGCCGAAGCTCACGAACATGCCGCGCGGGCTCAAGCAATCGAGCGAAGCGGGAAACGTATCCTTCCCCACGCCATCGTAGACGACCGGAACGCCCTTCCCGCCGGTGAGCTCCTTGACGCGCTCGACGAAGTTCTCGCGCGTGTAGACGATCGTGTGCGTGCAGCCGTTGGCCTTGGCAAGCGCCGCCTTTTCGTCCGAGCTCACGGTGCCGATCACGTTCACGCCCAGCGCCCGCGCCCACTGGCAGGCAATCAGGCCCACGCCGCCCGCGGCGGCGTGAAACAGGATCGTCTCGCCGCTTTTGACCTGGTAGACCTGGCGCAGCAGATATTGCGCCGTGAGGCCCTTGAGCATCAGCGTCGCCGCCATGCGATCAGTCACGCCGTCGGGGATCTTGACCAGGCGCTCCGCCGGCATGACGCGCACCTCCGAGTACGAGCCCGGTGCGCCGCCCTGGTAGGCCACGCGGTCACCGGGCTTGATGTCGGTTACGCCCGCGCCCACCGCGTCGACCACGCCCGCGCCTTCGTTGCCCATGCCCGAAGGCAGCGGCAGCTTGTAGAGGCCGCTGCGCTGGTATGTATCGATGTAATTGAGTCCGACCGCGGTATGGCGCACGCGCGCCTCGTTGGGGCCAGGATCGCCGACAACGACCTCCTCCCACTGCATGACTTCGGGGCCGCCGGTCTTGTGAATGCGTATGGCATGAGGCATGTCTTTCTCCGTGGCTCGATGGGTGGAGCCAGTTTACAGCACTGCACCATACCCGCGCCTTCGGCAGCGGGACTGGGTGAAGATCATCGATCACCTTCGATCGTGTCGAACTCGGCGTGGACCCGTGCATAGAAGATGCTTACCCGCTCCTGCCGCAGGAGCGCTAGCAGCTTGTCGGCCTCGTCGTCCGTGACCACGAATTCAACCGCGATCGTCATATCGGCGGCAAGCTCAAAGAAGTGCTCTTCGTGCAGGATCCCGTGGCGACCGAATCCCGCGATCGCGCGAAACGCCGAGCCCCCGTGGATGTCGAGCTTCTTTGCCTGTTCGAGCAGCCATTCGAACAGGGAAATATGGTGGTGCGTGCGGTTTTCGTGAACGTAGAGCCGCAGGATCGTTCCCTTCATATCTCCTCCCAGTCGGGGCCCGGTGGTTTCATGCGGCCGCACCCCAGGCGTACGCGCCGCGGATCAACACGATCCCCAGCAGCGTCATGACCAGCGATCCGACGACGTGGGTGGCGATTGCAACCGCCCCCCAGAGGTACTCCTTGCGCAGCAGCAGCGTAATCACTTCCGCGGAGAACGTCGAAAACGTCGTAAGGCCGCCGAGGAATCCTGTCGTGACCAGCAGCCGCACCTCGCTCGGCAAGACGGCGTGTCTGCCGAGCAACTCCATCGCAAAACCCATGAGCAGCCCGCCCGCGAGATTGGCGCTGAGCGTGCCGAGTGGCAGCGTTGGAAACAGGGGATTGAGCAGGATCCCGAGCAGCCAGCGTATCCACGCGCCGACCGCCGCCCCGCTTCCTACCGCTATGAGTCCGCTCCACACCATGCGAATCTCCCCGCGCTCAGATTGGCGTGAAAGACACTACTTTGCATTGATCGCCGGCGCAACCGCGCCACGACCCACCACGCGACGCGTCGGCTACTCGTGCGCCTTGCTGGTGCCGGGGACTAATACCGGATCCGCCGATGGCGCTTCCGGTCGCGGGAAATCGCGGTGTGAGCCCTGGCTGGCGCCCGCGAAAATCTCGCTGTAGAGGTCTTCGCCATAGCTGGTCGCCTGCGGCTCGCCCTCGATCAACCTGAATGTCCGCGTCCCGTCGACCCGGCGTTCCGCGCGAAGGAAGATGGCGGGGTTCAACTTCTTGTCGAAGACGCCGTGGGCGAAGTCGTAGAGGTGAGTGACGAAGAAGACTTTGATGCCGCTTTCGAGCAGGGCGGAGACGACCTGCCTCGCGATCTCCGACCCTTCTCGTTCGTTGGTCGCCGCGAACGACTCGTTGAATAGCATAAGCGCATTCGGACCGATAGCGTTGGCAATATCGTTCATACGGCTTACCTCTTCGTCGAACTTGCCCTTTTTCATCGTCGCGTCCTCCTCGCGCTTGTAGTGCGTAAAGACTCCGCAGCAGAGGTCGGCCGTCAGTGACTCGGCGCCGACGAACATGCCGCATTGCATCATCAATTGAGCTAGGCCGACGCTGCGCAGGAAACTCGACTTTCCCCCCTGATTCGCACCGGTAATGATAATAAGGCTCTTGCCGTTCGCATCGACGGTGTTGCCGACGATGCGCCTGCCCATCGTCAGAGCGAGGCTCACATCGTAGAGTTCGCTGAAGCAATGGCTCCGGGCACCCAGCGGCGCGGGTTCAGGCAGGCAAGTCGGCGCCCCGAATGCAGAGAGCCTGTCATGCAGATTCAGGCAGCCGACGTAAAAGGCCAGCTCCGCTCTGAGCGTCTCGAAGAAACACAACACGTGATCGGCGGATTGGGCGAGTGCGTTGGCGACCGAATTGATTCCTCGGTCTCGCATCTCCGAAAGGATTCGCCCGCCGGCCTCGTCGCGCGCATGCAGGTGGAACGTATAGGCAGGCGGTCCTCGACGGAAGATTCGCTTTAGCCATTTCGATCCCCGCTCCCGTGGTTGGCGCAGTACATAGCCGGTCACTGCATTGCCCTGCCCCAGCTCTCCGCTCACCAGGACCCCGCCCCTGAAACGCAGTTCCGACAGATGATTTTCCACGCCGCGGAGATATTCATCGCTCAATTCTCTGTCGAGGGTGGCGAACAGGCTCGTGAAGGCCTCCGATTCGAAGTAACCCCCATTTGCGTTCGTGACGGCTCTGAGCTGGTGAAGCATGCCGACAAACATCTGCATGAGATCCACGGCACTATGCAGGATGGACCCTACGAACCGGCTTGAGATGCCCCACCAATGCTTCTTCCTGGCTTCGATTGTTTCTACCGTGAGGTCGTAGAGCTGACGGATCACGGCGGCATTCTTCAGGCAGTCCCGCAAGGCGGCCTGCCGATACCGGATGGTATCGATATCGTTCGCGGCAGCGCGGAGAATCGCCTGGCGCGCTATCTCACGAAGGAACGAATCATCTCCAGCCATCGCGGCCAAGACCACGTTGACTTCCAGGTCCTGGATGAATGCTCGCTGCTGCGGCGAGAGTTGCGGCTCGCCATAGTCGCGGTACCTCGCCTCCCGTGGCATCTCGTCAGGGCGCAAGAAGTCTCGATCCCGGTGCATCAGCAACGACTTCATCTCTTGATCCGATGCTTCAAGCGCTCGTAGGTCACATCGTACTTCTCCGCGATCGCCATGGCGTACGCGAGCCCGTCCGCGGGTCTGCGCTCCAGCTTGTAGGTGCGAACCGCCGGATCCCGCGGATCGATTGTGCTGACAACGCTGACCGTTCGCTCGTCAAAGGACGCCAGCTCATCGAGGAAAGTTACGCAGACCGCGAGCAGATTCAGCCGGGAGATGCTCGCCATGACCCTGGCGCTCAAGTAAACGGCGTCCTTCAGGGTCGTCGATGCAAATATTTCATTCATGACGATGATGCTGTCAGGTGTGGCCTCTTCCAGGATTCGCCGAATCCGCACGAGGTCGTCCTCCAGCTTGCCGCGCAGATTCGCTATGTCTTCCTCCTTTTCGAAATGAGAAAAGATTTGGTCGCAGAGAAACAACCGTGACTCGCGGCCCGGGACGAGGCAGCCCAGACTCGCCAGGTAGTGCAGCTGCCCGAATGTGCGGGCAAAGGTCGTCTTGCCGCCATTGTTCGGGCCCGACACGACGAAGATGCGCTCCGGATCGCGCAGAAAGAAATCGTTGCAGACGACGCGACTGCCCTCTTGGAGCAGCCGGTTTGCCAATGCAAGATCGAAGCTATCCATGCTGCTGACTTCCTTAGAGGTCCGAGAGAGCGTCGGATAGCAGAGGCTGAGGCCGCCCGAGCGGAACTTTGCAACATGCGCTAGGTAGGCTACGTAGAAGTGGACCTCCCGGTCGAATCTCGTGATCGTTTCGTCGACATACTCTGCGTGCCGGGTACAGAACGCCTCGATCGCGCGGAATGGCTCGGGGTCGAGCAGTGCCAGCCGGTCCACGACCTGTGCCTCGATATGGTTGAGCCCCGAGGGGATCGGGAACTTGACTCGATGATCCTTTGGCGCTTCGCGTCGAAACTTCTCGAATACTGCCTCGACGACCGAGGTATAGTCGACTTCGGCGTCGCAGGAACGAACTGTGACACTACTGTCCCTGATGAGAAGGTTGTACCTGACGGAAGATAGACTCGACGCCACGTTGTTCGCGTCGGCCGCCAGTGTCCGGAATGACTCTGACGCGACGTATTGTGCGAGGTAGGTCCGGAAGGCACGCATGCCCTGCGACTTCAGATCCTGGCCCTTCATCGCCGCGGAGAAGACATCGACAGCATCGCAATAGATCTCGGCGGAGCTCAGGAACCAGCGCTCCTTCTCACGCCTGTAGTAGCGCTTGGTCATCTGCTCAAGGTGCTGGCGCATCACGCGCATCTTGTCGGAGAACGACCGGACGCACTGCATCAGCGCCGGCTGCTCGAGATCGCGGAACACGTCCTGGCGGTACGCGACCTGCGCCAGGTCGGCAAGTGGCGCGTGAAAGAACGGGGCGATGTCGTAGTCCTTCCAACCGGCCGTAACGGCATCGACGATCTGCCCCAGGTTCAGATCCTCAAAGAAAGGGGGTGCCGGGGCAGGCTCCGGCCGTAACTCGGGCCGTTCGAACAGGATGCTGTGAAAGGCCGAGGACAACGCGTGACGGCCCTGCGTTCGATCGTCCGCCGGCGCCTGCAGCCCTCTCAGTGGCGTCTGGGTGTCGAGGACCGCGCCGACTCGAACGGTCGGGTTGCCGGCTGGATCTCTCCCTATGAGTCTGGGCGGCGAGTCTTGATGCTTCATTGTCGACATTGGGACGCGCTGAGAGCCCAGGCTTGCGCAGCCGCTATCCTCGCAACGTAGCGATGAGGCGACGCGGCTCGAGCAGGAGCTCCAGCGCGTCCACGATGTGCCGCACGACGATGTCGCTCGCCCGCAGCGCCTCGCCGGCGAGACCCTCATCGCCGACCACGCCGATGCCCAGCACCGCCGCGGCGAGCATCAGACGGTCGTTGCGGCCGTTGCCAATCGCCACGACACTCCGGGCGCCCAGGCGAGATACAAGCGCCTCCTTGGCTTCCGCCTGCCCTCCGGCCGGCATCGTGGAAACTTCGCAGGGAAGCCCCTGCAGCTCGCGACGCGCCGTCCCAAAGGTGTCACCGGTAACCACGTGGATGCGCAGTCTTTCGGAGACTCGCGGGAAGCACCTGCGCACTTCTTCCAGAAGCAGCCCGTCGCGCGCCAGCGTGCCGTTGTAGTCGCACACCAGCTCGCTGACAGCCAAGGGCCCGAACCCTGGGATCGCGATGTCGATCATCGTGGGCCTTGGGCGGTGCGGCGTCCCGTCACGGTCCCGAATGCGGAGCCTCCCGCCATGGATGCTGATCGAGAGGACATCGGCCCGCCTCAATAGGACTGACGCGACGGAATGACGCCACGGACGCCGCCGCGCGGATTCTCCATGTCACCATAGAAGCGGGGGATCAGATGCATGTGCAGATGCTTCACCGTCTGGCCAGCCGCTTCACCTACGTTGATCCCGATGTTGTAGCCGTCGGGCGCGAGCTGCGTGTCGGTACCGCGCCGCATTTGCGTCAGCAGCGAGAACATGGCGATGAACTCGTACGGCGTGACCTCGAAGAAGTTTTCGATGTGGCGCTTCGGCACGATCAACGCGTGGCCCGGATTGACCGGGTACTTGTCGAAGATGACGAAAGCCAGCTCGGATTCGAGGATGGGCGCGCGGATGTTGCAGAAAGGACAATCTTCGTCGCGTTGCACCATGACCGCTCCTCCCGTTTGTCACGTGTGCAACCCGCGATCTTCGGTGGCGGCTGGCGAGCCCGCGCTCGCGCCGCCGCGCCTGAACGAGACGGCCGGAGGGCCTGGCAGGCAACAAAAAACCGCCGCTACTGATGATCGCTCTCGCACACCTCCGGTACGAGCTTCGCGTACCTCGGTAGGCATCATCAGCCGTCAGGCGGTCAGAGGAGGAATGCCATCTCCTAGACCAAGTATAGCCATCGGGCAGGAGGTGGGCAACCCGTCGGTGAACTCGGCCGATCCGCCGGACCCGAAGACGTGGCAAGGACAACAAAACTTGTTATGATCCACTGCGAGTGCCAGGGGATGGAGTCCCCCGGAACCGCCGCAAGGCTGATGACTCCTGTTGCGCTCCCGCGCGGCAGGGTCGTTCCGCCAAGACCCACCGCGAGGTGGGTTTTTTGTTGTGTCGGAGTGTTCTCATATGCTCGATCGCGACGGATACCGTCCCAACATCGCCATCGTCCTCGTCAACGCCAGGAATCTGGTCTTCTGGGGCAAGAGGGTCGGCGAACACTCATGGCAATTTCCACAAGGCGGGATCGATCGGGGCGAGGTCCCGGGACAGGCGCTGTACCGCGAGCTCTACGAGGAGGTCGGCCTACGACCGGGGCACGTGAGGATCCTCGGCCGCACGCGCGAGTGGCTGCGCTACCAGGTTCCCTCGAATTGGGTCAAGCGCGCGTATCGCGGCAGCTACCGAGGGCAGAAGCAGATCTGGTACTTGCTGCGGTTCCTCGGCCGGGATACGGATGTGTCACTGCGGACCACCGGACATCCGGAGTTCGACGCGTGGCGCTGGAGCGAGTACTGGATCCCGCTAGACAGCGTCATCGAGTTCAAGCGTGAGGTCTACCGGCGCGCACTGACCGAGCTGGAGCGCTTTCTTCGCACGCCGCCGCGGACGCGGCGCGAGCGCCTGTACGGCATTGGATGTCCAACCATGCCGGACTCCTATGTCAATCCGACGAATTGAAGCTCGTGCGCCGCATCTCTGCGTGACGTGCGATTTCGCAAAACGCTGAAGCCTGCTATCATTGGTTTAGTCGAAGCAGCCGTGGGGGATGGAGTTCCCCCAAACCGCCGTCCAGGCTAATGACTCCTACTGCGTCATAGCGCGGTAGGGTTGGTGCGCCAAAGCCCGCCGCAAGGTGGGTTTTTTTTATGTGCTCGAAAGCAGCGGAAACCGCGATTGCGCGTCGGTCCGGGCCCAAGACCGGAACCGGCCCGCCCCGCAGCATCGAGCTGAACGCGCTCGCCGCTTGCGTCGATCGCCTTGCGGCACTCGGCTGCGTTGCCGCAGAAACGATAAACGCCCTCCAAGAGAAGATCGCGTCGCAGCGCTTCGACCTCGTCGTCGCGGGACAATTCAAGCGGGGCAAGACCAGCCTCGTCAATGCCCTGCTCGGGGCAGAACTTCTCCCGGTGTCCGTCGTACCCCTGACCTCTGTCGTGACTGCCGTTTCCCACGGTGTTGAGCCATCCGCGTCGATCGTGCTGCAGACCGGGGAGACAAAGTCGATCGCTCTCGCGGCATTGCCAGGCTATGTGACCGAGCAGGGGAACCCGGGGAACCAGAAAGGAGTCCGCGAGGCGCTGGTTCGCTATCCATCCCCTTGGCTGCAGGGCGGACTGCGCCTCATCGACACGCCAGGGGTCGGCTCCGTTTACGAGCACAACACCGACGCAGCGCATCGCTTCCTCCCCAAAGCCGACGCCGTGATCTTCCTGCTTTCGGTCGACCAGCCGCTTGCGCAGGCCGAGTGCGACTTCCTGAAGCAAATCCGCCGCTACTCCGAGAAGCTGTTTTTCGTTCTGAACAAGATCGACCTGCTCACCGAAAGCGAGCTCGCACAGTCGCTGGCATTCACCCGTGACGCGCTGGCCAAGGTACTCGATGTTCCGCCCAAGCTCTTCCCTCTCTCGACGCGTCTTGCGATGGGGATAGGCGCACCACGAAGCGGCATGCCCACCTTGCTGCAGGCGCTGGGGGAGTTCATGGCCCACGAGCGTGACGCTGCGCTCGTGGCTTCGATCGCGCGACAGGCTTCGCGGGCTCTGAGCGAGACCCGCTTCGATTCGGAGCTCGAACTGAAATCCCTGAGCGCACCACTGCACGAACTCGACCGGAAGGCCGCGCTGTTCCGGCAAAAGAAGGTCGAAATCCTGCGCGCGAAAGACGACCTCGAGCTGTTGCTGGTGGCGGACGCGAAGCGTGCGCTACACGCGCCGCTCAACAACGACATCGAGGCTTTCAAGGAAGAGCTGAAGCGCCGGCTCGTCACGAATGTCGAGAGCCTTGGCGGTGAGCATCACGGCATCCCGCTGCGATCGCTGCATCTGCTGCTCGAGGATCAGCTGAAGGCGCAGGTGCGAGAAGCCTTCGACGCCTGGCAAGCCGGCGAAAGCGCCACCCTCGAGCGCACGTTCGAAGCCTCTTGCGCCCGACACGCGGCGACGATTGATGAAATCGTCGATGGGCTTTTCCGCTACGCCGCCGATCTCTTCGCGATCGCCCGCCCCGGCCGGAGCGAAGCGGCCATTCATTCTGTGGAGTCGCATTTCTACTACAAGTTCTGGAGCGAGCCGCCGAGTCTCAGGATACTCACGTGGTCGCTCGTCTTCGCGCTGCCCAGGAGAATAGGCACGAGGATGGTCATCGACCGCGCGCGACGATACGCCATGGAGCTCGTAGAGACGCAGGCAGGACGCATGCGTTACGACTTCAGCAGGCGAATCGACCAAGCAGTCGCAGCATTTCGCCAGTCTATCGAGGCCAAGGTCGACACCGCCACGCAAGGGATCGAAACCGCCATTGCCAAGGCGTCGAAGCTCCACGCTGCGGGGCTGGCGTCGGTCGCTGACAGGCAGGACGCCCTGTCGAGCAAGCTTCGTGCCCTCGACGGCGTTGCAGCGTGCCTGGCGGCAGCCGTCGGTGCCGATGGCCGGCTGAATTAGAGGTCGCGTCCAACTGCCCTGCGATGGATCTGCGGACCTACGATCTGGCGAAATTCGAGCTGGCGGAGATCCTGCGAACGCTCAGCGGCGTCGCGAAGGATCAGCCGCACGAATACCAGGATCAGCTGAGGGAGCTATTTGCGCGACTCGCGGAAGATCGCTTCAACCTGGTCGTCGTCGGTCGGTATAGCCGCGGCAAGACATCGCTCATGAACGCCATTCTGCATTCGGACAAGCTTCCGATAGGCGTCGTACCGCTCACTTCCGTCATCACGACCGTCGCCTATGGAAGCCGCGAGCAGGTCATCATCCACTACGAGCACGAGCGTCTCCCCAGCGAAGTGCCGCTGCGAGTGCTATCCGAATACGTAACGCAGCGTCACAACCCGGGGAACGCAAGGCATGTGAAGACCGCCGAGGTAAGGCTCCCGGCGGAGATTCTCCGGCGTGGCTTTCACTTCATCGACACCCCCGGCCTCGGGTCGGCAATCCCGGAGAACGCTCAGACCACTGCCGCATTCCTGCCGGAGGCCGATGCGTTCGTGTTGGTGACGAGCTTCGGGAGCCCGCTGTCGGCGGAGGAACTTGACCTCCTCCGAACGGCGTCGCAATCGGCCCGCCGCGCGTTCGTCGTGATCAACAAGCAGGATACGGTTTCCACGGAGGAGCGCGCCGAGGCGATGCGCTTCGTCCAGGAGCAACTCTGTCAAGCCTTCGGGGAAGCCGCGCCGCCGGTGTTTTCCGTTTCAGCGCGCGATGCGCTCGCCGCCCGGCTCGGAGCGGACGCCACGCGTCTCGCAGCGAGCGGCATCCAGGCGTTTGAAGCGGAGCTCACCCGGTTCCTGCTTGCGGACAAGAGCGGTCAATTCCTCCTGCGCCTCATCGACCGAATTACCGACGCGCTGCGCGCCCTGCCCGCTGCGGGCGAGACGCAGCGTCTGGAGAAACGCCTGCGCAGGCTTTCGACGCGCATCGGCGCCGGCGGCCCACCCGTGGGGGTGCGCTCGCCGGCGCCAGCCGCAGCGGCAAGCGCTGTCGAACGCCCCTGCGCGATCTGTGGCCATGTCCTGCACGCGTCGTTCGAATTTCTCCGGCGATATCAATACGACCTGAGCTTCAGGCTCCAAACGCAGCGAAGTCACGCGCGGCACGGAGGGTTCTGTGCCTCGCACGCGTGGCGATACGCCGTGATCGCTTCGCCGCACGGCATCTGTACCGGTTATCCACCGCTGCTCGAGCGCGTGTCCCGGAAGCTGCGCGACGTGGCGTCAAGACCGCTGACCGGCGCGGGCAGCGTGCCCGAGCGCCTCGCCGCGCTCCTGGCGACGGAAGCCACCTGTCCCCTCTGCGCCATATGCGCGCAGGCAGAGCAGGACGCCGTAGCCTCGATCGTCGAAGCCCTGGTCGAGCCCACGACAGCGACGGCTGCGATCGAGTCGGGCGTTTGTCTGCAGCACCTTCCCCTACTCTGTGCAGCGATCACCGAACCCGATACGGTTCGCGCGATCGTCGAACATCAGGCGCTCATCCTGGAGCGA
>Ga0335079_10008469_pt1 | contig 11713 bp, 10 predicted proteins | sample Lox_Sample_33_FD_206719 | JGI IMG/M metagenome (GOLD analysis project Ga0335079, IMG submission 206719) | Soil microbial communities from Loxahatchee National Wildlife Refuge, Florida, United States - Lox_Sample_3.3 | ecosystem: Environmental > Terrestrial > Soil > Wetlands | place: USA... | reverse complement strand
CGCCGCAGCCTCCTTGCATGGCCCCGCTTGCTGTCGCGCCCATGTGTCGGCTGCCCGCGTCGATTCGCCACGCGCGATCCCCGCTCGCTCCGCTCGCAGGGTCCCCTCGCTGCGGGCTCACGCCGCTATTTCCCGGCGCGCTGGCGGCGCTCGAGATCGATGTCGTAATACTTCCAGGCATGCCAGTCGAATACGCTGTACTTCACGCCCAGCATCCACGGCTGATACAGGACGTTCTCGTAGCGATAGGCGTTGAGCATCCAGGGCGAGTAGGCGTTGACGAGCTCCGACATCTTGCGGAAGACCAGGGTCCGCTCGGGGCTATCGGGCAGCGTGCGCGCCTTCTCGTAGAGCCTGTTGAACTCCGGCAGATTGAAGCGGGCCAGGTTCGAGAAGCCGGCATGGGGTCCATAGAGCAGCGACATGAACGCGAAGCCCTCGGGCGTCGTATTGATGTTGCCGAGGAACCACATCTGCAGCTGGCCGTAGCGCGCCATCTTGAGAAGATCGGGCCATTTCTGCTTGACGAACTCGATGCGGATCCCGACCGCCTTGAGGCTGCGCTGCCACAGCTCGTCGTACTGCCGCAGGAGGGCGGAGGTGTCCGAGCCCATGACGAGCTTCAACGGCTTGCCGTCGGGCAGGTCGCGCCAGCCGTCGCCATCGCGATCGACATAGCCGAACTTGTCGAGCAACGCTTTTGCGGCCGCCGGATCGTACTTCTGCCGGTCCCTGATGTTCGGGTCGTAGCCGGCCACGTTCGGCGGAATCGGCTGCGTCGCGGGCTCGGCCTGGCCCTGGCGGATGATGTTGATCTCCTCGTCCACGTTGAACGCCATGCCGATCGCCCGGCGCAGCGCGATCTTCTCCTTCGTGTAGCCGCCGACGACCGGATCCTCCATGTTGAAGAAGGTGTACGTGATCGCCGGCTGCACGCCGTGTTCGAGAACGATCCCCTGCTCGGCGAGCTCCGGCTTGAGCTTGTTGTCCGGTCCCAACACATTGCGAGGGAGATCCGCCGGCACCGTGACGTAGTCGAGCTCGCGGTTCTGGAACGCGAGCAGCCGCGGGTTCGATTCGTCGATGATGCTGATCTCGATGCGCCCGATGATCGGCAGCTTCTTGCCGCGCATCCTGGCCATCAGCGTGCGGTTCTCTGGCGTGGGGCTTTCGGGAAAGGTCTCGTCGCGAAAGCCCGGGTTCGCTTCGAGCACGATCCTCTGCGCGCGCCGCCATTCCTTCAATCGATACGGGCCGGTGCCGACCGGATTGGCCATCGTCCAGTGCTTCTCGTCGCCATAGGCTTCGATCGCTTCGCGAGCCACGGCCGCTGTGGGCGAGGTCGTCAGCTCGGCCAGCAGATCGTAGGAAGGGAAATTGAGCTTGAGCCGGATGGTGTAGCGATCGACCGCCTGCAATCCCTCCATCGGCGCGTCGTAGTCGAACTTGGCGCCCTCGCGGGCCGCGGAGACGATGGGCTCCGCGCCGACGATCTTGCCTTCGAAGACCTGCAGATTGTTCGAGCGCATGCCCGGGTCGAGGATGCGCTTCCACGAATAGACGTAGTCGGCGGCGGTGAGCTCGCGCTTTCGGTTCTTGAAGGCCGGGTCGTCGGCAAAGTAGATTCCCGGCTTTACCCTGATCGTCCACGTCTTGCCGTCCGGGCTGATCTCCGGCATCGCCGCCGCGACATTCGGCACGATCCTGTACGGCCGCGCGAGGTAATCGTACTTGTAGAGCGGATCGAAGATCGCGCGCTGCACGTAGGCCGAATAGATGTCCCCGCCGACCGCCGGGTCGAATCCGGTCTCCGCCGCCGCGAACGCCACGCGCAGCGTCTTGCTCATGTCCGCCGCCGCGGCGGTCGCCGCGAGCAGCGCCAGCGCGAGCGCGGCCAGCGCTCGCCGCGCGGCGCTCACAGCAGCTTCTGGATGTCGTCGGCCATCGCCTGCGGCTCCACGTTCGAGCCGTAGCGCTCCACGACGTTGCCCTTGCGGTCGACGAGAAACTTGGTGAAGTTCCACTTGATGGCCTCGGTGCCCAGCAGTCCCGGCTTCGCTTTCTTCAGGTACTTGTAGAGCGGGTCTGCGCCGTCGCCGTTGACCTCGATCTTGGCGAAGAGCGGAAAGCTGACTCCGTAGTTGAGCTCGCAGAAGGACTCGATCTCGTTCTCTGTCCCGGGCTCCTGGGCGCCGAACTGGTTGCACGGGAATCCGAGCACTTCGAGCCCGCGCGAGTGCAGCTTCTCGTAGAGCTGCTCCAAGCCCTTGTACTGCGGCGTGTACCCGCACTTGCTCGCGACGTTCACGATGAGCATCACCTTGTCCTTGTAGCGGTCGAGCTTCTGCTCCTTGCCGTGAATGTCCTTGACCGAGAAATCGTAGACGCTTGCCATGAGGTCCTCGCAGATTGCCTGGCGCGACGGAGCTCGCATTGAGCCCGCGCACGAGTGCCGTGTTCGACAGGGCAGGAATTATGCTCTCCCCGCGCGAGGCGCGCGAGGCGCATCGGCCGTCAGGCGGGCGGCGGCCCGAAGCCGCCGCCGCCCGGTGTCTGCACGACGAACAGATCGCCGGGGTGCATTTCGACCTCGCACGTCGCACCGAATTCCTCGCGCCGCCCGTCGCTTCGCTCGACCCAGTTTCTGCCAAGCGCGCCGGGCTGGCCTCCTGCAACACCGAAGGGCGCGATGCGTCGGTGGTTGGCGAGCATCACGGCCGTCATCGCCTCGAGGAACCGTACGCATCGCTCTCCACCGTCTCCGCCGCGATGGCGGCCGGCACCGCCGCTGCCGCGGCGGATCCGATACGCTTCGAGCCGCACCGGAAAACGCCATTCGAGCACCTCCGGGTCGGTCAGCCGCGAATTGGTCATGTGCGTCTGCACCACGCTTGCGCCGTCGAAATCCGGGCCGGCGCCGGCCCCGCCCGAGATCGTCTCGTAATACTGGTAGCTCGCGTTACCGAAGGTGAAGTTGTTCATCGTGCCCTGGGAGGCGGCGAGAACGCCCAGCGCACCGTACAGCGTGTCGGTGATCGCCTGCGAGGTCTCGACGTTGCCGGCCACGACCGCCGCGGGGTAGCGCGGGCTCAGCATGGATCCTTCGGGAATCACGATCTCGAGCGGCTTGAGACAGCCGGCGTTCATCGGAATCTCGTCCTCGACCAGCGTGCGAAAAACGTAGAGGACGGCCGCCTTGCACACCGCCGAAGGCGCGTTGAAGTTCGTCGGCTGCTGCGGGCTCGTCCCCGTGAAATCGATCCGTGCCGTGCGGCGAGCCTTGTCGATCGCAATCGTCACGACGATCTTCGCGCCGCTGTCCATCTCGTACTCGAAATGCCCGTCAGTGAGCACCTCGAGGACTCGGCGCACCGACTCTTCGGCGTTATCCTGCACGTGTCGCATGTAGGCACGCACCACCGACAGGCCGAAATGCCCGACCATCCTCTTCAGCTCGTCGATGCCCTTGGTGCATGCGGCGACCTGAGCGCGCAGATCGGCAAGGTTCTGCTCGACGTTGCGGCACGGGTAACGGCCGGCACCGAGCAGCGCGCGCATTTCGTTTTCGAGAAAGCGCCCTTCCGCCACGAGCTGCACGTTGTCGAGCAGAACTCCCTCTTGGTCGACCTGCGTCGAGTCTGGCGGCATCGAGCCCGGCGTGATGCCGCCGATGTCGGCGTGGTGGCCGCGCGAGGCGACGTAGAACTCCGGCCGCGACTCGGCGTCGAGGAACACCGGCGCGATGACAGTCACGTCCGGGAGGTGCGTACCGCCGTTGTAGGGAGCGTTGAGCACGAACACGTCGCCGGTGCGCATCGTCGCCAGCCGCTGCTCGATGATCGTCCTGACGCTCTCGCCCATCGAGCCCAGGTGAACCGGCATGTGCGGCGCATTCGCGATCAGGTTCCCCTCGCCATCGAACAGGGCGCAGGAGAAGTCGAGTCGCTCCTTGATGTTGACCGAGTAGGCCGTGTTGGCGAGCGTGACGCCCATCTGCTCGGCGATCGCCATGAACAGGTTGTTGAACACCTCGAGCAGCACGGGATCGGCTTGCGTGCCGATCGCGTGCGCGCGCTCCGGCGCGACAACGCGCTCGAGCACGAGATCGTCGCGCGCGGTGAGCGTGGCGGCCCACCCGGGCTCGATGACGGTCGTTGCGTTCTGCTCCGCGATCACGGCAGGCCCGGCGATCCGGTCGCCGGGGCGCAGGTCGGCGCGGACATACACCGGCGCCTCGCCCCACGCCCCCTGGGTGAACACGCGATTTCGCTTGACGGGCGCGAGGCCCGCGGGGCGCGGCGCGAAAACGGGCACGGCATCTCCGGCTTTCGCCGTCGCGCCGATCGCCTCGACGCCGGCCGCCTCGATCACCAGCGGCTTTCCCGGCATGAGAAATCCGTACTGCTCGCGGTAACGTCGCTCGAACTCGGCCACCAGGCCGGCGCCGCTCGCGTCTCGGCCCTCCGCCGGAAGCGGCAACTCGAGGGTGGTGTCCGTCCCGTCGTATTTGAGATGCACCGTCCGCCGCACGTCGACCTTATCGCCGGCGATGCCCTGCGCGGTGAGCTCGCTCCGCGCCATATCGGCGAGCCTGGCGAGCAGTGGTCCGGCGGCCTGCAGGGCAGCGTCGGACAGTATCGTCTCCACTGCCTCCTGGCGCAGCGCGCGTACCTCGGCGAGTCCCATGCCGTAGGCGGAGAGCACGCCGGCGAACGGGTGAATGAATACGCGCTTCATGCCCAGTGCGTCGGCGACGGCGCACGCGTGCTGTCCCCCCGCTCCGCCGAAGCAACACAGCGTGTATTCCGTGACGTCGTATCCGCGCTCCACGGAGATGTGCTTGATCGCATGCGCCATGTTGTCGACGGCGATCTGCAGGAAGCCTTCGGCGACCTGTTCCGGCGTGCGTACGTGTCCGGTAGCCGTGGCGATGTCGCCCGCGAGCGCCGCGAGCTTCTCGCGCACGATCGCGCCGTCGAGCGAAAGGTTGCCGCTCGGTCCGAACACGGCTGGGAAAAGGCCCGGATCGATCTTGCCGAGCATGACGTTGCAGTCGGTGACCGTCAGCGGCCCGCCGCGCCGGTAGCACGCCGGCCCGGGGTTCGCGCCGGCCGATTCCGGGCCCACGCGGAAACGCGCGCCGTCGAAGCTGCAGATCGATCCTCCCCCCGCCGCCACCGTGTGGATGCGCATCATCGGCGCGCGCAGGCGCACGCCCGCAACCTCGGTGACGAAGGCACGCTCGTATTCGCCTGCGTAGTGGGTGACGTCGGTCGAGGTGCCGCCCATGTCGAAAGCGATGATGCGATCGAACCCGGCGAGCCGCGAAACCTCGACCGCCCCCACAATCCCTCCGGCAGGCCCCGAGAGAATCGCATCCTTGCCCTGGAAGCGGTGCGCATCGGTGAGACCGCCGGAGGACTGCATGAACTGCAGGCGCACTCCGGGAAGCTCCGCTTCCACGTCGCGGACATAGCGGCGCAGGATCGGCGAAAGATACGCGTCGACGACGGTGGTGTCGCCGCGCGACACGAGCTTCATGAGCGGGCTCACCTCGTGGCTCGTCGACACCTGCGCGAAGCCGAGCTCGCGGGCGAGCGCCGCCAGCCGCCGCTCGTGCTGCGGGTAGCGGTAGCCGTGCATGAGTACGATCGCGCAGGCACCGATGCCGTCGGCGCGGGCCCGCGCGAGCTCCCGCTCGGCCGCTGCGAGGTCGAGCTCGCGCACGGTCTCGCCGTGCGCGCCGATGCGCTCGTCGACCTCGATCACCCGCTCGTAGAGCAGCGCGGGCAGCACGATCTTGCGCACGAAGAGCTTCGGCCGGTTCTGATAGGCGATGCGCAGCGCGTCGGCGAAGCCACGGGTGATGACCAGCACCGTCCGTTCGCCCTTGCGCTCGAGCAGCGCGTTTGTCGCCACCGTCGTGCCCATCTTCACCGCCTCGACGTCCTGCGCGGGCACGGCCGCCCCGGCGTCGACACCGAGCAGCTCGCGGATTCCGGCGATCGCCGCATCCCTGTAACGCTCCGGGTTCTCGGAGAGCAGCTTGTGGGTCGCGAGCGTGCCATCGGGGCGGCGCGCGACGATGTCGGTGAACGTTCCTCCGCGGTCGATCCAGAACTGCCAGCGCGGCGCGCGGCTGGAGGACGAGGTCATGGGCAAGTGTAGTGCGCGTGTTGCTCGCTGGCAGGCGCCGGGCTATCGAGCGCCGCGGCGCGGGCCATTGTGCCCGAAAATCGCGCGCGATTGACACGGCGCATGGCGTGACTTAGCTTCAGGCCTTGTTGCGAACCAAGGGGGAGTCATGACGCGAATCCAGGCACTGCTCGCCGCGGTCGGCCTCGGCACCGCGCTGTGCGCGGGCGCGCAGACCAAATGGGACATGCCCACCGCCTATCCGGCGACGAATTTCCATACCGAGAACATCACGCAGTTCGTCGCCGACGTCGACAAGGCGACGGGCGGGAAGCTCAAGATCACCGTTCACCCGAATGCTTCGCTGTTCAAGGCGAACGAGATCAAGCGCGCCGTGCAGACCGATCAGGCGCAGATCGGGGAAGTCCTGATCTCGGCCTATTCGAACGAGGACCCCGTGTTCGGCGTGGATTCGATCCCGTTCCTCGCCACGAGCTACGGCGACGCCGCCAAGCTGTGGAAGGCCTCGCGCAAGGCGATCGACGAGCGCTTCGCCAAGCAGGGCATGCGGGTGCTCTACGCGGTTCCATGGCCACCGCAAGGCATCTATTCCAGCAAACCGCTCGGCTCGCTCGCTGACATGAAGGGCTTGAAGATGCGCACCTACAACCCCGCCACGTCGCGGATCGCCGAACTCGCCGGCGCGCAACCGGTGACGATCCAGGCCTCCGAGCTCGCGCAAGCGATGGCGACCGGCGCGGTCAACGCGAACATCACTTCCGGCGCCACCGGCTACGACACCAAGGCGTGGGAACAGGTCAAGTACTTCTACGACGCCCAGGCGTGGCTGCCAAAGAACATCGTGTTCGTAAACGAAAAGGAGTTCTCGGCGCTGGACAAGGCGACGCAGGACGCCGTGCTCAAGGCGGCGGCCGACGCCGAGGCGCGCGGCTGGAAGACCTCAGAAGAAAAGACGAAGTGGTACCTCGAGCAGCTCGCCAAGAACGGCATGACGGTCGCGCCGCCGGTCCCTGCGTTCGCCGGAGAGCTCAAGAAGATCGGCGACACGATGACCTCCGAATGGACCAAGCAGGCCGGGCCCGACGGGCAGGCCATCGTGGACGCGTACCGGAAGATGTGAGATGCGTCGCTGGCTCGACCGCCTCTACGACGCCGCCGCATATCTGGCGGCGTTGTTTTTGATAGGCACGCTGGCCATGGTGCTCGCCGGCATCTTCGGGCGCCTGCTCAACTTCCAGATTCGCGGCACCGATGCCTACGCCGGCTATTTCATGGCCGGGACCGGATTCCTCGCCCTGGCCCACACACTCATGCGTGGAGAGCACATCCGCGTGACTCTCATTCTCGAGCGCCTCGGAGCGCGCTCGCGGCGCGCGCTCGAGCGCTGGTCGCTCGGTGCAGCGGCGGTGCTCGCGATCGCCTTCGCCTACTTCAGCGTCCGCCTGGCCTGGCAATCCTACGTGCTGCACGACGTCTCCACCGGCAACGACGCCACCCCCCTGTGGCTGCCCCAGCTTTCGATGGCGCTCGGGACCGTCGTGTTCGCGATCGCCTTCCTCGATCGATTCGTGCAGGAGCTCTCCGGAAGGCACCCGCGCGAGCAGCCCGGCGACGAACCGGCTCACATCGAATAGGCCATGGACCTGCTCGTCACGACCCTGCTGATCGCGGCGCTGTTCGTGCTGCTCGGCAGCGGCGTGTGGATCGGCCTCGCGCTCGCCGGCGTGGCATGGATCGGGATGGACCTCTTCTCGTCGCGACCGGCGGGCGACGCGATGGCGGTGACGATCTGGGGCACGGCGTCGTCGTGGACGCTCACGGCGCTGCCCTTGTTCGTCTGGATGGGCGAGATCCTCTTTCGGACGCGATTGTCGGAGGACATGTTTCGCGGCCTGGCACCCTGGCTCGAGCGCGTTCCCGGCCGCCTCCTGCACACCAACATCATCGGCTGCACGATCTTCGCCGCCGTGTCCGGCAGCTCCGCCGCGACCTGCGCGACGATCGGCAAGATGACGCTGCCGGAGCTCAGGAGCCGCGGCTATCCGGAGGGCATCACCATCGGCACGCTCGCCGGCGCGGGGACGCTCGGCCTGCTGATCCCGCCGTCGATCATCATGATCGTCTATGGCGTGACCGCGAACGTGTCGATCGCGCAGCTGTTCATCGCGGGCGTGCTGCCCGGGCTCGTGCTCGCGACGCTGTTCTCCGGCTACATCGTCGTCTGGGCGCTGCTCAACGCCGACCAGGTTCCGGCAGCGCGGGAGCGCACGACCTTTGCGCAGAAGCTCTACGCGTCGCGTCACCTCATTCCGGTCGTGGTGCTGATCGGCCTCGTGCTCGGCTCGATCTACACCGGCATCGCCACCGCCACCGAAGCAGCCGCCTTCGGTGTTGTCGGCTCGCTCGCGATCTCCGCCGTGCAGGGCTCGCTCGGCTGGCGAACGTTTCGCGAGAGTCTGCTCGGCGCCACCCGCCTTTACTGCATGATCGCCCTGATTCTCTCCGGGGCGGCGTTCCTGACACTTGTCATGGGCTATATCGGTCTGCCGCGGCACCTCGCGGAGTGGATCGGCGGCCTGGGGCTGTCGCAGCTCGCTCTGGTCGTGGCGCTGATGATCTTCTACATCATCCTCGGCTGCTTTCTCGACGGAATCTCAATGGTCGTGTTGACGATGGGCGTGATCCTCCCCACGGTCGAGCGCGCCGGCATCGATCTGCTGTGGTTCGGCATCTTCATCGTGCTCGTGGTCGAGATGGCGCAGATCACGCCGCCGGTTGGCTTCAACCTCTTCGTGCTCCAGGGGATGACCAAGAAGCAGATCACCTGGATCGCCCGCCACGCCCTGCCGATGCTCTGCCTCATGGTCGCGGCCACGCTGCTCGTCTACTTCTTCCCGCAGCTCGTGACGGCGCTACCCCGGCAAATGAGGGGGTTCTGATCCCCGTGCGCGGCGCGATCCATTCTGCACGTCTGCGCACGCCGTTCGCCGTGCTCGGCATCCGCACCGACGGCGAAGTCGTGACCGGCATCGAGTATCTGAGCCTGCGCGAGCGCGAGCGCCAGGCCGCCGACGCGATCGCCGAGCGCACCTGCCGCGAGATCGAGCGCTACCTCGAGGATCCGCAGTGGCGTTTCACGCTGCCGCTCGCTCCGCGGGGGACGCCGTTTCGCCGCAGGATCTGGGATGCGCTCGGCCGAATTCCCGTGGGCGAGTCGAGGACCTACGGCGAGCTGGCGCGCGCCATGCACACTGCGCCGCGGGCGGTCGGCGGCGCCTGCGGCGCCAATCCCATCGCGCTCGTGATTCCCTGCCATCGCGTAGTCGGAAGCAGTGGCGCGCTCGGCGGCTTCATGGGCGCGGTCCAAGGCAACCCGATTGCGATCAAGCGCTGGCTGCTCGCCCACGAGGGCTATCGGTTCGGACGCTAGGATCGAGCGATGCAGACGGCGCCCGCGCTGATCGACGCGTTCTGCGACCAGGTCTGGCTCCAGGACGGGCTCGCCGCAGCGAGCCTCGCGAGCTATCGCCGCGACCTCATGCTGTGGGCGGACTGGCTCGAACGGCGCGGCGGCAAGGGCCTCCTCGCTGCGGAGCGTGGCGACATCGAGTCCTTTCTCGCCGCACAGTTCCGCTCCAAGGCACGGGTAGCGTCAATCAACCGGCGCCTGTCCTCGTTGCGACGCTTCTACCGCCTGCAGGCGATGCAGGGAACACTGGCGATCGACCCGACGCTGCGCATAAGATCTCCCAAGCTGCCGCGGCGCTTGCCGAAGCAGCTATCGGAGGCGCAGGTCGAGGCGCTCTTGGGCGCTCCGGATGTCGAGACCCCGCTTGGACTGCGCGACCGCGCGATGCTGGAGACGCTTTATGCGACCGGATTGCGCGTCTCAGAGCTCGTGGGCTTAAAGCTCGGCCAGATCGGTTTCGACACGGGCGCAGTTCGCGTCGTCGGCAAGGGGGGAAAGGAACGGATCGTTCCGCTCGGGGAGGAAGCGATCGCCTGGCTCAAGCGCTACATTGCCGAGGTGCGGCCCATGCTCGCGAAGAACGCGAGGACCCAGGCCGTCTTCCTCACGACTAGGCGCGGCCCGCTTACCCGCCAGGCGTTCTGGCAAACGATAAAGCGCCATGCGGGGACGGCGCAGATTTCGTCAGACAAGCTTTCGCCGCATACGCTGCGGCATGCCTTTGCGACGCACCTTCTCAATCACGGCGCCGACCTGCGCGTCGTCCAGCTCCTGCTCGGTCACGCCGACATCACGACCACGACGATCTACACGCACGTCGCGCGCGAGCGCCTCAAGCAACTCCACGCCCGGCACCATCCGCGCGGGTAGCGGCCCGAGCAGCGAGAGGGGACCCGCGCGTGGAGCGCGTGGGGTCGAGCGCTAAGCGAGTGGCCGCGCGGCCGACGCTCGACCTATCACTCAAGCAATCCGCCCAGGGAGGCCGCTGCGAGCGATCAAGGGATGCTACCGCCGCTCGCCGCGTTCGATCGCGACGCCGAGGCGGGTGACGCCTTCGATCGGAGCGAGCTTCGCGACGCTGACCCTCGTCCAGGGCGCGCCGAACTCGGTGCGCAGCAACTCGGCGAGAGCTTCTGCGAATCGCTCCAGCAGGTGGTACGGATGATCGGCGGCAAGCGCACGCACGCGCTTCACGATCGCGGCGTAGTCGAGCGCATCCGCGAACTCGTCGCTGACGAAAGGCTTCGTCGACGGGAGCTCCAGCTCGAGATCGATCAGCAGCGGCTGAGAACGATGCCGCTCCCAGGCATACACGCCGATGCGCGTCTCTACCCGAAGCTCGCGAATGAAGATGGTGTTGAGCGGCATTGGTAGAATGAGCGCGCCCGCCCGTTGACCGCGCACATTGTAGATGAATCCCTCGCTCGCCACGCTGCTCATCGCCGCGGGAGCGTATCTCCTGGGTTCGGTGTCCTTCGCCGTGGTTGTCAGCAAGCTCTACGGCTTGCCCGATCCGCACAGCTACGGCTCGGGAAATCCCGGTGCGACAAACGTGCTGCGCACCGGCAACAAGAGCGCGGCGGCGTTGACCCTCGTCGGCGACGGAGTCAAGGGCTGGTTCGCAGTGTGGCTCGCGCAGCGCCTCGGCGCGAGCTGGGGCGATGCGTCCCTCGCCGCCACCGCGGCCGCGCTGGCGGTCGTCATCGGACATCTGTTCCCCCTGTACCACCGCTTCTCCGGCGGCAAGGGAGTGGCGACGGCCGCCGGCGTCTGCTTCGCGCTCTCCTGGCAGCTCGCCGTTGCGCTGCTGGTCGTTTGGGGCGTGCTCGCCGCAACGTTTCGCATCTCTTCGCTCGCCGCGCTGGGCGCGGCGGCAGCGGCGCCCCTGCTCGCGCTCTACTTCATCGGCAACCGCCCGGAAGCATGGGTGCTGTTCCCGATCGTCGCACTGCTCTTCTGGCGGCATCGCGAGAACATCCGCAAGCTGCTCGCCGGCACCGAGCGAAAGATCGGCCATTGAGCACCGCGTTGGCGCTCGCGCGGCGCGACCGGCGGATCACCCGGTTGCGGCGACGATGCCCGGAGCTT
>Ga0335079_10008466_pt1 | contig 11717 bp, 11 predicted proteins | sample Lox_Sample_33_FD_206719 | JGI IMG/M metagenome (GOLD analysis project Ga0335079, IMG submission 206719) | Soil microbial communities from Loxahatchee National Wildlife Refuge, Florida, United States - Lox_Sample_3.3 | ecosystem: Environmental > Terrestrial > Soil > Wetlands | place: USA... | reverse complement strand
TCTTACTGAACTTGCAGATTCCTTTTTATCTCATGACGTTGTCGCCGATTTTTATCGGATTGCCGACGCGCTGTTCTTTCCCAGCCGCGAAGAGGGTTTTGGCATTCCGTTAATTGAAGCCGCATTCAGCCATTTGCCCGCATTTTGCGCGGATATTCCTCCCCTGCGCGAGTTGGGATTGGACGAGGCAGTGTTCTTTCCGCCTGATGAAGACCCTGCAAAAGTTGCTGCCATACTCGCAGAATATTTTCAGTCTTCGTTCACCGCACGTCTATCGATGCGGGCGCGTTCATCGTTCCGTTGGGAAGCAATCTATCGTCAACATATTGCGCCTTTGTTGAAGAAAGGATAAGAGCCATGCAAAAGCATTCTGAATTTTTCCCGATCCACACCGTTCTGGTTCCATTCGTGCACGAGGGACCAGGCCTGCAGGCACTTGAAGCCGCGCGCCACTTCGATGCAAAAATTATTATTGTTGGCATCGTGATTGTTCCACCTGATGAATCTTTAAGCGTCGGCGCAGCTGCCGCCCGCGCCTTGCGAAAAAAATTACGGCTTTACAGAAAGGATGAAAGAGTTACAAGCAGATCTCAGATCATTGTTTCCCATCAACCATGGCATGACCTTTCCGGGCTTTTGCAGAAAGAAAAGCCAGGCCTGATCTGTTTGGAATGGGATTCTCATTTCACTGCTTTCGGCGTGACCACCAATGATGTGCTCACGCGTCCGCCGTGCGACGTGGCCTTGGTGCGCGGAAAACTGCCGAATAAACCGAAGCAGGTTTTGGTTCCAGTGAGAGGCGGACCTCATGCGGAGTTGTCGCTGCGCGTGGGCTTGGGTTTGCATCCAAAAGAAATCACAGCTCTTCATCTTCGCAGGTCAGATGACCCGGAAGCGGGAAGCGATGCGCCCTTTAAGGGACTCGACCGGGTGCTGAAGCAGATGCCCGATGTGCAGAAGCAGTTTACAGTCACGGATGATGCGGCGCAATTGATTTTGGAAAAGGCCAAACAGGCGGATGTCATTGTTTTGGGAACCACATCCCAGCCCGTGACAAGTTCCGTCTCGCTTGGGCCCTTTGCGGATCGTATTTTGAACGAAGCTTCCTGTGCGGTGATCGCGGTCAAAAGCGGAAGACCTTTGCCTCAAGCGGTTTACGATGAAAGCGCAGGTGTGCAAGCTATTTCGATTCTTGTCGATAAGTGGTTTGCGGAGAATACATTTCATGCAGACGAATTCAAATTGTTGGATGAGCTGATTGAATTGAAACGCCAACAAAACCTAACTATCAGTTTAGCTTTACCCGCGTTGAACGAAGAAGAGACGGTGGGCAAGGTGATCAGCATGATGAAAAGGGAATTAATGGAAACAGCGCCCTTGTTGGATGAGATGGTGTTGATCGATTCCAACTCAACAGATCATACGCGCGAGATTGCAAAGAAGGAGGGTCTCTCGGTTTATATCCATCAACTCTTGCTTGAACGGCTGGGGGCGCGCAGCGGCAAGGGTGAAGCCTTATGGAAAAGTCTGCTTGTGACGCGCGGCGATATTATCGTGTGGATTGATACGGACATCGTAAATATCCATCCGCGTTTTGTGTATGGCATCATTGGCCCGCTGTTATTGAACCCACAGATACAATTTGTAAAAGGTTTTTATCGCAGACCCTTGAAGGTCGGCGATAAAATGCAGGCGGGCGGCGGCGGACGTGTAACTGAATTGACTGCGCGCCCGTTATTGAATCTTTTTTATCCCGAACTCTCCGGCGTGGTTCAACCGCTGGCAGGTGAATATGCAGGCAGGCGCGCGGCGCTGGAATGTATACCGTTCTTTTCAGGTTATGGCGTCGAGACCGGCTTATTGATTGATATTTATGAACGGTATGGTTTGAATGCCATCGCTCAAGTGGATTTGCTCGAACGCATTCATCACAACCAGCATTTGGAAGCATTGAGCAAAATGTCGTTTGCGATCATTCAAACCATCTTCCGCAAGTTGGAGAGCCGCTTCGGAAGCGCGGTGTTGGAGGATGTGAACCGATCCATGAAATTGATTCGTTACAACAGCCAAGGCTATTTTCTCGATGTCGAGGAGATCGCGGAAAAAGAACGTCCGCCAATGATTGAAGTAGAGGAATATCGGGCTCGTTTCAAAGATCAAGGAGCCGCGCCGAATCAACCATAAGGATTAATCTTCTTCGTCAATGATATAAACTTTCTGGGGCGGACACTTGTGACCGAATATGAAATATTTCGTTTATACTTTGCATTATCATGTTTTGGTTATCAAGGTATAGCGATTAGATGAACGGTCAAGAAATCGTTGTGGCGGAAGAAGTCATCATTGCTTTGCTGTTGATCGCATCAGCAGTGGCAGTTGGTGCGCGCCAGTTGCGTCTGCCTTACACAGTTGGATTGGTGTTGATAGGCTTGGCGCTCACTTTGCTATCTCCTCTTGAAATCCAAATCTCACCGCAAGTGATTCTGGCATTGCTGGTTCCGCCATTGGTGTTCGAGGCTGCGTTTCATATTCGCATCGAAGACTTACGACGCGATTTATGGTTGATCTTGTTGTTAGCTGTGCCAGGCGTTATCCTGACCACATTGCTGGTCGGATGGCTGGTGGCACAAGGGACGGGTCTTGCAATTCAAATCACATTAGTCTTTGGCGCGCTCGTTTCCGCGACGGACCCGGTAGCAGTTGTCGCATTGTTCCGCCGCTTGGGTGCGCCGCGCAGACTTCAAGTCCTGCTTGAGGGCGAGAGTCTGTTCAACGATGGAACAGCCATCGTCATGTTCAGCTTGATGATTTCCATCGCATCTAAAGGCGAATTCAATTGGACCAGCGGCGCCGCTCAATTCATCACGATTGCTGGCGGCGGCGTGCTGGTTGGTATTCTTCTAGGGATACTGATCTCGCAATTCATTGGACGCATTGATGATCCATTAGTTGAAACCACGCTGACCGTTGTACTGGCTTTCGGCGCTTATCTGGTTGCCGAGTCTTTCAACGTCAGCGGTGTATTGGCTGTGGTGGCAGCCGGCCTCGTTAATGGAAATGTTGGACCGCGCGGCATGTCTCCCACTACACGCGTGGCAGTTTTCAATTTTTGGGAGACTGCCGCTTTTATTGCCAACTCATTTATTTTTCTATTGATCGGAATAACCATCAACCTGAATTCTCTCTTCGCAAACTGGCAAGCAATTGGCTGGGCGATCTTAGCGGTTCTGATCGCGCGTGCTGTAAGCATTTACGGATTCTCCATCTTCGGGCGTGAGATTCCAAAGAATTGGAAACATATTCTGTATTGGGGAGGTTTGCGCGGCGCCATTGCATTAGCGCTGGCACTCAGCCTGCCCGGGCAAGGTGGATTGTTCGCCGCGGCGCGTGCACCCTTGCAAGCCATGACGTTCGGAGTAGTTCTCTTCACATTATTGGTGCAAGGCTCTACAACGGATTGGCTGATGAGGCGTTTGAAGATTGTGCAGCGCTCGCATTATCAGGAGGAATACGAGCGTCGCCATGCCCGCTTTGTAGCTGGGCGTGCTGCACAGGAATATCTGCGCCGCATGAATCAACAAGGACTTCTTTCTGAACATACCTGGCAGCGTCTTTCACCTCTGATGGAACGACAGAATGTAGTACTCGTTGAAGCGGTTAGAGAGATCATCACTTCTGATCCAACTGTGGAAGCAGAGGAACTTGATACCGCACGACGTGAAGCGTTGCGCGCGCAACGTTCAGCACTGATGGGACTTCTGCGCGACAACGTGATCTCCGAGGAAACTTATTCGCAGTTGGTCGGTGAGGTAGACGCGGCGCTGACGGAAGAAGGATTGCAGTGGCCCGGTCTCCTGCGCAGCGATACACAAACTTCTCGGCATATCACAAAATTAATGATAGCCGTCATTCAACAAGAGGACGAAGAGAATGCCACAAACATGTTAGCCAACATGGGCTTGCCATTGGATCGTTTGCCAAGCTCTGGCGGGTTTCTTGCTCATCACAGCATGACGCTGCTCATTGGACTTCCGGAGGGCCGCGAGGAAATGGTGGTCAGTGCTTTGCGCCGAGCCTGCCGCGGACGCGTCGAATTCACGCCGTCCAATCTTCAAACTAATCTTCCCATCACGCCAAAGGAAGTGAATGTGGCAAGTGCAACCCTCTTCACTTTTGATGTTGACACTTACGAGGAATTCTAAAATGATGAAGATGATTGTCGCCATCCTCCACAACACAGATGGAGATTCTGCGCTCGGGGCTTTGACCGAAGCCGGATTCCGCGTGACACGCGTCGCCGCCACCGGAGGCTTTCTCCGCCGCGGCAACGCGACGTTGTTGGTCGGCGTGGAAGAGCAACAGGTTCCCGAGGCGTTGCAAATTCTGCGCGAGCACAGCGCTCCGCCGGTTGATCCGGGTTTGAAGCGTGCAACTGTCTTTGTGTTGAAAGTTGATCAGTTCGAACAGATTTAACTTACATTACACGGAGAAGCGGTTATATAATCAAGCGCAAGGAGTGCAAATGTCCAACCCTGATTTTGTCGCTTTCCTGCACGCTTATCCTGCTTATCCCACCACGCACATCATTGACGATCTGCGCGCCACCGAATATGCGCGCCTGGATGTGGGCGAGCATATCTATCTCGATTACACCGGCGGAGGCTTATATGCGGAAACGCAAGTGCGCCGTCATCATAAATTATTAAGCGAGCATGTCTTCGGCAATCCGCATTCCTCCAATCCATCTTCGCTTGCCTCTACACAGTTGCTCGAACATGCGCGCGAGTACGTGCTCAAATTCTTCAATGCCAACCTCGATGAATACGATGTGATCTTTACACAAAATGCCAGCGGCGCGTTGAAACTCGTCGGCGAGTCATATCCGTTTGCAAAGGGCGGACATTATCTTTTAACATTCGACAATCACAACTCGGTCAATGGGATTCGCGAGTTCGCACACGCACACGGCGCAGAGGTGACGTATATTCCAGTCGCATTGCCCGATATGCGCGTCGACGCGTCTTCCCTCAACGATTACTTTGCGTACGGACCAAAAGGCACACATAATCTGTTTGCGTTTCCAGCTCAATCGAACTTCTCCGGTGTTCAGCATCCGCTTGAATGGGTCGAGAAAGCTCACGCCGCGGGTTGGGATGTTTTGCTGGATGCCGCGGCTTTCGCTCCAACCAATTATCTCGATCTCAACAAAGTCAAACCGGATTTTGTTCCGCTGTCGTTTTATAAGATGTTCGGTTATCCGACCGGCATCGGCGCGTTGATCGCGCGCAAGGAAGCGCTCGCGAAACTTCATCGTCCGTGGTTCGCGGGCGGGACGATCACGGTCGTATCGGTGCAGGGCGATAAATTTTATATGGCGGATGGTCACACTGCGTTCGAGGATGGCACGCCCGATTATTTGAATATCCCCGCCATCGAGATCGGATTGAAGCATATTGAATCAATTGGCTATGATGTGATCCACACGCGCGTCACATGTTTGGCAGGTTGGCTATTGGATAATTTGACTCAAATGAAGCACAGCACGGGTGTGCCGTTGATTCGTTTATATGGTCCAACCACAACCGAAGCGCGCGGCGGCACTGTGACCGCGAACTTCTATGATAAAGATGGCAATGCCATTGATCATCGCTTTATCGAAAACGAAGCGAATAAAGTCAATATCTCTTTGCGCACCGGATGTTTCTGCAATCCGGGCGCGGGCGAGGTCGCACTCGGACTCTCGCGTGTTGAATTGGATGTGTGCTTCAATGGTCCGGGTCATCAGGAACGCGTCACGCTTGACGACTTCCGCCTGTGTTTCGATGGCAAGTCCACTGGTGCGGTGCGAATCTCTGTGGGCATGGTGACGAACTTCAACGATGTGCAAGCGTTCTTGAGTTTTGCAAGAGGGTTGTTGGGATAAGGAGAATGAATGAGCAAGTTCGTCCAAGATTACTATAACAACCATGCAACACAAGAATGGGAACGATTTGATAACGCCGAATGTAAAATTGAATTTGCTAGCACGTTATATCTCATTGAAAAATATTTTCCTAAGCAGGGCCGCGTTTGTGATGTTGGCGGCGGCCCTGGCCGTTATACAATTGAATTAGCTAAACGAGGTTATCACGTTACGCTTTTTGATATTTCGGAAGAAGAAATAAACCTTGCACGCACGCAACTTAAACAATCAAAGGTGAATGCACAACAACTTATTGTTGGAGATGCTCGCAATTTAAGTCGGCTTGTTTCTGGCCCATTCGACGCCGCTCTCTTGATGGGACCGATGTATCACATCATAGGGACAAAAGATCGGATAAACATTTTAGGCCAGCTAAAGAATATATTGAAACCAAATGGAATCGCTATTGTGGCTTATTTAAATTCGTGGGGATTGATGCGGACCGGAATCACAGATTTTCCGAATTGGTATAAAGATATTGAAAAACTGCATTCCATGTTGCAGGATAAAGTATTTGAAGGCCAGGCATTAAAAGGCTTTACTGAATGTTACTGGTCTACGCCTGAAATCGCATTGGCTGAAATAAAATCTGCTGAGTTCGAATTGATTAGTTATGCAGGCGCAGAAGGTTTTACAGGTGGAATGCATGAACTGATTGAGAAGCTATATGTTGAAAATCCAGATGCATATGCCAATGTTTTAGAAGTCGCGGCGGAAACTTGCGAATTAAGTCAATATCGCGATACCACAGATCACCTACATTTTGTCGTTCGGAAACCATTATGACCGCACTGAAAGGAAACTTACTTTGAATATTCAAGATATTCTTACCATTTACGATTACAACTATTGGGCAAACAAGCGCGTCCTTTTGGCAAGCGAAAAAGTTACCGAGAAACAATTCCTCGCGCCTGCCAATTTTCCATTCGGCGGCTTGCGCGGCACACTCGTCCACATTCTCGATGCTGAATTCGGCTGGCGAACTTTTTTCCAAACGGATGATTGGTCTGCGCCTGAATTGAAAGCCGAAGATTTTCCAACTCTCGCCGCGGTTCAAGCACGTGCGAGTCAAGAAGAAAAAGAAATGCGCGCTTATCTCGCGACGCTTAGTGACAAAGATATGACCAGCCATAAAGTTTATAAAAACGAAAAAGGCGAGCCGCGTGACCGCATCCTGTGGCAATGCTTGTATCATTTGGTCAATCATGGAACGCAACATCGCAGTGAAGCCGCCACGCTCCTCACCGATTACAATACGTCGCCCGGCGATCTCGATTTCACATTATTTCTCCATCAATACAAACCGTGAACTGCTAAAACAACATGCCAAAGATATTCCGGTTGCTTCAACACACTCGTGCTATACTGCCGTGATTCTCCATGAACTTATTCCGCGCGCTTCGAAATCGTCCGTTCGCATTGCTGTGGAGCGGACAAACCGTTTCACGAATCGGCGACAGTCTTTACCGGATTGCGCTGGCTTGGTGGGTATTGGAAAAAACCGGCTCAGCCACCGCAATGGGCACCGTGCTGATCTTTACATCGGTGCCGACGCTTTTGTTTTTATTGATCGGCGGCGTGGTGGTGGATCGCCTGCCGCGTCCGCGCGTGATGCTGGCTTCCGATCTCTCACAGGGTGTGATCGTCGCCATTGTGTCTATGCTGGCACTCAGCAATTTGCTTCAGGTCTGGCATATTTATGTAGCCAGTATCGTGTTCGGCTTGGCGGAGGCGTTCTTCCGTCCAGCCTATACCGCGATCCTGCCCGATGTCACTCCACGCGAATCGTTGAATAGTGCAAATTCTCTGACCACGCTCAGCAACGAGGTGGCTGGAGTTGGCGGACCGGCGATCGGCGCGGCGATCGTCGCGGCGGGCGGCACCTCGATAGCGTTCGCGCTGGACGCGGTTTCCTTTTTTATTTCTGCGGCTTGCCTGATTGGAATCTTGTCATTGGCACAAACAAAAATTGAGCCGCGCGAATCAACCAGTGTTGTCCGCGATGTGAGTGAAGGGATCGGAGCGGTGCGCGCTTCACCTTGGCTGTGGATCACCATTACGTTCGCAGCTTTTGCCAACATCACATTAGCGGGACCTTTCAGCGTTACCACGCCGTTCTTGATCAAGGATCATCTGCACGCTGACGTTGGCTCGTTAGGTTTGGTGTATTCAGTATTTTCTCTTGGATCGGTGGTAGCTGCCATTTGGCTCGGCTCGCGTCTGCATGTGCGCAGGCGCGGATTGTTCACATACAGTGTGTGGCTGGTGAGTGCCTTGACTTTAATCGCAATCGGACTCTCGCAATCGGTTCTGGGTGTTGCAATCGCAGCGTTCATTTGCGGCGCAGGATTATCAATTGGCAACCTGATCTGGATCAACACACTGCAGGAACTGGTTCCAACAAACCTGCTCGGGCGCGTATCCAGCATTGACAATTTGGGATCGCTTGTGTTTACGCCCATCGGTTATGGCGTTGCGGGTTGGGCAACCGATTTGATCGGACCAGCCGGTGTTTTTATCATCGGAGGTATTATCGCTTGTGGTCTCGCCCTGCTTGGCATGCTCCATCCCGCAGTGCGGGCTTTGGATTAAGGATCATCGAGGAACGATAAAAATGAATGGACAAACTCGCGCAAACATCAAACCTGGCATGACGGTGCTGATCGTTTTGAAACAAGATCAACCCACCGGCAAATTGACCAAAGGCATCGTTAAAGATATTCTCACCAGCTCGCCGACTCATCCGCACGGCATCAAGGTACGCTTGATGAGCGGTCAGGTGGGACGCGTGAAGGAAATTGTCGAAGAAAATATGAAGTTATAATACAGCCACTGTGAACACCGCCCGTCGTTTTCTTTCATACTTGGAAAGGCAAAGCCCATTATTCCTATGGCTGGCCATCCTTATCTCCGTTCTCGGATTGGGAATTATTGATTACCAAACCGGCCCCGGTTTTTCCATTACTCTCTTCTATATTTTTCCGGTAGCACTGGCAAGCTGGGCGCTTGGCAATTCTGAAGGAATGTTAGTCTCTTTTGCCTGCGCCGCGGGTTGGGCAATAACGAACCTCCGCACCGATCAACGTTTCTCTAACCCGCTCGTTTACTTATGGAATACTGTTGTCTTCCTGGGATCCCTTTTAGTTATTTCTTTACTGGTCACAACGCTCCATGATCTATTAAAAAACGAATCGCAATTATCGCGCACCGATTTTCTGACCGGCATCCAGAACCGCCGCGGCTTATTTGAATCTGCGTCTATGGAAATAAAGCGGCTGGCAAGAAACAGGCGGCCCTTCACATTGCTGTGCATGGATTTGGATAACTTCAAAAGCCTCAACGATATGAACGGTCATGCCGTGGGCGATTCCCTGTTAACCAGCGTCGCGCGCATCCTGAAATTGCAATTACGCGGGATTGATATCGTTGCGCGCACCGGAGGCGATGAGTTTGCGGTGATCCTGCCTGAGACCGACGATCAAGCCGCTCGTAAAGTGGCGCCTCGCCTTCAGGGCCTCCTTCGGGAAGAAATGCAGACGCATCAATGGCCGATTACCTTCAGCATCGGCGCGCTGACCTGTATCTCCGCGCCCTCCAATGCGGAAGAGATATTTCAACTTGCCGATCAGCTGATGTACGACTCAAAAAGAGCGGGTAAGAACACAATCTCATATAAAGTTTATTCGCGTTAAATCACAAATCCATCTCAGATAGAATGAAAGAAATATTGGTTTGATGGAACCCACGGCTGTTCTCTCCGCGCTCCTATTTTTTCTATTCGGTTATCTGAGCGGCTCACTTCCCTTTTCGATCTGGATCACGCGTCTCGTCAAAGGCGTGGATATCCGCGACTCGGGTTCGGGTCACGCCACGACCACCAACACGATTCGCCAAGCCGGATTTGGTCCGGGCGCGCTGGTCTTCATCCTTGATCTCGCTAAAGGGTTTATTCCGATCTGGCTGGCGTGGCATTATAGTTCGATAGTACAGAACCATTACGCTCCATCGTTTTGGATCACGCCGATCACGGCCGCGTGTGTCGTCATCGGACATTGCTGGCCCGTCTTCGCCCAATTCCGCGGCGGAATGGGACTGGCTTGCGCCGGCGGCGGATTGTTAGCGGTGAGCCCGTTAGCCTTCTTGATCTCGGTTGCGATATTGATTGTGCTGGTCTTGCTGACTCGTCATCCTGCACGCGCCAGCGTCTTGACCGGAGTTGTCATCGCGCCTGCGTTATGGCTTTTCGGTCTGCATGGGATCGAGTTCTGGATCGCGGCCGCCGTGGGAATCGTGATCGCATGCCGTTTTCTCATTGACTGGAATCGCTGCTATCATGAACTATGGCTTGACCGGAAGAATGCTCAATAAAATATCAAAAAGGTGTATCATTCGATAATCTATCGAGAAAGCGAGGAAATATGGCATTTAATCTTGTCCGTTATTCCCAGCAGGACCCACAATGGAAAAATACCAAAATCGGCCCCGGCCCCGATACGATTGGCTACATCGGTTGCGCATTGACCAGCCTGGCAATGTATGCCAGCAGTTGGGGATTCACGGAAACCCCCGCTACCTTGAACCAGAAATTAACCGCCAACGGCGGTATCACCTCGGATGAGCTTCTTGTCTGGAGCGCGATCAGTAAACTTTATCCGCAAATTCAAAGCACCGGACTTACCATCTGCACGAACACGGACGCGCCGATCTCGCAAATCAACACTTCGCTTTTGGTGGGTCAGCCTGTGATTGTAGAAGTGGATTATTCGCCCGACGCCGGCTTGCAGACTCACTGGGTGCTCCTTTATGCCCAGCAAGGCAATGATTATTTGATCCAGGATCCATGGCCCTTCCCGCCGGAGACGACGCCGGTTACGTTGATGACGCGCTTCAGTCAGGGCCAGCCGCTTCAACGCGCCATCAAAGCGGTCGCTTGGTATAAATGCAGCGCCATCGCATCCGCTCCGTCCGGGACTTCCAGCGGTTCGACCACAACCACGCCATCTACACCTTCCACACCATCCACGCCTCCTGCCACCCTCACGGGTTTATACGTGCAGGCCCTCGCCACGGCGACTGCCGGCATTCGCTTGCATAACCAGCCCTCATCCGATTCACCAGCCAATTATGCCGAAATGCCGAGCATGCCGTTACAGGTGATCGAAGATCAAACCGGCGCCCTCGCCAAGATTGGCGTTACCAATCAATGGATTAACATAGCTGATCCGTCCGGGCATCAGGGATATGTTGCGGCATGGCTTGTGCAACAGGTTCCAGGCACCGCGCCGGCTTCTACTCCCGCACCGACTTCTACCCCCGCACCGAATCCTGCACCTACACCTTCCACGCCTTCGACCCCCTCAACACCATCCGCGCCAAGCACCTCGTCTTCATCCACCTCCACATCGTCCACCTCATCGCAATCTCCGGCCTCTCAACCTCAACGGTTGGTCCTGCAAGTGATTGATGCCGTGGGAACGTATGGATTGCGCCTGCGCGCGTTCCCTTCACTGGCTGGGACGCTGGTCGGTATCGAAAAAGCAGGCACGTTCTTGACGGTCATCGAACTCTCCAATTCCGCGCTGGCAAAAGTAGGGATTGCCAATCAATGGATCAACGTGCGCGACCCAAACGGCCTGCGCGGCTATGTCATGGCTTCTTATGTGTAAGTTCCGTAATGACAGGAAAATGTTTTTGAAGAACTTCCGGCCCGCTGCACGGGCGTTGATTCTATGGAGTATGCTTACGGCTCTCATTG
>Ga0335079_10008461_pt1 | contig 11720 bp, 7 predicted proteins | sample Lox_Sample_33_FD_206719 | JGI IMG/M metagenome (GOLD analysis project Ga0335079, IMG submission 206719) | Soil microbial communities from Loxahatchee National Wildlife Refuge, Florida, United States - Lox_Sample_3.3 | ecosystem: Environmental > Terrestrial > Soil > Wetlands | place: USA: Florida... | reverse complement strand
GCATGTTGGCGGTATTGGTCATGGCGGATGAGAAAACCGCGTGGGCTTCGAAAGAATCATGGGCACAACGCGGCATGCTTGGCGTCGGAATGATCGGACTTTTCATCCTTGGATTATTTCCACAGGCGGCGAATCCAATCCTGGATAAACTGCCGCTGATGTTCCAGCATTTGGGACACTGACGCCCCATGCTATAATTCATCCTCTGTCGGAGGAATTCATGGAATTCGAGCAAATCACAAAACGCTTAGAATGGTTGGATGATCAGGAACGCAAAAGCAAGAGTAGCGTTTCTGAGATCGAAAAGCACCTTACTGCGCTGGAAACGACGGTCAACGCAATTTCCAAACAAATCAAAACGTTGACCAAAGAAGTTTCAGATCTGGGTCCCGCGGCCGCGCGCCTGAATCAGTTCGATCAAATCCTCTCGAAGCAACGCGCCGAACTTAATAAGGCGTTTGAAGACATTGAGAAAAACGCGCAACGCCGCGATCTCGAAGCTGCCAAACAACGCCAAAGCGAGTTGAAAGAGATCAACACCACGATTGACGAATTGCGTGCCGAAGCGGATTTAGACGCCTTCAAAAAACAACTCAAGGATCAATTTCTGGAAAATAAGCGCCTGTCATTTGCAATTCAGGATATGCAACCGAAAATTGAAGAGGCGCTTAAGCAAATCGAGACGGGTTTAAATCTCTCCAAGGAATCCGAGGAAGCCCATCGTCAGGACCTTAAACGGATCACGGATCTTCAAGCGGAGATGACGGCCGTCCGTAAACGCGCCGATGAGGCGCGTGAGAAAACAACTCTGCACAGCGACAGCATCCGCAATCTCGAAAATCGAATTAACGAATTGTTCGAATCCGAAGCAGGGCGCAAGGAGGCCCAAACGGCTTTTTTGGATCAACAAAATCTCGCACAAGTCGACCGGGACCGCGCTTGGAAAGATTGGCAGACAAAATACGAAATCTTCAAAAAGCAGGCCGAAAACATGGAACTGCAAGTCACCGCCTTGGATGACACAATCCGCGCCGCCAAGCGTTCACAAGAGGCCTACAACGAACTCAATCAAAAGCTCGAACGCCGTATCGCTGAGATCAGCGAAATGCAGCGTTTGGCAGAGGATCGGGTTCGCCAAGAATGGGTCGCGTTCAAAGCGGATGAACAGAAACGCTGGACGAGCCATTCCCTTTCCCAGGAAGAAGCGATGCGCGACTTGCGCAAAGATTTGGATAAAATGGAGGGCCGCGTCACGCAACTCGATGATGCCTCTCAAACACTTCAGGATCAATTACATCAGACCACAAATACCACCGAGCAGCAATTACAAGAGTTGATGAATATCAGCCATGAATGGCTTACCACATACGAACGAATCATGGGACATAGCAAAACCAAAACGACCAAGAAGACTGCCAAATAGTTTCCCATACCCTTGGGCAAAAGGCATGAAGTAACCATGCACATTATTGGTACCGCGGGTCACGTGGATCACGGAAAATCCACTCTCATCGCCGCCCTGACCGGTACTCATCCCGATCGATTAAAAGAGGAACAAGAGCGCGAGATGACCATTGATCTCGGCTTCGGCTGGCTTAAGTTGCCGGACGGTGAAGAAATCGGCATTGTAGATGTACCGGGGCACCGCGACTTCATCGAGAACATGCTGGCAGGCGTCGGCGGCATCGACGCCGCCCTTCTCGTCGTTGCCGCCGACGAGGGCATCATGCCGCAGACGCGCGAACATCTCGCGATTCTCGACTTGTTGCAAATTCCATTGGGATTGATTGTCATTACCAAAATAGATTTGATCAACGACAAAGATTGGATGGACCTGATCGAATCGGACGTGCGCGCCGCGCTGAAAAATACAATCCTGCAAGAGGCGCCCATCGTGCGCGTCTCAGCCCGGACCAGTAGCGGACTCGATCAACTGATTTCGACTCTCAGCAACATCCTTAAACAAAAACCCGCGCGCCCTGATCTGGGTCGGCCGCGTTTACCGATTGACCGCGTCTTCACCATGAGCGGCTTCGGAACCGTCGTGACTGGCACCCTGATAGATGGTCATCTCTCTATTGGAGATGAGATTCAGATTCAACCATCTGGGTTAACGGGAAGAATACGAGGCTTGCAAACCCATAAAAAGAAAGAAGAACAAGCGCTGCCTGGTTCGCGGACAGCCGTCAATATCTCCGGGATTCCCGCGGAGCAAATTCAGCGCGGTGAAGTGCTGGTTCATCCCGGGCAATATCTTCCCACTCGACGTATCGACGCGCATTTTCGTTTACTGAAAGATATTGCTTCTCCGTTAAAACATGCCAGCGAAGTCAAAGTCTTTATTGGCGCGTGCGAAACAATTGCGACATTACGTCTGCTTGACGCCGAAGAACTTGCGCCCGGCGAAGAAGGTTGGATCCAGCTTGAATTGCGCGACCCGATCGTGGCTGTGCGCGGCGATAAATATATTTTGCGTCGACCATCACCCAGCGAAACGCTTGGCGGCGGAGTGATTGCGGACGCCCAACCGAAAAATCGTCATAAACGATTCGATCACGAAGTATTGAACTCATTATCGTCCCTTGCCAAAGGTTCGCCGACGGACGTTTTATACGAGACCGCGCTTGTACTCCAAGTTGCTGCCGTGGATGAGCTGACTAAACGTTCTCGGCTCGAAATGGAATTAGCCAAAGACTCCTTGAAAGAATTATTAATGGATGGTCGATTGATTGCTTTGGAGGACGATGTACCCGATCCATTAATGATCGTAGAACCGCATTGGAATGGTTTACAAATCAAAGTCCAACAGCTGATCAACGATTATCACGCTCAATTTCCATTACGGCGCGGGTTGCCGCGCGAAGAATTGAAAAGCAAACTCAAACTCTCGCTGCGCGTTTTTAACCTAGTGATCAAAAGACTGGTCGCTCTCAACTTATTGAGCGAAACCGGAAGTTCGGTTGCGAAACCAGGATTTGAGATTCGTTTTGATAACAACCAGCCGGCTCAAGTCCAGGCATTGATGCGAAAGTTTGCTCAAAATCCATACTCTCCGCCGAGCGTGAAAGAATGTCAGGCCGAAGTCGGCGATGAAGTTTTTCATGCATTGGTCGAGTTGAACAATCTAGTCACTGTGTCAGCGGATGTTGTATTTCGAAAACAGGATTATGATGCGATGGTAAATAGAATAAAGGATGCGATCGAAGTCAAAGGACAAATCTCACTGGCCGAAGCGCGCGACCAGTTTAAAACGACTCGAAAATATGCCCAAGCTTTATTGGAGCATTTGGACGAAATTGGAATGACTGTACGTGATGGAGATTTTAGAAAGCTGAGGAAATGATGTGCGGACGATTTACTTTAACGGTTGATCCTGCTGAATTGAAAGATGCTTTTACAGATTTTAAATTCCCAGGGAGGTTTGCGCCCCGCTTCAACATTGCGCCGACCCAGCCCGTGCTGGCGATCCCAAACGACGGCAAAGGCAAAGCTGATTTTTTTATGTGGGGGTTGATCCCTTCGTGGGCAAAAGATCCCTCGATGGGGAATCGACTCATCAACGCGCGCGGTGAGACGTTGGCAGAGAAGCCCGCATTTCGCGGCGGCTATAAATACAAACGCTGTCTAATTCTGGCAAACGGATTCTATGAATGGAAATCCCAACCCGGCACGAAAACCAAAACGCCTTATTTTATTCATCTAAAGTCAGGCGAAGTTTTTGCATTTGCCGGGCTGTGGGATGAATGGCACTCTTCAGATGGCTCGACCATCCGTTCCTGCTCGATCGTTACAACGGTCCCAAATAGTTTAATGTCGACCATTCATAACCGCATGCCTGTGATCCTTCAGCCTTCTGACTATACAGAATGGCTGGACACAACGCCTCGGACTCCTGAAAGCCTAACGCATCTCATCCAGCCATTCTCCGCAGAATTAATGGATGCATATCCTGTTTCAACCCTGGTCAACAGTCCGGCCAATGATCATGCCGAATGCATCGCGCCCAGCATGAGAAACTAGATTCAGGATGACCCGGAGCGGACTTATTGCGTGCATTTCAAAACTTTCCATTAAGGTTGGTTAAGTGGACTCGCTTGACGCTCGATTCCCAGCATGTTATCATGCTCAGTCGGAGCACGAATGCAAAATAATTCTGGTGACAATTCAAAAGCCGGTAAAGGGGAAAAAACAAATGGTCAATCTACAAATTGGATTCAAAGCCTGTTTCAGATCGGTTTGGGCGATTCGGTTTTGCACATCGTAACCAACGTATTTTCCATCATTGCGATCATCATCGTGATCTGGATGGCCGAGGCATATTTCAATCAACCGCGCGCTCAAGCCCAGGCGGACAGCAACCCGCTTCCAGGTCCAACCCCGATTGCGGAAACCGCCATCGATTCTGCGAGCGCGCCGATTGATTTATCTTCCGTTGGTGTCGTTCGTCAAACAAACATCCACACAATTATCCCCAGTCAGCCTCGAGATGCTATTACTACCTATGTTGTACAAAATGGCGACACAATATCCGGCATAGCAGACATCTTCGGCCTTCAGCCCAAAACGATTTTTGCGGCCAATTACGATGTTCTGCAAGACGATCCAGAAAGCCTTAAACCAGGCGAGAACCTTAAGATCCTGCCAGTGGATGGTGTATATTGGCAATGGACAGGCGGAATTCCATTTGGTCAGTGGGCGGAATATTTTCAAGTTACACCGGAAACCATCATCAATTATCCCGGCAATCATTTGGATCCAAACACCGTCGGGGATCCAGCCAACGCAAATATAAAAGATGGCACGTGGCTGATTGTGCCCGGCGGTCAATATCAATATCACACACCGGGCCAGATAGGTTTTGTCAGCCGTACAAATCCGGCGCTTGCAAGTGTCGCAGGACCCGGTTCATGTCCTCCAACGAATAGCTCCGCAGCAGGCACGGGTACCTTTGCTTATCCGACCGACCGGCATTATCTCTCAGGCTACAATTATGATGTCAAGACCAATCATCTGGCTATTGATCTAGCAGCTAATCTTGGCGACAATATCTATGCCGCAGATGGTGGTGTGATCGTATATGCAGGCTGGAATAACTACGGTTACGGTAATATGATCATGATTGATCACGGTAACGGCTTCCAAACTTTATACGCGCATTTGAGTAAATTGTGGGTAGGTTGTGGGGCAGGCGTCAATAAAGGTCAAGATATCGCCGCGGCCGGCGCCACTGGCAATGCCTCCGGGCCGCACTTGCACTTCGAAATCCGCTACAATGGCGTCCCGCAAGATCCGTGGGACTTCCTGCCGCCACCTTAGGCTTGCATAAGAAAATTATCTCGGCTATAATCTGCGTCACTCCGGGCGCGTAGCTCAGCTGGTTAGAGCGCATGTATCACACACATGAGGTCGGGGGTTCGAGTCCCTCCGCGCCCACAAAAAGAAATTAATAGAGCCAAAACCGCTTTTTAAAAAACCCAGATCACTTCTATAAAATTGCTTGGATTACAGAATAATCCATTAAGAAAGATTCTTAGTATGAGCTACGACACTCAAATCATCTGCATGCACCAAAATTTGGGGTAGAAATACATGGATCCGAATTGCACGCTGGTAATCGGGCAAACAACCAAAAATATCTGATTATTTAAAATCGGCACCGGTAGAGATTAAATAAGAAGATAGTCGAGCTGAAACTACGGTTAAATAAAAGTCACTACATGCTATAGTCTCAATCTAACTGATAAATCACAATCGTTATGTTTAACTACCCCTGCAATAGCCGCTGATGGGTTTCCATCATACATCGATTCATCACGACTTTAAGACCAGAGGCTTCTGCCACTCGAGCCGCATCTTCATTGACAATCCCCTTCTGCATCCAAACGATCTTCGCACCGATACGAATCGCATCTTCCACGACCGACGGAACATCCTCCGGCTTTCGGAAGACTTGCACCACATCAACCTTTTGCGGAATAGCTACCAAATCAGGAAAAGTCTTTAAACCGAGAATCTCGGCAGCCGTCGGGTTCACAGGGATCATCTGATATCCATGCTGCATCAGATAATAGAAAATCCCGAAACTTGGCTTTTCTTCCTTGGAAGAAACACCGACACTTGCAACAGTTCGGATCGTTTCTAAAATCTGTTTCAATTCATTGTCATTGTTAATGGTCATTTTGTCCTCGCCTAGTGTGGCAGTTGGATTGGAAGCGTGATTTGAAAACATGTTTTGCCCGGCTCAGAGTTTACGCGGAGTTGTCCATAATGGTTATTAACAATCGTATACGCGATGTGAAGTCCGAGACCAGTTCCATGGCCTGGCGGCTTGGTAGTAAAAAATGGCTCGAAGATTCTTTGCTGGATTTCTGGTGAAATGCCGGGTCCGCTATCTTGAATCTCCACGACCACACTTCCGTCGTTTGCATAGGTGCGAAGTGTCAATTCACCCCGGCCATGCATTGCGTCTATCGCGTTATCAATGATGTTTGTCCATACTTGGTTCAGTTCACTTCCATGGGCTTCGATGTGAGGCAAGCCGGCGAAATACTCACGCGTGACCTTGATATCATCTTTAATCTTATGCCGCAAGATGATCAGTGTATTCTCCAATCCTTCATGAATATCTACGTCCTGAACCGGCGCTTGATCTAAATAAGAATAGACCTTCACTGATTTAACAATCTCGGCAATCCGTTCCGTGCCGGTATTCAATTCGTCCAGCAGGGAATATACAGCGCTGCCAGCCGCCAGCCATTTCGTAATAACCGGAATCTCTTCAGGCTTGAAAGCCTCAGTCAACTTGTTTAACGAATCAGTGTTCCATTCAAATGCAACTAAAGAAGGCACAAGTTCCCAGGCATTCTGAAGGTGATGCTCATCGAACCAGGTTTGTATTTCTGTTTCGCGATCGCTTTGAGTTAATGGATCAAGGCTGGAGGTCGAGGAATGAGGCGTTTGAATTTCCAATCTCAAATCGTTGATGATTTGCATTTGTTGTTCATTCAATTTCAATGTCTCAAGGACCGATGAAGACTTGCTCCACTCCAATAAAGCGCTGCGCAATTGATCTGCACTCCTGCGTACAGCGGAAGCAGGATTATTCAGTTCGTGTGCAAGGCCTGCGGCTAGCGTTCCGAGTGCGGCCATCTTTTCGTTTTGTCTCAACAAACCTTCGTTCTGTCTCAGCCGCTTGCTGACCGTTTGCATAATGGAGAGGGCTGCCGAAGAACTATGTGTGAGCATTTGTTGAAAGGTCTCGCCTCGGATTTTTAATACCTGACTATCACGGAGGGCGCGTACAGTTGCCATGCGCGGCGCTTGATCCAACAAAGCCATTTCGCCGAATACTTCGCCAGGCTCGCGCACTGCGATGACAATGTTCTGAACATCCGATTTTTTTACGACTTCAAATTCGCCATCGAGAATGATGTAAGCCGCATCTCCAGCCGTTCCTTCTTCAATCAAATTTTCACCTGCGCGAATTTCAACATTTTCAGCTTGAGACAATAGCCAGTCGAGATCAGCTTCCGATAAATTCTCAAACAGTTGCAAATGACGCAGAAACTCTTTGTTCATAAGGTTTTGAGATAGGTCTCAATTGCCGCGATCGCGATTCCGCCTTCGCCGACTGCGGAGGCCACGCGATGGTTCGTGCCAAGACGAACGTCGCCAGCCGCAAATATTCCTGGCACGCTTGTTTCCTGCAAGAATGGCTCGCGTTCCAGCGTCCATTGTTTTGGAAGTTTTCCGTCTTTCATCAAATCGCGTCCAGTGAGAATAAAGCCTTTATGATCGAGCACCACCAAATCTTTCACAATATCACTTTGAGGCATCGCGCCAATAAAGACGAAGATCGCTGCGCCTGGAAGGGTCGTCAGTTCATTCGTAATGTGATTCTTGACAACAATATCTTCGATTTTTCCCGGCTTGCCATGTATTTCGATAATCTCGATATTGAAGAGCCGTTCTACCTTCGGGTTGGAGGCGATTGCATCCAAAAGATATTTCGATGTCCCCTCTTGCATCTCACGGCGAATGAGCATCGTCACTTTGCTCGCGAAGCGGCTGAGGAACAACACGCCTTGTCCCGCTGAATTCGCGCCGCCGACAACAAAGACCGGTTGATCTTTGTAATAAGCCGCCTCGGTATGAGCCGCGCCATAATAAATTCCCGCGCCGGTGAATTCGTCAGCACGGGGAACTTCCAGTTTACGGAACGATGCGCCGGTCGCGATTAGAATCGCCTTGCTGATAATTTCTGATCCATCCGATAACGTGATCACGCGAACATTATCCTGTAGGCGGATGTTGGTCACGCTTTGCGTTGAAATAATCTCCGCGCCGAAGCGTTTCGCTTGCGTCACCGCGCGCCGCGTCAAATCCATGCCGGAAAGCCCTGCCGGAAAACCTAGATAGTTTTCAATCTTTGGGCTACTACCTGCCTGTCCACCCGGAACATGCTTTTCGATCACCAGGCAGCGCAACCCGTTTGACGCGCCGTAAACGGATGCCGAAAGTCCTGCCGGTCCGGCGCCGATAATGACCACGTCATAAAGTGGGAGCGAAGCTTTGGTTTGTATTCCAGTCTTCTGCGCCAATTCTTGAATCCCGGGTTCGATCAACACCTTGCCGTCGGGAAAAAAGACCACCGGCAATTTTAAATCGCCAACGGAATGTTCCTCCACCATAGCCCTGACATTGGGATCATTTTCGATATCCAGCCACTGATAGGCGATTTGATGCCGCGCAAAGAAATCTTTTACTTCGTGAGATTTCGGCGACCACAATGTCCCTGCAACACGGATGCCTTCAAAGGGAAGTTTCACGCTGGCGCGCCAATCTTCCAGCAAATCCGTCAGCACCGGATAGAGGTTGTCTTCCGGAGGATCCCAGGGTTTCATCAGGTAATAATCCAGTTGAAGCTTGTTGATGGATGAAATGGCAACTTCGGTGTCTGCATACGCAGTGAGTAAAACCCGCTTGGCATCCGGAAAAATTTCCCGCGCTTTTTCCAAGAATTGGATTCCGGTCATTTGCGGCATACGCTGGTCGGTGAGGAAAAGAGCGACCGATTCATTGCGCGCCTGCAACTGTTTAATGAAATCAAGCGCCACTGCCCCTGAATTGGCTTTGACAATGTGATAGTCGCGTCCAAACTTGGCGCGTAAATCCCGCTCCACCGCGTTCAATACGGCCCCATCATCATCTATCGCCATGATCACTGGGTTTTTCATTTCATCACCTCTCACTTCTAAAATTGACAGCCTAAAAAATTGAGCACATTATACTAGACCATCTCTCTCAGCCGACGTGACAGAGTCTTCATCACCGAAATAGATACTTCAGGGCGGTCGCGTAAAATCGCAGCGAAGGCTTCACCTTCAATCACTAGCACGCGCAAATCGCCGAGGGCGCGCAAGGTTGCAATGCGCGCTGCCGATTCGATGATGGCCATTTCACCGACGAAATCGCCTTCACCGCGCACCGCCAAATCTCTTTCATCTCCGTCCGCATCTTTCTGGACCCGAACCTTTCCGCTGACAATGATGTACATTGCATTTCCTTCTTCACCCGCGCGGCAAAGGATAGCGCCATCCGGAAGCCATTGTTCGCGTGCAATATCGGCAATTTGCTTTAAATCTTCCGGCGAAAGCTCGGTGAAGATGGGGACGTCGCGCAGAAGCAGAACGCGCTCAAGAGTGGAAATGGTTTGCAAAGTGTCCATAGATTTTTCCTCGCCAAATTGAATCAGCGCTTCGCGAGCCGATTGTGCAGTTAGAGATTCGGGATCAGATTTAAGTTCGCGCAGTTTTGGAATGAAGTCGCGCAATCCCAGTTCACAGATAATGCGGATCGTTAAGGCGCACATCCAATCATCGGGATTCGATAATAACGTTTCAAGCGTATTGACTAAACTGGATGATTCGTGATTCGTGGATTCCGGTCCTGTTTCATTTTCGAGCAATGGCATAATCTCTTTTATAAGTTGTTTATCGCCAAGTGTTTCAAGAGTCTCAAGCGCGGCGGCATGGGTTTCGTGATCCCGTCCACGCAAATTTTGATGCACTAACTCCATGGCTTGAGAGTCGCCGAATATTCCAATAACCTTTACCAAATGTTTCTCATGCAGGGCGATCCGCTTTTGGAGCACCCCACGTAAAAGACGGATGGAGCGCGCTTCACCCGCAAGACTATTAAGCGAAAGACGTAGGAAGTGGATATTGGATGATTCGCGATGGATATAATCCAAAAATGCACTTCGCATTTCAGTCCCATCGAGCCTGATAACTTCTAATGCAGATTCCTGCGCGCAGCTGTCATTGGACTGCAAAACTTCAATGATGCGCGGCTGAGCCTTTGCACCGAAGCCGCGCAATGATTCGGCCGCGGCTTGTCGAACAGTTGCATCTTCATCGTATAAGCATTTAATAAGACTTTCAATAGTTGACCCATTATCGAAACATCCCAGCGTTTTGCATGCCGCTTTCCGAATAGCTGGAGACGAATGATCGAGCGCCGAGATCAAGGGTTGAATATCAAATAGCGTTTCTCCATTTGATTTCGTTGCAAGTGCGATCTCAGTTAGCATCTCTAAAGCCATGCGCTGGCATTCAATCTCGCCATGAATGAGTTGTTCCATTAAAATCGGCATGCCTCGTTCGATGAAACCAAATCTTGCCAGCGCGAGCGCAGCTTGCATTCGGACGTTGACAACCGGGTCCTGAAGCAGGCCTTCGATCTTTTCTAAAGAAACACGATCCGCTTCTCCCACAATTTTTGGCAATGCCATCAGCGCCGAACCGCGAACCTCTGATTCGCCATCTTCAAGACAAGATAAAATATTTTCCAAAGCCGCTTGAGCTCGCAAGTCACCTAACGCTGAAATGACGGCACATCGCACGCCAGCCTCGGAATCGGATAGAGCTCCTGTCAATGCGGGGATGGTGGAAGTCGCGCCCATTTTGCCTAATATTTCTGCGGCGAGTAATCGGGTTGTCGGCTTGGAATCATGCAAGGATTGGACTGCGATGCTAACCGCGAATGGATCGCTCTTGATTCCGGCGAAAGCGGATTCTTGTGCGCTGAACACTTCGACGCGTCCCGCACGTAACGCAGCAATCAAGGCTTCACCGTAGGCGGGTCGCATCCGCCAAATGACGATTCCGCAAACCACTGCAAACGCGCCACACATTAAGAAGATCTGTTGGACCGTCAGCACTTTTTCGCCGAGTATCAACAAAACGCCGGATAAGATCACACCGATCTGCGATGGAAGTCCATTTTGAAAAGCCAGCACTTGTCCGCGTTTTTGAGAAGGCACAACATTGAATAAAGCGTTCCAGCCGCTTTCCGCTGCGCCGGACAACATCACCATCTGTGTGAACCGCGCGGTCACTGCACCAATCAGATTGTAATTGAATGCAAAAAAACCAAAGCCAAAAATGTAGGTGAGCGGCAAGAGCAAAACACTGCTGACGATTCCTAGGCGCGTGTATAATCGATTGGCAATGAATAACGACACCAGGAATGTCGTCGCTGTGGTAATGCTGCTGAACAGCCCGAGGAAACCCGCGACCCGCGCCTCGTCAGGAAAAGAGGCGGCAACCACTTTGCTAAACGGGAAAGCAATCCCAAAGAACAAGATCGAGAACAAGATAGAAGCATAAGCGATCAGTTTCATCAGCGACGAACCGCGCACAAAATCAAAGCCAACGCGC